>Ga0315534_1002664_pt1 | contig 11839 bp, 8 predicted proteins | sample SalMarSW160240MG_FD_203094 | JGI IMG/M metagenome (GOLD analysis project Ga0315534, IMG submission 203094) | Salt marsh sediment microbial communities from the Plum Island Ecosystem LTER, Massachusetts, United States - Salt Marsh Sediment SW1602-40 ... | reverse complement strand
GAAACTTTTGGATGCTCGTTTATCATTTTATCTTTAATCATGTCAAGAAAAATGAGAAAATATGACCTTAAGGAATAGATTTACGATGTATTGGTTATGTGGGTCTTTTAAAAAAAAGTAGGTCTCTTCAGAGATAAAGCTGATCTGATTATAATGAAGGATATTTATTGTGGATTATTAAAAGAAAAATCCAGAGAAATAGTAAATCATCTCCCTGGATTTTTTATTCTTATTTAGAATATTCCCTGAACCTTGCCTGTCTTTGTATCAACATCTACTCTTCTAAAGGCAGGGTCGGAACTCGTTCCTGGCATAAGGCTAATTGCTCCTGCGCAAGGACAGAGAAACTTAGCCCCGGAATAGATCAACACGTCTCGTATTGGAAGTGTCCACCCCTTGGGCACGCCCTTTATGGTTGGGTCATGAGTGAGACTCAGGTGAGTCTTAACCATCATGGTAGCATAATCATCATACTTGGAATCGGATTCCAGCATCTTTGCCTTTGCCTCTGCTTCAGGTAACCATGCCACGCCGTCAGCCCCGTACACCACCTTGGCGATCTTGTCAACTCGATCCCTGAGTTTCATCTCAAGGGGATACAGGAATTTAAACTTCGGTTCCTCCTCACAGGCCTCTTTCACCACATCTGCAAATTCCAGGGCTCCATCGCCACCATCGGCCCAATGAGTGGAAAGGGCAACTCTTGCTCCGGCTTCTTCAGCGGCCTTTCGAACCATAGCGATTTCGTCCTTGGTATCGGTATAGAAACCATTGATGCATACAACCGGATTAATCCCTGACTCTCTGATGGTATTAATATGATGCACCATGTTGGCAAGACCTTTTTCAAGGAGTCCAAGATTTTCCTTTGTATACTCTTCGGGAAGCTTCAGTCCTGCTACCACCTTGGGGCCACCTCCGTGCATCTTCATTGCCCTTATAGTGCTTGTAAGGACTGAAACATGAGGTTTGAGACCACTAAAACGGCATTTGACATTCCAGAACTTCTCGAAGCCTATATCAGCGGCAAAGCCACTCTCTGTAATATGGTAGTCAAACATCTTGAGACCAATGCGGTCGGCAATGATAGAAGACTGCCCTACTGCGATATTGGCAAAGGGACCGGCATGCACCATGCAGGGCTGAAATTCGGCAGTAGACATAAGAGTAGGATTGATGGTATTTCTCATCCATGCAGTCATGGCACCACCTACTTCAAGATCACCAGTCGTGACTACATTTCCGCTCTTGTCAAAGGCAACGGTAATCTTATCGAGCCTTTCCCGCAGATCCGCAAGGTCCTTAACAATAGAAAGAATGGCCATGAGTTCAGAGCCTACAGCGATCCCGAATTTTGACTGCATGGTGAAACCATCCATCCTTCCGCCAAGACCGATGATAATATTCCTGAGAGCCTGGGCGCAAAAGTCCATGATCCACCCCATTTCGACCCTGGTAGGATCGATATTCAGGCGGCGCATCTTTGTAAGCCTTTGTAATTGTTCATCATTGTAGTTTCTCTCATGCTGCATCCTGGCAGTCAGTGCAACCATTGCCAGGTTGTGGGCATTTATGATATCATTGATATCTCCTGTCAGGCCCATAGAAAACTCGGTGAGAGGTATAAGCAATGCATTTCCACCACCAGCAGCGGTTCCCTTGATATTCATTGTTGGCCCTCCAGATGGTTGACGAAGGCAGCCACCTACATTCAAGCCTCTTTTTCCCATACCTTCCATCAGGCCCATAGAAGTTGTGCTTTTGCCTTCACCCAGGGGTGTTGGGGTGATCGCAGTTACCTCTATGTACTTGCCATCTGATTTATCCTTTAGACGGTCTATAATCTTTAAAAAATCCAGCTTGCACAGTCTACCCATTGGTAGAATCTCATCCTTCTGGAGACCTATCTTTTCTCTCCACTCTTCTGGTGTTGGCATATTCTCTTCAGCTGCTTCAGAAATCTGCCAATCACTCATCTCAACTGCATTATACGCCATGTAACTGTCCTCCTTTTATTAATTAATTTTTTTTACAATTTGCAAAAATATGCTTAATTACCTTATTTACACAACAGACTATAGATTTCCTTATTGTCACCTCCTTCTATTAAAAATATTTTTAGGCTTTTTCTATCCTGAAAAGACCATTTTTGAACATTCAGGCGATTCTTTGACCATAGTGAAAAATTACCATTGATTATCTGGAAAAAGGAGCCTAAATGTGATTATAATTTAGCTGTAATGTAACTATTATTTTTATGCGTTGTTGTCAATAAAAAAAATGAAGACCTCTTGAATGATAATCATACATAAGTCCCTTAATTTCTGATACTATGCAAACCGATTTAACGCAACAAAAAGAAAATCCGGGGAGCTCTACATCCCTCTTTTAATATTTTAATGTAATGGAAGACAGGCGAATGAAAATCAACAAAGAACTGTTAAGACAATTTGAGAAGATCGTAGGCGAGGACTACATATCTGATGCAGAAGTGGCGAGAGTATGCCATGCATATGATGCAACCAAACAGAGGGCCATGCCTGATGTGGTTATATGGCCCCATTCAGCCCAGGAAATCTCACAGATACTGCAACTAGCGAATGAAAGGCGTGTAACAGTCTATCCTATGGGTGCTGCATCCGGTATGACAGGTGGTGCTGTGCCTCTGTATGGTGGAATATCCCTGAATATGAATAGGATAAACAGGATAATAGAGATCGATGAGGCAAACATGACCAGCACAGTGGAGCCTGGTGTCATAGTTGCCGATTTTCAGAATGAGGTAGAGAAATTGGGCTTATTTTATCCTCCAGATCCTGCCAGCAATACGTTTTCTACAATGGGTGGTTCTATAGCAGAATGCTCAGGTGGGCTACGAGGTGTGAAATATGGCGTTACAAAGGACTATGTGATAGCGCTGGAAGTAGTACTGCCCACAGGAGAGATAATACACACTGGCTCCAAGGCACTAAAAAGTGTCACGGGATATGACCTGACCAAACTCTTTATCGGATCTGAAGGAACACTTGGTATTTTCACCAAGATAACAGTCAAACTCATACCGCTTCCGGAAAAAATCGAGACACTATTGGCACTTTTTACAAGTATAACAGATGCGACAGATACGGTATCTTCTATTATTGCCTCAAAAATTGTGCCCCGAGCACTGGAGTTTATCGACGAGGAGGCTATCAAGGCAGTAAGACTTTATCAAGACTCCGGGAGTATCAAAGAAACGAAAGCTATGTTGCTCATTGAGGTAGATGGTCCTGTTGAGACAGTACGCCGAGATGCTTTGCGTATTATGAATATCTGTAAAAATAATAGGGCCTTTGACGTAAGGAAGGCAGAGACTGAAGAGGAAGTGGATGAGCTATGGTCTGTGAGACGCTCAATATCGCCGGCGCTCTATACTATTAGTAAGAAAAAAATAAACCAGGATATATGCGTTCCGCGAAGCAACCTGACACAGATGTTGAATAAAATATCCGAAATAAGCACAAAACATGAAGTTAAAATCGTTAACTTTGGCCATGCCGGTGATGGCAATATACATATCAACATCCTAATTGATCCCAGCGTGCCTGAAGAAATGGAGCGCGCTGAGAATGCTGTAAGCGATATCTTTAAAGAAACAGTCAATCTCAGTGGAACATTATCGGGTGAGCATGGTGTGGGAAATACCAAGTCAAAATATCTTTCTCTTGAGATTAAGCCAAGGGAATTGAAGCTCATGAAAGATATAAAGACCTTGTTAGATCCAAATGGAATACTTAATCCAGGGAAGATATTCTCTGCCACCACTTGAAAGGATACCTCGCCCTTTAATGGGTGTCCCCTTTACGACCTTTAATTCTTATTTTTATAGAGGTATAATGATCTATACCCTCTTCTTTCCTGCCTCTTCGACGGCCTCTACAATTTTTTTGTAGCCAGTGCACCGACAGATATTCGAGGATATCGTCTTAATTATCTCTTTTTTGGTCGGCCTTTTTTTCCTGTCAAGAAGCGCCTTTGCCGTTAGGATCATGCCAGAAGTACAGAAACCGCATTGAACGGCGCCTTTCTCCATGAAGGCCTCCTGGAGCGGATGGAGTTTTCCATCCTTCCTGAGTCCCTCGACCGTAGTAATTGATGCGCCATCCACCTCAGGCGTAAGCACAAGACAGGAACGAAGTGGTATACCGTTCACAACCACTGTACAGGCCCCACAGGCACCCATACCACAACCCTCTTTCACACCGGTAAGGTCAAGCCTTTCTCGAAGAGTTTCGAGGAGGGTCTCATAAGGCCTTACCTGAAGATTTACTTTTTCATCGTTTATATGAAAGGTCACCTTCATCGTTTTCATCACTTTCCCTCCTTTAGAACTTGTTTAATTGCTCTTTGAATAAGAACACTGACCATTTTCTTCCGGTAACCCGGGGAAAGCGTTGTGTTCGATACCGGCCTCACATTATTTTGTGCCTTTTTCGCAACATCTTTAAAAGTGCCGCCGTTTATGTTCTTAATGTTATATACAAGGGGGGTCGATCCGATACCTCCAACACAGACCCTGCCTGCGTTGTCCTTAACGGAAACAGCCACACCAAGTAAAGGATAATCAATGGAACCCCGAACCCTCAACTTTTGGTATGTACCTTTCGACCTTTTCATAGGGATAAGTATTTCAGTGAGAATTTCTCCGGGCAGAAGTGTAAACGGGTTCCTTCCGTCTCCACTGAAGATCTTTTCCAACTTCATCTCTCTTTTCCCCTGTGGACCGAAAAGCTTCACACTTGCTGAGAGGGCCATAAGTGACAGAGCATTGTCGCTGCAATAATTTGAAAAACATGACCGTGCATTGGGCACAACGTTACATGTTTCGCCCCCCATTTTATAACAGAATCCGCGTGATGTTCTCCACTCAAGGGATTTATTATAGAAGAGACAGCGCGTGCCCTGGAGAATGTTCCCTCCTATTGTACCCCGCATTTGGAGTGTCTCGCAGGAAGTCGCATCGAGAGATTCATAGAGTACAGGGAAATATTCTTTCACCGTATCGTTGTTCTTGAGTTCGAAGAGTGTGACGTTTGCACCGATTACCAGCGACTCGCCCTGATGAGAAATAGCTTTCAATTCCTCGATTCCCTTGAGATCAATGATAGCCATCGGTGTAGATAATCTCAGCTTCACCAATGGGATGAGGTCTGTACCGCCGGCTAGATAATGAACCTTTCCGTTATAACTCTCATAGAAAGCAATCGCCTTCGCGATATTCTCGGCCCTCTTGTATTCAAATTTTGGTAAAATCATCGCTTAACCCCCTTTTTTCGTTCTAAGGCATCCAAAACCCTGTCAGGTGTCAGTGGGAGCTCACTGAAAAGAGTACCCGTGGCCTTCGTCACAGCACAGGCAACCGCGCTGTATGCATTCATCCGGATGGTAAGACCTCCTTCTTTTGCTCCGAAGGGTCCTTCAGGGTCTCTGGAACTCACAATGATCGTTTCTATGTCGGGCATGTCGCATGCAAGGGGGACCTTGTATTCCAAAAGATCAGGGTTTAACAGAAAACCCTTTTCCCAGAGATTTCCTTCCATGATTGTCGCAACACCCGCCTGCATTATGGATCCTTCCATCTGCCCCTCCACCGCCATTGGATTAATTGGGCGCCCGCAGTCGTGCGCCGCTGTAAAACGCGGGATCGTGACCTTCCCGGTTTTATCATCAACAACGACCTCTGCCACAGATGTACCAAAAGAGAATGTTCCTGCCATCTGTCCCCATGGCCTTGACACCCATTCCCTCTCAAAGTCGATCTTAGGGAAAAAAGAACCCGTGGCAACTATTGGCTCTCCCCGGAAGAATGCCTCCCGCACTACCCACGAGATAGGCATTTTGTTATCGGGTGCCTTCTTGGAATAGGCCATACGGTCCTTAAGGCCGATGTCGGCTTCATTCACTCCAAACTTTTGAGCAGCAACAGAAATAATCTTTTTGCGGGCATTTTCACAGGCAACCCTCACGGCATTTCCCCCTACAAAGGTAGCCGCTTGCGAATAGGCCCCAGGGTCGAGGTTTGTCACCTCTGTGTCTGCATTCACGAGGTTAATATCCCCCATAGGAACACCGAGGACCTCGGAGGCAATCTGAATCGCCATTGATTCGTTTCCCTGTCCATTATCAACGAGTCCCGTTACGAGCGTCACCTGCCCGTCATCGTTCATCTTGACATAGCACGATGATCCAGAACGGAAGCCCATGGGGAAACCACACATAATGCCCACGCATCCCATGCCTATCCCTTTGAATTTTTGTGTTTTGGCCCATTTATTTTTGAAGCCCGTTCTTTCTGAGGCTGATCGTATAGTTTCTTGGAGGCCACAGCTTGTGATCTTTGATTGCGTTGCCGTCACCTCTCCTGAGGTAAGGCCGTTCTTAAGCCGTATCTCCACGGGGTCTATACCGAGTTCCTTTGCCATGAGATCCATCTGTGCCTCGTTACCCGCAAGAAAGGCCCTGCCGTGGCAACCGTACATGCCCCGTATCCCCTTGTTTGTAAATATCCGGTACCCATCATATCGAACATTCGGGAACCGGTAGCATTCTTCATAAACATAGAACGGAACCGATGTGGCGATAGGACCGGTCGAGCTGTAGGCACCACCATCATAGATCACCCGGTAATCTTTCGCCACAATGGTGCCGTCCTTTTTCATGCCCGTTTTTACCGTGGCAATGATGTCATGGACCTGTCTCGTACTTGTAGCGTTTTCTTCCCTGGAAAGGACGAGCTTTACCGGTCTGCCGGCCTTGATGGACAAAAATGATGCTATGAGATCACCAGGTGATACCTCCGAACGACCGCCAAACGCACCTCCGGAATTAATATGACGGATACGCACCCTGTTAAGAGGTATCTTAAGGAGGTTTGAGAGTGCCTTGGCCCGGACATGGGGCCCGGCGTTCGGCATCCACAGATCAAGATAACCATTTTTATACGAAGCGACAACCGCATAAGGTTCCATCATTGCATACGCCTCACCGGCTGCCTTAAATGTATCCTCCCTCACGAGAAACGCCTTGTCCATGGCCTCATCCACTTCACCTACATCAATATGAACATGGATGTTGATATTGTTTGTAAAATCTTTATGGATCTGTGGTGCCCCCTCCTGCATGGATTTCTCGGGATCAAATACAGCAGGCAGCGGTTCATAATCCACCTTGATATACGAAAGGGCTTCCAGTGCTGTTTCCTCGTCAACCGCAGCGACTGCCGCCACGTCTTCACCGATGTAGCGGACCTTGTCCGTAGACAACATAGGGTGATCCTTCGTATACCGAAAAACACCCCAATTTATCCCGTAAGTGTCAAAACCACTGATGGCAGCCTTCACTCCCGGCACTTTCAGGGCACGTTTTAAGTCAATTCGTAGAATTTTGGCGTGAGGATATGGGCTTCTCAATACCTTCGCTGCAAGCATTCCGGGAAGCTTTATGTCTGCGGTGTAGCATGCTTCTCCAGTAACCTTGGCAAGCGAATCACTCCTCACGACACGCTCGCCAACAATTGTTAATTCATTTTCCATTAATGCCTCCTGTAAAACGTTTACCTGGCAAAATATGATTGCTCAACTTCGTTCATGCCGTATCACCGTGTATATTTATTGTGTACATACGCCATGGATTCGTCTATTGCCTGAATCGTCTTATCCAGATCTTCCTCAGTATGCCTATAGCTAATATATGCGTGATGATGCGGAGTAAAAAAGAAACCCTTTCGGATAAGTTGAGTATAGAAATCATCCCGCCTGCCTTTTCGAGTATTGGCTTCATCCTTCTTGAAGGTTATGAAAAACATCGGCGCAACACCGCTTAGCTCGGCTCCGATGTCATACTTATCTATGACATCCTGGATCTTTTTCAGGAAACGGCCACCTTTGTCCCATATATTGTCAAGGACTTTGTCGCGCTCCATGATTTCAATCGTTTTCAACGCAGCAATATACTCGGCACTGTTCGGGAAAAAAGTCGAAGAGATAAAGAGCTTGGATGCCGCGGCCATCATTATATCTTTTTTTCCTGTAACAACACTGATCGCGTATCCGTTGGCCATCCCTTTCCCAAGAACCGTCAGGTCAGGGGCAACCCCATAAAGCTCCTGCGCCCCACCCATTCTGAGCCTGAAGCAGGTACGTACCTCATCAAAGACCAGAACAGCACCGTATTTGTCAGCAAGCTTCCTTACACCTTCAAGGAATCCCGGCTTCGGTGCCTGCATCTTCTCGTGAAGGTGGTGCCCGAAGGGCGTCATAATGATGGCTGCTGTTTGATCACCATGTTTTTTCATTAGATCTTCGAGATGATCAAGATCGTTATAATGGAATTCATAGACATCCTCGTAAAATTTCTCAGGAATACCCCCCTTCATCTCAACACACCAATCATGCCATCCGTGGTAGCCACATCGCATAATCTTAATCCGGTTTGTGTATGCCCTCGCAATGCGAATGCTCGCCGTAGTGGCATCCGAACCTGTCTTTAAAAAGCTACTCAGTTCCGCACTGGGGATAAGTTCGTTCAACTTTCTTGCAAGCTCATTCTGATAGGGTTGTGTGAGAGTAAAACAGAAACCCTTGTCTTTTATCTGCTGTATGACAGCATCATCAACCTCTTCTTCCCTGTAGCCCAGGATAATTGGTCCATAGCCACAAAGGAAGTCGATATATTCGTTTCCGTCAACATCGGTTAATCTGCAACCCTTGCCATATTCAAGGAAGATCGGAAACTCTCCCATGATAAAATCGCCCGGCTTTCTCGCGCCCAGGACACCGCCGGGAACCAATGTTTTTGCCTCTTCAAAAAGCTCCAAACTTTTTGTTATATTAAGTTTTTCAGTTTCTTTCATGCAATACCCTCCTTTTAAACTGCAAGCATGGATGCTATCGTTTCTGTTTGATGTATCTTGGCGCCCCTTTGTAGTAACGCAGCAAGAAATTTTTCCGGATCGATGCAACCTTCCGGAGCTACTACACCTTTCACATTAACATCACCGGCATCCATCATAAGGGCGGCGATCGAGGCGGGAAGACCCGTTCCCGGCGCCATCCTGCCCACTATGTCTGCAGTGTATGTTACACGCTTTTCCTGTCTTTCACCTTTTACGATTACCTTCAGACCTGAAGCGGCAGGCCCATTATCCCTGCTTTTGGGGATCGTGTCCCAGAGTTTCAACGTCAGATCATATGGTGTCACCTCTGTCCCTCTGACTACTACAGGTTCCGTACTGAGAAAGCCTGTCTCCTTCTGCTCCTTAATCAATTCATCTACCCATAACGGAATGAGGGCCCCTTTTATAACCACCTTTTTCACCCCTTCAATGTAGCGGGGTATCGTAATCGGTTGCGGATGGCCCACATAGCGAACAACACAGGTGCCAAGAGGTTCGAGGAATTGAGCCGTCTCCTCGCCGGTACCACCGTCTACGTATTCAAGCTTGCCATCCAAATACTGGGGTATTTTACCTGTAACCATGTGAAGGCTATGATCCCATGCAGCACCAGAGAGCTCGGCGATACTTACCACCCAGAATAAGTGGATTTCGTCAACGCGATCCAGTTGGCTTGCATACCATTTGACTAATACGTTGTTCGTCCCCGGGTCAGAACCCATTCCAGTCAGGACGGTTATCCCGGCCTCTTTGGCGGCCTTATCGATATCAGTAGAAGAAAAAAGGATGGGAACGGCCTCATAGTCATCGCAAATGTCGATATAGTTGACCCTTGCTTCAACCGCCGCCCTGGCCACAGCCACAGCCGTCTTGTAGAACGGCCCGGCGCAATTGACAACAACATCGTTTTCTCTTATTGCACCGACCATTCCATTATGATCGTTTACATCGATTCTGATGAGGGATATCTTCTCGCTGGCACGTAGCTTGTCCTGCAGCCTGTCCGGATCTATATTGATATCACCAAGAGTGACTTTTGTAATTTTCTCCTGCTTGATGAGATCCCGGGCGACCCCCTGGCCCATACCTCCCGTTCCACCTATCACTATTGCCCGCATTCCCGCTCCTCCTTAATAGATTACAATTTCACCTGAAAAAATAGTCCAGGCAAGTTTTAATTCCGCACATTGTGGAAAAATCCAAAATCTCCTTCCAGGAGTTAAGTCGTTCATCTTTTTCCATACCAGGCCCTGGGGGACAGGTTGACGACTGCAATCGACAGAAACATTTCCCATTTGAAGGCGATGCCGAATTGCGTCCTGCTATTTCAAGCATCTAAATCCCTTCAGGGACGACCTCTTGGGCACAGCATCCTCTTTCGGCACGGCTTACTGAAAAAATGCCTTCAATGATTCCCAACCGCAGCAACTAAGCTCAGAGAAACCTCGATTGTAGAGGAAATATCGCCTGAGAATCTCAGGTATGCTAAAGATAAAATGTAACAGCTCAATGTTGATGAACTCGTAAAAAGTCATATTCGGCAAACCTGCCCGCCGTCTAACAGGCAAGTCTTTCATTTCGACTACAAGGAAAAATCTTGTGTTTTCAGCATGTTATATTGGTAAGATTTCTCGCTTCGCCCCCCCGCCTCGCCTGTGGCGAAGCCGGTTGCGCGCAGATCGAAATGACATGTTGTTGAGACTTTTTACGAGACCATCCATGTTTAGGGGTAATAACTCATGGATTCCAGCAGAAGCGGGAATCCAATAAGCGGATATCTTTCAGTATCCAAAGGCACTTTCCCCTATTTATTGAGCCAATACGTATATTCTTTCTTTACCTGTATCATATAATACCATTTTTGTCTTGACAAGGATTTTGTATACAGTATACAGATTAGAGTCAAGAAGTTATTTCTCACATAAAATACTTTTATACCTTCTCAGAAAAAAAGCCTCACCATTTACAGATATAGGAAAAAATTCATGAACCAGGAAACAAAATTATACCCTTCATCATTTAACCCTTTATTTGCCAAGTCTACTCGCCCTGTCCCAAAAGAAATAGGTATAATCGGAGCAGGTACTGCTGATTCTTTGAGTGGGGCCCTAGAAATTGAGTATCAAGGATCTGCCGAGATTGCTTGCACCGATGCAGCTAAGGAAGGTATCTCTGCCTTTCTGCAAAAAAGAAAACCGGAATTCAAAAAATGATGTCGATAAAGAAAAAAATTACTTTAATTCTGCTGAGCAAACCATTTCCTTACAGACGGGATGTTTTTATCCCCGGCAACATTTTGCTGTGTCGAACCAGACCTTTCAAAGGGGATCTGGGCTAAAAAATTATATCATTAACTTTTTCAGGAATTATTACATGAACATAGTAACACTAATAAAACAAGTGCCCGATACAACAGAGATAAAAATTGATCCAAAGACCGGTAGTCTTATCAGAGAAGGGGTAGAAAGCATTATCAACCCTGATGATAGGCATGCAATCGAGTTAGCAATTACCTTAAAAAGGGACTTTGGCGGAAAGACTATTGCCATCTCCATGGGCCCTGCCCAGACCATAGATGCCATATCAGAGGCAATGGGGATGGGGATAGATGAAGGGATATTGCTTACAGATATAAATTTTGGCGGGGCAGATACATGGGCAACCTCCTTTACCCTTGGAACGGCAATAAGGAAATTAAAGGGATACGATTTGATTATCTGCGGGAGACAAGCCATTGATGGGGATACAGCTCAGATAGGCCCACAAATAGCAGAATTTTTAGGCCTGCCCCAGCTTACCTATGTCAAAAAGATAGAAGAAATGAGCGAAAAGAAAATAATCGTGCGAAGGGCATTAGAAGACGGCTATGAAAGAATTGAATCTCCTCTTCCTGCCCTGATTAGTGTT
>Ga0315534_1002662_pt1 | contig 11841 bp, 8 predicted proteins | sample SalMarSW160240MG_FD_203094 | JGI IMG/M metagenome (GOLD analysis project Ga0315534, IMG submission 203094) | Salt marsh sediment microbial communities from the Plum Island Ecosystem LTER, Massachusetts, United States - Salt Marsh Sediment SW1602-40 ... | reverse complement strand
GCATCTTTGATCGTTTCTTTACGACCAAGCAGGGACCGGACGCCAGCGGTAAGGGAGGTACGGGCCTGGGGCTTGCCACGTGCCGCGACATCATCGAGTCGCATCGGGGACGGATTCGTGTGGAGAGCACGGTGGGCAAAGGCACGGCCATCACGCTCAAGCTGCCTGCCGAGAAGGTGCCGGACGGTTCCCGCGCGCCGGGACGTGCCCCCGCGTTGGACGCCGGTACGCCGCCCGCCATGGATGTGACCGGACACGGCAACGTGTAGGCGGTTTCCCGTCCACATTGCGTCGTCCCCCGGCAGCGAAGGCCGGCGAAGCGGTTTCCCCGAGGGGGGCGAGCAGCGGCGCGAAACGCGTAGCGCAAACGAACGTTCCCGTTCCCGCCCGGCTGTCCCGATCGCTACCCGTAGGCCAGCGCACCGGGCCGGCGGCGCTCGATGGGGACGTCGATCAGCGTGGGTCGTTCGTTGTTGAGCGATCGCCTCACGGCGTCGCTCAAACTGTCGGGATCTTCAACGCGGCAGGCATCGACACCCATCGCGGTGACCAGCGTCACCAGGTCGATTTCCGGTTGGCGGACATCCAGCGCTACGAGGCGATCCTGGGCGGCATGCCGGAGTCCGAGCTGCTGGGCGCAGACCTTCAGAATCTGATACTGCGCGTTGTTGGGGACGACAATCGTGGCGGGAATACTGTAATGCGCCGCCGACCACAGCCCCTGGATGCCGTACATGATGGAGCCTTCGCCCAGAATGCCCAATACCCGGCGGTGGGGCCAGGCGAGTTGGGCTCCCAGGGCGCATCCCAGCCCCCAGCCCAGGGCCCAGCCGCGATGCCCGAAGTAACCAGTGGTGTTCTTCAACGCGCCGAGGCGTTCCAGCAGCGTCCCGGTCGTTGTCACGGCTTCCTCCACCACGGCGGCATTCTCTGGAAGGACGCGGGCCAGGGCGTGCATGAACTGCCGGGCGCTCATCGGCTGCCTGGCCGGTTCATCGGCAATACTCTGCTGCAGTGCCGCGCGAGTGCGAGCGTGCCGTGCAGCCCATTGCGAGCTTCGCTCGCGGGCGGCCGACTGCTGCTGCGATGTCATCCGCGCGCCTAATTCGTCGGCCAGCAGTGTCAATCCCGTCCGCGTATCTCCAACCATGGCCACATCCAGCGGGTAATTCTTGCCAAGTTGCCACGGATCCTCGTCCAGTTGCACGAGACGGACATGGGGGGGAATCGGGCGGGAGGGTTCGCGGTGGATATACAGCCGGAACAAATCCATGCCGACGACCAACAGCACATCAAACGCGGTCAGCCGCTCGACAATTTCCGGCGACCACAGCGGCAGTCCCTGGCCGCAGAGCGGATGATCGCAAGGAAACGGCAAGCGTCCGTGAGTGGTTCCGGGTTCAAAATAGACGGGTGCCCCCAATCGCTCGGCGACGGCGACGAGTTGCCGCTCGGCCTGAGCCTCAGTCACGCGACTGCCGGCCAGGATGGCAGGCGCGCGGGCCGACGCCAACCGCTCAGCCGCCTCCCGCAACGCACCGGACGGTGGCCGAACGCCGCGATCGGGGACCCGGGCCGGCGTCAGATCCAACGCATCTGATGTTTCCATCTGCAAGTCGACCGGCATGGATACGAACACCGGGCCGGTGGGCGGAGTCCGTGCGGTCTGGATCGCGCGGCGGATCGTGTTCGGCAGATCCTCGATCCGGTTGACCTCCACCGACCACTTCGTCCACGGCCGCGCCACCGAGACCATATCGCCCGCCAGAATCGGTTCCTCCGATTTCAGGCGACGGTCCTGTTGTCCGGCCGTGACCAGCAGGGGCGTGCCTTCACGGTAGGCGTTGTACAGCATGCCCATCGCGTTGCCGAGCCCGCAGCACGCATGGAGATTGACGACTCCTAGTTGGCCCGAAGCCATGGCGTAGCCGTCGGCCATCGCCATCACCGGGACTTCCTGCAATCCCAGGATGTAATCAAACCGCGTGTCGGCGGCCAGGGCGTCGTTCAGCGGCAGTTCGGTTGTACCGGGGTTGCCGAAGATGTAGCGGACGCCGGCCGAATGCAGCAGTTCCAGAAAGGCTTCGATTCCGGAGACGGACATGAGGCGTGCATTGTCGAAGACAGAAGCGGCTGGTCCATCATCAATATGCCACACCCGGGAGAGGCACGCCAAGGCTGGCGTACACGCGACTGAGGATCTTCTGTTCCAGTGCCACGTCTCTGCCCAGGGCGATCCACGACCCACCCGTATAGACGTCGCCCGATGCCGTATCGCGGCCAGCGTAATTGGGGGCCGTATCCGACCGGAACGTTGCGGCACCGGCCGTCGCCTGCTCGGGTTGCGGCAGGTCTTCGAGTTCTTTAAGCACGGCCACGTCCACGAAAAAGCCGTTCTGATCCGGTATCACCCGAATGTGTGCGTGGCGGCGGATCGTCTGAAAGGTACTCTCCAGGCGATTGTACGGACCGAACGAATCGTCCCGATGCGGCTCCAGGTAGGTCGCGCCGCCCCGTGGAAACGTGTCGATCCGGCCCTCGGTCAGAACATCGCTCACCTGCTGGACGCGCTGCTCGTTTTGGATCTTGAAATCATCCTGGACAACGTCGACCAGCACGCGCCACAGCAATTCGTAGTCGCGCGTAGGCACCAGCGCAGGATTCGGATACTGCACGGGAACCGGCGGTGGCTGACCGTTGGGCGCGACCGCGACGCACCCGACCGTCACGAAGGCCCACGCCACGAGAGCGCGGCGACCTGAAGTGATTGTCGCGTGCCAAAACGATTTGATCATGGACGCCGATCCGCCATTGGATCCATGCCGTTCGCGCAGGGCGCGTTGCGGGCAGGAAAACCCGAATCCCTGGGACAGGTCTCCTCATGCACCGATCTGGCCTGGGGGCGGGAGTTTGGCGGAAATGGCGATTTGAGGCAAGACCGGATCGAGCCACGAAAGTGCGGGGTGCCCTCACGTGCCCCAGCGCCTCAAACAGTACCTGACGGGCGTTTCGCTCCGGCGATGGCAAGACGACGCCGGCCGAGAGATGTCATGCACGGCATGTGGGGCTGCTGCTGCCCTACATGAAGCTGTCCATGCCGAGGCGTGTCTTGAGCTGCTGGAACTGACTCGCGAAGAACTCGCTCGTCGAATGCACGTGCTCGGCCTCCGTGATGAATTTCAATTCGTCCCGGCACGGCAGTCTGCGTTGCCGAAGCGTGTGCTCGAAAGTCGACAATTCCCGGCCGTACACGATCAGCAGCTTGTGCTCGTCGAACTGTACTTCGTTGGTAATCCGCGGGTTCAGAACGGCGATACCTGTGCAGCCGTCGTTGGTGAGCAGTTCTTCGAATTCCCACAGGATGCTCTTGAGCACCGGCATGTCGATATGTTCGCGGTACAGGTCGGTGTGCTGGCGCGCCGCCGTATCGTGGCTCGTTTCCAACACCACGTCGACGACCGAACCGAGCGGGTCGAGCAGGTCCATGAAGGTTTCGAAAACCTGATCGTTGGAAGCGGATGCCATCAGAACGGGCACCGACGTGCGCGTCTCGGCGTCGTGATAAACATCACGGCGGAAACCGCGTTGCGGCACAACTTGCAAATCGTAGCTGGGCCGTACGGCATCGGTTAGCACGAAATCGCCATATTGTTTCACGCCAAGATGTGCTTCCAATTCGTCCTCGCTAAGCTGGTCGAAGCTGCTCGTTGCGGATTCTTGGCCTGTCTCCTGAAATACGTTTCGGAAGAACTTTTTGAGGAAGCCCATCGGCGGTCTCACACGTCACAAGGTCGGCGAAAATCGGGGATGCGGGAGTTCAGCCGGGAGGCCCTACACCAAAGGTTAGGTCACGGTAGCCGACCGCTGATCCCGGTCGTTTGGCGTTTTTCCCGTGGTCGGCGCCATGGTGCTCGGCACAGGCAGAACAACCGGCGCCCGCCAAACAGCCGATGCAGACACTCCTCGCTCGGCTGACGTGGCCTCTCGGCGGACTCTTTACGGTGTGGCCGGATGCGGAATATAAACGGCTGCAGAGGTCCGCCGCGGCTTCTGGACCGGGACGGCGCAACGGTGTGCCCGTCATGCCGGCCCCGTGTTGCAAACAGGACACACTGCGAATCGAGGGAAGCTGGTGCCGATCAACGGCTCGTCTGCAAGCCTGGGCACGCGTTCACGCCGCCACATCCACTGCAACCGATTTCGCCGCGACGTGCCCGGCCGGCTGTTGTGCGGCCTGATCTGGGGACTGGCCGTGCTCGGCGGAGGTTGCCGTTACGACCCTTCCCGCGAAGAGGGCGCGCCTGCCGGCGATCGCGCGGACGAGAGCGAGCACGCAGCGGCGGCTGCCGATGAGCGTTGGCACGTGTTTTTTATCAAAGACCCCGCGACCGACGAACGACGCAGGGCCGGATACCGCCACACCGTCCAGCGAGAGGTGGTGCGCGACCAACAAGAGTTCGTCCGCACCGTTGCCGTCGATCGCCTGCGGTTTATCCGATTCGGTCGTCCGACGGAAATTGAAATGCGCGCCGAGAGCCTGCAATCGCCGCGTGGGCAGGTGGTCCGGTTCGGGTACGAAGTTTCCCTGGGCCCTGGCCCCCACAAGGCCACTGGACGGATCCAGGACGGGCAGCTCGAGCTGGAAATTACCGCGGCCGGCACCACGACCACCCGGCAGATGGAATGGCCCGAGGACTGCGGAGGTGTCTTCGGGGTGGAACAATCGCTGCGGCGCGAGCCGCTGCTGCCCGGCCAGCGGCGGACGATTCACGTGTTTCTCCCCATGCTGGACGTCGTCGCGCCTGTCGAATTGACGGCGGAGGACTACGAAATGACCTCCTTGCTCCAGCAGCGGAAACGGCTGATGGCGGTTCGTTCCCGAGCGTCCTTGCCCGACGGCCAGGTGATGGAGATGCGGCTGTGGGTCAACGATGCGGGGGAGATCCTTAAGTCAACGACCGACGCACTCGGGCAGCAGATCTACCGAACCGATCGGCAAACCGCCGAGCAGCCCGGCACGACCGCGCCGCTGGACGTGGGGCTGGGCGTGATCGTGGAAACCGACGGAGTGCCCCAAGAGATCCACCAACTCGCACAGATGGAATATGTCGTTACGTTACCGCAGGGCGATCCTTCGCAGATTCTCCGCGCGGTCCCCAGCCAGACGGTGCGGACCCTGGGCCCCCACGCAGCCGCTGTCACGGTCCGGGCCATCCGTCCGGATTCGCCGCCCGCGGGACCGGACGCGCCCGGCCCGCCCACGGCCCACGACAGAGATCCCAGTTCGGCGGTGCAGAGCGACGACCCCACGATCGTCGCACTGGCTCATCGTGTGGCGCCGGGCGAGTCCGACTCGTGGCGGCTGGCCGTGGCACTGGAACGTTTTGTGCACGAGTATGTCGAGTCGAACGATTTCAGCCAGGTGTTCGCTACAGCGGCGGAGGTCGCCGAAAGCCGCCAGGGAGACTGCACGGAGTACGCCGTGTTGCTGGCGGCATTGTGCCGGGCCCGAAACCTTCCTTCGCGGCTGGCCGTGGGACTGGTATACGTCCCGGAAAGGGGCGGTTTTCTTTACCATATGTGGAACACGGTGTGGATCGGAGACCGATGGATACCGCTGGATGCCACGTTGAGCCTGGGTGGCATCGGCGCGGGCCATCTGACGCTCGGCGTATCGGACCTGCATGATACGTCGGTATATGTGAGCATGCTTCCGGTATTGCAGGTAATCGGGCGGCTCCGGGTGGAGATTGCCGACGGGACCGAATGACGGCGGCGCGGGCAATGAACCCTGGGATTCGCGTCCTACGCCCGGTTCGCCGGGTTTCCGTTGGTCGCCCTGGGACCATGAGCCGCGTCGTCTGGAATAAACGTTGGGCGAGGCGTTGATGGCATGAAAATTTACACACGAGGCGGTGACGCCGGGCAAACCGGGTTGCTGAGCGGCGCTCGGGTTTGGAAGGATTCCTCTCGCATCGAGTCGTTTGGCACCGTGGACGAGCTGAATGCCTTGCTGGGCATGGTGCGAACCGAGGACCTGTCGGACGACGACGATCAACTGCTGCACCAGATCCAGCGCCAGTTGTTTTCCATCGGTGCCGTTTTGGCCCAACCGCGCGGTTCGGCCGGCGGCGCGCGGGCTGTTTCGCCCGACGCCGTCCGCGTTCTGGAATCGGCGATTGACGAGCGGGAAGGGCGGCTGCCTGCACTGAAATCGTTCATCTTGCCGGGCGGCACGCCGGCGGCCGCCAAAATGCACGTAGCGCGGTGCGTGTGCCGGCGGGCCGAACGCCGTGTCGTCCAGTTGGGCCGCGAGGAATCACCCGAGCCCGAAACGATCCAATATCTCAACCGCCTGGGTGACCTGTTGTTCATCATGGCGCGGACTGCCAACCAGCGCGGCTCCGTTGGCGACGTCCCGTGGCATCCCGATCCGCAATAAAGTCGCAGCCCGGGCGCACCGCCCTGCTGCCCTTCCCGATCGGTCATCCGACGCAGCGGATCGGACGTCGGCTTGCGGTGCCGGGATGCCCGGCCGCCGCGCATCGCGTCGCTGTTCAGGAAAAAGTCGCCCCAGGTACTTTACGCATCTCATCATGCTGGATAGTTTGTGGATCTGACCGGCAGGCCGGGCGTGCGCGACCATAAATGTGGAGCCGGGGCCGACCTGCCCGATGCGGCAAAGGATTTTTGTGGCCGAGCGCCAGCGGGCGGGGAGATGATGCGATGCGTCGGCGTCTTCAAACGATGTTATTGGTCTGTGCGGTACCGGTCCTGGCGGCGCCGGCGGTATCGCTGGCTCAGGACAGCGAACCTCCGCTGGAGGAGCAAGTCGCGTCGGCCGCGCTGGCCGGCCACAACGCCTGGATGCTGACGTCCACGGCGCTCGTCCTGTTCATGACCGCGCCCGGGCTGGCCATGTTCTACGGCGGTCTGGTCCGCAAGAAGAACGTGATCAGCGTCATGATGCAGTGCCTGTTCCTGATGGCCGTCATGACGGTCCTGTGGGCCCTCTATGGTTACTCGCTGGCTTTTGGAGGAAACGACCCATACATCGGCGATGGGCAATACCTGCTGATGAACGAAGTGCAACGCACTTGGGATACCGAGCAGGGAGCGCCCGTCGAGCCCATGGAGGGTGCCATCCCCAGGCTGACGCACATGCTGTTTCAGGGAATGTTCTTTATCATTACGCCCGCCCTGATCTGTGGAGCGTTTGCCGAGCGGATGAAGTTTTCCGCCATGGTCGTTTTTCTGATGTTGTGGGGTACGTTTGTGTATTGTCCGTTGTGCCACTGGGTGTGGGGTGGGGGCATCCTGGGATTTGTGCCGACCGGTGAAACCGGAAATGGATGGGCGGGCGGAGCCCTTGATTTTGCCGGCGGGACGGTCGTGCATATCAGTTCGGGTGTCTCAGCGCTGCTGTGTGCCTTGATGATTGGCCCCCGCCTGGGATTCCACCATGAACCCATGCCGCCTCACAATCTGACCTATACCGCCATGGGAGCCGCCATGCTGTGGATCGGTTGGTTCGGCTTCAATGCCGGCAGCGAACTGGCTTCGGACCACCTGACTTCCAGTGCTTTTGCGGCCACGCATTTCTCGGCGGCTGCCGGCGGAATCGGCTGGGCGGCAATGGAATGGATCGGGCGCGGCAAGCCAAGCATTCTGGGCACGGCATCGGGCGCGGTCGCCGGACTCGTCTGCATCACGCCGGCTGCCGGATTCGTCAATCCAATGCCCGCCTTGATCATGGGCGCTGCTGCCGGAATCGTCTGTTTCTTCGCGTGCACCCAACTCAAATCGGCCCTGGGCTACGACGATTCCCTGGATGCCTTTGGCGTCCACGGTGTCGGGGGCACGCTGGGCGCGATTCTGACCGGAGTCTTCGCGACCCGCGCGTGCTGGAACATCGACAATGGCAACCCTCTGGGACTGATCGACGGTTCGTCCCGCGTGTTGGTCGGCCAGGTCGTGGCCGTGGTGGTGACGTGGGTTTTCGCAATCATCGCCACTTTTGTTATCTTGAAAATGGTCGATGCCGTCATCGGTCTGCGGGTCGAAGAGGCGGAAGAGATCCAGGGTCTCGACTACACGCAACATGGTGAAGAGGGCTACATCTTCATCTGAAGCGATGAGAGGGGAGCTATCGCATGAAAAAAATTGAAGCCATCATTCGGCATTTCCGGTTGGAGGATGTCAAGAATGCACTCAGTGAACAGGGCGTTTCCGGCATGACGATCACCGAAGTGCGTGGATTTGGGCGGCAGAAGGGTCACACCGAAATGTATCGCGGCACGGAATACGCCGTGGACTTTGTGCCCAAGGTCAAACTGGAAATAGTCGTGGCCGACGACCGCGCGCAGACAGTGATCGATACGATCATGAACGCCGCCAAAACAGGCAAGATCGGCGACGGAAAGATTTTTGTTTCCGACCTTGCCGAAACCGTGCGGATTCGCACCGGCGAAACCGGCAGCGATGCCATCTGAGTCGGGCGCGATTGGGGCACTGCAGCATCAGCCGGCACGCGCCAGCGTCCGGTGCTGGCGCAGTTGTCGCGGTGCGAACCGGCCGGAACCGACGGCCAGGAGTCCGGGACGGATGTGCCGCAGTCTCGCACGGTGACCCTGCCAGACTTGCGCTTGGTGGAGGTGTCACGGCGAACGTGGGGCATGTCCCGTGCGACAGACCCTTTCCGTTGTCGGCCCATTTCTGACCGGCGGATATAATGTCGAGGGGTCCGCCGTGGCCCGGCGACGACGATTTGCCGCCACGGACGACCCGTTCGCAGGAGCCGGGCAGACTCCTGTGAGATCCATGCATCCCACCATCCGTGACCAGGATGGTCGTACCGCCCGTCGTCCGCAGGTCGATTGCCGATGCCCATGGGACCTCATTTTCGAAAAACAGTGCTGGCTGCCAAGCAGCGCCTTGCCGACGGGACGGCGGACGTCCGCCGCCTGCACGAACGAGGTCTCCCGGGAATCCAGGTCGGCAACCGCCTTTCGTCGTTGTTGGACAGCGTCGTTTCCGACCTCTTCGAAAGCGTCCTCGAAGATCTGGATCAGGCCGACGCGGGCGGGCTGCGGGAAAAGGTCGCGCTGGTACCGCACGGCGGATATGGCCGGCGTGTACTCGCGCCGTATTCCGACGTCGACTTGATGATCCTGCACGACCCGTCGGTCGCCGGCGACGTGGCTCAGTTCGCCAAACGCCTAACGCAGGATATTTACGATACCGGGCTCGACCTCGGACACAGCGTGCGAACCGTCGCGGATGCCTGCCGGCTGGCCCGCAATGATCCGATCATCTTTACATCCCTGGTCGAGTCGCGGTACCTGGCAGGCAGCGACCCGCTGTTTCGAGATTTCCAGGAACGCTTCAGTAAAGCCGCGCAGCGACGATCGGCCGCTTTGCTAACGAGCCTGATTGATTCGCGCCGCGCCGAACAACACAAGTACGGCGAAACGGTGTACCTGCTCGAGCCCAATATCAAGCGGTCACGCGGAGGACTCCGTGACATCCAACTGATCCGCTGGATCGGTTTTGCAAAATACGGTGTGGCCGATCCGGACCACCTGCAAAGAATCGGGGCGCTATCGCACCACGATCAGCGGCGGCTGCGGGCGGCCCACGAATTCTTGGCGCGTACGCGCAACGAGATGCATTTTTACTCGCGTAAGGCGAGCGACGTGCTGGACCGGCCCGAGCAATTGCGGATGGCGGAGTTCTTCGGGTTTCGCGGCACTGCGGCGCTGCTGCCGGTCGAGCAGTTCATGCGCGAATATTTTCGACACACGAGCAACGTGCGCTACATGGCGTCCCGGTTCGCGGAGCACGTTCGCCCGGCGCCGGCCGTCAAACGGATTCTGGGGCCTGTATTCTCCCAGGCGCTGGGAAACGAATACCGCATCGGTCTCAAGCAGATAGGCGCGACTGCCCGGGGGATGGCCCGATTGAAGACCGATCTGGCGGAGGTTTTACGGCTGATGGACTTCGCCAGCCAGTTTGACCGGCGTATTGACCACGGGACGTGGGCTGCCGTTTATCGCGCGTCGCCCAACTACCCCCGGACGGTTTCCGACCAGGCGATCGAACGATTTCGCACGCTGCTCGGGCGTCCGGCGCGCCTGGGCGAATTGCTGCGCAGGTTGCACGAGCTGGGCGTTCTGGAACGCCTGGTTCCCGCATTTGCCCATGCCCGGTGTCTCCTGCAATTCAATGAGTACCATAAGTACACGGTCGATGAACACTGCATCCGGGCCGTGGAATGTGCGACCGAACTCGAAGTTCAGGACCATCTGCCGGGCCGCGTATATCGCCAGATCCAGGACAAGACGGTGCTGCACCTGGCCCTGCTCGTACACGACCTCGGAAAGGGACAGGTCGAAGATCATTCCGAAGTGGGACGGCGAATCGCGGTGGAGACCGCCGATCGGCTCCGACTCGAACCGCGGGAACGAGAAATCCTCGAGTTTCTCGTGCACAAGCATCTGATGATGTCGCATCTGGCTTTCCGCCGCGACACGAGCGATGAATCATTAGTGCTGCGTTTCGCCGTGGACGTAGGTTCGCCCGAGGTGTTGAGCATGTTGTTGGTGCTGACCTGCGCCGATCTCGCTTCGGTGGGGCCCGGCGTTTTGAACGGGTGGAAGATTGAGGTGCTGGGAAATCTTTACCGACGCGCCATGCGCCATCTGTCGAGTGAGGCAGGTGTTGACACGGACGTGGAGTTAGAGGCGCGCCGCAAAGGCGTGTTGCAGGCGCTGGGAACCGACGCGGACGACGCGTGGTTCGTGCGCGAGGTGGAATCGATCACGACGGGATGCCTGTGGGACGTGCCCGCCGAGACCCTGGCCGATGGTCTGAAACGCGCGAAACGCCTCGTTTCGGGAACCGCCGAGGTGTGGGCGCGGTTCCTGCCCGGCAGCCAGACCATCGAGTTCCTGGCGGCCGTGCACTCGTCATTGAGCGAGGGGTTGTTCGCGCGACTCACTGGAGCGATCTCGGCCCAGGGCCTGAGGATACTGTCGGCCGACATCAACACTCTGGCCGGCGGGCTGATCCTCGACCGCTTCGTGGTCGAGGACGAGCAGTACGAGGGCTCTCCGCCCCAACAACGGCTCGATGCGGTCTGCCAGTCTGTCGTCGGCGTGATTCGAGGCGAGCGTCCCCCGAAGTTCGGGCAGCTGTGGGGAAGCGATCGCAGACGCACCAAGACCGAACTGACGCCGATGCCCACCGAGGTGCACATCGATAACAATACGTCCCACGCCTTTACCATCGTGGACGTATTCACGTTTGACCGTCGAGGTCTGTTGTACTCGATCGCCGAATCGCTTCGCAGCCTCGAACTGTCCATAGGAGTCGCTCGCATTGGCACCTATCTGGACCAGGTTGTTGACGTTTTCTACGTGACCGACGCCAGCGGACAGAAGATTCGGGATCCGGACCGTCTAGACCGAATCCGGCAAACGCTGTTGGAGGCCGTGGATGCGCCGCAAGGGGAAGAGGTCGATTCCACCCGCGCCTAGATCGTGACCCGGCCGGGATCGGTGGTTCCGGCGCGGTGATTCATCGACAGTTCCAGCGGCGCGGGAATCATGGGGGATGACCAACGTATGATGTCACGCACCGGATCCAGTGCGATATCGAGCGGTGTTCGTCGCATGTTATTCGTGCCGATTTTGTTGCTGCAAGGCATGGCACTGGCGATCACCGCCTATCTGCTGTGGATCGCCTTGCACGAGGGCGCGTCGCCGGCCGGGTGTGCGGGTGACGCCATCGTGAACTGCGACCATGTTCTGGCCAGCCGCTGGTCGCGGGTGGCCGGCCTGC
>Ga0315534_1002657_pt1 | contig 11853 bp, 12 predicted proteins | sample SalMarSW160240MG_FD_203094 | JGI IMG/M metagenome (GOLD analysis project Ga0315534, IMG submission 203094) | Salt marsh sediment microbial communities from the Plum Island Ecosystem LTER, Massachusetts, United States - Salt Marsh Sediment SW1602-40 ... | reverse complement strand
TTCAACGGAAAGCAAAATACTTACCTCACAGGGGTGTAACTCCTGTTACCCTAACAGAGCACGCTAAATCCTATTGCTGATACAGTCACATTGAGAAAATGAAAAATTTTAGCTACACAGCAATCAGGGAGCAAAAACTTCTATTGTCCTGTCTTTAGCAGAACTGATCAGTTTCCCCTTGTCCCGCTGTTATTGGGACAAGGGGAAATCATTCATCTTTGCGTTCTCAGCGTCTCTGCGGTGAATGTCTTTGTGTCTGCGGTTAGAAAGAAAGGAGTAAACAATGAACTTTGAATGTATTATTTACGAAAAGGAAGAAGGAATCGCCACGATTAAATTGAATAGGCCACAGGTATTGAATGCTATGAACAAGCAACTCTGGCTTGATTTTCAGGTGGCCTTAGAGGATGTGAAGAATGATCCTGAAATAAAGGTCTTGATTATTACAGGAGAGGGAAGGGCATTTTCCACCGGGGCGGATCTCAAGGATTCAAAGGATAGGAGCATAGAGGACTATCGAGATTACCTTGTTGAGCTTCAGGAGACCTCACGAACAATTATCCGTTTTGAAAAGCCAATAATCGCAGCGATCAATGGCTATGCATTAGGCTCAGGCTATGAGCTGGCCCTTGCATGTGATATCCGGTTGGCTGCAGAAGAGGCAAAGATCGGCTCCCCAGAGGCCAGAGTGACCTCCTCTGTTACTGGAGGCGCAATGAGATTGGTCCAAGATCTGATAGGCCCTGGAAAGGCCAAAGAGCTTCTCTTTACCTCAGAATATATCGACGGTATTGAGGCTGAAAGAATAGGCCTCGTTAATAAGGCTGTTCCCCTGGATCAGTTGATAGAAAAAGCGAGGGAAATGGCTAGAAAAATTGCAGAAAATTCTGCCTTTTCTATTAAAATGATTAAGAAAGGGCTTAATATGGCACGGGGTGAGGTGAGCCTTGAGGCATTAATGGACTATGAAATTGAGGCCTGTTTGGCCTGCGTGTTTACAAAGGAACGGGAGGATTCTCTCAAGGAATTTGAGGAGAGAAAGAAGTGAACTTAGTTCGCTTCGCTCCCGCCCGCCTCGCCTGAGTCCCGAAGATCGGGACGCTGGCGGGCAGGCACAATTGGAATGTTGGAACAATGGAACACTGGAATAATGGGTTCTGGGACACCGGGACAGTGATTTATTGGCGAACCCTATTGACAAGGATAGTAAAAACAATACGGATAAAGAAGGAAAAATTTAGGGTATGGATATTTTGGTAAGATTGAGAATTTCAATCTCAAAGATAGGGAGTGTCACCTCACCAAGACGCTCGACATGGTTATCTGTTTTGATGCTTCTTTTCTTCTGTACTCACTGTGCCACAGGTTTAGAGAAAGAGGCCAGATATGGCGTTAACCCTCCGACTATTACCGCTACCTTTGCTAAAGAGACGATTGTGTCAGGAGATACCTGGAGAATCTATCTAAATGCCTTTGACGAAGATGGTGATATGGATATGGTTGTTATCTCCTCCCTTATACAGGATGGCGGGGCTCCATATCCATTTGATATGATAAGGATCAGAGAAGGCAGTACAAGAAACCTGTCGGGCTATCTTTACCTGATCACCAGTCATTTTGAGGAGTTGTGGAATGTTAACGTGGAACTCTCCCTCTATATAGTCGATAAGGCTGGGCACAGAAGTGAGATAAAGGATTTTACCTTCAGGTTTTTTTCCAAGGAATCAGAAGAGGTGGCAGACAAGGCTCTATTCAGTGAGACCGCTTTAGGCCCCATCAAGATCGATATAATTAATCCCCTTCTCTTTGATGTCTCCGGTGGCCAGGCTGAGGTTCCGGCTCCATAAAAAAACCCGGGAGGTGAATCCTCCCGGGTTTTTTATTCTCCTGATTGCCTGAGCCTAAAAGGCGTACTTAACGCCCACGGCAGCAATATAGGCTGTGTCAGCACTTATGGTTGCTGACTTCGCGAAGTAATCTCCAGCCATCAGATAATCGAATTCCGCCTGAAGGGTGAGGTTTTTGGTCATGGCGTAATGGAGTTCAAGATCCAATTCATAACCGATGTTTTCGTCTCTGTAGGTATGATTATATGTCTTCGGATCCGATGGATCCTCCGCAGTCTTCAGGTACCATAGTTCGCCAATCAGCTTTGTCTTTCCCATAGGGATCGTGAGACCGACATTGGTAAACCATCTCCCTAAATTATCGACGCCGCTTGGGGGAAGACAGGTCTGATTATACACCTCGTCTGCGACGCCATTACCCCAGTAGAGGATGTTAGGTCCGGCTACGACCGCGCTTATCCAGGGATACATGACTCCACCCTCAACGTATGGGAATACATCAAAATCGTTATCGGTAAAATCACCATCGCCAGAGGCATAGAGCGTACCAAAATTAAGCAGGCCGACACCAGTCTTCATGAATCCCATTGCCCTGAAGTAGTATCCTGTACCTTCCCAATCCTGGGTAGCCCCTCGTGCGGCATCAAACTCCCATTTACCGTAAGCGCCGTGCAGATCGAGTTTTACAGGGCCTACATTCAAACCGGCAAATGCACCAAACCATTGCGTAGTAACGTCATAATTAGCCATAGCCATGGGTCGTGTTGACGGCCCGCCAGCCTCCCTGAAGTCCCTGTTATAGGCGCCGTACACGCCCCAGTTCATGGCCTCTGCCTTGGTGCTGAACTCTGCATAGTAGAGATCGTTATCACTATCTCCGTTGCCTACCCAGTCATGAGCCGTAGCGGAGCTACCCTCAACTATTTTGGCCCAATATACTTTTATTTTGGCGGCCTCGCTCAATGCATACTTGGCCTGTATACCAGGGGACATAGCTGCACCAAGCTGCACCAGGTGCTGATGGCTAAAGAGCGGCTGCTTTCCTATGCTCACGCTCAGCTTTGTGTCCGGGACCGTGAAATCTATATAGGCAAGCCTCACCTCCGCATTGGCAGCAGAGTAGTCTACCATAATACCGGCATCACCACCTTCTTGGTTTGCTCCTTTTCCCAGGCTTCCATAACTCTTGCCCCATTCGTCCCAGCCGATCTCAAAGCCGAGGACACCTTTTACATTTTCAGTTGCCGCAATGGTGTTAAGCCGAACCCTCTGCATAAAAAAATCTACTTTGTCATCTAATGTCCCATCGGGTTGCTTATCTACTCCATCATAGACATTGTCCGCGGAAACGCCAACGATCCTGTACTCACCATTGAAGATCATCTTTGTCTCAGCAGAAGCACCGTTATTCCACCCAAACAGGGCAACCAACGCAACTACCATAAAAAATATGAGATTCTTTTTCATCTGTTCCTCCTTATATTTTACTCTTTTCTCCTTATAATGTTAGCTGTAACCTTACTAACCCTCTGACTATCTCCTTCACCTCCTCTCTTTTTAAGAATGTAGTCAAAAGCTTTTTTTCCCTTAGCATCCTATTATAGATTTGTCAACCTTTCATTTCATAGTTCATAGGCTAAAATGAAACTCTTTTTCTTGCCAAATATTGAACCGGTAGATGTATCAATAATACCGACTACCAATTCATCTCTGCCATCATTATCTATATCTTTGATTTGAAAATCAGCGGTGTATCCATGAATCTTCTTTGTCCTCCAATTTTCCGATAAACCGAGGCCATCCCAGACGAGGCTATACACCTCACTCTCCTTGTAAGATCTTACCCTTGCAAACAGTTTTCCAGTGGCGGAAATATTCTTTACAATGATTACCTCTGATCCTTTTTTTTGATTTCGAAAGAGGACTCTCTTTTGAAGGTAAATCCGCTCTTCGAGTCCCTCACCCCTCTCTTCTAAACCAAGTGGATATAGTACCAAAAAATCCTTCGTCCCCCCATATATGTCAACACTCCTCCACAGCAACTTCCCATTACTGGAAAACACCTTCAAGGAGTCATTATTATCAATTAACACAATCTCCTCTTCTCCCTCTTTATCTACATCAATCAGATTAAAACCACAGACAATACTTTTCTTTGAAAGGGGAATCTTTCTGCTTTCCATAAGTCGATTGTCTTTCCATACCAGCTTGTATACACTACCATAAAGTATTCCATCCAGCCCCATCTTTTGGCCAATAAGTATCTTGCCCTCTTTTGTTGTGTGGATCACTCTGAAAAAATAGCCCTCATCAGTCACAATCCTGGTAAATTCTCCTCCTTGAAATTCTATAACAAAAGATTCAAGGCTATCATTTACCACGTTGCTCACAAAAATCTCTGCTATCCCATTTCCATTTATATCAGCTACATCCAGGGAGAAATAATTATCTACTCTTCTGCCCTGAAGGCCCTTTTTTAATAACAGCCTCTCATCTGAATAGGTATAGATATCTAAGCTTCGAGTCCCTATAACAACTGTCTCATTCTTTCCGTCTCCATCCACATCCCCTATATCAACGCCCTTAATCTCTACGGGAAGGGATTGACTCTTCCAGAATTCTCTCTCACCCTTGGCCGTGATAAAGGCTGACTTAGGGTCAGATGGTGGAGCGATGGCTGTAAGAGGTGGAGATGTAGGCTGCGGATGCTCTCTCTCCATAATCCTGGCATTTACCCTGGAGGCAAACTGAACCATTTCAGGGATAATATTATCCATTCCCTTAAAGGTGGCGAAGAAAGGAGTGACAAATTTATCCTCCTTAAGATCAAATAACCTGGCATCTACACTGAGACTATCACCGATCTTGGTTAAACTCCCGTAAATGATGAAATCCACGCCAAGTTGATTGCCGATACTCTTTACCCCTCTCTCGGTAAGGGGATCCCTTGGGGATTGAGTTATGGCCTGGTTTATAACGTCATTTTCTAAAACGATCACCCTTCCCTCCACGGCTATCCTGGAAGAAAGTATATCCAATATTCCATTTTTCAGATAGTTGAGATCCTCAGGACTGTTTATCTGGAAGGGAAGGATAGCTACTTTAACTATTTCCTTAGCATGGATTCCTGGTGAAAGGATGAGGATAAAGGAGAGGACAAATAAAAATGATTTAATATTTTTCATTCTTTTTACTCTCAGGCTCTTAGCTAAAAGGTGATAAATAATCCTGGCTCTTAAAAACAACCAATAAATGGCTTTAAATCCAAAACACACAATAAATTAAAGCAGTTAAACCAACCAGATAAATCAAGCCTTACTTTTATTCAAACCACATAATTTGACTTGAACCTTTACTTAAATGAGACCACTTTCCTTTTTGTACTGCTAGAAAAAGGTTCTGACCTTGTAGTTGCATATCGGTTAAGCACCAATCAATATCCATACTCGTCCATGCCGGAGAAAGACTTGCACCTTCTATCCGGTAGGCTATCAGACGGGATTTAGTATAGATCTTTATATTATGCAGATATTTTAACAGGGGTAAGTTTTTTATGGCTAAAATCTCTCTGTTACCATCTCCATCAATATCTGTTATCAAAAGTCTGCTATTAAAGGAAATTCTTGGTGGTAAATCTCCACAGGATTTACAGACTACTTCCCCTGACCTGATGGCATTATTGGTGCCTCCAAGTTTTTTATCACCTCTCCATAGGGTGTCACCCTGTTTGTCCCATACATAAAGCTTGGATTGTTCTCCTAAATCAGGCTCTCCTAACCCAAGCCATTCAAGGACTCCATCTTTGTCAAGGTCAAAAAGGGCTAAGGTATAAAACTGACCTCCCTTGAGTTCAGGCAACTGCTCCCCTTTTGTCAACTTTCCCCCTTTTTCATAATTCATGAAATATATCCTGCCGCTGAAGAACTCATTAAACTTGGAGTCCTGAAAGAGTAGGAGCGATTTGCTTGAAACATGATCTTTTACTGCCCGCAAGTGGCCTGTCCAGCGATCAAGCTTAGTAAACCCTTCAGACCATTGTAAAACTGTGCTCCGGGCCCCTGTACCATAAAAGCTTACCAGGTAGATCTCTGCTTTCCCGTTATTATCTGTATCGCCGACACTCACCTTAAGAAAATCCTCGCCAAAGCCTGCTTCAAGCGTATCCTTGAGAACAAACGATGCCCCTTGCCTTGTATAAAGGAGCAATTTTTTTCTTGCTAAAACAAGCAACTCTGCTCCTCCCTTGCCATCCAGATCTCCCATATCAAAGGCCATAATAGACATACCTATTGAGATCTTACCTGTTGGTTTGAACCCCTGGTATTCCTTGGTGGGTTTTAAGAGGAGACCCTTTTCTATTTCTTCTGGCCCCTGTTTATCATGCTCCACTTTTGAAAAGATACCCTTTATTGTCTGTGGTTTTGGCAAAACAGTGGCCTTTTCTTCTCCTTTTCGGGCAGGCTTGTCCGCCGTCTGTGTGGCGGATTTACCCGCCATTTTTGTGGAGGGCTTGTCCACCGTCTGTGTGGCGGATAGTACTTCCTTCCCTTCTATGATTGCCCTTACTCTATAGGCCACATCAGACAATTGTGGAATTAACTGTTCTTCATCCACGGCCTTAGAGAGCCTTGTCAGTTTAGACCCATTTTTTTCTAACGCAACAAGGGATAGATCCAGACTATAGCCACCCCCTATGGTTGTGATGCTTCCAAAGATGGCATAATCTGCCTTAACTCCCCTGGCCAGCTCCTCTGCTCTTTTTTGAGAAGTTATTCCCTCCACCTCCTTTTCACTCAAAAGAGAGGTGTATTTTTCATCAGGCACAATCTCTATTCCCGCCCCTGAGATGCGGGAGATGAGCATACTTTTAATCCCCTGGCCAAGGTATGTCTTCGATTGATCAGCATAGATTGCCAGGGGAAATAGGACCAGCGTCTTAGTAGATGAACGAGCCGTCAAAGGGAGAGAGAGGATGAGGGATAATAAAAAAAGGCCTATGATTTTACTTGGAGTATTACAGGTTTTTCTGGACATAGAACGGATAGTAAAGAAAAGTTTAATCAAAGTCAAACCTAAAAACCACTAAAAAACCCAGGGCTGAGCGCCCCGGGTTTTTATTTAAGGTTAGCTTTTAACAACGTTTAGAATGCAATCTTCCAGTAGACGCCGAGACGGCTTTCTTTGGCTTGCTCTTCTGTTGTCGTTCCAGTGACGCTTTTGTCGCCAAAGTCAAACACGGCGTATTCAGGGGAGATGCTAACACCCTTGGCCAAGGTAAAGGTTGCATTCACATGGTATTGAGAAGTCTCCCATTCCCATGTTCCAGGTCTGTCGAGTTCACTCGTGCCGGTGAAATATCCTGTAGTAATCCCCACCGTATCGCTTAGCTTATAGCCAAGGTCGAAACCATAGACCATAGATGACTCATCACATATCTTGGTTCCATCAAAGTATGCGGCATAATGAACACTATCACCTCTTCCATATTCAGCGAGGTTGTTTCCGCCCCAGACATTGACAGCTAACGAGAACTGACCAAGACCCATTGTGGCTTGGACACCATAAAGCATGGAGTCAATGCCGTGGCCCCTGTCAGTAGCTGTTTCTACCTCATCATAGGACTGAAAGCCACCATAGAGCTTCAAACCGACACCACCCATATTCGCATTATAACTTACCATGATTTTGGGGAGGCTCGTGTCGAATTCTGTTTTATAACCAGATGGTGCAGTATATGCATTAAGGCCAGTGGTTTGATCAATCGCCCAACCTCCTGCAGAATATGGAGTAAGGACTGGCGAAGTGTTCGGCGCGGCGAGAGCAATTTTGAAGTTTCCAAACTGAAGCTGGATCATGGGCAGCCGGGCAAGACCACCGCCGCTGAGTAAGTCCATGGCACCACATTGATATAACATGCTGGAAGTACCGGTAAACTCGGGTGTCCAGTACTGACCAACGCCTAAGGTACCGCCGCCAAAGTTCCACGTTCCCTGCCAATGTCTAAGCCAGCCGGCAGCATTGGGCCTTGCTTCTATAAAAGCGCCAACAGGTCCTTCCTTGAATGTAACATTGAATCGGCTACATACATTATCAGTTGTCCAATCTAAATCGGAATCATCTTTTGTTGCTCCAGGATTATCAACATCATGCATGAACGTATCAAAAGCTACGTAGCCACCGAATTTAACGTCAGCTGCGGCAGGTGTGGTAAAGGTAAACACAAATGCAACAGCTGCAAGTAAAACTAATAATTTTCGCATAACTCTTTCCTCCTAAGTGTTTTAGTTTAAAAAAATAACCGAAATTAAAAAAATAAGCCTCTGTCACCTCCTTTCGTGCTGGAAATAAAAACATTTTAAGCTTTCTACCATTTAGAGATAAAAAAGTCAAGGACTTTTTGGGCAACATGATCTGTTTTTTGTACAGGTTCAAAGTTCAGGGGTTCAAGGTTCAAGCCTGCCCTGGTGCGGCGTAAGTTGCGCTTTAACACGGTGCCTTCGGATACTACACCCAGGGATTCTATGAAAAGGACTGTTAAACCAGGTCTGGGCCAGGGGTTAGAAAACTATGAACATACCTGCCCGCCGGACGGCTGGCGGGGTCCAGTATGGAGATAAGGCAACCAACCATGAACCGTGAACCTGACAACCTGAGTAGTTACTACATCTTCAAAACAGAATAATACTGACCGTGCCGGTCTATTTTGTCTCCGACTGCAGTACCGCAAAATCGGCAGCGGTACTCATATTTGTCACCTTCAGGCAAGATCAATAGAAGGGATTTTATTACTGGCATTGCTTTTCCGCACTTGGGGCAGTAGAGTTCTGTGGCCTCGAATTCACCGTAACTTGATTGATCCTGTCTTTCCTCTCTTAAAGAAGAATATCTGAATGGTCCCTTCATGGTTTCCCTCGTAACGCATTAAATTTTAGACAAAATAAATTCTTATTTATCCTGGGCTATTCGATAGAGAAGTATGATTGTAGTAGCTCCTAAAACCATATCAGGAATCCATAAAGCAAGCACAGGATTTATTATGCCTGTCTCCCCTAAACTCTCGGCTGCTGAGAGCAAAATATAGTACATAATAAAGATAAAAATACTAAAGGCAATCCCCCACGATTTTCCTTTTGTTTTCCTCATGAGGCCGAGGGGCAGGCCAATAAGGCCTAATAAAAGGCAGGCAAGAGGTATGGAAAACTTTTTTTGTAGTTCCATGCTTAATCTATTATGTTTCGCTGTTTCCTTTTTTGTTTTTTTAAGGTGATCTCTGAGCTCGGATATGGACATCTCTTTTCTGCCTTTCTTTCGTGAAGAAAACCTACTCATTATATCTTCAAGATCTATCTTTATGTCATAGGATTTAAATCGTAATTTTTTCGATGAATCTAAGTCTTTGCTCACCATAAAACTCGAACCATCAGTTAGATGCAAATTGATTGACATTTGTTCTGGGTTTGAGCTTATCCTCCCCCGCTGGGCAATAATAGTATTAGAAAGGCTTGCATCTCGCTCATCAAATATGAATACCCCTTCCATTGTTTGATCCTGAGCAGATATTTGATTGGCATAGAGCACTATGTTGGGGATACTATCATTGAACACACCCTGCTTGATTCCAATATTGGTGTTAGCCTGGGCAACCTCAAATAGAAGTTTAGACGAGGAATATCTGCTAATCGGAACGAGGTAAATAGCTATACATGAGGCAAAAAGATAGCTTGCTACAGAAAAGGCGACTACTGGAGGAAGCAGCTGATAGAAACTGACTCCAGATGATTTCAGGGCGATTATCTCGTTGTCCTCATTAAGCCTTGAAAAGGCGATAAGGGAGGCCAAGAGGGTTGCCATAGGCAAAGTAAAAAAGAGAACATAAGGTATTTGGTAGAGGGCTATCAAAAGGACTTGTGACAGGCCTACTTCATGGTTGACTATCCATTCAGTGAGTTTCAATATCCTGCTGGTGAGCATAAGAAAGGTAAATACGATAAGGCTTGTCACAAAATGAGGAATTATTTCTCTAAGGATATAGATATTAATTATTTTTATCATAGATATAACTTTGTCTCGGTCTATATTTGCTTGCCGTGTGCATTAAATCGACTGGCAATGCAAAAGAATTTCCTTTTTTTTCTGATTGTGTTAATAGCTTCTATATTTTACAAAGAGATAAAAAAATGCAAGCAATAAATGATAGTTTTTCAACTAACCACAGACCCACACGGACATTTTGACTCCGCTTTGCGGAGCCAAAACTCTCATCCGCCTTTGGCGTAAAAACAAGATGGATATTAATGGGCTAACTTACTTGATTAATGGTGCAATTTACGAGGTAAATCGTGAACTTGGGTCAGGATTTCTTGAAAAAGTCTATGAAAACGCCCTATTAGTGGAGCTAACCAATAGAGGACTTAAGGCCAAAAATCAAATTCCGATCTGCGTCAAATACAAGGGCACAGAGGTTGGCGAGTATTATGCAGATATTATTGTTGAGAATCAAGTAATTTTGGAACTCAAAACCGTTGATTCTTTGCAGAAAATTCATGAGGCTCAGTTATTAAATTACCTTAAAGCAACAGGATATAAAATTGGCCTTTTGGTTAATATTAAATATCCCAAAGCTGAAATAAGACGGTTCGTTTTATAATCACCTGCTAGGTCATCACCTTTTCCTCTGCCAATATCGGCAGAGGAAAATGTCTGTGTTTGTCTGAGTGGGTCTGTGGCTAATTGAAAGGAGGAAGACATGAAAATAAAACACATTGACCACATAGGAATAGCTGTCAATAGCATTGAGGAGGGAAAAAAATTTTTTACTGATATACTGGGATTACAACTCCAGAAGACAGAGACCGTTGAAGAACAAAAGGTAAAGACAGGCTTTTTTCCTATTACCGATAGTGAACTGGAATTGCTTGAATCAACATCACCTGATGGACCTGTGGCAAAATACATTGCCTCACGGGGCGAGGGCGTGCAGCATATTGCATTCAGGGTAGAAAATATTGATGAGGCCTTGAAAGAACTCAAAGAAAAGGGAGTCCGGCTCATTGATCAGGAACCTCGGAAGGGTGCCGGGGGGGCCAAAATAGCCTTTATCCATCCCAAAGAATCACATGGTGTATTAGTGGAATTGTGCGAGAAATAGTTTGATGATAATAGATGTTCATACCCACATATTTCCGAATGAGATCAAAAATAAGAGAGAGGATTTTTTTGACGGTGAGGCAGCTTTCAAGTTGCTTTACAGTGTTTCTGGATCAAGACTGGCCGGTGCAGAAGAGCTTATCAGGAATATGGATCATGAGGGAGTAGATAAATCCGTTGTATTTGGCTTCCCATGGAAAACAAGTGATTATTTCAAACGAAATAATGACTATATACTCAATGTCGTTGAGCGATATAAGGACAGGCTCATAGGCTTTAGCACATTTTACCCCTTGGCCAAAGACGGTGAAAAAGAACTTGAAAGGTGTCTGAAATCAGGTCTTTCCGGGGTTGGAGAGCTCGCATTCTATGAATCATCTATTTCAGAAAATATAATTAAAGCCTTTTTGCCCATTGCTGAAATAGCGCAAACATTTGACGTACCCATTCTTCTCCACACAAATGAATCTGTTGGCCATTACTACCCTGGAAAGAGCCCTATGACGCTGAAAGAGATATACGATTTTCTGTGCTCCTTTCCAGACAACAAGATCATCCTCGCACACTGGGGAGGAGGCATTTTTTTCTACTATCTCATGAAAAAGGTGGTCAAAGGAGTATTAAAAAACACATGGTTTGATACTGCTGCCTCCCCATATCTTTATGACAAAGCAATCTACTCTATTTCCACAGAAATAGTGGGATTCGATAAGATTCTGTTTGGAAGTGATTTCCCTCTTATTAAACCGAGCCGTTATTTCAAGGAGATGAAAGATATAGGCCTTTCCAAAAATGTCATAGAAAAGATATGCGGGGAAAACGCTGCATCTCTATTAAAAATAGTGTAGACGTTCAAAGG
>Ga0315534_1002655_pt1 | contig 11855 bp, 5 predicted proteins | sample SalMarSW160240MG_FD_203094 | JGI IMG/M metagenome (GOLD analysis project Ga0315534, IMG submission 203094) | Salt marsh sediment microbial communities from the Plum Island Ecosystem LTER, Massachusetts, United States - Salt Marsh Sediment SW1602-40 ... | reverse complement strand
CATTTACTATGTGTAATTTATCTGATTGGACAAATTCTATTCCATCATGTTCATCATCAAAAAGGTAAGTATCACGATCATGAACTGTTGAAATATGATTTGCAATACGATGGGTGAGCCTATCTCTTCCAATAACGATTGCTTTTCCTTCTTTGTCTTTACACCAATCGTGGATTAATTCCATTGCCCATTTTGAAGTAGAAAATGGATATGCGTTAAGTTCATCTTGCTTGAGATATTCTTGAACGTGATCTTCAAAGACTCGTACATAGATAGGGCATTCTTTATTGACTTTCCTAATCTTTTCAACACAAATAAGCGAGATTCTAACATCATCTACGCAGATGAAAATTTCTTTAACATCATCTAAATTAGCACATTCAAGGTTAGCATTATCAGTTGGATCTCCCACTATAACTGGATATCCATTATTTATGAGGTCTTCGACCAGTTCTTCATTGTCCTCCAAAGCAGAGAAATACTTTTTATTTTCAATGCAATATTCAATAATCCTTTTTGCCAGATGATCATAACCAATAATAACCGTATGATTATGCCTATGTTTAGCGAGAATTCTACTTGTAACGACAGGGTTATACTTTTCCAATAACTCTCCTACTAAAAATCCGAATACGATTACCTCCAAAAGAATTGGCCAAATTAAAGAATAAAAGTTAGAAAAATCACTGGTAATCTGAGGTTTTCTAACTGTTATGGAGATTAGAAATAAATCCCACATATCTTGAAATTGTTTAGTAAAGACAAAAAAAATGCATCCCATTAACCAAAATAGGAATAACAATAAGAATTGAACTCTATACTGTTTAAATTTAAGATGTATTGATATTAAGGAATTTAACACACTCATGTAATACTATTAGAAAATAGATTAATAAAAGTTAACTATATAGTTAATGAACTTAACATATTTCTCAATATTTTTTTTATTTCTCCTTGCATTCTTGCATGAAACATAATGTTGATAAGTTAACTTAATTTTATATCTTCTAATAGAAAACCACGAGAAGCTGTATAATTCATATTAAATAAGGATAACATTGAATGAACAATTAAAATCTCTTGTAGTGATGAAATTTGGAGGATCTTGCCTGAAAGACGAAGAATCATTTAAACACACAGTTTCAATCATCAAGAAATATTTGAAAAAATCAAAACTAATCATTGTCGCTTCAGCAATAAATGGTATTACCGATCAACTCTTAGAATTCTATAATAAATCAAACGATCTCGAATTAAAGGGTGATTTAATTTTAGATCAAATTTATGAAAGACACTCAAAAATAGTTAATGACCTACTTCCTGAAAACTCTGAATATCGTGAGATCACTATAGAGTTCCTCAAACAAAATGTAAGGGAACTTAATAATCTAGGTCATGTGATTAACCTTCTTCGCCCGAGTAATAATTTACAAGATCTCATCGTTTCTTATGGTGAAAAATTGAGCACATTCATTTTATGTACTTATCTTAATAGTTTAGGTTTTAAATCAGAATTCATACCCTCAGATGAAATCATCGAAACAGATGATAATTTTGGAAATGCATTCCCTCTTTTAAATGGCACAGAGGAATTGGTAACTAAAAGAATGATGCCTCTTTTAAAGTCAAGTTTATGCGATATTGCTTGTATTACTGGATATTTTGGCTCTACGAAAGATAAAAAGATAACAACATTAGGAAGAGGTGGAACAGATTTAACAGCAGCAGTGCTTGCTTATTCTTTACGAGCATTTTATCGTTGTAAGGTCGTTTATTGGAAAGATGTAAGAGGATTTTTAGATGTAGATCCTAAAATGTGTGATAAAGCTGTTCTCTTGAGAAAAATTTCATATATCGAGGCAAAGGAACTCGCATTTTTTGGTACAAAAGTACTACATCCTCTCTGTTTAGATATAAGCGAAAAGGGAAAATTCACATCAGAAATCAGAAGCTTTTATGATCCCTATACCGATGAATTCACAATGATAACCCAAGAATTTACAAAAGATGTATCAGCAATAAAAGCAATCTCCTATATTTATCGATTATCTATGGTAACGATTAAAAGTGGTACAATGATATCATTACCGAAAACTGCTTCGAAATTGTTCTCTCTATTAGATGAAAACAACATCACCATTAAATTCATTTCACAGAGTTCTTCTGAAAACAACATAACATTCGTAATACTTATGGAAGATTCAATGAAAGTCAGTTCTTTACTTAGAAATTCTGAATATTTTGGGAAACAATGGTTTAGTATAAAAATAGATAATAATATATCACTAATTGCTGTAATTGGAGCTGGTATGATGTATACTCCTGGAATAGCGGGAAAAATTTTTACTACACTTGGGAATAACAATATTAACGTGAGAGCAATTGCTCAAGGGTCTTCTGAATTAAATTTCACTATTATTATTGAAAGAGAAAATTGTAAGAATGCTATAAATGTCCTATATGATGATTTTATCGGTTAATAAAAGTTTGTGAATCGATCCTTAGCAATCTTTTCTCTTTCCCTTTGTAAAGATTCAAATTGCTTCTGATTTATGAGAGCTTCATTACAAATTTTCTTGCCAATAACTACTTTTGGGTTGTCAGCCCAATTTACATTTAATAGGAGACATAAATGATATACTGTGGCTTGGATGAAAGCAATTAAATACCCAAGATTAAACTCATCATCTTCATTTAATGAGATCATTGCTGCTGGAAGCCCTTGTTCAATTAATGCTTGAAAAGTCGCGCTTGCCTGATAATTTACGATGGTTTGAGCGGATTTACCATTAATATGACTTATATTAGATTCCAATATGATATCGTGTTTCACATTTTCTATTATCCATAATATTGGTGTCACACTACTACTTTTTCCGCCTAGTAAAAATTCTAATACTGAATGCTGACAGAGAGGTGCACTTTGACTTGTACCCATTAAACCCTTTTTGTTCTTTCCTGTACTTTCAGAAATCTCTTGAACAAAAAGTCCAATTGCTCCCTCAATATTTTTTGCATACGGCATTGAAAATAAAGTATTAACTCCTTTTTCGTATAAACTATAAAGAAATGCTGCAAATTCAATAGAAGGATTAATAGACTCCCTCATGTATAATGAATATCCTTGTTCTAGCCCCTTTAAAAACATATCCACATTTATGCCAGAAACCAGCGCGGGAACAATTGCAACATTACAAATTGATGCTGCGAATCTACCTGAGAGATCTGGAACATCAAGGATCGGAGCGCCCATTTTTTCTAGAATTGACAGCATTGTACCTTTGGATGATAATCCAAGAAAAGGATACATTTCTTTCACAAAAAGTCCAATTGTAGAATTAACATCCAACGTTTCTCCCCCTCGAGAAATTGGGATTACAAGAGAATCTGATGATTTAGTGAGTTCTAAGCATTCATTCAGCTCAGATGAACGTGAACTAGTAATTGGATAAATCCGTTTGTGCGAAAGATGGTGCAATGCCAATATGGTCTGAATTGACCCCCCTGTTCCTATAATTATTAGATTCTTAATTTGATCTAAATCGAAAAGAGAGAGTTTCTCATTTATTAAATCAAAATCTAAATAAGATTTGGTATCAACAAAGAAAGGTTCATCCCAATTTTTCTTATTGGACCTGATTATAGAAAGATATTTTGAAAGAAGATTATCGGGAAGTTTTGGATAGTATTCAATTTTTAGATTCATGAGATTTTCATTATCATATAATTATAAATTTTAGATTATAGTATTCTAAATTTTTATTTGACTTATAATTCTTTCCTCCTCTGATTATTATATGGTATAATATAAAAAAAAAATTAATATAAAGATACTTTAATAAATTCATAATAGTAAAAATTACTAAACGACTTTTTAAGGAATTGTTTTAGATGGCAGATGAACAATTATTACTCCTCCTTAATAACTTATTTGATAATGTTGATGGAGTGAGATCAGCAGCAATTGTATCTAAAGAAGGTTTAATTGTTCATTCAATATTAGAAGAAGGAATCAAAGAATTAAATTTGGCTGCAATGACAGCTACAATTTTATCTGTATCTGAGCGGGTTTTATTGGAGTTAAAATCAGGATCACTAGATGTTTGCATTTTACAAGGTGAAGATGGGAACTTTGCTGTGATGGAAGCAGGAGATGAATTAATTTTAGCGTTATGTTTGGATTTGGACGCAAGAATGGATACTTGCTTCATAGAGATGCGTAAAACTTCTGATGCAATTAAAAATATGTTCTAAGTTTTTATCGCTCTTATTTTTAGGTTAATAACTTCTAAAAATTGAAAAATTTGAAGTCTATTTCATTTAAAATAGCTGGAATTCTATTTTTTCTTTATTATATTAGAAGTATATAAAATACACTAAATTTAATTAATTGTGATTAATTATGGCAAAAGCAAGTGAAATAGAAGAAACAAACAATATTGAAATGGGGAAACCTTATTATTGTACTGAATGCAAGCGAAACCATACTAAAGGTAAAATATATAAGGAACACGCTGAATTTGCTCGATTTGAAGACGAGGAAGAAGAAAATGAACCAGAAAAAGATAAAATTAATGAATCAGATTATGATGACGAAGCAGAATTAGAAGAAGCTTTTCAAGAATTAGAAGATCTAGATGAAATGGAAGAAGATTTAGATGAAGAAATTATTGAGGAGGATGAAGAATTGGTAATAACTAATGGAGATCATCAAGAAAGCGTTGATGCCGTTAAAAATTTACCAGGTGTAGGGGAAGCCACACTGAAAAAACTTATTAAAGCCGGATTTGCTAGCCTTGAATCCATTGCCTATACACCACCTTCCATTATTCAGGAAGCTTCGGGATTAGGAGAGAAAACTACAGCAAAATTAATTAAATCTAGCATGCAATTATTGAATATCGGATTTAAATCAGCTGAGGTAGTTTGGGAACATAGAAAAAATATTGCTCGTATTACGACAGGAAGCCAAGAGTTGGATGATCTTCTTGGAGGAGGTATCGAAACTGGATGTGTAACCGAGTTTTTTGGAGAATTCAGGACTGGAAAAACTCAAATTGCTCACCAATTATGTGTAAATGTGCAATTACCACGAGATCAAGGCGGTTTAGAAGGAAAAGCAATGTATATTGATACAGAAGGTACTTTTAGACCAGAACGAATCATTCAAATGGCTGAAGGATTGGGTCTTGATCATAATGAAGTTCTAAAAAATATCATATTTGGTAGAGCTTACAATTCAGATCATCAAGTTCTCTTAATAAAAGAAGCTGCAAATTTAATAAAAGAAAAGAATATCAAATTAATTATAGTAGATTCTGTAATCGGTCATTTTAGAAGTGAATATGTTGGGAGGGGAACTTTAGCAAATAGACAGCAGTTAATTAATGTTCATATTCATGATTTACTAAGATTATGCGACATTCATCCTGAGTTAGGAGTAATGATTACCAATCAAGTACAATCTAAACCGGACGTCTTTTATGGAAATCCATTACAAGCAGCTGGAGGAAATATTATTGCTCACGGTTCTACTGTAAGACTATATTTGAGAAAAGGTAAAGGTGAACAAAGAGTTGCAAAAGTCGTCGACGCTCCCCACTTGCCTGAAGGAGAAGCAGTTTTTAGTATTACTGAACATGGAATTTCAAATTAAATTTAAAAATTCAATGATTCTTTAAACCTTTAATATAGGATTATAATCTCATTTTATTTAATCAATTAAAATATAAAAATAAAAATAGTTTAAAAAAAAAATCTTATTTCTTTTTATCTAATTCATTTGCTTTATTCGTTAATCTTTTTACTTCTTTCGTCATATCAGTTACTCCTAATTTAAAAATCTCGGACGCAATTTTAGAAGCTGCTTTATATTTCATAGCAGATTTAGCGTAGTCTTGTTTCTTCAATGCTTCTTTTGCTTCTAATTCCTCTATCTTTTTTCGGTGTTGTAAATCCTCTATCGTTAATTTTCTTATGTGTTCCTCTAATTCCATGAATTCGTTCGATAACTCCCAATTTGAAGCAATAACTGCAGCTCTACGATAAGTTTCAATTGATTTTGAAAAATCTTTTTTATTTTTTAAATGAACCGCTGCTTTTGTTAAGATTTTTAATTGTTTCTTGGCCGCTTTCTTATCTTCAATTACCGTTGTCCCCACTTTTGATTTTATGGGAGCAGAAACGATCTCTTGATGTGATGAAAAACTCGCAAGATAAGCCTCTCTCTCAATAGGACCAACTTGAGACAGATCAGAAACCATTTTATTTTTCTCTTCATTCGTTAAGCCAGGTAATTGTGATACTTTCTGACTTATGAGGTTTATTTCTTGTTGAGATATTGGTTGAGCTTCTATTGCAGATATTTCAATCGGGATTAACATTTTCTTGTCTCTTAGCTCTTTGATACCCATAAATATCTCTGCAGTATCTTTATTTGTTGATTCAGTAGCTTCTTTAAGCAGTGTGGCAATAAAGAAGAATTTTCTATCCAATTCTTCGCAACAATTATGCGCAACCTTCAAAATATCCCTTGAATGAGATGTTTTTAAATTTTTAACGTTTGAAAAGTCATAGGATATCTGGTGAGGTAGAATTATAGATGTGTTGAGAAGATCGTCAACAATTTGACCTGCATTCCTAAAAGGATTAAGCTGTCCTCTCCATTTTGGTAAAATATCTTTATAAGTGTTTTCAAACGCTTCGATAAATCGCTTCAAATTTCTCCTCAGGATCAATGATCCTTTCTTTCCTAGAACTAAAGCAACCCGAATATAAACGCCATCCGCAAGTAACAGCATTTTATCTCCATAAGAAATTTCATTTAACGCTTCTTGTGCAACCATTTCCTTTCCAAATGATGAAACTGCTGAAAGAAATCCACCAATTAACTCAGGATCAATTTCTTCAGATCCATATGATTTAAAGTAAATGCAAGTTCCCGTTGCCTTGTATAAGACTAATATATGCTCTAAATTAATCGCATCATCAAAGATGGTTTTTACTTCAGTCAAAATCCGTTGTTTTTCCCGTTTTTTAGGTAGAATAGCTCCTCTATAAACCCCTACTGAAATACCTGCACCTGCAACTAAAGCTCCGATAAGTATAATATATGGAATTAAATCCGAAAACGAGAATGCCGGATTTATGTCGATATCGGCAATATAAATAATGGTTGCTTGATGAAAATATTCAGTTTGAAGGATAATGGTAAGATTCATCCTGATAGCATTAATATTTACCGTGATTTCAAATTCAGATTCACTTCCATTTATGAGGATCGGATTTAATGTAGCACCAGCAATTCCATTGAAGTAAGGAGTAACTCGAACGTCTGATCCAATTATTGGCACCCAATCAGTTCCATTGAAATATTCTGAGCTAACTATTAATATAAATGAATTTCCCGCATTAACATCATTAGGTTGAGATATAATAATTAACCTGCTTTGATATTTTTCAATAATAGTCAAGTTGAAAGCGAATGAGGCATTTTCATAATTAATTTTTGTAGTTGTAATGGTTATCAAATATCTACCAGGAATTAAAGCAGGATTTGATGTAATTATCGTCCCAATATGAGATTGTGTTTGAAAATTAATCGATGTAACAAGCATACCACTGTCACTATTACCAAGATTCAAGAAGCTAGCTATATACGTGTTAGCGTCACCGATTACTAAGTTATCAGAGAAATCTGAATCAGTAAGATTAAAATTAATATATATATCACTTCCTTCAAAAATTGTATAATTACTAATACCGCTTGGTGTAAGTGGGATTCCAACAGGACCCTCTAAAGAAATGAGATTTATCTCTGTATAATTTCCTCTAAAGTAGAAAGTGACATAAAAAATACTTACATCATAATCAGGGAACTTGGACACGTTAACTTCTAATGTATACCAACCTGAAGTTCGAGTCCCCATATCAACTTCTAGGATATATGTTCCATTATTCCAAGAGTCAACTAACCAAAATCCTCCGCTGTTCCATAATACACTTGTTGCATTATTCCTTACCACTATATTGCTTGTTGTTAAACCAAGAACAGGCAGGTTATTTGTAGTATCGTTGAAATAAAACCTAATGGATTGATTATCCCCCGTATATCTCGCTATTTCATGAATATATTCAATATCTACTACGTCAGTTTGCTTGATGGTTACATCAATTGTTAATTGAAGAATTTGCGTTTCATTTCCTATGCTAGAAATATTGAACACAAAAACATGATCATTCATGACTACTGCATTAGTGGAGTCCAAATGTATCGTATAATTTCCATTCCCGAGATCCTGTAAATAAGCTCCGAAACCTTGAGCATCAATCACTTCCCATGTTGCCTGTGTAATTGGTTTTCCATTAACATCTGAATAATTGAAAGTATAACTAACGTTTAATCCCCTTCTTATACTTCCTAAATCAAAATCGTTAAATGGAGTTATTTCCGTATTAATTTGCCTGTGGAAAGTATAAGTTGTTGTAGCATTTTCATAGAGGTGTTTAGAAGCATTAATGATAATATCAACAAAACCATATCTGGGAAAATCAGTATCACCAGTATAAATAGGTACATCATATGTTCCGTCTAAGTTATCTGAAAAGCCCGTGGAGTTATACGTGCTCCCATCATTTAAACTATATGCAATTGTTGCACCATTAATTCCAGTAGATAGCACGGTATCATAATATTCTACGGTTATGACAAAATTATTTCCCTCTACATATACAAAATCCATTGCTGGACTTAAAACAGCTAAAGAGACATTACCGACTATTATCGTGCTTAATGTATCAGTTTGATTATAGTAATAAGATTTGCTTACATTAATGCGTATACCAAAATTTTTATAGGTGCTGAAGATTACATCACTACAGTCAATTGTGATATTATACCATCCATCAAGATTATCATACACGATAGGAGAGTATGGATTTGTATCTACATCTATCTCAATTGTCGCACCAGAAATGCCAATGCTTTTAGCGATATCTTCATAATAAACAGATATATTAAAAGTTTCAGCAGAATTGTAGTATGCTTTATTAGGTAATCTTTGGGCTGTAATTGAAGTTTCTCCTAATATTTGAATTGACATCGGTTGCGATTGATTATAATAAAATTCCTTATTTATTCTTACATCAATATTCTTAGAACCATACCCTCCAAATTCATTATCAAATGCAGAAATAGTGATTGAATAATTTCCATTTCCCAAATCCGTAAAAGGATGATAAGTACTTGCTTCAATACTATATTCTACTGTTGCTGATGCTATTCCTAAATTTCTAACGGTATCATTGTAAAATACTTTTATTACGATATTATCGCTTGAATTATATGTTGCACCTCCTATCATGCTAAGATCGACTAATTCTGTTAGACCTAAAATTGTAATATCAATAATTTCGCTTTGATTATTGTGATATCGTTCATTAGCAAAAATTTCTATCTGTTTATGACCAAAACCAGAAAAATTAATATCATTACTAGCTATTCTTATCGTATAATTACCATTTCCATTTATTGTAATATTATCAGTTCTAGGGGAATTTCCCTCTATGCTATACGTAAATGAATCAGCGTTAATTCCAGCATTTATCCCCGTATCATTAAAAAAAACATCAATATTAAATGTCTCATTTGAATCAAATGTTGTTTTTGGAATATCCCATTGTAATTCTGTATCTGCAAATATATCTATGGTAATTTCGAAAAAACCTGCTGCACTATTATTATTCCACGCCATTTGAACGTCATACGAACCGTATTCGGAGACTTTTAATGTACTGGATATTTGCCAATTGTCAATGAAAAAATCAACTCCAGGAGTTTCTAAACTCATATCTGTTATACTAGTATAATTCAAGAACTCTGTAGTAGGGGTATAAACAGATAGGTTAAGGTTTCCATCTGAAATATATGATATAAATTGAGCTGTAAAATTAACGGTATCAGAATGATTGTAAGAAAATTGAGGTATGCTCCCTAATGATGCTATAATATTAGTTAAAAGATTACTGGAAGTAGCATTAAGATACCAATATGTTCCATTATGCGCGTCCAAAACTTGTATCTCGCGATATCCATTACCCAAAAGTCTCTTAACTAAGTCTGAAGTTTTATTAGTGGCACCATTAAAAACCTGAATACTCGTCTCCAACCAAGTATCTGGGATTGTGAAATTGATGGTATTAAAATTCGTTATTCTTGAATCAAAATAGTTTAATCCACTAGGAATCGTAACATTCCATTGAACTGTTTGCCCACTTCCTAAAATTTGAAAATCTGAAATTGCGTTAATATTGGTTTTAGTATAATTAATTTGAATTTGGGAAATATTACAGATCACATCCCACCATTCAGCAGTTAATTCGAATTCTAAGTATCCAGATAAACTTGAATAAGCAGTTTTATTCAACCAATATCCCTGATTCCAACTTATAGAATTGTCTATAACCGCTGAACCATTTACTTTCATAATAATTTGAGAGGGAGATGGTGTATTATTAAGAGGTGCATAACCTACTTTAAGTCCTATATCAACAGATTGCCCTCCTACTAAGAGGATATTTCCTGCACTATCTAAAACTATCTCATCATCAGTACCTAAAATATCATAATTTCCGAATATATCAATATTTGTACTTGCACCTTGTTTTTCGAATTGTAAAAAGAAAGTATCTTGAAAAGTTTCAGAACAATTAAACATTGCATGAAGATTTGTAAAATTTAACCAATAAGGATTATTTCCTAATATCAATGAGGTGGCAATAGGGCTCAAATACACTAAACTATTCGGTCTAGGTTGACCTGATACATCTTTGGCATTATATAGATAAACATTTAAGGTTGTTGGGAATGTGGAAGTCCTGTTCACATATACGGACATATTTTCAATATAACCATTGCCCCTTAGATTGAGAGATACATATTGATAGCTAACAGAATTTAGTACCTTAAATGTTAAGACATCTTCAATGATAAAACTCTTATTAGGAGCGTTAATATTTTTTACTCCAATATCAATTAGAGAGGTATTAAAATTAATATCAGTAGGGCATGGTAAGTTGAACTTATTATTGCTTGAATCAGAAGTATTCAATACGGTATTAAAGGAGTTATTTAAATACGATTGATGTAAAGAAACATTTATCAATTCTCCAGATCCTGAATAATTCAGTGCTTTCGAAGAAATTGGATTATTTTCTTCGAATTGATTTAGAGTATCTTTATTTATAGGGTTTACGTTGTTAAGAGTATCACTATTATTCCAATATATTGTTAAAATCGTTCCAAAGTTAACAAAGATCAATGAAAATAATAAAGAAAATAAAATAATTAGTCTTTTAGTTTTCTCTTTGTTTTTTTTATACATGATTATCAGAATTTATATATTTTCTTCGTTGTCTAATATAAATATTACATATATAATTGTGCAATATGAATTTAAAATTACTTTTTTTAATTAGCTCTTATCGAAATAATACACGATAATATGAAATTTCAAATTAATATAACAACTAAATTTTTCTATAAATGAAAAGTGGGAGAAAAAGTCTCAATTATTATGATTTTTTATCTGGTGATTTTAGTATTATTCTCGCATCAACACATACGAGTCCTTTATCATAAATAAACACGGGATTTAAATCCATCTCGTAGATTTCTTCGTGTTTTGTGACTAAATCTGAAATTTTCATGAGTACATCAATAATAGCATTAATATCAGCTTTAGGTTTTCCTCGATATCCATCAAGGATTGGAAATCCTTTGATTTCCTTTATCATTTCTCTTGCATCATACTCTTCAATTGGGGCGATACGAAAACTCACATCTTCTAAAATTTCTA
>Ga0315534_1002654_pt1 | contig 11858 bp, 9 predicted proteins | sample SalMarSW160240MG_FD_203094 | JGI IMG/M metagenome (GOLD analysis project Ga0315534, IMG submission 203094) | Salt marsh sediment microbial communities from the Plum Island Ecosystem LTER, Massachusetts, United States - Salt Marsh Sediment SW1602-40 ... | reverse complement strand
GTTTACATCCATGGGCATGTCGCGATTGTGGAAGGAGATGATCTGAAGGGCCGCGTCGTCGAAGCGCATGCGGTGGTCCGGCACGGCCGTTCCCTGTCCCGACAGTGTCATGGTGTGGTCCGGGTCATCCGCCGGTTCCCCCTGGAAACGGACATCCCCCGCCGCGAGTGTGCGAAAGGGAACGTGAAACAGTATGTCTTGATCGGGCGACTGAATACCGGCACCGCGACGGGCCCCCACCTCGTCCAGCAGCCCCGCCGGAAGTGTGCTGCCCGATTGCCCGTCGTTGAAATCCGGACCATACGAGATCGGACCGTCCGGGGCCACGAGTTGCGATGCATAACGGACGTCCGCGTACGCTGAAGCCACGCCAACCGGCGGCTCGCGCATGTCAAGCACGTATGCCGTCACGTTCACTTCCGCGCCGACGTAGACCAGCGATACCGGATCGCCGTGGCTATTGGTCACTTCCAGGCGGACCTGCACCAGGTCCCCGGTGGACTCCTCCGGAACCAACGAGCGGATCACCGATCCCGGGATGGGTGGCAGGTCCAACAAGTCGAGCGCCAAGTTGCCGCTGTCGCCGTTGCGGACAGGCTGGCCCGGCGCGTCGTAATCGGGGCGGCTGCTACCGGGATCCACCGTGCTGGTCGCGAACACCGTGTACACATCTTGACCGGCGGAAACCCCCGGCCCCCAAACGTAAAAGGGAATCCGATAATTTCGCTTCTCCCCAGGATTTCCGTGCCCGTTTCCAGTGCCACCGTGGTCCGATGTTACGATCATCGCCGTTGTGTTTTGCAACTCGGGATCGTTTTCGATCGTCTGCACGATCTGACCGAGGAGCCGGTCAGTGCGCTGGACGGCTTGTTGCCAATCGTGGGACCCCCATCCGGAGGCGTGCCCGGCGGAATCGGGGTCCCGCAGGTGAACGAAGCTGTAATTCAGATTATTGTCGGCCAGGGTTTGCGTGAAAGCGTCCACCAGCGACGACGTATCGTTTTCGATTCGAACGAAATCGATCTTGTTCTTTCCGTTGTCGCCCCCGGATGGATTGGTGTCGGGAGCTCCATGCCGGTCGTCGTATGAGGCTTCGAAGAGTGAGAATTTCGATTTGCTGGCGAACAGGGCGGTCGACAGGCCGGCGTCGTGGACCACGTCGAACGTGCTGGCCAGGTAGTCGAGCGAGGGATGATTGTTGTGCAGCGTCTGACCGCTGGACGGATCGGAGTTCGATGTCCAGAAATGCGGAACCGTATCGGGCTGCCCGTCCGGTTTCAGGACGGGCCGGCCGGTGACCATGGACACGTGATTGGGGAGCGTGTTCGTGTGGCTGTAATCGGTGCGGGCGTTGTAAGTGACCGAACCTTCTCTGTGCAGGCGGGCATAAGTGGCGTACTGGTCGGCTCCCGTCTGAAGTTCCTGTTCCACGAGCGGTTGTAACAGCGTTCCCGACAGTCCGTCGACGCTGATATGCACGACGTGATCCACGGCCAACAGCCGTCGATCTTCGAGAGATTCAATTTGAAGCCGCTTACGGCGCGCCCGCGGGTGTGGGCGGAGTCGCGGGGGTAAGGGCAAGGGAAGCGTGAATGGGGACATCAATCTGACGATGGCGAGGCAGCAATTGTGTTTGCGACACGCTCGAGCGTATTCCGCCGTCGAACGATGCGACAACGCGGACCGGTCGTGCCTAATTTTCAGCCTAACATGGCGCACGTTTTTGGGCTAGACAAACGGCGCAAAGCGCCGTGCCACAGAGTTGCCCGGACGGTCAATCGCCGTTGGACGCCGTCAGAAGTTGCTCGTTCGTCGGCGTGGCACGGCGGCGCGGCTCGGTCGCCACGTTTGACGGACTCGGTCGCCAAGACCAATAATGGCCCGCTGGCAACCATCCGCCGCGTGGTGCCGTGTGGACTACCGGTTCATCTGCACGTCAAGAATATCCATGGATCTGATCATCGCCAAGAAGCTTCTGGTCGCGGTGGGCCTCGGATTGCTGGTCGGCTTTCAGCGGGAGTGGACCGACAAACACGTCGCGGGCATCCGCACATTTGCCTTGATCACGCTGCTGGGCACGCTGTTGGGATTGAACGCAGATGGCGGGGGCGAGTGGCCGATTGCGGCGGGTCTCGTGGTCGTCGGGGCGGTCATTATCGTGGGCGGCATCATGAAATTCCAGGAAGCCGAAGACGACGACGAACCGGGATTGACGACGCAGGTCGCCGCGCTGGTGATGTATGCCGTGGGCGTGGCGGTCGCGTTGGACCGGATGGCGCTGGGAATCATCGTCGGTGGAGGTACGGCCGTGCTGCTGCACTGGAAAAGGCCGCTGCATGCGTTTGTGGATCGGCTTGGAGAAACGGATGTCCGTGCCATCATCGAGCTGTCCTTGATTGCACTGGTCGTGCTGCCATTGTTGCCCAACGAGAGTCTGGGTCCGTACGGAGTACTGAATCCGTTTGAGATCTGGATGATGGTGGTGCTGATCGTGGGGATCAGCCTGGTTGGCTACGTCGCCTATCGATTGCTTGGTACAGCAGGGGGGACGATCGTCGGCGGCGTGCTGGGGGGCCTCATTTCCAGCACGGCCACGACCGTGAGCTATTCCCGGCGAGCGCGACGTTTTCCGGGGGCGTCCGCCATGGCCGCCCTGGTCATCATGATTGCCTCCACGATTGTATTTGCGCGCGTCTTCGTCGAAGTCGCTGTTGTCAGTCCCGAAATCGTCACCACCGTGATGCCCCCGCTGGCCGCGATGATGGCGCTGATGATTATTCTAGCCGCGGTGCTGTATGGGGCGAGTCAAGCAGATGCGGACCCGATTCCGGTCGAAGATGATCCGTCGCAGTTGCCCGCGGCGATTGTGTTCGGCATGCTGTACGCCGGTGTGCTGTTCGCGGTGGCCGCCGCACGGCAGCACCTGGGCGATCAGGCGTTGTATGCGGTGGCAGCGCTTTCCGGCCTGACGGACATGGATGCGATTACACTGTCCACGGCTCAAATGATCAAGAAAGGGCGGCTGGAAGTGGCGACCGGATGGCGCATGATTTTGATCGGCGCGATGTCCAATCTGGTGTTCAAGGGTGCCGTCGTTGCCGTGCTGGGAAACCGGGCCTTGTTCGTGCGAATCGTGCTCGCTTTTTCGGTCGCGTTGGTGGGAGGCGCTGCGATCCTTGCTTTCTGGCCGTTGCAATAGAAAAGGGACCTTGCGTGCGGAGAGGGGCTTCTCCGTGAGAATGGGCTTCGTGCACGTTTTCCCGAATATTCGAGATCTGTCCGATAGGTTTTTCGTGGCCGCGAGATCAACAAGGCAACTTGAGGACGAATGGAATAGCCCCGTGTCGGATTGGCCCACCGATCCGGAAGAATTCGCCAACTCGATGACCCACGGCTTGGGTTTCTTGCTGAGTGTCGTGGGCGCGATCGCGATTGCGATTCAGGTCTTGCGCGAGGGAGATGCCTGGCGTGTGCTGGGGTGCATGATCTATGCACCTAGCCTGGTGACCGTGTACGCGATGTCCACGTTGTCGCACATTTGCTCGGCGCCGCACTCAAAACGCTTCTTTCGAATGCTCGACCAGGGATTCATCTTTCTGCTGATCGCAGCAACCTATACGCCATTTTCTTTGGCTTTTTTGCGCACCAGTCCCTGGTGGCTGTTCCTGGCCTTCGTGTGGACCATTGCCATGTTCGGCTTCTTCTCGGAGATCCTGCTGCGTTGGCGCGTCAATGCAGTCTCGATCTGGATCTATGTTGTGTTGGGCTGGATGCCGGTTGTCGCCGGGTTTTCCTTGGTCGGTCTGGTACCCGAGACCGGGCTGTGGTGGATGCTCATCGGCGGCTTGTGCTACACCGCAGGAACTGTCTTCTTGATCTACGACAAACACGTTCGCCACTTTCACGCCCTGTGGCACGTCTTCGTGATCGCCGGAAGCGCTTGCCATTTCTTTGTCATCTTCTTCTTTGTCGTACCGCTCCGTTAATCGACTCGTGGCACCTTGGCCACCGGCGTGCGCGGCATTTTTTCATCCGTTGGCAGCCGCATCAACGTCGTTGCTTTGCTTCCAAAGCAAAGAATGATTCGCGATCCATTCGTACTATGTCCGCCAAACAGTGCTGCGCCGCATGTTGGTGCAGGTAGGGTCGCCCCGATGAGGTTCGCGGGCGTGGTCGGAGCAGACAACTTTGGCCTTGGCCCAACTTTGGCTTTGGCCTGGATCAGAACGATGGCGGGGCGGTGCCGATGGCCTCATGGTCCCAGAACTGGCCTTGCCTTCACTACTAAGTTGTTAGTACAACCTTCCCGTCGCCAGGGTTGCCAGGGTCGCCAGGGTAGGACTTCGCGAATGGAATTGCTAGCAAGCGGGCAAGGCACCCGGCCTGTCCGACGACCGCCCGCTGTTCACGGCGCTTTCACCGTGCTGGAGTTGTTGGTTTCGGTAGCGATCGTTGGCCTGCTAATTTCGCTGCTGCTGCCGGCGATCATGTGCGCCCGTGAGTCTGCTCGCCGAGCTGTTTGCGCTAGCCACTTGCGAGAAGTTGGCGTTGCGATGCACAGCCACCACAGCAGTCATCAGCAGTTACCAAGGGCTTGGACAACCGCTGAACGAGACCCCACTTTTGTTTACGGGTGGGCCGCCCGGCTGTTGCCAGAATTGGAACAACAGGCAACTCGTCAACAGTTCGATATCCATCAGCGCCCGAGCGTGCTTGTTTCATTGGGAGATGGCAGCACGTTCTTTCTGCCGTTATTGCTTTGCCCGTCTGACATCACCGAGAAGACGTTCGATCTGCTGCAAGAGGAAGACGCTGCAGAAGATAGCCATGTCTCTTCCCGATCAGCTGGCGATGCGAGCCCTGGGCCTCGCCGTTTGATCGCCTTGCCCACGGCGAACTACGTGGGTGTTTTTGGCACTTGGGAAGCGGACGAGTTTGAGGATATTAGGGACGCTTTGCCGGAGATGTTTGCGGATGGGCCAGTTATTCACGACCGTCGTGTTCGATTCGCCGACTTGTGTCGCGGTTTGAGCAATACATTATTGGTTGGTGAGAGAACGATGGCAACCGTTCCCTCCACCTGGCTCGGCGTTGACTTGCGTGGGCAGGATGCCCCCTGCCGTTTGGTCGGCTCGGCCATGACACGACCCAACTGCAAGGAGTGCGACGAATGCGAGTTCACGAGCCGCCATGCAGATGGTTCAAGTTTCTTGTGGGCCGACGGGCGCGTAACGCTTGTCAGCAACTCGGTAGAGACCGACGTCTACCGCGAGTTTGCCAGACGTGTTGCAAGATAGGCGAGGGTCAAGCATGAAAGACAAATTGGCGCTCCCCATGCTTACAGCGGCGGAAGCCGAGGTCATGAATGTTATATGGGACCGCTCCCCCACGTCGGTCTCTGAGATTGTTGAACGACTTCCAAGAGACTTGGCATATACGACCGTGATGACGACCGTTCGCATTCTGCAAGACAAGGGGTTTGCTTCCAAATGTGGAAAGCGAGGAAGAGCCTTTTTATATGAGGCAGCGGTGGAGCGCGATTCAGTGAGCGGTTCGATGTCGCACGAGATCGCAAAACGGATATTTGGGGGATCGGTCAAATCTCTGGTACTCAAATTGGTTCAGGATGGAACAATCAGCGCGGATGATTTGGCGGAAGTGAAACAAATGATCGAAGAACTCGAGGGCACCAGATGAACACGCTCCAGTGGCTTCAATTGATCCTGTCCTACATCATGCAGGCGTCGCTCGTGATCGGTGTCGCCTGGGCGCTCGAATGCAGGACGCATGCCGCGCGGACCAAAACGCGCATTTGGACCGGCTGTTTTATCAGTCTGCTAGGGCTGCTTGTTATCGGCCTGTTGTTGCCGAGGCTTCAATGGGTGCACCCCTGGTCTCAACTCGGTCCAAGGGAGCTCTTGGTGGTGGCCGGCGCCGAGCATGTGCTTGGTCGAAGCCTGCTGGCAGTTTGGTTTCTTGGTTTCCTTGTGATGCTGTCGAGATGGGTAATTCAGTTTGTAGGTTTGCGAAGGTTCATGGCGTCATGCACGGAGCTGGGACACGAAAAGGAACGTGCGCTGCGAATGATGGCCCGACGGGAATTACTCCAGCCAAACGGTCGCCCGGTCACTTTTCGCATAAGCCCTGAGGAAATCGGGCCGTTTTGTTATCAGTTTCATCAGCCCATTGTATTCCTGCCAAAATCGTTGGTTGATGGGGACAAAGTGGAGCTTCAACATGTCTTGCACCACGAGCTAACGCACCTACAAACGCAGCATCCAATGCAACTCTTCTCTCAAAAGTTGGTCCAGGCCCTCCTGTGGTTCCATCCACTGGTATGGATATCGGGCAGAAGGGCGAGCCTGGTTCGGGAATTCGTGTGCGATGACGCGGCAACGAGCGGCGGAGCGTCGACGGCGTCCTACCTGCGAACGCTACTTCGCATCGTAGAAGACCGTTCAACTCCACAAAGGAGCACTCTGGCGATGGGGCGATCCCCCAGTGAACTTAAAGTGCGGGCAAGGCGTCTGGTGTCCGCACCTGCTACTGACGTCTCACGATGGGGTGGGTTGGCATCGGTTGGCGTTTTCGTTGGTGCCGTTCTCGCGTCTCAGGTGTGGTTGCCCACCAATCCATTATCGTCGCCGCAAACGCGATACTCACCATGGCCCAGTTGGTCCGCGAACACGCTCCATACGTTCGGCGTCTCGGCGCGTGACTTCGAACATTTTGACGCGCATTTGCAGATGCACGAATTGTTCGAAGATTGCAAGAAAATGGATTTGGAGGGTTCTTAGAACCTCCAACAATTCCGCCGGTTCGTCTGCTAACTCGCGTATCGGGGAATGCACGCTTGATGTTTTGTTAGACGCTATGAATTCAGGTGTGCATTGTTTTCATGCGAACTCCTAAGCTTTTCGTAGTCAGATGGTTGGGTCACGAGTTCGTTGTGTTGAATCACAAAGCGCATTCATCGGATGAAACGGGCAACCTTGAAGGAAGAGAGCCGCCCATCCTGGGATTCCACTGGAGGGCCGTCGACGTCAGCATGAAAAGGTGCCTTGCCAAATAGCAACGCGTGCCGCCACTGGAGACTTGCCATGTCACTACGAATCGAGTTCGAAACTACTGGAGCATGCATGTTTCGGTACCGGAGCTATCTACCGCTTTTCACGGTGCCGATCGTAGTCGCCGGCCTCAATACGTTTAGTTACATTGGCAACAGCCACCAACTCGAAGAGATCTGGAACGTGGGCTGTCTTCTTGTCTCCTTTCTGGGCCTATGGATCAGAGTGTTGACAGTGGCTTATGCTCCAGAAGGCACTTCCGGCCGTAACACCAAACAGCAGATTGCCAGCGAGCTCAACACGACGGGAATGTATTCGCTTGTCCGTCACCCGCTGTACTTGGGAAACTACGTGATTGTGCTTGGAGCAACGCTGGTTTTCCATTCGTGGTGGGCGGTGATTTTGGCGACGTGCTTCTTTGTCATCTATTACGAGCGGATCATGTTTGCCGAAGAGGCATTTTTGAGGCAACGCTTTGGTGAAGCGTTTGAGCGGTGGGCGTCTGTCACTCCCGCGATCGTTCCTCGATTGCGCGGTTGGCGGCGGCCTCGCCTGCCATTTTGTTGGCGCACGGTCTTGCGGAGGGAGTACACAGGCTTCTTCCTCATCATTGTTGTCTTTAGCATTTTAGAGGTAGCCGGTGACTCAGTGGCTCAAGGACACATGCGAATCGACTGGCCGTGGGTCGCCCTCTTTGCTTTGGGAGTAGCGGTGTACTCCCTTCTTCGTGTGATGAAAAAGCGCACGCAGCTGTTGCATGTCCATGGGCGTTAAATGACCTGACCGTGCGAAGCAATTGCGCATGTGGGGTCGGCCCTCGATGCGGGCCTTTGACTCGTGCACGCCCCGCCGCTACGAGCCGTGTGTAGCGACAATTGCTTTTCCCGAAGCGGAATACTCACTGACGCCGAACAGAGGCGTCACTTGCGAACGCGTGGATCACGAGCCCGTCAACTCGGCGTCCTCACCTTGAAGGATGAGTGGAACGCTTGAGAGAACATGAAAAACGAGCGCACCCAAAGGAATCAAGCCCATTTATTGGGTCCATCTGAACAGTCTCCCGGTTGGTACCTTCAACGTGGCTTGCTGCGCTAAAGCATATGCGTCCACGGATTCAGATCGCGGAACTTACTGTTTACCACTTTCTTCGCGGACTCGCGAAAATCGGTGGCTTCTTGGGACGAAAGCATGACGGTGATCCCGGCTGGCAAACAATCTGGCGCGGCTACCAAATGCTGCAACTAATCGTCCAAGGAATGCTCTACGCGTCGAAAAAAGCAGACCGAAAACATGGGTAACGACAAGGGCGAAAGCCCGCGGGGGCCTTATCATCTTCGTCAGCGGCGAAAACGGGACGAGCGCCCCGGGGCGGCCCGCTGGGCACATTCTGCACCGTTCGGCAGCGTTGCGCTTCTCGGCTCTTTACAATGAAGGATCCGTTCAGGAGAATTAACGCCCGCTCACTGGATGTCGGACCGGCTCTGCCGGCGACTCGAGGCGGAGCGTCGCACACCGTGCGTTCACAGGTAGGAGCCTGGGAACGAGATGCCAAACGTAGCGCGCTGCAAATGGGTGCATTCAAACTTTGGGAGAAAACGATGGGACGAAGCTGTCGGTTTTTGAGTACGATGCGATGTTTGCCGCTGGGACTGGCCGCGGCGCTGTTGTTCGTTGTGACGGGCTGTCAGCAGCAGCCCGGTAAACCGATTGCGAATGTCACGCAAGGAGAGACGCCAGACGACAACCAACCGCAGACGGCCGTGGAGGACACGCCAAGCGATGCGCCGGACGTTGAAAAACAGCAGCCGTCGGCCGAAGTAGCGGCCTTCCAACCGCAAATCACCGGAGAATTGGGTTCGCCCAGCGCCACGACCACCATCGATGGCAAGCAACTCCCCGCACCCGACGCCAAATTCGGTGGCGTGATCAAGGACGATGCCTTGCACTCCAAGGCGTGGTGGGCGCCGCGCATCGTGCCCCCCAAGCAGGCGCCCAACATCCTGTTGATCATGACCGACGACGCGGGCTTCGGCGTGCCCAGCACTTTCGGCGGCGTCATTCCGACGCCGACGATGGACCGCATCGCCAGGGAAGGCCTGCGCTACAACCGCATGTTCTCCACCTCGCTGTGCTCGCCGACGCGCTCCGCGTTGATCACCGGACGCAACCATCACTCGGCCGGCTTTGGCGTGATCGCGGAGCAATCCACGGGGTTTCCGGGCTACAACAGCATCATCGACAAGGACAAGGCGACGATCGGCCGCCTCCTGCTCGACAATGGTTATTCCACGTCCTGGTTCGGCAAGGACCACAATACGCCGGCGTTTGACGCCAGCCAGGTCGGGCCGTTCGACCAGTGGCCGACCGGCATGGGCTTCGAATACTTTTACGGCTTCGTCGGCGGCGACGCGAACCAGTGGCAGCCGAATCTCTTCCGCAACACCACGCAGATCTATCCCTTCGACGGCAAGCCGCCCGGCACGTGGAATCTGATCACCGCCATGGCCGACGACGCCATCGACTGGACGACGCGGATGCACCAGACCGACCCCAGCAAGCCGCTCTTCCTCCACTACGTCCCGGGCGCGTCGCATGCGCCGCACCATCCGATGAAGGAGTGGGTGGACAAGATCCACGAGATGCACCTGTTCGATGACGGCTACAACAAGCTGCGCGAGCGCATCTTCGAGAACCAGAAGCGGCTTGGCGTGATCCCCCAGGATTCGAAGTTGACCCCCTGGCCCGATGAAGTCCTCAAGCCGTGGGACCAGCTCACCGACGAGGAAAAGAAGCTCTTCATCCGCCAGGTCGAGGTCTTCGCCGCCTACGTCGCCTACAACGATCACGAGATCGGCCGTGTGATCCAGGCTTTCGAGGACCTGGGCAAGCTCGACAACACGCTGATCATCTACATTAACGGCGACAACGGCACCAGCGCCGAGGGGGGCCCGCTGGGCACGCCCAACGAAGTCGCCTTCTTCAACGGCGTCACCGTGCCGGTGGAAGAGCAGATGAAGTGGTACGACGTGTGGGGCACGGAGGAAACGTACAACCATATGTCGGCCGGGTGGGCGTGGGCCTTCGACACGCCGTTCGACTGGTTCAAGCAGAACGCGTCCAGGCTTGGCGGCATCAACCAGAACATGGTGGTGTCGTGGCCGGCGCGCATCAAGGACAAGGGCGCCCTGCGCGAGCAGTTTATGCATGTGATTGACGTGGTGCCGACCATCCTGGAGGTGACCGGTATCACGGCACCCGAGCATGTCGACGGTATCAAGCAGGCGCCGATCGAAGGCACAAGCTTCGCGTACACTTTCGATGAAAAGAATGCCAAAGCGCCCTCGCGACACACGACCCAGTACTTCGAGATGATGGGCCAGTGGGCAATGTACCACGAAGGCTGGTTGATGAGCACGAAGGTGAATCGCGCGCCTTGGCAGGCCTTCGAAGCGGCCAACCCGGATCCGCTGAACAGCCAGGTGTTCCAACTCTACGACCTGACCAAGGACTTCAGCCAGGCCCACGACATCGCCGCAGAGAATCCGCAAAAGGTGGTGGAGATGCGGAAGATGTTCCTCGAGGAAGCGAGGAAGTATCAGGTGTTGCCGCTGGACGCCTCGGTCGCGGCCCGCATCGTGGCGCCGCGCCCGAACATCACGGCTGGCCGCACGGAGTTTGTTTACACCAGACCGATGGTGGGCCTGCCGCAGGGCGATTCACCGTTCCTGCTTGATAGTTCCTACACCATCACGGCCGACATTACCGTGCCGGAAGGCGGTGCCGAAGGCATGATCCTGACCTCCGGCGGACGGTTTGCCGGCTACGGATTTTATCTGCTCAAGGGCAAACCGGTTTTCCTCTGGAATCTCCTCGACTTGGAACGGCTCAAGTGGGAAGGCTCGGAGGCGCTCACGCCCGGCGAGCACACCATCGAGTTCGACTTCAAGTACGACGGCCTCGGCCTCGGGACACTGGCCTTCAACAACTTCAGCGGTATCGGCCGGCCCGGTGTCGGCACGCTCACGGTCGACGGCCAGGAAGTCGCCACGAAGAAGATGGAAAAGACGCTGCCGATGATCCTGCAATGGGACGAGAGCTTCGACATCGGCTCCGATACGTTGACCGGTGTGAACGACGCGGACTACAAGCCGCCGTTCCCCCTCACTGCCAAGCTCAAAAAGCTGACGATTAAGGTGGACCGTCCGCAGCTCTCGCCCGAGGACATCAAGAAGCTCGAGACGGCACAGCGCAACAACACAAGCAGCGAGTAGGGCTGCGCGGGGTCAGACCCGTTTTTCGTGTTTTTTGCTTTCTTCTTGAGGTTAAGTGGTGCCGCGAACCAATTCTGTGGATCAATTCAACTTGATTGCTAGCCGATAATTCAAACACTCAAGAGACACGACTCGCAAGCAGTTTAGGAATCATTGAGGGTCGTGGTAGTCTGGCGGGCATGTCTGGAAGCACTAGCTCATAGGGTCCGGCCATGGCTCAGTCATCGGACCCCGCGAAACTGCACGTCAACACCATGGCCTAAACGCTCAGGACACGCCCACATGGGGCACTTAGGCGCGGTTGTCCTGGCAACTCAGGACGATGCCTCATGTGTTGCGAAGGCGTTTTGGCTAAGTGGGGCCGTAGTTCATGACCAATGACGGATGCTCATCATGGCCTTGTTAAGAGGTCTTCTTGCTCAAATACTGCACTTTCTGAGAAAACGCGTTAACTGAACTCCACAAAAAAAGGCTCTTCCGTCATGCTGCGTTTGCCAACACGAACGCACGACAGGAGAGC
>Ga0315534_1002647_pt1 | contig 11878 bp, 9 predicted proteins | sample SalMarSW160240MG_FD_203094 | JGI IMG/M metagenome (GOLD analysis project Ga0315534, IMG submission 203094) | Salt marsh sediment microbial communities from the Plum Island Ecosystem LTER, Massachusetts, United States - Salt Marsh Sediment SW1602-40 ... | reverse complement strand
CGGCATCCAGGTCCAGGCCGGACTGTCGGCCGGTCGATCGAGCGCGGTGACGAGCTGCGCTGCCCCCTCGCGAACCCAGTCGGCGCGCGCCTCGGGTTCGGGGATCTCGATCTCGTCGCCGGGCCAAAAGCCGTCGGAAGGTGCGCGCGTCGAGTTGCCCGCGGACCAACGGTGCACGCGCCCGATGTGTCCGAGGAGATCCGCGACGGTCCAGTCGGGGCAGGTCGGCACCGGTGCCGCGGGTCCCGCGGACTCGGCGGCATCGACCAGCCGCAGCGCGTTCGTCCGGATCGCGTCGAGCAGCACGCCTGACTCCATGGCTCGCAGAGCCTAGGAGGCCGGCTCGATGGGCTCGACCGGTTCCACGACCTCGGGCCCCTTGTTGTCGGCCGAGTTCACGACGTCGCTCACGGGCCACAGCTCGAGCTGCTCCGAGGGCGCGGGGACGAGCAGGCTCGCGAGCTGCTCGACGTCGTCGTTCGTCGGGTCGAGCCACGTCGCCCATGCCGACTCGGGCAGGAGCACCGGCATGCGGTCGTGGACGGGCGCGACGAGCTCGTTGGGCTCCCCCGTCACGATCACGCACGACCGCAGCCAACCCTCGTCGTCGGTCCCGGTGGGCCACGCCTCGCCCTCACGAACCTTCCACACGTCCCACAGCCCGGCCAAGGCCATGGGCTCTCCGTCGCGACGATGGACGAAGACGGGCTGCTTCCTCGGTCGTCCCTTCGGCGTCCTGGGCGGCCCCACGACTCGCCACTCGTAGAAGCCATCCGCAGGGATCAGGCACCGCTTCTTGGCGAACGGACGCTTGAACGCCGGCTTCTCCGCCAATCCGTCGGCACGCGCGTTGATCATGCGGTCACCGATCGACGGGTCCTTCGCCCACGACGGCACGAGACCCCACCGCACCTGCGAGAGCACGCGGCGGTCTTCGCGTTGACGCACGACCAGCACGAGCTCACGCGGCGCGACGTTGTAGCTCGGTACGAAGTCGTCGACGTCGACGTCGTCGACGTCGAATCGATCGGCGAGCAACGAGGGCGACGACGCAGTGACGAAGCGACCGCACATGAAGCTCCTTGTACCCGAACTCGAGCCCGTTCAGCGACCGCGTCGACGACGCATCAACGACGAGGACGGTCGCGCACGCGCCACACGAAGCGCAGCCCGGACCAGGTGTTGTCGATCGCCGCGACCTTGTTGTCGACGAGTCCGTTGTCGAGACCGACCCGCTGTACCGGTTCGAAGGAGAGATCGGTCGCGACGTCGGACGTCTGCTTCGGCCACGCGATCCAGAGCCCGCCATCGGGCTCGAGTCGGTTCTGGAGCGTCGGAAATCGACGCGCGAGCTCCGCACGACGCGTCACGAAGAACACGACGACGTCGAGGCGACCGCGCGCTTGCGTACGCAGCTGGACGCCGGACGGCAGCTCGAGCGCCTCGGCGAACCCGTTGGGCGCCGAGACGATGGCGAGCCGGCAGCCCTCCTTGACCCCGAGCTTCTTCGCCAGGGGCGTCCCGGAGTATCCCGCCATCGGCGTCACGTTCGCCGCAACTGCGCCCTGACGTCAACCGGGCGCGCCACCGACGCACGACGTCGACGCGCCGAGCCCGCGACCGCGACGCGCCCCACAATTTCCGACCGAATCACTCGATTTTTGCCCGTGGCGGGGCCTATGCTCCGCGCCGACGAGACGAACGGGACCAGGAGGCCACCAATGGCGCTCGCACTCGGCGACGAAGCCCCGAACTTCACGGCCGACACCACCGAAGGCAGGCTCGACTTCCACGAGTACCTCGGCGACAGCTGGGGTGTGCTCTTCTCGCATCCGAAGGACTTCACGCCGGTCTGCACGACCGAGCTCGGCCGAGTCGCGGCGCTCAAGCCCGAGTTCGACAAGCGGAACGTGAAGGTCGTGGGACTCTCGGTCGACGCGACCGACGACCACGAGGCATGGGCCAAGGACATCGAGGAGACCCAGGGCACGGCTCCGAACTTCCCGATCGTCGGAGACGACGACTTCAAGGTCGCGAAGCTCTACGACATGCTGCCGGCCTCGACCTCGGGTGACGCGAAGTCGCGCACGCCCGCCGACAACATGACCGTGCGGAACGTCTTCCTCGTCGGCCCCGACAAGAAGGTGAAGATGATCCTCACGTACCCGATGACGTGCGGCCGCAACTTCGACGAGATCCTCCGTGTGATCGACTCGCTGCAGCTGAACGCCGAGCACGCGGTCGCGACGCCGGCCGACTGGCAGCAGGGCGACGACGTCATCATCACCGGTGCCGTGAGCGACGACGATGCCCAGAAGAGGTTCCCCGGCTTCAAGACGCTGAAGCCCTACCTCCGTACCACCAAGCAGCCCAAGTAGCGCGATCCAGCGCACGCCGAGCGCGCCGCAACACGCGAGCGGCTCCGGGGTGAAGTTGTCGTGCCCCATCGACGGGGGCGGACGCGGGCGAGTTCGCTGAGGTCCGGCGCTGCGAAGCAGCGGCGTGCCGAAGCGATGTCCGAAGCTTCCAGCCGTCGCCGTCGATGGGGCTGCAGCGGTGTCAGAGGTACGGAGCCGGGTCGACCGGGTTGCCGCTGAGGCGCACCTCGAAGTGCAGATGCGGACCGGTCGACAGGCCGGTCGAGCCGACGTAGCCGATCACGTCGCCTGCCGCGACCTGCTGCCCGACGGTCGCCGCCAGCCGCGACTGGTGGGCGTAGAGCGTCGCCATCCCGCCACCGTGGTTGATGACGACCGCATTGCCGTACCCGCCCTGGCCGCCGGCGATCACCACCGTGCCGGCACGACAGGCGTGGATCGGCGTGCCGCTGCCTGCGGTCATGTCGGCGCCGCTGTGCATGCGGGTGTAGCGCAAGACCGGGTGGTAGCGCTGCCCGAAGCCGCTCGAGATGGGACCGGGTACGGGACGCGCGTCGCAATGCCCCGGTGCGCCCGGGCCGGCACCGATCGCGCGCAGTCGCGCGGCGATGCTGTCGGACGCGGCCTGGAGTGCCGCGAGCTCCGACTCGAACTCGGTCTTGCGAGCTTGGATCGACGAGATGGCTGCCTGCTCGGCCGCCTCCTGCTGTGCGGCCTCGGCGCGCGCCGGTTCGATCTGGCTCCGCAGCGTTGCGAGCTCGTCGCGCGCGGCCTGCGCGTCTTGGGTCGCGCGGTCGGCGTCGGCCTTCTCGTCTGCCAGCGCCTGGCGCTTCGTCTCGAGGCGCGCGCGGAGGCGCTCGACCTTGGCGACGATGCGCTGCCGCTTGGCGGAGACATGATCGAGGTACTTGTCCTGTCGGACGAGCGTCTCGGGGCGGGCTGCGAGCGCGACGTCGTACACCGCCCCGCTGCGTGCCGACCGGTACATCTCAGCCGCGGAGGCGTCGAAGTCGAGCTGTGCGCTCTCGAGCTCGGCCTGGGTGGCGTCGACCTCGGCTTGCAGCTCGACGGAGCGGGCCTGGAGCCGCTCCGACTCGGCGACGAGCGGCGCCAGCTTGGCTTCGGCGGCGCTGACCTGGCTGTCGAGCTCGACGACGCGGGCATCGATCGCTTCCTTCTTCACGCTGATGGCGAAGAGCTCCCGGAGGGCGTCGGCCTCCTGGGCCGAGGCCTCACCGATCTGGTCCTGGAGCTGCTGACGCCGGTCGTCCTCCGGCGCGCCGGACGCGAGCGACCCCGACAGGGCCAGCACGAGCACGAGCACGGGCGCGGCGAAGAGGACGCGCAGGCGTTGGGGGAGCATGGGGTCAACCAGGCTAGACAACACAGGTCACAGGAACAACAGGGCGTAGGGGCCCTCTGGACCCCGATCCTGCGCCGTTCGGGCCCGACATCGGACGGGCCGGATCGGACGCGCAGGCGCGCCGGATCAGACGCGGAGGAAGCGGCGAAGCCCGATCATCGACCCGATCAGGCCGATCACGATGCCCAGGGCGAGCACGTAGAACGCCACGATCACCGCGTCGCCGCTCGTCACGTAGAACTCCCGGAAGAACCCGGTCGGGCTGTCGAACCACGTGTCGAACCCGACCTTGAGGGCCACGACCACGCCGACCGCCAGCCCGGCGCCGATCAGCCCCTGGACGAGCCCCTCGGCCATGAACGGCACGCGAACGAACCAGTTCGACGCGCCGACGAGCTTCATCACCTCGATCTCACGTCTTCGGGCGAACGTCGCGAGGCGGATGGTGTTGACGATCAGGAACAACGACGAGACGAGCAGGATCAACGAGAGCCCGATGAAGATGATCCGCGCCGTGTTCGTCGCGTCGAGCAGGCCCCGAAGGGCCTCCTCAGGCGTTGCGACGTCCTCGACGCCGGGTGACGCCTCGAAGCGGCGTTGGATCGCGTTCGTCTGCTCCGCGCGAATGGGCACGATGCGGTACGAGGTCGGCAGCGCGTCGGCCGTGATGTTCTTCACGAGGTCAGGGTCCTTGCGGAAGATCCGCTTGAACTCCTCGAGCGCCGCTTCCTTGTCGAAGTACCTGAACGACTTGACGTCTGGATCGTTCTCGAGCGCCGAGCGCACATCGACGATCTGACCCTCGGTCGCGTCGACCTGCATGAAGATCTCCAGCCGCACACCGCCTTTGATGCGCTCGGTGCCGTGACCGACCCATCTCGACAGCATCATGATCCCGCCGAAGAGCGCGAGCGACACCGCGACCGTGAGGACGCCGGCGATCGTCATCAGCAGGTTGCGGCGCAGCGAGACCATCGTCTCGCGCGCGAAGTACGTGATGCGCGTCCACATGAGCGGCTAGGCCCCGGTCCCGTAGAGCCCGCGCGCTTCGTCGCGCACGACGCTCCCGCGATTGAGCTCGATCACCCGGCGGCGCATCGCGTCGACGATGCGCCCGTCGTGCGTGGCCATGCAGACGGTGGTGCCGGTGCGATTGATGCGGTCGAGGATCCGCATGATGCCCACCGTCGTGGCCGGGTCGAGGTTCCCGGTGGGCTCGTCGGCGAGGAGGATCAGGGGCCGGTTCACGAACGCTCGGGCGATCGAGACCCGCTGCTGCTCGCCGCCCGAGAGCTCCGTCGGGAACCGCGCCGACTTCTTCGCCAGCCCGACCAGGTCGAGCACCTGCGGCACCTGCGTGCGAACCACGTGCCGCGGCCGCCCGATCACCTCCATGGCGAACGCGACGTTCTCGTACACGGTCTTGGTCGGCAGCAGCTTGAAGTCCTGGAAGATCGTGCCGATGTTGCGGCGCAGCTGAGGGACCTTCCAGTGCGACAGCCCTGAGATGTCGCGACCGGCGACGACGATCCGACCGCCGGTCGGCGGCTCCTCGCGCAGGAGCAGCTTCAGGAAGGTCGACTTCCCGGAGCCCGACGGTCCGACCAGGAAGACGAACTCGCCCTTCTGGACGTCCATCGAGACGTCGCGCAACGCGACGACGTTGCCCTTGTAGACCTTGGAGACGTTCTCGAAGCGCAGCATGGAAGAGGTGCGACACCCTGCCGAGAGCTCTGGGGGACGGGGCTCGGCGGATCCGAGGGTACCAGCCGACTCCGTCGCCTCCGTGGCACCGGGCGCGGCGACGATCGGGCGATCTCAGCCGATCCTCAAGCAGCCTCGGACTGCTCGCGCAGACATGGATCGCCGCACGGCGGCAGGGCCGGGACGCGTGCGACCTGGAAGACGGGCTCGGTCTTGCGGATCGTCAGGAACGCGATCGCAGCACCGACGACGCAGAGGGCCGCGGCGATCAGCATCGCGCGCCCGAACCCGTCGACGAGGTCGAGTGACTCGCCGACTCCCGACAGACCGGCGACCGCGGGGAGCACAGCGACGGCGAGCAGGCCGGCGATGCGTGCCACCGCGTTGTTGATCGCGGATGCGATGCCCGCGTGGTCGTCGTCGACCGCCGCGAGGACGGACGCGGTCAGGGGAGCGACGGTGAGCGACAGCCCGGCGGCCAGGATCATGACGGCCGGGAAGACGACCTCCCAGTAGGAGACACCCGGTTCGACGAGGGCGAGGAGGGCCGTGCCGGCGCCGACGATCAACGGTCCCACGGTCATGGGCAGACGGGGGCCGATGCGCTGGGCCAGGGCGCCCGCGCGCGGCGAGAAGATGAGCATCAGGATCGTGATCGGGAGCAGCGAAGCCCCGGCCTCGAGAGCGTCGTACCCGAGGTCGGTCTGGAGATGGACGACGAGCAGGAACATGACCGCGTTGAGCGCGGCGTACACCGCGAACGTCACTCCGTTGGCGCCGGAGAACTGTCGTGACCGGAAGACCGACATCGGGACCATCGGCTCGTCTGCCCTCGCCTCCAGCAGCGCCCATCCGACGAGCGCGAGGACTCCGACGACGACGAGCACGCCGTCGGTCGACGACCAGCCACCGGCCGGACCCTCGATCAGCGCGTAGACCAGGGAGCCGAGGCCCGTCGCGAGCACGAGTCCACCGGCGACGTCGATGCGACGACTGGCGTGCTCGTCTCGCGTCTCCGGCACGTGCCGGAGCGCAATCGCGACCGCCACCGCGATGATCGGGATGTTGATCAGGAAGACGAGACGCCACGAGACCGCGTCGATCAACCAACCGCCGAGGAACGGACCGAGCGCGCTCGACACGCCGGCGAGCCCCGACCACGCGCCGATTGCTCGTGCCCGGTCCTCGACCGCGAAGTTCGACGAGATGATCGCCAGGCTCGTGGGCACGAGGAGCGCGCCGGCTGCGCCCTGAACGACGCGCGCGGCGATGAGGAACGTCACCGACGGTGCGATCCCGCAGAGCAAAGAAGCGACCGCGAAGCCCACGAGTCCCCAGATGAAGATCAGTCGCCGACCGAAGACGTCACCGAGCGAGCCGCCGATCACGAGGAACGAGCCGAGCGCGAGGAGGAACCCGCTCACGACCCATTGGAGGTCGGCGAGGCTGGCGTCGAAGTCCTTCGCGATCGCCGGCAGCGCGGCGTTGACGACCGTGCTGTCGAGGAACACGACGCCAGAGCCGAGGACCGCGGCCGCGACCACCCACCGCCCGCCCACCGTGCCCACGCGCAGCCCCGGCGCGGTCGTCACCTCACCCGACCTGGCCGCTCGCCCGCCACTGGAGCCATGCCTCGATGAACTCGTCCATGTCGCCGTCGAGGACCGCGTCGACATTGCCTGTCTCGTGCCGGGTCCGCTCGTCCTTCACGAGCCGGTAGGGCGCGAGGGTGTAGGTGCGGATCTGGCTGCCGAACGCGACGTCGCGCTTGTCCCCCGACAGCTCGGCGAGCTCCTCCTCCCGCTCCTGCCGCTGCCGCTCGGCCAAGCGCGCACCGAGGATCTGCATCGCCCGTGCCTTGTTCTGGGTCTGGGACCGCTCGTTCTGGCACGACACGACGATGCCGGTGGGAAGGTGCGTGATGCGCACCGCGGAGTCGGTCACGTTGACGTGCTGACCACCGGCACCCGACGAGCGATACGTGTCGATCCGGAGATCGGACGGGTCGATCTCCGGTTCTTCGGCGTGCTCGAGCGCCGGAACGCAGTCGAGCGAGGCGAAGGCCGTCTGGCGGCGCGCGTTGGCGTCGAACGGTGAGATGCGTATCAGGCGGTGCACTCCTCGCTCGCTCTGGAGGAGCCCGTACGCGTAGCGGCCCTTGACCGTGAACGTCGCGGAGCTGATCCCGGCCTCGGTGCCGGGCTGCACCTCGTCGAGCTCGACGTCGAAGCCGCGACGCTCGGCCCAGCGGGTGATCATCCGCAGCAGCATCTCGGCCCAGTCCTGCGCGTCTGTGCCGCCGGCCCCGGAGTTGACGACGCAGATCGCGTCACGGTCGTCGTGTCCCCCGGCGAACAGCGCGCGCAGCTCGAGGTCGTCGAGCTGGCGACGCAGCACCTCGATGCCCGCGATGATCTCGGGCTCTTGCGACTCGTCACCCTCTTCGCGCGCGAGCTCGTACAGGGTCTCGACGTCCGACAGCGTGCGGTCGAGACCGGCGACGAGCTCGACGTCTTCGCGGACCCGCGCGTGCTCGGTGGTGACGCGGCGCGCCTCGTCGGGGTCGTCCCACAGGTCGGGCTTCGCGACCGCGGCGTCGAGCTCGGTCAGATGCGCCTGCGCCGCCTCGACGCGCAGGTACTTGTGCGCGTCGGCGAGACGACGCGCACAAGCGGCCAGATCCTCCGAGTGGTCACGCACGCGTCGACGGCCGCTCAGCGGCCGTGGCAGAGCTTGTACTTCTTGCCGCTGCCGCAATAGCACGGTTCGTTGCGACCGGGCGTCTTCTCGACGGTGACGGGCTCGCTCGCCGCGCCGATGGGCCCGACCGGCTCGGGCGCCTCGCCCAGCCCGTCCAGCGCCTCCTCGACGGGCTGTGCGGCGCGGGCCTGGGCGAGCGCGGCTGCGCCCTGCACGGGGTCCTCTGGTGCCGAGTAGGAGAGGTCGCGGGGCGCCTGTTCCTCTTCCTGGGCGACGACCTCGAGGTGCGTCACGTAGCGCACGAAGTCATCATCGATCATCGCCATCATCGCTTCGAACATGTCGAAGCCCTCACGCTGCCACTCGGCGAGCGGATCGCGCTGACCCATCGCGCGGAGGTTGATGCCCTCGCGGAGGTAGTCCATCTCGTAGAGGTGCTCGCGCCAGTGCTGATCGATCACCGAGAGCATCACCCGGCGCTCGATCTCGCGCAGCGTCTCCGACCCGATCGTGTGCTCCTTGGCGTCGTAGCGCTCCAGCGCGTCGTCCACGACGAGCCCGCGCAGCTCGTCGACATGGTTCGCGTCAGCGAGGCGCTCGCGGGTGAGGTCGGTCGGCATCGCCTGCACGAGGCCCTGGTGGAACTCTTCGAGATCCCATTCCTCGGGGTACTCACCGCGGCAGTAGGTCTCGATGAGGTGCTCGATCGCGTCCTCGATCGCCTCCCGCGACGCCCCACCGAGGTCTTCGCCGTCGAGGATCTGCTGGCGCCGCTGGTAGATCACCTTGCGCTGCTCGTTCATCACCTCGTCGTACTTGAGGACGTCCTTGCGGATCTCGAAGTTGCGGTCCTCGACCGTGCGCTGGGCCCGCTCGATCGCCTTGGTGACCATGCGCGCTTCGAGGGGCATGTCGTCGGGGAAGGCGCGGCCCATCACCCAGTTCATCGCGCCCGTCGCGAAGAGGCGCATCAGGTCGTCCTCGAGCGAGAGGTAGAAGCGGCTCTCGCCCGGGTCGCCCTGGCGCCCCGAGCGGCCCCGCAGCTGGTTGTCGATCCGCCGGCTCTCGTGGCGCTCGGTGCCGAGCACGTAGAGCCCACCGAGCTCGCGGACGCGATCACCCTCCTCGGCACAGGCCTCGCGGTACTTCGCGACGAGCTCTTCGAAGCGGGCGAGGTCGTCATCGGGTGAGACGCCCTCCGCGAGCAGCTCGTTGCGTGCGAGCCCCTCGGGGTTGCCGCCGAGGAGGATGTCGACGCCGCGGCCCGCCATGTTCGTGGCGACCGTGACGGCGTGCGGCTGCCCGGCCTGGGTGACGATGTGGGCCTCGTGCTCGTGCGCCTTGGCGTTCAGCACCGAGTGCGGGACCCCGCGCCGCTCGAGCAGCTGCGAGAGGCGCTCGGACTTCTCGACCGAGATCGTGCCGACGAGCACGGGCTGCCCGGTCTCGTAGCGCTCCTGGATGTCGTCGGCGACCGCATCGAACTTCGCTGTCTCCGTCTTGTAGATGAGATCGGGCTCGTCGGCGCGGATCATCGGCTTGTTGGTGGGGACCGTGACGACCTCGAGCGCATAGGTGTGCGCGAACTCGCCGGCCTCCGACGCAGCGGTGCCGGTCATCCCCGAGAGCTTCTCGTACAGGCGGAAGTAGTTCTGGAACGTGACGGTTGCGAGTGTCTGGTTCTCCTCCTTGATCCGCACACCCTCCTTGGCCTCGACCGCCTGGTGCAGCCCCTCGCTCCAGCGGCGACCCTCGAGGATCCGCCCCGTGAACTCATCGACGATCTTCACCTCGCCGTCGGCGACCACGTAGTCGACGTCGCGCTTGAACAGCTCCTTGGCGCGCAGCGCGGCCTGGATCTGGTGCACGAAGTTCTGGTTGACGTGCTCGTAGAGGTTGGTGACCTCGAGCGCCTCCTCGACGCGGGCGATGCCGTCCTCGGTGGGCACGACGGTCTTCTTCGCCTCGTCGACCTCGTAGTCGCGCTCGGGCTGCAACCCCTTGGCGATGCGCGCGAACTGGTAGTAGAGCTGCTGCGCGTCGTCGGCGCGGCCGGAGATGATCAGCGGCGTGCGCGCCTCGTCGACCAGGATCGAGTCGACCTCGTCGACGATGGCGAAGAAGTGCCCGCGCTGCGCCTGCGCCTCGCGCGACGACGCCATGTTGTCGCGCAGGTAGTCGAACCCGAACTCGTTGTTGGTGCCGTACGTGATGTCGGCGGAGTACGCGAGCCGCTTCAGGCTCCAGTCGTCGATCTGGGGGAGCACCACTCCCACCTCGAGACCGAGGAAGCGATAGATCTCCCCCATCCACTCGGCGTCGCGGCGAGCCAGGTAGTCGTTGACCGTCACGAGGTGGACGCCGTACCCGGCGAGCGCGTTGAGGTACGCGGCGAGGGTGGCGACCAGCGTCTTGCCCTCGCCCGTCTTCATCTCCGCGACCCACCCGAAGTGGAGCGCGGCTCCACCCATGAGCTGGACGTCGAAGTGCCGCTGCCCCAGGGTGCGCCGGCCTGCCTCTCGAACGGCGGCGAACGCCTCCGGCAGCAGGTCGTCGAGCGCGTCGACCCGCGCGTCGCGCCCGGTCTCGAGGTCGCCGGCCCGGTCGAGCCGCGCTTTGAAGTCGGCGGTCAGCCCACGGAGCTGCCCGTCAGTGAGCCCCTCCATCTCGCTCTCGAGCGCGCCGACCTCGGGCACGATCGACTCGAGCACCTTGAGCTTCCGGCCCTCGCCGGCGTGCAGCACCTTCTGGAACAGACCCATCGCGCCGCCATGCTATCGACCACATGGCGTCGCTCCCCTGCGCAGCGGGATGCTCGATCCCGCGCGGTCCGTCGCTGCGCATCGACAGTGGCAGCATGCGCGCCGTGGTGAGCACCAAGGACGTTCGAGCCGGCGTCTCGCGCGCTCGGCGCCGCCTGCTCGACGCGCACCCGGCGACGCTCGCGCTCGGCGCCGCGATCGCGATCTGGACGCTTGTGTTCGCGGCGCTGGTGATGCGACGCCAGGACAGGTTCTGGTCGGTCGACTTCGACATGGGCATCTACGACCAGGCCGTGTGGCTCCTCGCCCACGGACACGACTTCATCACGGTGCGCGGCTTGCCCGTCTTCGGGCATCACGGCACGTTCGCCTTCCTCCTCCTCGCGCCGGCGTCGTGGCTTGGCTCCGGCCCCGACTTCCTCAACGTGCTCCAGGTCACCGTGCTCGCGCTCGGCGCCGTGCCCCTGTACCTGCTCGGGCGCGACCGGGGGCTGCATCCCTGGGGAGCGGCCGCGCTCGGCGGTGCCTTCCTCCTCCACCCGGCGCTGCAGTTCCTCGGCTGGGAGCTGTTCCATCCAGAGACGATGGCGATCACGCCGCTGTTGTGCGCGTACCTGTGCGCGACGCGTCGCTCGTGGGGCTGGTTCGCAGGGTGGGCGGTGCTCGCCGTCTCCTGGAAGGAGGACGTTGCGCTCGCGATCGTCCTGCTCGGCCTCGTGATCGCGTTCCGCCCGCGTCGTACGAGAGCCGACCTGCGCGCCGGCCTCCTCACGGCCGGTCTCGGGCTTGCGTTCTTCCTCGGCGTCACCCAGCTGCTGCTGCCCGCGGTCTCGGGCCACCCGGCCCACTACGAGAACCTCTACTCGGGAGTCGGCGGGTCACCGAGCGGTCTGCTCGACACGGCCGTCCACGACCCCGGCGCGATCACGAGCCGCGTCGGATCGTCGGAGACCGCCGACTTCGCGTGGCGC
>Ga0315534_1002646_pt1 | contig 11881 bp, 10 predicted proteins | sample SalMarSW160240MG_FD_203094 | JGI IMG/M metagenome (GOLD analysis project Ga0315534, IMG submission 203094) | Salt marsh sediment microbial communities from the Plum Island Ecosystem LTER, Massachusetts, United States - Salt Marsh Sediment SW1602-40 ... | reverse complement strand
AAAAACGTCGCAACGCCGAGAATGAGGACAAGCGCCCGCAGCGCCACCGGATCGCGCAGGGCCAACTTCGGCGACGGCCAGCCTGCTCTGAGCGCGCCGGCGATAGAGAGCGCCCGGGCGACATGGGCCTGCCACAGCGCAAGCGCCCACGGATCGCTCTGCGAGGTTGCGATCGTGTCGGCGGCTGCGGTCGCCGGCCGGTGCGCGACCCCGGAATTACGGTCGAGCCGGCGCAATCCGTCAGCCACCGTTGGAAACCGCACCCGCGCCAGCGGGATCAGCGAAATGACGAAAGCAATGCCAAAGACAGCGACCCCGATCAGGCGGCCCAGCGGCGGCAGCCACAGCCACAGGCCGATCCACGATGCCGCCAGGAACACGCCGAGCGCCATCGCCGGCAATGCCAAGGCCGGCCATAGCCGTTCCCACAGCAAAGCCCAGCGCGCCCGGGAAAGAACGGATTCGATGAAGGCCGCGTGCCGATCGCGCCCGCCGGCGCCAGACCGATTAGCCGATTGACTCACACTGGGTATCCGGGCGCGAATGCTTCAGTCTCCGGCGCGGTTTCTACAGTCTCCGGCGTGGTTTCTGCCTCTGATAACACGCAAACGGCGCAATCTGGCAGCCGGCCGCGGCCGAATTGCGTCACATCACGCAGTTGTCAGACGGCCTCTCCGGTTCGCTCAAGCAAGTAACAGACCAGAACCTGTCCGAGTTTTTGCGCCCGCGCCAGCGGGTGTCTTCACCAGATAGTCATTCGCTCGCTCAAAGTTCTTCCAGTGGTCGCATTTTCTGCGGCGAACCGGTTTCCACTTCGCCGGAAAATGCTTCTAGGCGGCCATCACAACCACGGCGGCAGGCGGTCGAGCGCGATCAGCGCGTCGACATCGAGGCGCGGGCGGACCAGCGCCCATTGGTCGCCGTTCACCATGACCTCGGGGACGAGCGGACGCGTGTTGTAGGTGCCCGCCTGCACGGCGCCGTAGGCGCCGGCCGACATGATCGCGAGGAGATCGCCCGGCGCCGGTGCGACGATCTCGCGATCGAGCGCGAGAAAATCGCCCGACTCGCAGACTGGCCCGACGATATCGGCGACCAGGCGCGGCACGCCGGCTGGCGGCTCGCGGACCGGCCGGATGGCGTGATGGGCCTCATACAGCGTCGGGCGGACGAGGTCGTTCATGGCGGCGTCGACGACGACGAACGTCTTCGCTTCGCCCCGCTTCACATAGATCGCGCGCGTCACCAGGATTCCGGCATTGCCGACCAGGAGCCGGCCGGGCTCGAAGATCAGCATGCAGCCGAGCTCGCGAGTCGCGCGCTTGACCACGGCGGCATAGTCGTCCGGATGCGGCGGCTGCTCGTCGTCGTCCCGGTAGGGAATTCCGAGTCCGCCGCCAAGATCGATGTGCTCGATCGCATGGCCGTCCGCACGCAGCATCCGTACGAAATCGGACAGGAGCGCGAAGGCGTCGTCGAAGGGCTGCAGCGCGGTGATCTGGCTGCCGATATGCATATCGACCCCAGTGACCCGCAAGCCGGGGAGCTTGGCCGCGCGGGCATAGGCCTCACGGGCGCGGCTGATCGGGATGCCGAACTTGTTTTCGGCCTTCCCGGTCGCGATCTTGGCGTGAGTGCGCGCGTCGATGTCGGGATTGACCCGCAACGACACATTGGCGGCACGGCCCTTGACCGCCGCGACCGCGGACAGAAGCTCGAGTTCAGGCTCGGATTCGACATTGACGCACAGAATGCCTTCGTCCACCGCCGCGGCGAGTTCGTCCGCCGTCTTGCCGACGCCTGAAAACATGATCTTGTCGACAGGGATGCCGGCCCCCCGCGCGCGCTTCAGTTCGCCCCCGGAGACGACGTCCGCGCCGGCGCCAAGCCGCGCCAAGGTCTTGATTACGGCTTGGTTGGAGTTCGCCTTCATGGCGTAGCAGACGAGCGAGGGAACGTCCGCGAACGCCCCCGCGAAAACACGATAGTGCCGCTCGAGCGTCGCGGTGGAGTAGCAGTAGAACGGCGTGCCGACCGCAGCCGCGAGTCTCGTGAGGTCGACCGCCTCGGCGTGAAGCACGCCGTTGCGGTATGTGAAGTGGTGCATCGGCTGCCTTGGCTGATACGCTTCTCAGCGAGGAGACGGTTGCGCCAATCGGCACAGGAACGGCGAAACCAATTGCGATACGAGCGCCGTAGCCGGCGAGTCAATTGAGAAGCGGATCAAGCAGGAACCTTCGATCGCGCGACGGTGACCCGGGCTGCGGCGTGCCCTGCGGCGGCGGTTGGCCCGCCGCTGGTTGCGCCCCAGGCTCCCCGGGTGCAGGGGCTATGGTCGCCGACGGCGGATCCAGGTCCGATTTTCGCCCGCAGCCGGCGAGGCCCAGCGCGGCGAAAAGCCCGAGCACCAGCAGCATGCGCATTAGCCAGCGATCACCGCGACGCATCAAGTCCACTCCCCCGGGAATCTGGCCCCAACAACATAAAGCATTTCGCATGAAAGTGCGAACAATCCGCGAATGAAGCGTCGCAGTTGGCGCCGCTTCCACCGCCGGGAATGCCGTCCAATATCACTTCGCCCCCAATTTTCGCAGCCAGCGCTTCGCCTGGGCGCGCACGTTCTTGGGCGCGGTGCCGCCCAAGCTCGTCCGCGTCTTCACCGAATTCCGGACGGAGAGCACCCGCAGCGCCTCCGGCCCGATCCGCGGTTCGATCGCCCGAATCTCCTCGAGAGGAAGCGCATCCAGCGCGACGCCGAGCCTTTCGGCCGCGGCGACGATTCGCCCGGTAACGTGGTGAGCCTCGCGGAACGGCATGTCGAGCTCGCGCACCAGCCAGTCGGCCAGATCGGTTGCCGTCGCGTAACCTTGCGCCGCTGCCGCCTCCATGCACGCCGCGTCCGGCCGCATGTCGGCCACCATGCCGGTCATGGCGGCGATGCATAGGGAGAGCTCAGTCAACCCGTCGATAGCGGCTTCCTTATCTTCCTGCATGTCCTTCTGATAGGCGAGCGGCAGCCCCTTCATCACCATCAGGAGCGCGTCGAGCGCGCCGACGATGCGCCCGGTCTTGGCGCGAACCAGTTCCGCCGCGTCGGGATTGCGCTTTTGCGGCATGATCGAGGAGCCGGTGGTGAACGCATCGGACAGGGTAAGAAAACCGACGAGCGGCGAGGTCCAAATCACGATCTCCTCGGCAAAGCGCGACAGATGTACGGCCGTAATGGCCGCCGCCGCCAGCGTCTCGAGAACGAAATCGCGATCGGCGACGGTGTCGAGCGAATTGGCGGCGGGTCGGGCGAATCCGAGTTTGCGCGCGGTCATCGTCCGGTCGATCGGAAACGACGTGCCGGCGAGCGCCGCAGCCCCGAGCGGGCATTCGTTGAGACGCGTCCGCGCATCGGCGAAGCGGCCGCGGTCACGCGCCGCCATTTCCACATAAGCGAGCAGATGATGGCCGAAAGTCACCGGCTGCGCCGGCTGCAGATGGGTGAAGCCGGGCATGATGGTGGCGGCGTGAGCGAGCGCCTTCTCCGCGAGCACGCGCTGATAGCCGGCGAGCAGGCCGTCGATTTCATCGATCGCATCGCGCACCCATAGCCTAAAGTCGGTCGCGACTTGATCGTTGCGCGACCGGGCGGTGTGCAGGCGACCGGCCGCCGGCCCGATCAGCTTGTGCAGCCGCGCCTCGACATTCATATGAATGTCCTCGAGTTCGCGTTTGAACGCGAACCGGCCGCTCTCCATTTCGGCGAGAACGGCATCGAGGCCGCGCGCGATCGCCCTGCCGTCCTTGATCGAAATAATGCCCTGTTTTGCGAGCATCTCGGCATGCGCCTTGCTGGCGGCGATGTCTTGCCGGAACAGCCGCCGGTCGACATCGACCGAGGCGTTGATCTCCGCCATGATTGTCGCCGGCTCGCCTGTGAAGCGTCCACCCCACATCTTATTGCTCATGGCCTTTCCTCGCATCCGCTCATGACCGTGCCTCCCCAGAAACCGCTCAGGCCGTCGCGCCGCGCCCTCGTTGTCGGGGGCGTCGGCCTGCTCGCTGCTATTGCAATCGTCGGCGCGGTATACGGCCTTCGTGGATTTGCGCGCAATCCGGAGGACGCGGCCTGCCAGTCGGCGGCCGATCTTGCCCGCCGTCTCGCCCCGCTTGCCCGCGGCGAACTCGCCGCTCTGGTCATCGCCGATCCGCCTCGCCGGCTGCCGCCGCTCGACTTCAAGGACGCGGCGGGCAAGCCGAAGAGCTTGGCCGACTGGCGCGGCCGTACCGTTCTCCTCAATCTATGGGCCACCTGGTGCGTGCCGTGCCGGAAAGAAATGCCGGCGCTCGACGCTCTCCAGCGCCAGCTCGGCGGTCCGGGCTTCGAGATCGTCGCGGTGAATATCGACACGCGCGATCCCGAAAAGCCGAAAGCCTGGCTCACCGAAACCGGTATCAAGGACCTCGCCTATTACGCCGACCCCAGCGCCAAAGTCTTTCAGGAACTCAAGGCCATCGGCAAGGCGTTCGGCATGCCGACGACTCTGATTATCGATCCGTCAGGCTGCGAAATCGCCTCCCTCGCCGGTCCGGCCGAATGGGCGAGCGGCGACGCCCTTGCCTTCATGAAGACCGCCCTCGGCAAGTAGGCCGTCGGTGCGACCGGGCGGATTGCGCAGACCCGGCGTCCCCATATCCTACTTCACCACACCTGAAATGCAGCACGGTTTACGACGCGGCGTTCTGACCCGCTCCTTGAGGAAACAGCGTGCGTTCGGCCCGTGATAGCCGGGCCGCACATAGGTCCAGGCGCGGCAACGGCTCTCCGCTTCGCACGCAGCCTTGCATGTTTGTCCGGATGGGTCGGCCGGCACATCGAGCGAACGATAGTCCCCGCCGGTGCGGTCGATGCCGACTTCGTTGCTGGCGTCGCGCGGTACGGTCACGCCCGCCCCCTTCACCCCCGACACGCAGCAACTGTCGGCCGTGCGCGCGGGCACTTGCGACTTGAGCCAACAGATCGCGCCATGGTTGTTGGCCGGATAGGTGAAACTCCACGCCCGGCAACGCGCGTCGCGCTCGCACCGTGCCGCGCAGACGGCCGGATCGCCCGATCGTGCAGGGAAACTCGTGTAGTCGCCGCCCTTACGGTCGAAGCCGATCTGGGCCGACGCTGGACCGGCGAGCAGGCAAAAAACGACGACGCATGCCGTCGCCGCTACAACCCATCGCATGATCGCTTGCCTGAGCTCGACCCGGTCCCCCATTAGTGCCCCGCGCTACGCAAGAGCAAGATGCGAGTAAGAGTAGGATACGCTGTTGGACGGGTTCGTTTGCGTCATCACATCGTCGTAATTCAATATGCGCATTCGACGAACACCGGGTCCACCGATCCGCCCCAGCGACCATGGAACTTCTCCAACAGCTCTTCCGCCGGTGTCCGGCCGCGGGCGACGATTTCGTCGAGTGGATCGAGGTAGATCGTCTCGTCCCGCCCGCCGGATAGTCGGGCGCGGCGTGCGAGTCCGGCATGGGCGAGGGCGAGGCATTCCCGCGCCAAATCGAGCGCCGTACGGCCGCCGATCTCCGCATTGAGGCCGAGGCGCGGCACCTGGTCGCGAAGCCTCTGCCGCTCCTCCGTGTTCCATCCCTTGACGAGGTCCCAGGCGGCATCGAGACAAACGTTGTCATAAAGCAGGCCGACCCAGAAGGCCGACAATGCCGGAAGCCGCCGGGTCGGGCCGACGTCGGCGCCGCGCATTTCGAGATAGCGCTTCAGCCGCGCCTCGGGGAATATCGTCGAGAGGTGGTTGGCCCAATCGGAAATGGTCGCGCGCTCTCCCGGCAGGCTTGCAAGCTTGCCAGCGAGCAGATCGCGGAACGACTGGCCGGCAACGTCGATATAAGTGTCGCCGCGTTTGACGAAGTACATCGGCACGTCGAGCGCATAGTCGACCCAACGCTCGAACCCCATGCCCGGCTCGAACGCCCAGGGGAGCGTGCCGCAACGAGCCGGATCGGTGTCGCGCCAGATTTCCGAGCGGAACGATAAAAAGCCGTTCGGCTTGCCTTCGGTGAAGGGCGAATTGGCGAATATGGCGGTCGCGACCGGCTGCAGCGCAAGCGCGACGCGCAGCTTCCGCACCATGTCGGCTTCCGAGGAGAAATCGATGTTCGTCTGCACCGTGCAGGTGCGATACATCATGTCGAGCCCAAGCCGGCCGACCTTTGGCATGTAGGCGGTCATAATGCGATAGCGGGCCTTCGGCATCACCGCCATTTCGGCGCGCGACCAGGTCGGGGCCATGCCCAATCCGAGGAAGGCGATTCCGAGCGGCCCTGCGACTTCGCGCAACTGCGCGAGATGCGCATTCAACTCGGCAGAGGTCTGATGCACCGTCGCGACCGGCGCGCCCGAAAGCTCGAATTGGCCGCCCGGCTCAAGCGAGATCGCGCCGCCGCCGGTCACGTCGAGCAATCCGATAATGTTGCCGGCCTCCATGATCGGCTCCCAGCCGAGCAGCATTTTCATACCTTCGAGCAGCGCGCGGATCCCGCGCTTGCCCTCGTAGGGCAGCGGCTCGTGCCGGCCGACGGTGAAACCGAACTTCTCGTATTCCGTCCCGATGCGGAAACCCTCGCGCGGTTTTGCGCCGGCGGCGAACCACGCGACGAGGTCGTCGCGCGATTCGAGCGGCGTCATGTCCACAGCGTCGCGAGCCATGAGGGGGTCTTCCGAGTGCGCAAGGCGGGCGCGACCTTACACACCCACAAGGAAAGAGCAACGGAGTGCAGCCCGCACCGCATATCGCGCATGCGGCACGCCTGGCACAGCCCTACCTTCTTGGCGGATTGGTGCGGCGCGTCCGTGACGGCGATTGCGTCCAGGACTATTTTCTTGCCATGCTTGCTTGTTATTCTCTTGCGCTGTCCTCCACGAGCGCGGAGGCTTTACCTCCGCGCGCATTATGCTAAACGCGGCCCAGGAGGATCGACGCGGGCGGGTGAGTGAGAGACGCTTAATGACGTTCCGGCGCGTATTGCTGATGGTGACGTTGCTGACGCCGCTGCTATGCGGCTGCGCGGCCAATCTTGACCTCGGCATGTTGTACGCGGCGCCCGGCAAGTACGATTATCTCCGTTGCGAGGACTTGCCGGCGCGCCTTGCGGCCTCGATCGCCCGCGAAAAGCACCTCACCGACCTGATGAAACGTGCCAATCAGGATACGGCGGGGCCGGTGGTGAGCGCGGTGGCGTATTCGGCCGACCTCGCCCAGGCGCGCGCCGATCAAAAGGTGCTACGCCAAGCCGCCATCGACAAGAAGTGCGGCAGCATCGAGCCGCCCGAACCGAAGCAAGCGAACGATTCCGAGCGCCCGGCGCGCCCCGGAACGGCCGGCGATCAAGGAAAACCCGGTTCACGGACGCCGGCTCAGTAGGAACACCGCCTGCTCGCCGAACAAGTTCCAGAACCACCACGGCGCATCGATCTTAAGCGCCGTCCCCCACGGATCGAGCGCCATCGCCCGTTCCATCTTCGCCCCGACGAACCGGCAGAGTTCGCTAAAGTCCTTGATCGTGCAGAAATGAATGTTGGGCGTGTCATACCAGGTCTCGGGCAGATTGGCCGTCCGCGGCATGCGTCCGCGAAACATGATCTGCAACCTGATCCGCCAATGGCCAAAATTGGGAAAGGAAATAATCGCGTGCCGGCCGATCCGTAGCATGTGCTCGAGCACGATGCGCGGACGGCGGGTCGCCTGAAGCGTCTGCGAGAGGATCACGTAGTCGAAGGCGTCGTTCGGATAGTCGGCAAGGTCGGTATCCGCGTCCCCCTGGACCACCGCCAGCCCCTTGGCGACGCATTCGTTGACGCCTTCGCGCGACAACTCGATGCCGCGCCCATCGACGCCGCGCGCCTCGAGGAGCTGCAAAAGTTCCCCGTCGCCGCAGCCGACGTCGAGCACGCGCGATCCCGGCTCCACCATCTCCGATACGAGCAGCAGGTCGACGCGGGCGCCGCCCGGCACGCGGACGGTTTCGGCCATGGTCAGATCGCGCGGTGGACGCGTGAGCATGGTTATGATCGTCCGCTCGCGCTATGGTTCGCGCTGCGCCAACCGAAAGCTTGCTTCGCCAAGAAAGCGTCCTCCTCCACAAGGACAAAGCCATCCCTCACTTAGCCCCTAATCCGCAAAAATTCCACAAGCGGGAAGGATTTGGCAGTCGCCCCGGCGGTGCAGGCGGGCCCATCACAAGGCGGCCGGGATGAGCAAGATTTTCATTGGCACCTCAGGGTGGACCTATGACGGCTGGCGCGGTCCGTTCTATCCCAAAGACGTACCGAAGGCGCGCTGGCTCGCCTGGTATGCGACGCAGTTCGCGACCGCCGAGATCAATGGCTCGTTCTATCGCACACCCTCGCTCGAAGCGGTGCGCGGCTGGAGCGAGCAGACGCCGAGCAGCTTTGTGTTCGCCTGGAAGGCGTCGAAGTTCATCACCCACTGGAAACGCCTGTCGCAAAAATCCGCGAACAGCATCGCGCTGATGGTCACCCGGCTCGAAGCGCTCGGGCCGAAGGCGGGGCCGGTTCTATTCCAACTCCCCCCGCATTTTACCGCCGACCATGAGCGACTGGCGGGTTTCCTGCCGTTGCTGCCGACGGCCTACCGCTATGCCTTCGAGTTTCGCGATGCGAGTTGGTATGATGATACGACTTTCGATCTGTTGCACGCCCATGGCTGCGCGCTGTGCCTGTCCGACCATCACGATGCGCCGGCACCCTGGGAGATCACCGCCCGTCATGTCTATGTCCGCGGACATGGGCCGACCGGCGAGTACCGCGACAACTATCCCGACAAAACGCTGCACCGGTGGGCGGATGCGATCGCCAAGTGGAAGCGCCAGCGCCGCACCATCTATGTGTATTTCGACAATGACCAGAAAAGCGCCGCACCGCGCGACGCGCAGCGACTGAAAGAGATGGTGGCCTCGTAGGCGAAGGCTCTGCCGCCGACGAGCCGGGCCAATCGTATCGTCGTCACGCGTCTCGCTTCGGCGACAGCGCCTCCCACATGAAGTCGACCGGGATCGGAAACACGATCGTTGAGGTACGGTCGCCAGCGATGTCATGCAGGGCGGCAAAATAGCGCAACTGCATGGCGCCGGAATTGGCGGCGAGTATGGTCGCCGCCTCGACGAGCTTTTCCGCAGCTTGTTGCTCGCCCTCGGCATTGATAATGCGGGCGCGCCGGTTGCGCTCCGCTTCGGCCTGGCGGGCGATGGCGCGCACCATGCTCTCGTCGATATCGACATGCTTGATCTCGACATTGGCGACCTTGATGCCCCAGGCGTCGGTCTGGCTGTCGATGATGCTCTGGATATCGCGGTTGAGCTTGTCCCGTTCGGCCAGCATCTCGTCGAGTTCATGCTTGCCCAGCACCGAGCGCAGCGTAGTCTGCGCCAGCTGACTGGTCGCGGCCATGAAGTTTTCCACCTGGATCACCGCCTTGTCGGCGTCCACCACGCGGAAATACAGCACCGCGTTGACCTTCACCGAGACGTTGTCATGCGAAATCACGTCCTGACTCGGCACGTCGAGCACGATGGTGCGCAGATCGACCCGGACCGCCTGCTGCACGAACGGGATCAGGATGATCAGCCCCGGTCCTTTGACGCCGGTGAAACGGCCGAGCGTGAACACCACGGCGCGCTCGTATTCCCGCACAATGCGAAGCGACGAGAAGGCCAGCGCCAAGACAAGCGCAGCGATCACGGCATAGGTGATGAGATCGAGATTAATCGGCATGACGCTCTCCTGCGATTGGGATCGGCTCGGCGTCCGGCTCAACGAGAAGATCGAGTCCGTCACGCCCTTTCACGCGCACGCGCTGTCCGGCGGCGAGCGCCGTGGCTGCGTGCGCCTGCCAACGCTCGCCGTGCACGAGCACCTGCCCGTGTCCGCCGGACCATTCGAGTACCTGCCCATGGCTGCCCAGGAGCGCTGGCTCTCCCGTCACAATCTTGCGCCGGTGGGCGCGCAGCGCCGCCGCAAGGCCGATGAGCACGATGAGCGCGCTTGCAACCGTGGCAGTCAGGATCACCGGAATCGAAACCGTGAACCCGGGCACGTCCTCGAACAAAAACAGCGAGCCAAGCGCGAGTGCGGCCGCGCCGCCGATTCCCAGAATGCCGAATGAAGGGGTAAACGCTTCGGCCACCATGAGAGCGACGCCCAGCCCGATCAGGGCGAGGCCGGCGAAATTGATCGGCATCAGGTTTAAGGCGAACAGGGCCGTGAGCAAAGCGATGGCGCCGATGACCCCCGAGGCGATGGTACCAGGATTGAAGAATTCGAACAGAATTCCATAGAAGCCGATCAGCAGGAGAATATAGGCGACGTTCGGATTGGTGATCACCGCGAGGAGTTGCGCCCGCCAGTCCGGTTCGATGGGATTGATCCGCAGACCGGCGGTTTCGAGCCGGACCGCGCCGCCCTGAAGTTTGACGATGCGCCCGTCGGCTTGGTTCAAGAGGCTGCGGATGTCCGGCGCGATAACCTCGATGACGCCCAGCTTGAGCGCGGCGGCGGCGGTCAGCGTCGCGGCTTGCCGCACGGCGCGCTCGGCCCATTCCTCATTGCGTCCCTGCAGTTCTGCAAGTCCGCGAATATAAGCGACCGCGTCGTTGACCGTCTTCGCGGTCATAGCGTCTGCCGGCGCTTCGCTGTCCTTGCCGCTATCCTTATCCTTACCCCGGTCTGAACCGCCGCCGCCGAGCGGTTGGCGTCCGCCGCCGAGCTGCACCGGGGTCGCCGCGCCGAGATGCGTACCGGGCGTCATGGCGGCAAGTTGGCTGGCATAGAGGATATAGGTGCCGGCGCTCGCCGCCCGCGCGCCGCTCGGATGAACATAGGCGATGACCGGAATGGGCGAGGCGAGCATGTCGCCAATGATGTCGCGCATGGCGCTGTCGAGCCCGCCCGGCGTATTTATCTCTAACACGATGACCGCCGCGTTGCGCCGAACCGCCGCCGCGAAGCCCTGGCGCAGATACAACGTCGTGGCGGGGCCAATCGCCCCGTCGATGTCGAGGACGACGGCCTCGCGCGCGGTTCCAGTCGCTTGCGCGGATAGCCGCGTGAAGCGCGATGAGAGAGCCAGGGCGATTGACGCGATCAAAAGCACGATGACGACCCGCCATGAGAGGCTCATCTTGGCCCTCTCGCGGCGGCTGCGACCCTCGTCGATCTCCCGATACTCGCTCCGCATTTTGCAGCTCCGGCGGGCTCCGCGAGCCTCCCAACATCGATGCCGCAGGCTTCTGCCACAGCGCCGCCCCGACGCTTGGCCAACCGCGGCCGTCCGGCGTCTTCCATCTCATCTATGAAGCGTGGCCGCACTTCCAACAGCCGCTGGCCATTGGCGATCAGGCTGCCGCCGCTTTTCCACGACCCATTGCGTCGACTGGCCATAGGTCGTCGACACGATCTGGTCGCCCTTACGCGCGCGGACGAAACAGAATGCGCGCTGGCCGTCGTGCAGCCGGCAGAAGCGCGGACACAGGTCGCATTGGATGCGGCCGTCCTCGATCATGTGCCAGTATCGGCCGGGAAATGCGTTTGGCGGTTCGGTCATGGCGCTGCCCCGCAGTTGTGACTCGGTCGACACCACGCCGCCCGTCGGGTTGCAGCCTCTGGAACCTTGGCCTGGACGGATGGTCGTTCGCGAAAACGGCCGACCCGGCGCAAGCGAGCAAGCCATCCCGGCGCTCTTCCGGAAAATCTGCGGGGCGCGCGCGACCGGGCTCACGCCAGCGCTTTGGCTTAGTCTCCGTGGTTATTTTGACCCGGATCAAATTCGTTTTCCGAATCGTATTGTTAACTGACGGCCCT
>Ga0315534_1002645_pt1 | contig 11884 bp, 10 predicted proteins | sample SalMarSW160240MG_FD_203094 | JGI IMG/M metagenome (GOLD analysis project Ga0315534, IMG submission 203094) | Salt marsh sediment microbial communities from the Plum Island Ecosystem LTER, Massachusetts, United States - Salt Marsh Sediment SW1602-40 ... | reverse complement strand
CACGCTGGCTCGCCGTGCGGGCATTGAATTGCGTGTGATCCACGGGAGTCGTCCGGACCTGCCCAACGTCCCTTCCGACGGCTTCTCGGCAGAGGAGGTGCCGCTGCGTCGGACACATGTTCTCGGGCGGCCCCTCTTCTGGCACTCACCACAATGGCGCTCCGCAAGCCCGAGGCGTGCCGACGTGTTGATGCTCACCTGGAACGTGCGTTATTTGAGCTTGATCCCGGCCCTGCTGCGGGCCCGGGCCCGGCACGTTCCGACCGTGCTGTGGGGACATGGGTATTCCAAGAACGAAGGTTTCTGGCGCGCTTCGGCGCGCAACAGCGTCGCCCGTCTGGCCACGGTGTTGCTATTTTACGGAGAACGGACGGCGGAGGCGTTCATCCGCAGAGGATGGGACAAGCGGCGGATCTTCGTGGCTCGCAATTGCCTCGACCAGGATCCCATTCAAGCCGCTCGACAAGCGTGGTTGGACGATCCCGAAAAGTTAAACCATTTTCGGTCGCGCGAGCAGCTTGCCGGCGGGCCCGTCGTGCTCTATGTGTCGCGGCTCGATCCGCACAATCGCGTCGATTTGCTGCTGGAAGCTGTCGGTCGACTGGTCCCGCAGTTTGCGGGGATGCGGGCCGTGATCGTGGGAGGCGGAGTCCGCGAGAAAGCGCGGCTGCAAGCGCTGGCCACAGACAGGCAGATCGCCGATCGTGTCCATTTTCTGGACGCCATTTACGACGAACGGCAACTGGCCCCGTGGTTCCTGGCGTCCGACGTCTTCTGCTATCCAGCCAACATCGGGCTCAGCCTGCTGCACGCCTTTGGATACGGACTGCCCGTGGTGACGAGCGACGACCTGGCGCGCCAGAATCCCGAGATCGAAGCACTCGAGCACGGTGTGAACGGGCTACTGTACCGACAGGGAGACGCGGCCTCGCTGGCCCAGGCGCTGGGACAACTGCTCCGGGACGGCGAGTTGCGCCGCCGGATGGGTGACGCCGCGCGACGAACGGTTGCGGATCAGTTTACGCTGAGCGGGATGGTCGACGGTATGGAATCCGCAGTACGTTATGCTCACGCCGTGGCCCACGGGCAATGACCAGACCCCAGAGGGAAACGCGGGAGCGTTTCGGTGAGACGCATGCTGCCAGATTTTTTTGTGATCGGCGCTCAAAAGGCTGGCTCGACCTACCTGCTGCGGTGCCTGGGTGAGCACCCGCAGATCTTCATGCCGCCGGCCGAAGTCGCCTTCTTTGAAAACGGCCTGTACAGCGAGGAGCGTATCGGGCGGTTCGAAAGACATTTCGACGCGGCCCGGCCCGGCCAGGTGATCGGCGTGAAGCGGCCAAACGTGTTGGGACTTCCCGAGTGCCCGGTTCGTCTGCGCCGGCACATGCCGGACTTGAAGCTGGTTGCGATCCTGCGAGATCCGATCGAGCGGGCCGTATCGGGATACTTTCATTACATGCGGACCGGCATGGTTCCGATCGTGCCGGTGGAAGTGGGATTGAACCGGTTGCTCGACGGCCAGTACCGCGACCTGCCGCGAGCCCGGGACATCCTGGAGTTTGGTTTCTACGGCAAGCATTTGCGTGCGTACGAAGCAGTGTTTTCGCGGGACCGGTTCTGCGTCACGCTGCTCGACGACGTCCGGCGCAACGCGCGCGGGGAACTGGACAGGATTTTCGAATTCCTGGGAGTTCGCCGCGATTTCGAACCGTCGTCGCTGGACAGGCGGCCCATGGCGGCCCCATATTCGCTCACCCGACTGCGGCTCTGGGATGCCGTGGCCCGCTACTATCGCGAGTGGACGCATGATGGAAAATTTCTCCGTCGTCGCCGTGGCATTGTGGCCAGTCCCCTGCACGCGATGAACTTGGCGCTGGATCATTTCGTCTGGTCACGTCTGTTCCGCGCGCGCAGGCCGCGACTTTCGCCCGCATTGGCGGCCCGATTGGCCGACCTGTACCGTGACGACATCGAATCGCTCGAGGCGTGGCTGGGACATTCGCTGGCTGGTTGGAAGGAGTCGGCGGAGTCACGCGTCTGAAAAAGCAAACCTACCAGCCGCGTAGCGGCGTCGTCGTTCGGCCGTGGGGGCCAGCTACGGGGAACTGTCCCATTGTCACAATCCTCTCGACCGCCCCCGAACCGGCAGGCCGCTGGACCGTTGCGAGGGGCAATCATACGCTATAGTTGTACCTGCTAACGACCGTTTTTTTCCGAGCACGATCCCGCGCTGCGGGCCGATTCCTGCCCCGGAAACGGCCGTCTTTATTCTGGCACGCCGGCGCGGTAGCCACTCTCGAAGCGGCCGCCGTGGTGGCTTTGTCGAGCGGTTGACGCGATGCAACAAGATCAGTTGCTGGCTACTTTCAGCTGGTGTTTCATCGGCGCGATGTTTCTCAGTGTGCTGATACCGTTTCTGCGCGGTCGTTCCGATCTTTTGACTGGCTGGAACCTGTTTTTGATGGGGTCGGCGAATTTTGTGGGTGCTTCGGCCCTGGGGTCGGCGTATACCGGCGAGCACTACATGAAATACCGGCCCGACGACTACACGTGGTTCATGCTGGGCGCCATCACGTTCTATGTGACCGCGTCGCTGGTGTATTGGTATTTCAAGTATCCCCGTCGCCTGGGCGGTCGGATCCTCCGAAGGTGGCCTCCCGTCACGGTACCGGTGCTGTTCGTGATGATTCCGGCGTCCTTCGTATTGATTCTGGCGCCGTTTCTCATCGGCCGAATTCCCTTTGTCGGGCAGATTCTCGGCCAGATCGGCAACAAGGCCGTGGCGTTTGCCGTGGTGATCTCCTTCGTGGCCTGGTACCGGCAAAAGGGCAATCCGCTATTGATTATGATCTTGGCCGGCACCATCGGTATTGGACTCATTCTGGCAGTGATGGCCGGGGGTGGCCGCAGGACCATGGTGGCCGTGGTGATAGCCATCCCCGTCTGCGTCTATTGGTTAACGTTGAGGTACAAGAGCACAAGTCTCAACGTGGGGATCGTCGGAGTCTTCTCCGTCTTCGTATTTCTGGCTATTGCCGCATACAGCGGCGCACGGCATTTTGACCGACAGGGACCCGAACGGAAAGAACGAAACGTTGCCAATGCGGTTCAAGCATTGTTTAAGGCACGCGATGTTCTGTTGTCCATCGACATGGAAGATATTACTCAATTATTGGGGCAGAATGCGGCCGAAGCGTCTTTATTGGCCATCCATTTGTATACCAAGGATGAAGAACCTCAGCCGTTTCACAGCTTCATCTACGTCCTGGTGAACCCTATTCCTCGCTTGTTTTGGCGCGATAAACCTCAGGGCTTCGGCAAGATACTTCCGCGCGTGTACGGGGTGAAACACAGCCGCGCAACCTGGGGGCCGGGGATCATTGGACACGGTTTTCATGAAGGCGGGCTGCACATGCTCGTTTTCTATGCAATACTGTGTGCGGTTTCCCTGCGGCTGCTCGATGAACTGCTGATGCGGCAGCCCGGCAATCCCTATATTCTTGGTGCGTTCACGGCCGCGAGCGGGCACATTATCGGCTGGCCGCGCGGCGATATCGGGACGTTCTCGATCAATATCATTTCCTCGTTCTTGTTGCTGTTGCTCGTTGGTTTTGTCGGTCGCATGTTGTTTGGAGCCGGGCTCGTGTACCCGCGCACCGACCGATTCGACGTTACACGGATGGGGTTCCTGCCGGCCAGGGGGTAGTCGGCACACGCCTCCGTCTGGCTCGTTCATGATGCAAGATTCCACAACTGCGACGCCCGACCGCGCGCTACGCTGCGTACACTATCTGCACGAGTTCGTGCTGGAACACGGAGGGGTGGTCCAGGCCGTACGGGACCTGTGTACCGGACTGGCCGGCAGTGGGACCGAAATTGTGTTGCTGACCTGCGACGCATCGGACGTGCCGGATGCGTGGCAGCGAGGGGCCAACGGCGCGCGGATCGTCGAATTGGACCGTTCGTCGTTCTATCGTGGTATGCTTGGCCGCCACACTGTTCGCGACGCGGCCCGCACGATCCTTGCCCATGCCGACGTCGTCCACCTGCACACGCCGTGGGCGTTGGGCAACCTTCAGTTCGCCGCGTCCTTGCGCAGGCAGCACGTTCCGTACATCGTCAGTATCCACGGCATGCTGGACAGCTGGAGCATGGCCCAGAAACCGCTGAAAAAGCGGGCATTCCTGTCTTTGGCGGGACGGCGATTCCTGTATGATGCCGCCCATGTGCACTTCACGGCCGAAGAGGAATGCCGGCAGGCGCTGGCGTGGATTCCCGGCGCGCGCCGCCGGGCGGTCGTTGTGCCGTTGACAATCGACTTGTCGCCGTTCGATCAGTTGCCGGGGCCCGGCGCGGCCCAGCAACGGTTCGAGGCGCTTCGATCGGGAGAGCCCACCGTGCTGTTTCTCAGCCGTATTCATCCCAAAAAAGGTGTGGAACTGCTGCTCGACGCGGTCGCCCAAATGTACGCGGCCGGCGTCCGTTTCCAGCTCGTTGTAGCCGGTCCGGGAGACGCGACGTACGTGTCCGACCTCCAGCAGCAGGCGGCGCGTGGCGGCCTGGGTGACCGCGTTCATTTTCCAGGCATGGTCCGCGGCGCGGAAAAGCTGTCGCTCTATCAGGCAGCCGACGTTTTCGTGCTCCCCACCCATCAAGAAAACTTCGGCCTGGTGCTCGTGGAAGCCATGGCGTGCGAAACCCCCGTCGTCACGACCCGAGGTACCGACATCTGGCGGGAACTGCAAACCGGCGGCGCCGCCATCGTGGATCGGACGGCGCCGTCGATCGCCGCTGCCATTCGCGAAGTACTGGACGACCGGGACGCCGCCCGCGAACGAGCGCGGCAAGGCCGAGCGTTCGTCTACCAGTGGCTCGACCGCCACCGCGTCGTAGAACAGTACGACCAGCTTTATCGCAGCGCGCTGCAGCAACATGCCGCGACCCGAAGTGTACCGGACCCTTGATCCCCGCAGTTGCCGCGCGGTCCGGGATCGACACGGTCTCGTTCCGCTTGGCCGAATGAGGAACCTGCGCGATGGCCAATCTGTCACACACCGAAAAACGTGAGCCGTCGACCGTCCCGCCCGGCGATCCGAGCGGTGCTGGCGAGGCCTGGGTCGATCTGGCGGCGTACGGCTGTCCGGAATACGATCCGGGCCGCGGTCTGTTGACGCGGACCTGCTGGTACTTTGTCAGCCTGATCGTGTTTGAAAGTGGATGGTTGCCCCTGTCGCGCCCCAAACAATGGCTGCTGCGAGCATTTGGCGCGCGTATCGGTCGGGGACTGGTGATCAAACCACATGTGCGCATCAAGTATCCCTGGCGTCTGACCGTGGGAGATCACTGCTGGATCGGCCAAGATGTGTGGATCGACAATCTGGCCGATGTATCGTTGGGCGATCACGTGTGCGTTTCCCAGCGGGCGTACCTCTGCACGGGAAGCCACGACCACCGCCGGCGCGGCTTCAACCTGATCGTGCGACCGATCCACATCGCGTCCGGTGGATGGGTCGGAGCCGGTTGCCTGGTGTTGGGCGGAGTGACCATCGGGGCGAACGGGCTGGCGGCGGCCGGCAGCGTGGTCGCCAACGCCGTGCCCGCCGGAGCCATCGTCGGCGGCAATCCGGCGGAGGTGATCAAGCAGAGAGAGCCGCCCACGACCTGAGATTCCGCCACCGGCGGCGAAACACGGCACCGGCGGCCAGCAACAGTGCACCGGCGGCGGCCAGCCATCCGGTCGACGGCTCGGGAACCGACAACGCCGAAAAGGCGTCCGCGAACCGGTAGCCCAGCTCCATATGTGTCTCGCTCGGAAAATGGATGCGGTCGGCCTTCAACGGCAAATCGTCGATATTGACCATTGCGGCTCGAGGGTCATTCGCGGCCACTTGGGCCTGGCTGTGGCGGATGGCCGCAATGCCGTCCGCCGAACGATCGGCATTGATGTGGAATTGGTTAAACAGAACGGGCAACCCTTGTACGTGCCACTGGTCGCGGACCGATGCAATCAACAATTCCAGGTTCTCTTCGTAGGCCGATCCTTTTTCGATGTTGTACGCATCGCCGCTCCCTTGTACCCACACAAAGCCGCTCATCTTGACGTCATGCCCCTGATCTTCCAGTTGCCCGACGGCGACGGCAACGTGATCGATCATCCGCTGGTACCACCGTCCGTTGGTTTCTCCAGGCAGCCAATCCGTATGCAAGTTGGTGCCGTTGCCGGCCACCTTGACGATGGCCCACTGCTGTTGGGGCCAACGATTGGCCACACTCCGGGCAAACGTCAACTCCGACGCATAGGTCGATCCCTTGACGGTCCCTTTCAGATGCGAGAGCGACTGCCATTCAGCGGCGACCCCCTGCTCGGAAGCAGCGATCGAATAATGGTACAGAATGTCGTTTTGAGCGGCGGTCAGATCCACTGGTTCGGTCGGCAGATCCTCCAGGTGTCCGCCCGACGTCATGTTCGATTGACCCGCCATCACAACAACGTGAACCGGTCCCGCCACGCACGGAGCGGTTGCGGCGGCCGCGAGCAGACATACAGAAATTGCCATTCGCATACGATTTCCTCGTCGATTCGGAACTTCCTCGGTGCACGGTTCCTCGCCAGGGCCGTGTCGCGGCGGGGAGGCAGATCGGCACGCAGCCGCGCGCAGACGCGACCGCATTGAGAAAAAGGGGACCACCGATCAGCCTCGACAACGTCGCTGCCACGGCCTGCAAGCCGTGTTCAGGTCGCGACGTCCGCGGCAACAGAAGGCCGCGTGGTGAGGAGCATTAGCAGGAGGCTGCCGAAAGCAATGAAAAGGCTGGAAATAGAACGGTATCTTCAACCTCTAATTTAAAATATAGAGTACCGGTTGCCAAGACTTGAGGGATGGCCTTTTCGAACGTCCGACTCCACCTCCATAATACCCCGCTCGCGGAGGGTGGCTCGGCGAGCCTCGGATCCGGCCGGCCCGCCGGCCCGGGGCAACGGTCGTCGGCCGGGTCGCGACGTTGGAGTCAATGGGAGAGGGCGTTTCCCTGCTTCGGGACCAGGTCGACCGACATGGAACACGATCCGTGGCTGCGCAAGCCCATCATCATCATCGGCACGCCCCGCTCCGGGACCACCTTTCTGGGACAGGTATTGAAAGTCCATCCGTCGCTGGCGTTTCTCGAAGAACCGCGGATTACCTGGCGCTACGGCAACGATGGGCGCTCCGACCGGCTGTTGCCTGAAGACGCCCGACCAGAGGTATGCCAATACATCCGCGATCGGTTTGCCGAAGCCGTCCGGCACGCCGGTCGCAAACGCCTGCTGGAGAAGACCCCCAGCAATTCGCTGCGGATGGGATTTGTGGAGCGCGTGCTGCCCGGATGCAAATTTATCCACATCATCCGCCACGGGTGCGACTCCGCGCTGTCGATCCAAGAGTTCTGGCGGCAGCACGCCGCGGGCATCAAGCCCGGCAAGGCCGCGCAGCGGCTGCGGGAGATCCGCTGGCGTCAATTGCCCTACTACGCCAAGGAAGTTGTTAGGCGCGGTGCGGGTCGCCGATTCCCCCGGCTAGTCCGCCCGCCCGTGTGGGGGCCTCGCATCCCGGGGCTCGACGGGCTCGTCCGCGAACTGGATCTGTTGGAGGTCTGTGCGCTGCAGTGGCGCACCTGCGTCGAATCCGCCTGTCAATATGGGAGAGCCCTTCCGCCGGAGCGGTACATGGAATGCCGGCTGGAAGACATGAGCGAGGATCTGTTGCGCCGAGTGCTGGAGTTTGCGGAATTGGAAGCAGTCGATCAAATATGGAACGCCTTTCATGAGCGGTTCGATCCAAATCTCACCAAACCGCGCCGCGACGACGCCGATCCGGCGGACGTCGAAGCAATCCTCCGGTGGATCGAACCGACCCTGGTATGGCTAGGTTACGAGTCGCCCGTTTCCAACCGGCCCGCGGAATGAGGCACACCCTCACATTTCCCACCGAGATGGTGATGGTCTATACTGCGAGGGCCATGCGGGAGACCAATCGCAACGAGATTCCTGCCGACGCCCCCATCTTCGTGTCGGGCCATCGAGGTCTTGTGGGATCGGCGCTCGTGCGCACGTTGGCCGAGTTGGGCTTTACGAACGTGCTTACGGCCACGCGCGACGAACTGGACCTGCGAGAGCCGGCAGCCGTTCTCGACTGGTTTGCCACATGCCGGCCCCAGTACGTGTTTCATGTTGCGGGCAAGGTAGGCGGGATCCAGGCCAATGCGTCGCAGCCGGCGGATTTTCTGTACGATAACCTGATGATCCATGCCACGGTACTCCGCGCGGCGTGCCAGTACCCAGTGGAAAAGCTCTTGTATCTGGGGAGTTCGTGCATTTACCCGCGAGACGCACCGCAGCCCATCAAAGAACAGTACTTGATGACCGGCCCGTTGGAGGCCACCAACGAAGGATACGCCGTCGCCAAGATTGCAGGCGTCAAGTCGTGCCAGGCGTACCGCGCACAATACGGGTGCCGCTTTATCTCCGCCATGCCGACGAATCTCTACGGTCCGGGCGACAATTTTGATCGGGAGACATCGCATGTTCTGGCGGCCCTGATCCGTAAATTTCACGATGCCAAGGTCACGGCTTCCGGCAGCGTGACCGTGTGGGGGACGGGGCGGCCACGCCGAGAGTTCCTGCACGTGGACGATCTGGCCGACGCGTGCCTGTTTCTGATGCGGAATTACGACGACAACCAGACAATCAACGTGGGTGTCGGACGCGACGTTTCCATCGCGGAACTTGCGGATATCATCCGTGGGATCATCTATCCTGAGGCACGCATCGTGTTCGATACCGCCAGGCCCGACGGTACTCCGCGAAAAATGCTGGACGTGAGCCGCATCCACGGACTGGGATGGAAGCACCGCATTGACCTGCAAGAAGGTATCCGCGGTACGTATCAATGGTTTTTGGACCACGCGACGCCTGAAGCAGCAATTCGACATGGAGCGTCGCCATAGGTGGGAGGACCGCGGAAGCATTCGTTACCGGTACGACGACGATAGCATCGACGCAGCCGTCATGTATGTTTCTGAAGCTCAGCACCGAATTGGAACTGCCATGGCGACGTATCCTCCCAAAATCGGGCGGCGCGCCCTGATCACCGGGATCACCGGACAGGATGGCTCCTATCTGTCAGAGCTTTTGCTGTCCAAGGGATACGAAGTATGGGGGATCATTCGACGATCATCCTCCTTCAATACCGACCGCATCGATCATATCTATCAAGACCCCCACGACAGCGACGTGCGACTGAAGCTGTGTTATGGAGACCTGAACGACGCCTCGTCCATCAATCGAGTGTTGCGCACGGTCAGGCCCCACGAGGTCTACAATCTCGGCGCCCAGTCGCACGTGAAAGTGTCGTTTGACGTGCCGGAATACACGGGCGAGATTGCCGGACTGGGGGCGGTGCGAGTTTTGGAGGCGATGCGGGAGCAGGAAATCGACGCACGATTCTACCAGGCGTCGTCTTCGGAATTGTTCGGTAAAGTGGTCGAGACGCCCCAAAGCGAGACGACACCGTTCTATCCCCGCAGCCCGTACGCTGCGGCGAAAGCCTATGCGTTCTACATCACCCGCAATTATCGCGAAGCGTACGGGATGTTTGCCGTGAACGGCATTCTGTTCAATCACGAATCGCCTCGGCGAGGCGCAACCTTTGTCACTCGCAAAATCACGCGTGCCGCCGCCCGCATCAAATGCGGACTGCAGGACGTTCTTTATCTCGGGAACCTGGACGCCCGACGCGACTGGGGATTCGCGGGCGACTACGTGGAAGCCATGTGGATGATGCTGCAGGCCGACGTGCCCGACGATTATGTGATCGCGACGGGCCAGACGCACGCGGTCCGCGAGTTCTGCGAACAGGCGTTTGCCGCGGTGCGGCTGCCGATCACGTGGCGGTTGAGCGGCGTGGACGAGCAGGGCATTGGGCCGGACGGACAGGTTCTGGTTTGCATTGATCCCCACTATTACCGTCCCGCCGAGGTCGACTTGTTAAAGGGCGACGCCAGCAAGGCTCGCCAGAGACTCGGATGGGAACCGCGGATCGATTTGGAGGGCCTCGTCCAGATGATGGTCCACGCCGATCTGGATCAGGCCCAGCGCGAATTGATCGCCGCTTCGGCGAAGGGGTGACGCACGGGGTGCCACTGCTGGCTTGTCCAGCAGTGCAAACTCCGAATTGGTTCGCCATCGATTATATTCACGTGAACCCAGTACGCCGTGGACTGGCGGAACGTGCGACCGACCACCGCTGGTCGAGTGCCCGGTAGTATGCCTCGGACGGCCAAGACGTCGAACGGTCGCTTCCTAAAGTGTCAGCGGTGCCAACTGATTGGTTTGCTGGTGGGGTTGATGTTACGCCGTACTGATGAATTGGGATACGAACTTGGCAAACAGGCCGCTGTCGTGATGAGAAATCGCTATCGGGTGGGTACTGCCGGGCAATCCAGCAGTGGCACCCGTGGATGTGACTGGCGTGGTGTCGATGTCCGTGAATGAGGCATCGCAATCGATATCTATTGCAAGTCCGCCTCGTCAAGGGGCACACCGACCCATTCGTACTGAGCCCCGAGAGCGATCGTTCGATTGCTGGACGCATCGCCTTCGCCCGGTTCCCGGGCGTTTCTGCCCCGCGCCGTCATCAACTGAGCGTACAGCATGTATGATATATCAGAATTCATGAATCGTGCCTGGCCTCCCGCGAACGCCACGTGGAACCCACCCGAGTGACCGCTGGAAGGTCTCATGTAGACGCGATCCAGGTTTTCCCCTGAGTCGGAAATCGTTTGCGGAACGGGATTGCCAGTGCCGATGTCCGGCGCGGCCAGATCAACGGTCAGCGTGGGATCTTGCGGAATGCGGTACCACACCAGCACGTTGTTGCCTTCGGTCAGTATCTGATCGAAATCCTGCTCTTTTTTGTCGTACGCCAACATCCACCGGGACACACCGTTGTAGTCTTTCTGGAGCGCGTTGCTTGCATGGTCGCTGGCAAGTTTTTCGGCCAAAAGAAGTGTATTCTGCGCGCCGTCGTACTTGCTGACGTATGATAGCGACACCGAGGTGGGTCGCAACGACTCCTTTTTTTCCACGACGTGATTATGGAACAGGCCATTTTCCTTATGGTCCAGCGGTGCCGGTGGATTCACGACGTCCGTCCGGCCGCCATTGCCTGCGTAGCTCATGGGGATCGCTCCGCTGCCGATAAGCGTCGTCGCCTGCCCATCACTGGGACACACCATGACTTCCAGGTACGGCGGGTCGGGCGGTAAACGTTTCTTGGTGACATCTTCCAAATACGCGTCGAAATAATCGCGCCGGCCGATCCAGGGAAGGATCGCGAAACTCCAGGACTGCTGTGCTGGTTCGCCGAAGTTGGAAGGCGCGGCGTAGACGGCCTGTCCCGGAAACTGCCGTTTGCTGCTTTCGTATTGCAGGACGGCCATGCCGAGCTGTTTGATGTTATTCAGGCACGTCGTCATCCGCCCACGCTCGCGAGCCATCTGCACGGCCGGGATCAGCAATGCCATCAGCGTGCCGATCAACGCGATGACGACCAGCATTTCCACCAACGTGAATCCGCCGGGCGAACCTGGTTTAATTCGCATGTTCACGGCCCTCTCTCCCATAAGTAAAGATACCCTGCCCCGCAATGTTATCCCAGTCTTTGAGACACCCTGCCCCGGCGGTGCCCCGAGCACTCACGGAATCAGCAATCGCAATTTTGGCAACGATAAAATCAGCCGGCACAGGCTAGCGTCCGGCTCTGGCAGGCCGTAGCATTTTCGAAGTTGGCCTAGCGTTTGGCTGGCCCCGGGCGGTCCAACCAGGCAACTCGGCAGAGCAATC
>Ga0315534_1002642_pt1 | contig 11894 bp, 8 predicted proteins | sample SalMarSW160240MG_FD_203094 | JGI IMG/M metagenome (GOLD analysis project Ga0315534, IMG submission 203094) | Salt marsh sediment microbial communities from the Plum Island Ecosystem LTER, Massachusetts, United States - Salt Marsh Sediment SW1602-40 ... | reverse complement strand
GGTAGATGATGACGCCGTAGGTCTCTTTCAGGATGGGCTCCAGCATCGGGTGGAGATAGTCGACAGGTTCCTCGCCGTGCTTACGGTTTATGTAGGTCGGGATGTTGTCCATGGGGCCGGGGCGGTAGAGCGCCACCATGGCGATGATGTCCTCGAAACGATCGGGCCTCAGGCGCTTGAGACTCTCGCGCATACCGGTGCTTTCCAACTGGAACACCCCAACCGTGTCGGCCTTGGCAAGGATCTCGAAGGATTTGCGGTCGTCGAGCGGAAGGCTTGGGAGATCGACCTCGACGCCGCGCCCGCGTTTGACGAGATCGACGGCCTTCTGCAGTACGGTCAGCGTCTTGAGGCCCAGAAAGTCGAACTTCACAAGTCCCGCGGCCTCAACGAGCTTCCAGTTATACTGGGTGACCGGCGTATTGGATTTCGGGTCGCGCGCGAGCGGCACCAGCTCCACGAGAGGGCGATCGGCGATCACCATGCCCGCGGCATGAGTCGAGGCATGCCGATAGAGCCCTTCAAGCTTTTGGGCAATTTCCAGCAAGCGGGCGACAAGCGGATCGGACTCTCGGGCTTCTTGCAGTTTCGGCTCACCCGCGATCGCCTCATCGAGCGTCACGGGATTGGCTGGATTGTTGGGGACCAGTTTGCACAGCCGGTCGACCTGCCCATAGGGCATCTGCAGAACACGCCCCACATCGCGCAGTACGGCACGCGCTTGCAGCTTTCCGTGCGTAATGATCTGCGCCACGCGATCATGCCCGTACTTGTCCTGCACGTAGCGGATGACCTCATCGCGCCGGTCCTGGCAGAAGTCGATGTCGAAGTCCGGCATCGACACGCGCTCGGGATTGAGGAAGCGCTCAAAGAGCAACCCGAAGCGAAGCGGGTCGAGATCTGTAATCGTTAGAGACCAGGCAACGACAGAGCCCGCGCCCGAACCGCGGCCCGGCCCGACCGGAATGCCGTGCGACTTCGCCCACTTGATAAAGTCGGCCACGATGAGGAAGTAGCCGGGGAACTTCATCCGCGTGATGATGTCGATCTCGTAGGCGAGGCGCTTTTCGTAGTCGGCAACCTCAAACTCTGCCGCGGGCGGGTTGGTCGCAAGCCGCGCTTTCAATCCCGCCTCGGCTTGCCGCTTGAGCTCGGCTGCCTCTAATCGCAGCTGCTCGGTCTCGCTGATGGCGTCATCACTTGCGATGAACCGAGGAAGAATGGGTTTACGGCCCTTCGGACGAAAAGCACTTCGCTTGGCGATCTCAATGGTGCTCTCAAGCGCTTCGGGAAGATCGGCGAACAATTCCGCCATTTCTTCTTCGCTCTTGAGGTAGTGCTCGCGCGTCACGCGGCGCCGGTCGTCTTCGACGACGAAGCGTCCCTCCGCGATGCACAAAAGCGCGTCGTGTGCTTCATAATCGTCAGGGCTCGCGAAGTACGCTTCGTTCGTTGCAACAACCGGGATTTCGTGCGTGTAGGCCAACGCAAGGAGGTGCGTCTCTGTCTCGCGCTCGCTGGCGAGCCCGTGACGCTGGATCTCCACATAGAGCCGGTCGCCGAAAATGGATTTCAAGCACGTCATGCGCGCCGCTGCTAGTTGGCTCTGCCCGTCACGCAGCGCCTGATCGATGGGGCCATCCGGACCGCCGGTCAGCGCAATCAACCCTTGCCCGTGCTCTTCAAGAGCTGTCACATCCACGTGCGGCAACGCCGTCTCACCCGCCTCAAGATGCGCCTTGCTCACGAGCTTCATGAGGTTGGCAAATCCCTCCTCGTTCGTTGCAAGAAGGGCGATCGGTCCAAACCTGGGTTCCCGCCGTGGCTGTCCTGGACGCTCAAGCTGATCTGGTTGCCGTTCCTTGAAGTCGAGCGCGAGTGTGACCCCGATGATCGGCTGTATGCCCGCCGCGGCGAGCTTGTCGGAGAATTCCAGTGCGCCGAACAGATTGCTGGTATCGGTCAAACCCAGCGCGGGAAAGCCGTGCCCCACCGCAAGCTTGGCAAGCCTTGGGATCGGCAGCGCACCTTCCAGCAGCGAATAGGCGGAGTGCACCTTCAGGTGCACAAACCTGGGTGCGGCTGGACCTTCAGTGCTTGCCTTGGCAGCGGGAAAACGACTCGGCGCGTTCATGGTCTTTCATAGACCAGCCCCACTCAGCGCCCAAGCCTCGCAACCCAGCTTTACTGGGCTGCAAGCTGTATTAGCTGTGCACAGTGCTCGGTGTCATTTCGATCAGAAGACCCTCCTCCAAACGCAGAACGCGGTCCATGCGGCGCGCAAGTTCGAGGTTGTGGGTGGCAATGAGCGCCGCCACTCCGGTGCTTCGAATCAGGTGAAGCAGCTCATCAAACACCCGCTTTGCGGTGTGAGGGTCAAGGTTTCCGGTGGGCTCATCCGCCAGAATGAGGCGCGGGCCATTTGCCAAGGCCCGCGCAATCGCTGTGCGCTGCTGCTCGCCGCCCGATAGCTCGGCAGGCCGATGATCAAGTCGCGGCTCCAGGCCTAACGACGTGAGAAGCTCGCGGGCCCGCGCTTTGGCTTGGCGCCGGCTGCGCCCGAGGATCAATTGGGGCATGGCCACGTTCTCAAGAGCGGAGAACTCCGGCAGCAGCTGATGAAACTGATAGACGAACCCCATAGCCTCACGCCGCACGCGCGTGCGCTCGATGTCGTTCATATCAGTGCAATCACGCCCACCGATATACACGTGGCCATCGTTGGGCGTCTCCAGGAGTCCTGCGATGTGAAGCAAAGTCGACTTGCCCGCACCCGAGGGTCCGACCAACGCAACCGCCTGCCCGGGATAGATGGCGGCGGAGGCACCGGCGAGCACGGCAATAGGGCGAGAGCCCTGATGAAATGTCCGAACGATCCGATCGAGCCCGAGGACCGGTTGCGCTTGTTTGTCGTGCACGGATCGAGGCTCCTGGGGTAGGGCGGTCATCAATCGCTCACCTACTCGTAGCGCAGCGCTTCGACGGGATCGAGCGTCGAAGCGCGCCAAGAAGGATAAAGAGTCGCCAGAACCGACAAGGCAAGGGCCATTCCGACAATCGACGCGGTCTCATAGACGTCCATGTCGGCGGGAAGCTGTGTCAGGTAATAGATATTTGGATCAAAAAGGGTCGTATTCGAGAGCCAGGCTGCCACGTTGCGCACGGATTCTATATTGAGACAAAACACGATCCCCAACACGAGCCCGGCGAGTGTCCCGACGACGCCGATCGATGCCCCTGTGATCAGGAATACACGCATCATCGAGCCGCGTGTAGCACCCATCGTGCGCAAGATCGCAACGTCGCGGCCCTTGTCTTTAACGAGCATCATAAGTCCGGAGATAATGTTGAGTGCCGCAACGAGCACGATCAGCGACAGAATGACAAACATCACATTGCGCTCGACGGCGAGAACCGTGAAGAACGTCTCGTTGCGCTGACGCCAATCGGAGACATGGACTGTGGGTCCAGCCGCACTCTTTATCGTTCTCACGTATTCCGCTGCGCTTTCGGGATCTTCGGTGACGATCTCAAGCGCATCGATATCGTGCCCGCGCGAGAAGTAGCGCTGTGCTTCCACCAGCGGCATGAAGATCATCGTGCGGTCATACTCCGACATGCCCATCTCGAACACGGCGGAAATCAAGTAGGGCTTCGTACGCGGGGCGGTACCAAATGGCGTCGAGGCACCACGCGGAGATACGAGCGTGATCCTGTCGCCCACATTGACACGCAACGTGTTTGCCAGTCGCGTTCCAATTGCGATGCCGGTTTGATTGTCAAAGCCGTCCAGAGTGCCGAAGCGGATGTTGTCGGACACCAAGGGCAAAGACTTAAGACCCTTCTCCGTCATACCCCGCACCAGACCCCCTGTGGCGTGTACGGCCGACGACACCATTACTTGCCCTTCGATCAACGGCATCACCGCTTCGACACCAGGAACCCGCTCAATCTTCTTGGCGATTTCAGGATAGTCGTCAAACGGCAGGCCGATCTTGTTGACGATGACGTGGCCGTTCAGTCCGAGGATCTTGGAGAAGAGTTCGTTGCGAAAGCCGTTCATGACGGCCATCACGATAATGAGGGTGGCAACACCCAGCATGATACCGGTGAAAGAGAAGCCGGCGATGACGGAGATGAACCCTTCCTTGCGCCGCGAGCGCAGGTAGCGAAGCGCCAGCATCCATTCGAATATCGCAAAGGGGCGCGTCTCGTGCGCGTCCGCCATTCTGGAATCCGTCCCACCGGCGCGTGTCATTCCCCCGAACCTCCCTCGCTCCACCTGGCCGGAGCCTGAGAGCTAAACCTGCAATCAGGCCAGATTGCGTTGCGTAAGAAAACGGCCTTTTCAGACGGTTGCCGCCCTTTTCTCGAACTTAATAAGCGCGCCCAATCAGCACAGATTCTCGTGCGGGCTCGCCTGTGAATAGACATACCCCATCGATAGGTTTCTGCTCGAGTGGGGCGTTCCGGATCGTGAGCTTAAGGGCTTTTAGCCGGTCCGCAATTGCTTTCAGATCGGTCCCTTCGGGCTTGGACCACGCGACACTTACCCAGCCCTTAAATTCCCCACCTTCATCTTCGGCCTCGGCCGCCCCGAAGTACTCCTCCAGCTCGTCGAATGTTTTGATATCCGACAGGATACTGCCGTCGAGGCGTGCCTTGGCCTCGGCAAACAGGCGTCCTTGAATGTCATCCAAAAGCGATTGAGCACCGGCCACGAACTCCGCGCGCGGGAGGCTATGCGAGGCGACCTTGTCGCCATCGCGCAGAACATCGCGGCGCATGTAGGTAACCTTCTCGCCGGCAGCATCGCGCCCGCCGACCTCGACGATCACCGGCGCGCCCCGGCGCACCCAGTTCCAGCGCTTCTCCGCCGACTTCACCGGCTTTGTGTCGACGAGCACGCGGATGCCAGAGGCTTTCAGCTCCTTCTCGAGCGAAGCACAGTAGTCGAGCAGCTCCTTGTCCTCCGGCTTGTCGCGCAGCATGGGCACAATGACGATCTGGCGCGGCGCGATTTTCGGCGGGAGCCTCAGACCGTCGTCGTCGCCGTGCGTCATGATCACGCCGCCGATGAGACGCGTCGACACGCCCCAGCTCGTCGTGTGGCAATACTCAAACTCATTCTCACGGTTCTGGAACTGAATGCCCTGGGCCTCGGCGAAGTGCGTGCCGAGATAATGCGACGTACCGGCTTGCAACGCCTTGCCGTCCTGCATCATCGCTTCGATCGAATAGGTATTGTCGGCGCCGGGGAAACGCTCGTTCGCCGGCTTCTCACCGGCGATGACAGGCATGGCGAGCACAGTCTCGGCAAACTCGCGATAGACCTCGAGCATCTTCATGGTTTCGGCCATGGCGTCGTCGCGGTCGGCGTGCGCAGTGTGCCCCTCCTGCCAAAGGAACTCCGCGGTGCGCAGGAAGAGACGCGGGCGCATCTCCCATCGCACGACGTTGGCCCACTGATTGATGAGCAGCGGCAAATCGCGATACGTCTTGATCCAGCGTTGGAACGCATCGCCGATGATCGTCTCCGACGTCGGCCGCACGATCAGCGGCTCTTCGAGCTTGGCCGAAGGATCGACCACGAGCTTGCCGCCCTCGTTCTTCAGGCGGTGGTGGGTAACAACTGCCATCTCCTTGGCGAAGCCTTCGACGTGCTCGGCCTCCTTGGCGATGAAGCTCATCGGAATGAACAGCGGGAAGTAACAGTTGTCGTGGCCCGTGTCCTTGATGCGGGCGTCAAGCTCGGCCTGAATGCGCTCCCAGACGCCCCACCCCCACGGCTTGATGATCATGCAGCCGCGCACGGGACTGGTCTCGGCCATATCGCCGTGGCGGACCGCTGCCTGATACCACTCGGGGAAGTTTTGCTCGCGTGTGACGGTCAGTGCACGCTTGCTCATTGTCTCGCCCCCTACCCCCTCTTGTGCACGCCCAAACGGGCCTGCCTTGCCGTACCCCGCAGGACGCGGAGGAAATAGCGAGAAAGAACCATTGGCGCCGTTCTTCTTGTTGTGTGGCTTTGCCTCAACCTCGCGGGGCCTTACTGTCCCACGCATTGGACACCGGCCCCCGCCGGGCTCTAGCGTGGAATAAGGCAAGTGGCAATGCCGCAAGCCCCGTCCGAGCGGTGTGTCCCCATGTGTGCTGCGTGGGACCTGCGGTACCGCCAAATCGGACCCATACGAACCTTGGCCAAGGGCTCCAACACTTCGTCACCAGACCCGGCGTCGGGTTTCGAAATGCAAAAAAATATTTTTAGCCAGATGGCGTTTGAACCCGTGACAGAAGGCCGCGCATCGGTTAAACGTAGGCCGCACAAAGTTGGGTCAAAGTCGCAAAGAATAGCGGCGGAAAGCCCAAGTCTAGGGAGCTATTCGGCGGCTGGAGGCGACCCAGATGGGTGGCCGGATAAGCGGTGTCACAGAAAGCGCGTTGCACTGACTAACGCGCAGTGAGCACTTCATCAGTTACAGACCGAGTAAGTGACAAGGGCAAGGTTCTCAAGGACCTTGCTCTTTGTGTTTCTGGCTCCACGCGGCGTTGCCATTATCAGGGATATGGGACCATATCCGGCGTAATCAGCCGATATGCGATGACAACATAGACGATGGCGAAGACGATCGTCGCCACGATCGTATTGATCACAAACACGCGCAACATGCGCGGGGCCGCCGGCGCGCTCTCCGGCGTCCCGGGTACGACCTCACCTTCATCATGCTGCGTGCGCACCCCGAAGGGCAGGACGGCAAAGAGCACGATCCACCAGATAAAGACGTAAATCGCAATCGCGAGCGTAAGGTCCATGATGCTGACCGGGGCCTCAGGCTTGCTCTAACTCGACGAGCGTTCCGCAGAAGTCTTTGGGATGCAAGAAAAGCACCGGCTTGCCGTGCGCGCCGATTTTCGGTGTCCCGTCTCCCAGCACGCGTGCGCCCTGCGTCTTGAGCTGATCGCGCGCGGCCAGAATATCGTCGACCTCATAGCAGAGGTGGTGGATGCCGCCGTCAGGGTTCTTTTCCAAAAACTTGGCGATCGGCGACCCTTCTCCCAGAGGTTCGAGTAATTCAACCTTTGTGTTGGGCAGCGTTATAAAGACAACCGTCACGCCGTGCTCGGGTTGCGGCAGCGGCTCGGTAACCTCAGCGCCCAATGCATTCTTATAGAGCGCCGTCGCCGCGGCGAGATCCTTCACAGCAATAGCAACGTGATTGAGGCGTCCGATCATTCACTCCTCCCAGCAACTCCGTCCTAGCCTTTACCTTCGATCACGTTCACCAGCACCTTGCAAATGGGCTTCTTGCCCCACGCCGAGCCCACCGCGGCTCGGACCGCACGGCGCACAGCCTCCGCAACGAGATCGGGAACCTTCCGGCGCGCCGATGGTATGCTCCTCAAGGTGCCATCGACGGCGTCCAGCACGATGTCCAGCATGGCCTCGCCGTCGGCAGCAAAGGACGGCACACCGTCGAGCAGGGCCTGGGGCTCGCCCAGAACATGACCGTGCTGCGACAGGCAAAGCGTCACAACCACGATGCCGACCGTGGAGAGCTTGCGCCGTTCACGAGCGGGACCTTCAGACTCTGGCACTAGGAGCCGGCCATCTCGAAAGAGGCGCCCAACCGGTGCATCATCGATAACGCCGGGCTCGGGCGCCAGTCGCACGATTTCGCCGTTGAGGACCGGGAAAACCGACTTGACCCCCATCTCGCGCGCAAGTTCAGACTGAGCCTTGAGGTGGAGTGCCTCTCCATGCATCGGCACGACAACTTCTGGCCGCAGCCAGCGATACATCTGTCGAAGCTCATCGCGCCGCGGATGCCCCGATACGTGCACCAGCTCTTCATTGTCCGTGAGAAGGTCACAGCCAATGTGCGCCAACTTATTCTTAATCCGGCCGATAGACTTCTCGTTGCCTGGAATGGTACGCGAAGAAAAGATCACCAGGTCACCCTTTCTAAGCGAAATGTCGGGATGCTCCTCATCGGCAATGCGCGCAAGTGCAGCCCGCGACTCCCCCTGGCTTCCCGTGCACAGCAAGACGACCTCGCTGGGCTTGAGGTAGCTGAACTGGTCCTGCTCCAGGTACCTGAAGTCTTCGGGCAGATAACCGGTATCGATCGCAACATTGATTACGCGCTGAAGCGCCCGCCCGGCGACGACAAGATGACGGCCGGCTGAACGAGCGGCAGCGGCGACGGCTTTGATGCGCGCGACGTTCGACGAAAAGGTCGTTAGGACGACGCGGCCCTTGGCGCGCTTGACGATTTCAATGAGCGATTTTGAAACGTCACTTTCCGAGGGAGACGTTCCCTCGCGATAAGCATTCGTCGAGTCGCAAATGAGTGCCTGGACGCCTTCGTCTCCCAACGCACTCAGGCGATCTTGATCGATCGGCATCCCGACCATAGGCGTGGGATCAAGCTTCCAATCACCCGTATGAAACACGAGCCCTCGCGGCGTACGGATAGCAAGCGCGCTCATTTCGGGAATGGAATGGGTCATCGAGACGAGGCTAACGTCGAAGGGACCGACATCGAAGCGTGCGTCAAGCGGAACGACATTGATCGACATGTCCGCAGCGCCGCCGTATTCGGCGAGCTTGGACTTCAGCATGCCCGCCGTGAAAGGCGTGGCGTAGATCGGCGCTCTGAGGCGCGGCCACAGCTCGATGACGGCGCCAACGTGATCCTCATGCGCATGCGTAATGACGATTCCGGCCAGGGCGCCGCGGTTCTCTTCGATAAAGCGTACATCAGGCAAGATGACATCGATGCCAGGGTCGAACTCACCTTCAGGAAAAGTGATCCCAAGGTCGACCATCATCCACTGGCGCGCATCCTCTGGGCCGTAACCATAGAGGTAGACGTTCATGCCGATTTCGCCGAGGCCGCCGAGCCCTACAAACACGAGTTCCTCGGCGTCTTCGCTCCCGCCTTTCCAGGCCTTCTTCTGCCTCATGGACGGCTATCTTTCTCTTGGGCGCACCCATCATCGGCACCGCTCGTAAGCATGACGTCACCGAACGTCACGTGACGTTCGGCACCACTTTCGTCGGCGATGACGAGAGCGCCATTCTGATCGAGACCTTGGAAGTATCCCTCGACAACAGCATCCCCCGTATTGACCGCCAGCAGCTCACCGCGGGCACCTGCTCGATCGAGCCATGCTTGGCGCACCTCGGTAAATCCATCACCGTCATTCCACGTCTTAAGCCACGCATCCATGGACTGTGCCAGCAAACACACCGCCGCATTGGACGAAAGTATAAGCCCCTGCGCGGCGAGACTTGTCGCGGCTCGGCCGAGGTCCTGTGGCGAAGATGAAAGGTTCAGTCCAATGCCGACGACTGCCGTGATGTCGTCGTGCGCTCCGCCCACGCTGGTCTCCACCAAAATTCCGCCGGCCTTAGCGCGGCCGAATAAAATGTCATTTGGCCACTTCAGTCGCATACGATCTGGAGAGGTGATTGGACCTGCCGCCTGAATTGCGTCGAAGAGCGCGACGCCGGCAACGAGCGCCAGCTGCCCCGCCTTTGCGAGCGGGCAACGCACCCTAAGCAACAGGCTTGCATAGAGATTTCCCGACGGCGAGCTCCACGAACGCGCAGAGCGCCCGCGCCCCGCCGTCTGCTGATCAGCGACAACCCACAGCGGACCTTCCTCGCCTGCCAGAGCACGACGCATTGCATCAGCGTTCGTGGAGTCGACCTCTTGCAGGTGGACTAATCGATAGGGAGCGGGTAACCCCGCGATTTGCTGCGTCATCGGCTCACAATTGAGGGCAATGACTGCACCGCGGTCCAAGCGGCATTCACAAGCGGTGCAGGCAGAACAACAAATAACAACACAAATAATCCTGAAATCGTCATGACGAAGCCGGGGCCCCGTTCCACAGGCAGGAAGCTTTCCTCAGCGTCGTCCACAAACATGATCTTCACGAGCCGCAAATAATAGAAGGCGCCGACAACGCTTGCCAGCACGCCAATGACGGCCAACGCATAAAGCTCTGATTTGATTGCTGCCTCAAAGACATAAAGCTTGGCGAAAAAGCCCGCCAATGGTGGGATGCCGGCCATCGAGAACATCAGCATCGCCAAAACGAAGGCCATCGCGAGATTGGTTTTAGCCAGTCCTGACAGGGCGCTGATGTCCTCTACCATGCCATCCTTCGTGCGCATGGACAGGATGCACGCAAAGCTGCCAAGCGTCATGAACAGGTAGATCGCCAGGTAGAGGAGAACCGCCTGTGTTCCCTCTGCGCTGAAGGCGGCCAGCCCGATAAGCGCATAGCCGACGTGGCCAATTGACGAGTAGGCCATCAGGCGTTTGATGTTCGTTTGGCCGATCGCACCAAACGCACCAAGCAACATCGACGTGATGCTCAGGAAGACGATGATCTGCTGCCATTGTGGTTCCGTTCCGGGAAATGCCGTCAACAGAACGCGAACCAAGAGGGCCATCGCCGCCAGTTTCGGTGCTGCCGCAAAGAATGCCGTCACCGGCGTAGGCGCACCCTCGTAGACATCGGGCGTCCACATGTGAAACGGCACCGCTGAAATCTTGAACGCGAGCCCCACAAGCAAGAAGACGAGACCAACGGTCAACCCGATGTTTTCGGCCGCACCTTGCCCTTGTGCCACGTCTGCAATGACGGAAAAATGCGTGGAGCCGGTGAAGCCGTAGATCAACGACGCCCCGTAAAGCAGCATCCCGGAAGACAGGGCGCCCAGCACACAATACTTGAGGCCCGCTTCGCTTGAGCGGACATTGTCGCGCTGGATTGCGGCCAACACGTAAAGCGCGAGACTCTGAAGCTCGAGCCCCAAATAGAGCGAGATCAGATCGCCGGCCGAAATCATCAGCATCATACCGACGGTCGCCAACAGCACGAGCACCACGTACTCGAATGTCAAAAGCTTGGCGCGCTCAAGCACACCAAACGACATGATGAGTACGAGCGCGCCACCCGCAAGCACGAGCATTTTCATGAAGCGGCCGAAATCGTCAGCAACGAACGCGCCACCAAATAGACTTTCGGACTGGCCGCCACCACGCGCGACCAGCAAAGCGGCAACGGCCAGAATGCCAATCGCAAGCCAGTTGGAGACCCAATCGTTTCCTAACGCATCTCGGCGAAAGGCGCCGAGCATCAACAGCACCATGGCTGCAAGCGCAAGGAAGACCTCAGGATAGGCCGGCGCGTAATTGAGCAGCTCCTCCATAACCTCCGGACTCCTGACCTAAGGTTTAGCGGGCTCTGGTGCCGGCCGGACCGAGGTCTCGTATTCGGCAACAAGCTTCTTCACGGATGTGGCCGTGATATCGAGAATGGGTGCGGGATAGACACCAAAGAACAGCGTAAGCAGAACGAGCGGCACCATGATCGCGATTTCGCGCCAACTCAGATCCTGCAAAGATTTGAGGTTGGGCTTGGTGAGCAGGCCAAAGATGATGCGGCGATAAACGTAGAGCGCATAGACCGCCGAGAAAATCAGCCCCGACGCTGCAAAAAAAGCCAGCCACGTGCTGACCTTGAAAGCGGCAAGCAGCGTCAAGAACTCACCGACGAACCCACTGGTGCCCGGCAATCCAACGTTGGCAAGGGTGAAGACCATGAAGAAGGCGGCGTATAAAGGCATACGCTCAACCAGGCCGCCAAATACCGATATCTCGTGCGTGTGCATGCGGTCATAAAGAACACCGACGCAGAGGAAGAGACCGGCAGAAACGAGCCCGTGCGACACCATCTGGAAGATCGCGCCCTCCAGTCCCTGCACCGAGAATGTGAAAATACCCATCGTCACGTAGCCCATGTGGGCAACGGAGGAGTAGGCGATCAGCTTTTTGAGGTCGGTCTGTGCGAAAGCAACGAGCGACGTGTAAATG
>Ga0315534_1002640_pt1 | contig 11897 bp, 10 predicted proteins | sample SalMarSW160240MG_FD_203094 | JGI IMG/M metagenome (GOLD analysis project Ga0315534, IMG submission 203094) | Salt marsh sediment microbial communities from the Plum Island Ecosystem LTER, Massachusetts, United States - Salt Marsh Sediment SW1602-40 ... | reverse complement strand
CCGAGATGGCTTGGGCAGGGCAGGCGGCGACGCAAGTGCCGCAGCCTTTACACAGCGCCTGGTTGATGACGCTGACCATCTTCTCTTCGTTAAAGTCAATGGCATTGAAGGGGCACAGGGTGTTGCAAATCCGGCAACCGGAACAATTTTCCTCGTGAATGGTAGCCACGATCGGTTCGATTTCCACCGTGCCGCGAGTGATCATCGATTGCACTCTCGCCGAGGCCGCTGCGCCTTGGGCGACGGTAGCCGGGATGTCTTTCGGTCCCTGGCAGGTGCCAGCGATGAAAATGCCGTCGGTCATCGTTGAGACTGGGGCCAGCTTCGGGTGACGTTCGGTAAACCAACCGGCCATGCTGCAGGAGATACCGAATTTCACAGCCACGTCCTTTGCATCGGCACGCGACTCGAGACCGGACATGAGAACTACCATGTCGACCGGAATACGGCGCTGTTTGCCGAGAAGCGTGTCTTCGGCCTGTACGATCAGCTTGCCTTCTTCACCGGGCATTCGCGCTGCATCCGTGACCTCTGCGACGCGACCGCGAATGAAATGCATGCCCTCTTCGAGCAGTCGGTCGTAGAATTCCTCGTAGCCCTTCTGATTGGGACGCAAATCGATGTAGAAGGAATAGACTTCTGCACCCGTTTTTTCCATCACCAGATGGCCGAATTTAAGGGCGGCCATACAGCAGACCGCAGAGCAGTGCGTGTTGTAGCGCACGTCACGGCTGCCGACGCAGTGGATGATGGCCACAGATTTCGGCTGTGTGACACCATCTCGCATCACGATCATGCCTTCCGTGGGTCCGGCTGCGTTGCACAGACGCTCGAATTCGAGGTTGGTGAAGACGTTCGCCAGACGACCGTAACCGTACTGCGGGATTCTGCGAGCGTCGAAGAGATCGAAGCCCGTGGCGAGGATGATGTTACCCACATGGAGATCGAGGTACGTGTCTTCTTGTTCGAAGTCGATGGCGTTGGTCGGGCAGAATTTCTCGCAAGCTTTGCAGGTCCCGCGCTCGAAGTATATACACGATTCTGTATCGATGACTGGGAACTTGGGTACGGCCTGCGGGAAGGGGCGATAGACTGCCTTGCGGTAACCTAGACCGACTTCAAAAACGTCATCAACGACTTTCTTGGGACATTTTTCGATGCAAATACCGCAGCCGGTACATTCGTTCTCGTCAATGTAGCGCGCCTTTTTCCGCAGGCGAACGTCGAAGTTGCCAACGTAGCCGCTGACCTCCTCAACTTCCGAGTAGCTCAGCAAGTTGATGTTGGGGTGTGCACCGACGTCCGACATGCGCGGTGTGAGAATACAGGCCGCACAGTCGAGAGTCGGGAAAGTTTTATCGAACTGTGCCATGTGGCCGCCGATCGAGGGTTCTCGCTCGACCAAGTAGACCTGGTATCCGGCGTCGGCCAATTCGAGTGAAGCTTGAATTCCGGCGATCCCGGCGCCAACTACCAAGGTGTTGGGATTAACCGGGACCTCGGTTGCTTCGAGCTCTTCCTGAAATTGAACGCGGTGAACGGCGCCGGAGATGAGTGCCTTGGCCTTCGCGTTGGCCAATTCTTTGTCTGTGGTAACCCACGACACTTGTTCCCGCAGGCTCGCCATCTGGCAAAGGTAGGGGTTCAGGCCGGCGTTGGAACAAGCACGACGGAAGGTTTTCTCATGCAGGTGAGGCGAACAGGCGCCCACCACGACCCGCGTCAGACCTTCATTCTTAATGTCTTCTTCGATGAGCTCTTGCCCCAGCGAAGAACACATGAATTTGTAATCACGCGCAACGACGACGCCTTCGAGTTCGTCTTTTGCCCACTTTGCGAGGCCTTCAACATCGACCTGTCCGGCAATGTTGCTCCCGCAGTGGCATATGTATACACCAACTTTTTCTGTCATCTGCCCTCCTAGATCTTTGGCATCGGCAATGATTTGTCATCACGTCGTTTACGCGCTGGACTCGCCTCAGGTTCTTCCGGTTCCGCACCGATCTTCGTCAGGAGTTGCGATGCTGAGACGATTTCCTTACCGATTCCGAGTTCTTTTGGTTTCATGCCAAGCGCAAGACCGATGATTTGGGTGAAATAGAGAATAGGCAGGTTGAAGGATGTTCCGAAATGTCCGTTGACCTGCGATTGATAAGCGTCGAGATTCAGTTGGCACATGGGACAAACCGTTACGATGGCATCCGCCTCATAATCGGCTGCATTATGCAGTATTCTGCGGATCAGTTCGTAGGCCGTGTCGGCGCTGATCTGTGTCATGTGCCCGCCGCAGCAGTGTGCTTTGAGTGGAAAATCGACCACCGTTGCTCCGACCACACCCAGTAATTCATCGAGGTGGGTGGGGTATTCGGGGTTGTCCACTTCTTCCCCGAGAGTCGGGCGGACGAGCAGACACCCGTAATACGGCGCCAAACGTAAACCCTTGAGTGGGTTGGTTACTTTCGCCTGGATGGCATCGAGGCCGACGTCATTGACGACAACGTCGAGCAAGTGACGCACTTTCAGGCTGCCGGGTTCGTATGACAGCCCTCCCGCGGCAAGAGCTTCGTTGGTGTGTTCTTTGATCTCGGGATACTTCCCCATGTAATTATCCGTCTTGCGCAAGTTGAGATAACAGGCGCTGCACGGCGCGGTGAGTTGGGTTAGGCCGTCTTGGTTGGCGGCAAGTGCAAGGTTGCGGGCGACCAGGGCGTAGGCGGCCGTCTTTTGAATCGAGAAATATTCTGTGGCGCCGCAGCAGTTCCAATCGTGGATTTCTTCGAGCTCAAGACCCAGTGGCTTGGCAATTGCCTTCGTGGAGACATCGTACGGAGCAGCGGTGCTGCTTAATGAACAACCAGGGTAATAGCCGTATCGCATCAGACGACCTCCAGTGACTTTGCTTTATTCAGAATGGCTCGAAGCTGATCGATGTTTTCAATCCGTTCCGGTGTCAACGAAACGCGATTCTTCATCAGCATCCCCAAGGCGAATGGAGCGTAGGAGAATTTCGAGAGTGGCTTGTGGGTCAGGTGATAGCGGGTTGCCAGGCCCAATTCGAAACTGCGACCGTATTTCTCGACGTAGCCGATAAAGCTTTCCGAGAAATCCGGTGCATCGCTGGAGTCGTAGTACTTCGCTTCGACGGCCATGTTTTTCAGCGTATACATAATATCCGTAACGGGGATATCTCTTGGGCAGCGTACCATGCAGTAATAGCACGAAACGCAGTACCAGGGTGTGTTGCTCTGCAGGACTTCTTCCTTCATACCCGCTTGGATCATGGCGAAAATCTTACGTGGCGTGTGATCCATGTCCGACCCGGAAGGACAGGATCCCCCACATGTGCCGCACTGCAGGCAGGTGTGCAGCGTCTCTCCACCTGGCGTCTTGGCGATAACCTCCGAAAGAAAATCATTCTTGGTTTGGCCTACGGTCATAAGGCACCTCTTTACTGAAATAGATCTAGCCCGTCATGCAATGGGGGAGCAGACAGGCATAGCGAATCGCAGCTAGATTTACCATCTGCTCGACTTGCATAACACCCCGGAAACATTGTGAAATTCATAATAAGTATGTGAAATTTCTCACGTGGATCGAAGTGATAGAGGGCACACGTTCAACCGACGAATGTCAGAGAATATTTCGATCGGTCTCCATAGATATTGTCTATACATTTTTTAGGGGAATTTTGGGTTCTTTTTAGTACCGGACGAAGCGAAAATTGGAGCGAAATTATCGGTGGATTATAAATGATCGTTGGAGGGATGATTCGCTATTGGGAGACTGATCGTGAATGTTGAACCTTCGTTCTCGACGCTTTCGACCCCTACAGTCCCAGCGAACTCCTCGACATACTGCTTGACGATGCTCAAGCCCAAGCCAGTGCCGGAGATTCCCGAAGCGCGTGCATTTTTTGCGCGGAAGAACTCGTCCCATAAGCGCAGAATGTCCTCCTCGGGGATGCCGATGCCACTATCCGACACGGTGATTTCTATCGTCCCCTCTCTTACATCCAGCGCCACTTCAATGCGCCCATGCGCAGGTGTGTATTTGATGGCGTTGTGAATCAGGTTGGTAAAGATTTTTTCGAGACCGTCTTGTGTAGCCTGCACGTACACCAGATCTCTGGGCACTTGTAAGTTCAATGTGAGCGATTTGCTATCAGCTTCTGTCGAAAAATGCTTGACCAACTTTTCCAATAGGGGCTGGACGGCAATCGACTCGTGTGATTCAGCCAGCGCAGGCGTTTTGCTCGCAGCGAGTTCGATCAGGTCGTTGATTAACTCAATCAGCATTTCGAGACGAATTTCAATCCGCCCCATGATCAGAGACTGCTTCTCGCCCAGCTCTCCGGCCAATCCGTGGAGCAGCGTGCGAAGCAGACTCAAAGCGCTGCTGACGGGGGCACGAAGTTCGTGTGCGACCGTCAGCATGAAAGTCGATTTCATTTCATCGAGTCGTTCCATATCTTGCTTTGTCCGCAGTAATCCTTCAGCTTCCTTCTCGATGTTTTGTAATCGCTTCGTCTCGAGGGAGAGACGTCGTTTCTCCAAGCCTTGTTCTACGGTCAGGATGAGTTGGTCGGAATTAAACGGCTTGGAAATGAAATCGTAGGCGCCGTGTTTGATGGCGTTTACCGCCAATTCCACGGTGGCATAGCCGGTGATGACGATGCAGACAAGATCTGCGTCCCGCTCGTTAAGTGGCTCGAGCAGATCGATTCCGCGTCCATCCGGCAGCATGATGTCCAGGAGGACCAGATCGAAAGAATCTTCATCGAACCTGCGTAAAGCTTCTTCGGTCGTGCTTGCCGTAACGACATCGTAGCCCTGGGGTTCGAGTGCACGCCGACAGGCTCTTCGAATGCCCGCTTCGTCGTCGAGAACGAGAATCTTGCCTTTATCCGTCATGGTATGATTCTCGTCCTGGTTCGTGATGCGTGCATGGTTCCCATTACCTTCCATTTCCTGGCGTGGACCGGATCGGAAGTGATACGGTCACGCTGGTCCCCTCACCCGTCTTACTTTGAACCTGGATTTGGCCTCGATGCATTTTAACGATCCCGTACACGATCGCTAGGCCCAGCCCGGTGCCTTTGCCGGAGGCTTTCTTGGTGAAGAAGGGCGTGAAGAGTTTTCCCATGTCCATTTCCGGGATACCGCATCCCGTATCCGTCAGTTGAATGACCAGCCATTGGCCATTTTCAACCTGCGTCGAAATCGTGATCTTGCCTTTTCCCTCGATCGCTTCGGCGGCGTTGTTCAACAGGTTGATAAACACCTGCTGCAATTGATCTTGATCGGCCTGAATATCTGGGACATCCCTGCCGAAGTGTATGTCGATCTCGATTTGATCGAAACTCGGGTTTCGGCGTACGTCCGCGACGACTTTTTCGAGCAAAGCTTGGATGTCAGTTTTCGTTGTAAGAACATCTTGTTGACGTGAGAAATTAAGCAGGTCCGCAACAATGGTTTTGCAACGCGTGGCTTCATCGATGACCATTGCCAGGTCTTCGTGATGCGTATCACTTTCCGGTGTCTCCTTGTACATCACGTCGGCCAGGAGCAGGATCGTTCCGAGGGGGTTGTTGATTTCGTGTGCCACGCCCGCGGCCAGTTGTCCCACGGAAGCGAGTTTCTCTTGGTGAAAAAGTTTCTTCTGTGTCTCGTCCAGCTTTTCCACCATGTTGTTGAAAGAATCTCCAAGGAGGGACAATTCCCCTTTGCCGTAGGTTTGCACGCGCACGCTCATATCCCCTTGGGATAGACGCTGGTTGGCCTCGACGAGTTCTGCAATCGGACGAGCGATGAAACGCGAGATCGGGACGGTGAAGAACGCTGCACAGAGGATGCAGATGAATGCGATCATGATCACGCGTTGGTTGAAGGCGTCGATGAGGCTATCGAAGGATGATTTCCTGGCACCGACATACAGGATGCCGACCACTTGATCGAGGTGATTTAGCAGCGGTTCATAGCGTGTGATGTACCATTCGTTGACTACGAAAGCTTCTCCCTCGTACCCCTGACCCTGGGTGAGCACAACGTCAAAGACCTCCTGGGATACCCGGGTACCGACGGCTCGTTCGCCAGATTCGTCGGGCACGTTCGTCGATACGCGCAAATCACCATAGAATATCGTAGCCGTATCGACGCCTGCCGTGTCTCGAATTTGATCCACGAGCGTAAAGTCATTATTGAACAGGTAAACCACGATTACGGCCACGCGCTTCGAGATGCCCTCGAGATCGATCGGGATAACGCTAGTGAGCGCCAGGCCGGCCGTCCCCTCCCGCTGCTCGTACGGCAGGGAAGCGGCTTTGGGTGTGTCCTTCAGCGGGATAAAGGCTTGTCCTGCAAGTTCCACTTGGGACAGGAATTCCTGGGGGATGATCTCGGTTGCGGTTATCGCTGCGTTCCTACTCATCACGCGTTCGATGATGGGGAGTCCGCCCCAATTTCCGGCTGTGATTCGATCCGAAAGTTGATCGTTGGACCAGAGCACTCGACCCACTACGATGTTGCCTCGATCGTCCAGAAGAGCGATGAAATGTGTGCCGCTTAGATTGGGGATCGTGATCTTTCTGCTTAATTCTTGGTCCAACGTTTCCAGCGCTTCCGCTCGGTGTTGGAGAGCATCCGGCAGGGCTTGTATTACTCGGGGGTCTTTGGCCATACGTTGGCCGACGTCCGTGATTTCCTCCGCCTTGAGACGATAGAATTCGCTTGCCAATTCCATGTCGCGGTCGATGCGTTCGGCCTCGGCGGATTTCAGATAATCGTCGATCACCCTCGAAATAACCAACGCATTGAGCCCCAAAGTCAATGCGACCATGAGAACGAAGGATCCGATCAGGACGATCTGCATTCTCCCTCCCAGCAAACGCAGAAAAAGGTGTCTCATCTCAATCACCTTGTCGCTTCTGGAAATGAGTGAATGCCTGAGGCGATCTCGGTATCGACGATCCCTCGTACGGTCCATAGGACCAAGCTCCGATTCGGAAAACAAAAGAGAGGGAACGATCGGCGGTCAAGTCGACGTAAGTCATGTGATGCCTGCGTTCCCTCTGGACGATTCACCACTTTGAGATCTCGTGCACGTTCCCTCTAAACCTCTGGATTGCTACGCTCGTGAACCGTTACATCCAGTATGATCTATGCATTACTCTGCGGTCGAAATTTGTTGTGCCTCCAGAAGCCATTCCACCTTGCCGAGAAGGTCGTCCGGATCGATCGGTTTATCGACGAAGAGTTCGACGGGTAGATATTCGATGTCCGGTTCGAACTTCAAAGGCGTCGTGCTGTGGATGGCTGTCAGCATCAGAATGGGAACGTCCTTGAATTCAGCGTAGTCCGAGGCCGGATCGGGATTACGGAGTTTGAGCGCCAGTTGAAAGCCCTCGGTGGCCGTGTCCATCATCACGTCGAGGATGATCAAATCCGGACGGTCCTGCCTGAGAACATTGACGCCATCTTTCCCGTTTCCGGCGTCGAGTACTTGATGGCCTGCATTTTCGAGAACCATGCGAACGGTCATCACGATATCGGGATCGTCATCGATAATCAGAATTTTGGACATGGTCGTAATTCCTTTCTGCGGGTTTACAGCGTCTCTTCGCTGAGATCTATGATCAGTTCTGTTGCTTCCTCGACGATAATCCGGGCACCTTCTTGGCCGCGTAAATAGACTTCGAGTGGAACGCCGAGGAAATCTGCCATTGCTCCCGGATCGGTAATATTTACTTTACCCCACTTGGCAAACTCGAGATCGCCGGGCAAGTTATAGCGCCCATCGTACGATTCGCTATCCGGCATGATGGCTCCCCACAGGCGTTTTACCTGTGTGAGCTGCCGTTCGCTCAGGTTGTGGGCTCCGCGCAAATTGGCCTTGAACAAGTCGGCACCCTGGAGGAGCGCTTCGTCGAAATTTACGTTGCGCATGTTGGTCCTGGCCAATTTGGCATCTTGTAGATTTGCCAGACTCAGATCGGCCGAGTCCAAATTCGCTTGATGCAAGTCGACCTTGATCAGGTTTGCTTTGAAAAGATCTGCGTTCTGCAGGTGGGCATAACAGAGGGGAATACCTCTGAGGGAACCATCTTCGAGCCAACCCCTGGCCCGCAATTCCGCAACAGCTTGCAAGACGATTTTGTTCTCCGGGTTTCGTAATTTTCGGATCAATTGCATCACCGTGCTCATGACTGCCTCCTTGTTACTCCGTTTGGATCGATCCGGGTCTAGCTCGATGAATCGATTTCCATTCAGGATCGTGGTTCTTTTTCAATCTACGGCCGGGCAGTAACAACCGCAGTCTCGATCCGGTATCAGTCCGGTAACAGACATCATGCCGGTTTGTCATTCGGGTTTACCTGGCACGACTCGGTGTGACGGCGAGGAGAGACGGCGAACGATCTCATCGCAGATGTGCGGGACGGCTTTTCGGACGCGTTCGCTTAAGTTGGCGCCCCAGTCGAATTGAGCCGGCTGCACCGCATACAGTTCAGTGGATGGAGGCCATAGATCGAGGATACAGCCCATAACGATAACGTCCGTTAAATTGAGATCGTGAGACGAAAAGAAATTCTTGATAAGACTTGAACTTATATTTCTCGTCTTGAGTTCGATTCGTATCCACTCCCCTGCTTGCCGACCGATTTCTGCTGCGTCGACGATCATGATCCGCCTGTAAGCTTTCATGCCAAGCAAATACTCCGGCCGCAGAGTCGTGGCGTTCATCAAAGTCACATTTTCAGGCAATAGCGGATGCGTTTTCAGGCGCTCGATGATTCGAGAGCCTATCCCGTCGTCGCCACGCAACGGATTGCCCAGCGAAAGCACAGCGTTTCCGGGGGTGTTGTGGACTCGCTGGATGGGATAGCTGCTACACTGCTGTCCTCGCTTGGAATCTAGCTCTATGACTCCGACGGGATAGGCACCTCTACACAAAACGGACCTCCAGGGCATGCGTCGAGCACGAAATGCACGGATCGTACGCCCTGACCAACATCTCCAGATAATGGCTGAGCGTCTCTTTGTCCCGGTCACAGAACTGCGGAACGAGGAGGCGCATGTCCTCTTCGATGTTGGCCAGATTTTGTGCGGTAGGTGTGATGCAATTCGCAAACGTTATCGCTTCATCTTGGATGACGTAGTGGTGATAAAGTGTGCCGCGCGGGGCTTCGCAGGCGCCGACACCTTCGCCCGAGGCGCGCCGCGGTACAACGGGAAGTTCAACCGCGTTACCATCGGGGGTCATTTGGGCGAGAATTGCGATCGCTTCTTCCACGCAATGGACCATTTCGACGATCTGCGCGACGGTATTTAGATAAGGGTTGACGCATTTAGGCTTTAAATCCAGCGCCGAGGCCGCAGAGCGGGCTTTCGGGTGGAGGTCGGTGTAATTGAGGTTGAACCTCGCCAGCGCACCGACCATGTAGGAGCGGCGTTGGTTGCGTGAGTGTTTCGCAGTGGAGTGATGGACGACGCTTTCGTTCGTCACCTCTTGGTATTTCTCGATCGGCCAGGCTCCGCCGTCGCTGCTGACGATCTCTCCATCGATGAAGCAGTATTCGCCCTTGGCGTGGAGGGCCAAATATTCCGTCTCATTTTCGAATTCGGGGAAACGGAGATCTTGAAAAGTGTCGACGGTGGCATCCATCTCCTGGCGCAGATCCACCAGACGATCGTGCAGGTCGCTCAGGCTTTCTCCTGCCGGATAGTGCGTAAAGCCACCCGGAACCATAGAAATGGGGTGGGTATGGCGGCCGCCGACGACCTGGCAGAGATCTCCGGCTAATTTCTTCATTTTTAAGGCGCGTAAGACAAGTTCGGGTGCGGAGCTTGCCAACGGAACGATGCTTTTCACATCGAGCAAATCGGGGGCCACGAGCATATAGACGTGCAGGATGTGGCTGTCGAGCATTTCACCGAGAATGTTGAGTTTCCGCAGCTGCGTGGTTTGTGGGCTGGGCACGATCCCGAGCGCATTTTCGCAGGCGCGCAGCGAGGCCGTTGCGTGCGTCACCGCGCAAATGCCGCAAATGCGCGAGGCGATATGTGATGCCTGCTGATAGGGTTTCCCCCGCAACAAGGCCTCGAAGAAACGCGGCGCTTCGACGATTTCGAGGGCACACTCATTGAGTTCCCCGTTATCGAAATCGACGACGATATTCCCGTGACCTTCGGCACGGGTCAGATGTTGAATGTCGATTTGAATGGATTCCGTCTTAACTGCTTTCATGGGCCAAAACCTCTTTGGGATTCAATGTATGCGTCAAAAACAGGCTCAGCATGGAGCGCAATTCGTGCGGGGCGCAGTGTTTTTCGGAGAATATCATTTCCAACGCTTCGAGATTGGGATTGGGGATCGTGCCACGACACCCCTCGCAGCCGATGCCCAGGCTGGGGCAGAGCGCGCCGCAGCCTGCGCGCGTGATGGGACCGAGGCACGCTTTCCCCTGCTGAAGCAAACAAGCGTTTTCGTGGAGTTTGCACTCCAGGCAGATGGGATAATCGGGAATCACGGGCATGGTCCCCATGCAAAGCGCTTTTATCGCTTGTACGAATTCCCCACGGTCAATCGGACAACCGGGTATGAAAGCATCGATCAAGATGACTTCCGAGATCGGACGCGTGTGATGTGCTTCGAAATGATCGGAAGCTTCTTCGTAAACAACCCGTTTTAAATCGTCTATTATGTGGTTGTTCCGCATGGCGTTCACGCCACCCGTGTGCGCACAGGCGCCCAGGGCGACGACGATTTTCGAACGCTCTCGGATGCATCGTAGTCTCGTTTCGTCACTCACGCGCGTGCATGAGCCCTCGATGAAAGCTACATCGTAAGCATCGGTCTTTTCACTCATCGCCTCGCGGAATTCAACGATCTCCACGGCTGACAGCAGATCGGGATGGGTTTGCAATGCATCGAGAACCGTGAGCTGACAGCCTTCGCATCCGGTGAAATCGAAGAAGGCGACTTTCGGAAGCGGCTTCTTCATCAGAAAGCCTCCTTGAGGTATTTGATTTTGGCGTACGAGAACGCCGGGCCATCTTGGCAGGTGTAGAGGTGATCGAGCTGGCAGTGTCCGCACTTGCCGACGCCGCATTTCATGCGGCGTTCGAGACTGAGCCAGATGTTCCACTCCGGCAGTCCTTTGCCCAGCAATTCCATCAGCACGAAGCGGTACATGACGGGCGGACCACAAGTCACGGCGATCGTATTCCTGGGGTGCAGTCGAATGCCGGGGATCAACGTGGTGATTACCCCGACGTTACCTCGCCAATCGTCTTCCGCATGATCGACCGTCAGCTGCAGCTCGATGTCTTCGCGTGCTTGCCATTCATCCAATTCATCTCGAAACAGGAGTTCCGCAGGCCGGCGGGCACCGTAAAGGACGATCACGCGGTTGAACTGCTCGCGATGGTCCAGCACTTCGTTGATCAACGAACGCAGCGGTGCAAGGCCGAGTCCACCGGGGATAAAAAGCATGTCGTGCCCACGAAAGAGATCGACTGGAAATCCATGCCCGAATGGACCGCGAATACCGATTTCGTCGCCGCCGCGTAGTCCGTGCAAGGCGTTGGTGACCGATCCCACGCAGCGGATACAGAGCTCGAACGTTGAAGTGCTCCGGCTGGGGGAGGAGGAAATACTGATGGGAGCTTCTCCGATGCCGAGTACGGAAACCTGTACGAATTGGCCCGACGTGTGGCCGAGCGGCTCGGCGGTCGGCGTTTCGATTTGGAATAATTTCTCTTGGGTTGTCAAGGAGCGGACGTTACGGATGGTCATCATCGTAGGCAGGAACAGTGCTTCGCTGCAGACATCCGGCGCAAGCGGCGCAGTCATCGTTCTACCTCCTCGTTAACGGCGACACTGGGCAGTACGTCGTGATGCAC
>Ga0315534_1002639_pt1 | contig 11897 bp, 8 predicted proteins | sample SalMarSW160240MG_FD_203094 | JGI IMG/M metagenome (GOLD analysis project Ga0315534, IMG submission 203094) | Salt marsh sediment microbial communities from the Plum Island Ecosystem LTER, Massachusetts, United States - Salt Marsh Sediment SW1602-40 ... | reverse complement strand
TCACTTGTCCAGAACGGATAAGGAAGTGATGGTTATTACAGGAGAAGAATTCTCTGAAATGCCTGATGAAAAACTCATAGAGAGTATGAAAGAAAACGAGTCCCTTATTTTTTCCAGAGTATCTCCTGAGGACAAATTGCGCATTGTAAAAGTTCTAAAAGGGAAAGGGGACATAGTTGCAGTTACGGGCGATGGAGTTAACGATGCTCCCGCTTTAAAAAGTGCGCATATTGGGGTGGCAATGGGAAGCATTGGTACTGATGTTGCAAAAGAGGCTTCCGAACTTATACTCTTGGATGACAGCTTTTCAACGCTTGTATATGCGATACGAGAAGGAAGGACAATTTATAATAACCTAAAAAAAACAATAATAGCCTCTTTGACCAGTAACGGGGCGGAATTAAGTATTGTTCTTTTAGGGCTCGTGGGTGTGGCTGTTTTTGGCTGGCCTATTCCTATCTTAGCTGTTCAAATTTTAGCTATCGATCTCCTCGCAGAAATTTTGCCACTTACGGCCTTAACCTTTGACCCGGGTTCAAGCGATTTAATGACTACCGCTCCACGAAGCCAGGAAGAGCATATATTAAACAAATATACAATGGCCGAAATTCTATTCCTGGGATTTTTGATGGGGGCCCTTGGCTTTGTTAATTTTGGTATATTTATTAAGCGAACCGGCGTAGAGCTCACTCTGGCTCATGCTATCTATCCGAGAGCTACGGCCCTCAGTTACGCAACTATAGTGTCCTGCCAATTTGTAAATATCTTGTCGAGAAGATATAATTATGAGTCTCTTTTTACTCGTAATTTTTGGAGCAATAATAAAATCTTGTGGTCTATTGTTATTTCACTTGGGTTAACCATGGCAGCTATTTATACACCCTCTATAAATACTTTTATAGGGTTTGCTCCTTTAACTCTAAAGGACTGGTTAACAATTGTAGCCTCGGCAGGTTTATTCCTTTTTGCGTATGAAATAATCAAGATGTTTAAACGATCCAGAAGGAAACCTTCCCCTGTTTGATATGGAGGTGATTATTGATTCCCCTCCTAACCAAACCTTCTTGTCAGGAATTCATCAGTCCTTGTATTCTTTTGAGGGGTATCCCACTGCTCAGTGGGGACGAATTTCACCAGGTACCCTCAACAGAGAAAGGCGGTGAGATCGGAAGGAAAATTCCACTCATTGATCCCTTGTTTTTACGATATACTCTATCGTGACTTTATCGCTTGAGTTGGGTGAAATTATCAGAGACGCAGGATTAAGAACCAGCTTAACGGTCATTGTCCCCGATTTTTGAATAGTACTCAGTGAGACCTGTTCCGTGTAGACCGTTGAGATATTTTTCAGTATTTGTTGGCCGCCAATAAGTTCAGCCTTTTCAGGGTCTAGCCGGGCCTCGCTAAGGATTAAACCCTCGGGTAGCTTTCCAGCCCAGTCAATTTGAACAGGCACCTCTTTTCTTTTTACGTGGTCGAGAATTACCGTAACGGACGACGGCTCAACCTTTTTTAGGAAAACCCCAGGCGGTAGGCTTATGTTTTTTTGTGCAATGGAAAAGGTGTTGGGTCCGACAACAGACCTGCTCAGGTCGAGCCGTACCTTGACCTGCTCAGGCCGAATAGATTTAATAAGGGCATCCGACCCGCTCAAATGGAGGCGGACATCATTTACCGACGTGTCCGAGATCTCTATTGCGGGATCGCGATTTATGTATTCAACGGGTGTTTCAAATGTAATTAACGTATCCAAACCCCGGGCAAAGGTAAACCATACGCCGGTGATAAATAATACAGAGGCTAATGCTGCTGTGCAGAGCTCAAGTTTTTGCTTTCTCCGATAGCCCGCTTGCCCTAAGGGAACGCCTGTATGATCGTGCAGTATGCGTCCGAGGTCTCCCTTTCTCTTTACGACCCGCATGCTGGAGCCTAGTGCCACGGTTACATCCCCTCGTTCCTCGGATATCACGATGACCAGGGCATCGGTAGCTTCAGCCAATCCGGCTGCGGCCCTGTGACGAGTGCCGTAATAGGAGGGGAGATCTTTTCGGCGTGATAGGGGAAGCACCACCCCCGCCTCCTCAACCCGATTGCCCTTTATTATGGCAGCACCATCATGGACGGGGTTATCGGGCCAGAATATACTAACGATCATTTCCTTGGATACCAATCCGCCCCAGGGTATTCCACTGTGGAGCACTTCCTGTAAATTGTCTTTTCCTGGCAGGACAATCAGTCCCCCACTCCGCAATTGAGCCAACTCATAGGCACTCTCGGCTATTATATCGACAGGAGTTTCCACCATTTTGTGGGGGTAATTCCAGAGAAGTGCTTTTACATTTTTTGCCTGAAGGACGGACCGGATTTCATTTCTGAATACCACAATAATAATAAGAGCAGCAACCGCCATAATGCCCTGGATAGCCCAGCTCGTTACGATAAACCCCAGAAAAACGGCTATTCTGTGAAAGAACCAAAGAAAGGCAATTCCGATAAGTACGCGAAAAACATTGGTTCCCCTGATAAGGATATAAAAACGAAAGACAATATAGCTAACGAGAAGGATATCAATGATATCCTGCCATCGAAGTGTTAGAAAAAGGGCTAAAAAGTTATTCATGGCAAATCAATCTGTGATACTAAATCGCACTATACAAAAGAGAGCGCCTTTCCGGTCGGTTATCTCCACACGCCAGGGTCCTTTATCAGCCTCTCTCAATTGGATCCTGCTAAATATTGACCAGCGGGGTGGCCGAAGAAAAAGCTTTATTCTTGCAGTGAGCTTATCCCGGTAAAACCAGTTGTGGTAAATATAGGTTTTTTTAGGTACAGGATCAAAAGAAGTAAAACAGCTCGTACTTCCGTTTGTAACGGAAAAAACAATCGCCTGATTATGGGGAGCATGGTCTTTTATTTCCTCGCACATCACCGCCTGAACCAAGCTCAACTGTCGAGAGACTGGAGCCGTTGGACGCTCCCCCTTTTCTTGTGAAAGTGCCCCCCACGGGAGAAAAACGTTAACGCAGAACAGCCCAAAAAGAAATGTAAGTAATTTCAGTCTCATCGCATACCGTTAGCCAAAAAAATATATTGTTCCTTTTTTCTCAATTCATCAGCCTTAATAGGACCCGGAAAAATCGGCAGGGTGCCCTAGGCTTTGACGTTACCCTGTTCATTGGCAATACATCATTACCAAAGGTGTTAAATTACCTAAAATAATTATTTTTTCAATCGAAAAATTAAGTTGGTTACCGAATATTCATGTCCCGCTCGATTATTGAGCATCCAGCTTTTCAAACGCCTGCGCGGGCGAGAATTACAGTGAGGCTGGAGGCGTAAGCCTCAAAGGGAAAGCGTGGAAAAGGATTTGACAAACCAATTGGCGATATATAAAAATCAATAACATTAGGGTTCGTGAGATGGAGATTGCCGGCCTGGCCAAGGTATTCAATCTTGGCGAGAAGCTTTTAAGGCAAAAAAAGCGCCTAATTTCTACCGGACATGGGACGAGTATGAGGTTACCGATCTACCTAACCATGAACCTGGCAGCTGAGCTTTACCTGGATCTTTTGAACAGCCTACGTGCATGATACTTCCTATGGGTATCTTTTACCGCTCTTATCGCCGGTTTTTTTGGGCAGGAATCGTAGACCAGGAGGCCCCCATGGGTGAGAACGACAGGGAGCAGAAGCAATTGAAAAAAGAGAACCGATCAGAACAAGGCAAGCCTTTGAAAAAACCGGATCTTTCTCAGCAGGCCGACCCCTCCCAAGAGCAGGGTGGCCTCGTGCTCTCTCTGCTTGATGGTGCCAGTGCTCAGGTGCCAATCATTGCCCCTGAACTGGAACCCCGGAAGAGGGTTGCAGCGGATCCAGATCAGCCGTTAGAAGAGCGATTGGAGGCATTCGAGGACATCATCGATTCAGAGATAGGCGATACAGCACTCTCCCGATCCCGCAATATTGAGCGTGAAGTGGGCCTTCGGCAGCTCTATCTCAAATTTGAAGGAGGTAACCCAACTGGTGCTCAGAAAGATCGCATCGCCTTTGCCCAGGCTATGGACGCCATGCGGAGAGGATTCGACGCGATCACAGTAGCCACATGCGGCAATTACGGCGCTGCTATGGCGCTTGCAGCTTCAATGGCAGGGCTGCGCTGCGTCATCTACATTCCCATGGGATTCCATACCAAGCGAGTTCAGGAGATCATGAGTTACGGAGCGGAAATTATACGCGTAGCCGGCGACTACGAAATGGCAGTGCTGGCCTCTCAACAAAGGGCCCAATCCGATGAGATTTATGACGCCAACCCGGGCGGCGCCAATACGGCACTCCAACTCAAGGTTTATGGTGAAATTGCTTACGAGATTTACGATGAGCTTCGCGATGCCCCTGCTGTCGTGGCTGTGCCTGTATCAAATGGAACCACGTTGGCAGGGATATATAGGGGGTTTTTGAGTCTGCACCGCCGTGGCAAAACCTCGCGTATCCCGCGAATGGTAGCCGGTTCCTCTTACGGCAAGAACCCTATTATCAGGGCCTTTTTAAAAAATGCGCTTTACTGCGAAGATCTCGAACCGCGGCTCATTCGTGAGACCTCGGTGAATGAACCACTGATCAATTGGCATGCTATTGATGGGGATTATGCATTGGAGGCCGTCAGAAAGACAGGTGGTTGGGCCTTCTATGCCAGCGACAAGAGCATGCTGGCATATTCCCGCCTCCTGAGAGAGAAAGAGGGTTTGCACGTTCTTCCTGCATCCACAGCCGGTTTGATCGTCCTTATCGAGCAGCATCGTAAGGAATCGCTCCCGGGAGACAGGTACGTGGTGATCCTTACAGGGAGAAGATAATGAGTACCTTTCCCGAAGGCAACGCTATCATCTATTGTGAAGGGTTCTTTGGTACCACAAACGGTAAAACAGCACATGGACTGGTCCGTTATACGCGACGCTATAGGGTTCTTTCCGTGGTGGACTCTCAGCATGCGGGAGGTGATGCAGGTGAAATCCTAGATCGCGAGCCCAAAGGAATTCCAATCCATGCAAGCGTCCAGGTCTCTGTGGAAGCGGCCACGAGAAGCGGCCACGCAGCTTCGCACCTGGTCATCGGGCTGGCACCGGATGGAGGACGGCTCAGCGCCGAGGCACGAAATGACGTGATGCAGGCCATTATCCTCGGGCTGAACATTGACTCCGGCCTCCATGATCTGCTTTCCGAGGATAGTGAGATTGCGGCCCTGGCCGCCAGGCACAAAGTGATAATCCGCGACGTGAGAAAACCGCCATCCTGCAGAGATCTTCACTTTTTCAGCGGAAAGATAGAGAAGGTGACGTGCCTGAAGGTTGCCCTGTTAGGCACTGACTCTGCCGTGGGAAAACGCACCACGGCCTGGATACTGGTGAATGCACTGGAGGCCGAAGGATACAGGGCTGAGCTGATCGGGACCGGACAGACTGCATGGATGCAAGGGGTCCGCTACGGCGTCATCCTGGATTCCCTGATTAACGATTTTGTCTCAGGCGAGATAGAGCACGCCGTATGGAGCGCCTGGAAAGAGCTGCACCCGGACGTCATTGTTATTGAGGGCCAGGGGAGCTTGATGAACCCTGCCTACCCGGGTGGGTTTGAGATTCTGGCCGCAGGCAGACCCGACGTGGTGGTACTCCAGCACGCGCCGGCCAGAAAGACCTACGACGGCTTTCCCGGCTATCCCCTCCATTCACTCGAAAAACAGATTCGGGTTGTTGAACTCCTCTCCGGAAAGCCGGTGGTCGCTATAACGATCAACCATGAAGATGTAGTTGTGGAAAAAATAACGGAGGTCTGTGAGGAGATTGAGAAGTCAACCGGCCTTCCTGCCATTGATGTGCTCGTAAGCGGTGCGAGCCGGGTAGTTGCAGCACTGAAGGCACATATCGGAGACCAGAGGGTAAGGTGAGTGAAGTGAAAAATGAGGCAAGAGACAGGATTGTCAAATTCGAAGGAGATCCACTGGAGAAGCTGAAGGTGATTGAGCGTCTGGATGTGGGTCCGGTGCGGTTGGAGCAGCGCCGGCTCAGGACACCATACCGGCTAACCCAAGATGGGCACACGGATTCAACGGAGCTGATCTACCGGTTTGAGGAGGAGGTATTTGCCCTTGATGATCCGGCATCTTTGAATCTGGCCGGGATGATGTCGGCGCAGGTTGCCCTTAACTATGGGCTCTTCTGCGATGAGATCGTTTTTCATGGTATATTTGACCAGCATGATCAGCGATTTATTCGCGAAATGGCACGCAATACGGCACGTGAGATATTCGTGAAGAAATTTCTCGAACCCAATCCCTTTCTATGTGCCCCCTTCACAGGCCTGCCCCCGGTGAAGCGAGAAACATATCTTCAGGCCAGGCTCCTGTTTGAGGATGCGATTCCCGTCGCAACCCATGAGGACCGGAAGGAGCGCAGGGGGCAATGGGAGTGGAACGTTGGCCCATCAAAGCATGCCCTTCTCTCAAGCGGAGGAAAGGACAGTCTCCTGAGCTTTGGCCTGATGAATGAAATCGGGTGTGAAACCCATCCTATCTTCACCAATGAGTCTGGTCGACATTGGTACACTGCCTTGAACGCATACCGCTCCTTTGCGAAGAGTATCCCTGGTACAGCGAGGGTCTGGACCAATGCGGACAGGTTGTTCAACTGGGTAGCGAGGCACCTGCCCTTTATCCGTCAGAATTTTTCAAGGATACGGTCTGATGAGTACCCCGTCCGGCTTTGGACCGTAGCGGTGTTTCTCTTCGGCGCCCTTCCTATACTGAAAAAGAGAGGAATAGGGCGTTTGCTTATAGGGGATGAGTTTGACACAACGGTACGGCTCTCACACCAAGGTATTACCCACTACAAAGGCCTTTACGACCAGAGTCGGTATTTTGACAATGCCCTTACGCGTTATTTTCATCGCAAGGGCTGGGGGATCAGTCAGTTTTCGATTTTGAGGCCCCTTGGTGAGCTTTTGATTGAGAAGATCCTCGTTGAACGCTATTCGGATCTGCAACGCCATCAGACCTCCTGCCATGCAACCCATAAGGAGGGAGACAGGGTCCGTCCCTGCGGTCGATGTGAGAAGTGTCGGCGCATTATGGGAATGCTCCTGGCTCTGGGTGCGAATCCGGCTCTATGCGGTTACACGCCGGAGCAGGTTAACCAGTGTTTGAAGGATCTTGAGAAGAAGGGGATCCACCAGGAAACCGAGGGTGCGGAGCATCTTGCCTTTCTGTTACGGCAGAAGGGTCTTATTGAAACTTCGGCCCTGGGATCGGTTACGGCCCGAGAAAGGCCTGAGATCCTGAAGGTGCGGTTCGATAGAGAGAAATCCCCTATTGAGGGGATTCCCGTGGACTTGCGTGAGCCTCTGTACCGCCTGTATCTCAAGCATGCCACAGGGGCGGCTAAACGGAGTGGCAGGAGATGGATTGACTTGGATCTCTTGACTGATCCGGCCCTCAATAGGCCCTACCCCTTTGAGAAACCCCTGGATTTCTTTACCACTTCAAAGGGGGCTGCACAAAAGGGATTCCATGCGGGAACCCCTATTCTGGGAGAGCTGACATGGCCCGAGGCTCAGCAACGGTTTAAGGAGGTAGATGTAGCCCTTTTGCCCGTAGGCTCCACCGAACAGCATGGGACACATCTGCCCTTGGACACTGACGCCTTTGATGCCCATTATCTGGCATTACGGGTGGCAGAGGCCTGTAAGGACCCCAAGCCACTGGTCTTGCCGCTGGTTCCCTACGGGGTTTCCTACCACCATGAGGATTTTAGCGGAACTATAAGCGTGAGCCCTAATACCCTGTCCCAACTGGTATACGAAATCGGTATCAGCACTGCACGTCACGGCATTACAAAGCTGGTTATTATAAATGGGCACGGTGGCAACAGCCCGGCCCTTCACTTTGCTGCCCAGATGATCAATCGGGACACTCATATCTTCACCTGCGTTGATACCGGCGAGACCAGTGACTTCGATATTGACGCCATGACAGAGACCCCGAACGACGTTCATGCAGGTGAGGTAGAGACCAGCACGGCCCTTGCCACAAGGCCTCATCTGGTCAGGACCGGTGCTGCCCGCAGATTCATTCCGCATTTTTCCAGTCGCTACCTGAACTTCAGCTCCAAAAGGAGTGTTGAATGGTACGCGCATGTTGCCAAGATATCCCCCACCGGCGTTCTGGGCGACCCCACCAAGGCAAACCGTGAGAAGGGGGAGAGGATATGGGACCTTATGATTAAACATCTCGTCGAGTTTGTGGAAGATCTAAAGAACATGAGCCTGGACGAGATTTACCAGAAGCGGTACTAGAAAAATGAGGATCACAAGCGTTAAGGCCTGGCCAGTCTCCATGCGCCTGAGCGAACCCTATACTATAGCATACGAAAGGGTTGAGGCCGCCACCAATGTCTTCCTTCGTATGGAGACCAATAGGGGATTCACCGGGTATGGCTGCGCGGCCCCGGATGAGCATGTCACTGGAGAAACCTCTAAGAGTGTATTGGAAGATATAAACGGTCCGGTGAGCCAGTCCATCATTGGCTCGGACCCCCTTCGCACAGCCATGCTCCTTGAAAGGCTGAAACCGCTCTTGAAACTCAAACCTTCCGCCCTTGCAGCCGTGGACATGGCACTCTTTGATATCCTGGGCAAGACGAGCAATCTCCCTTTGTGGAGGTTGCTGGGAGGGTATCGGGATCGTATGAAGACGAGCGTCACCATCGGAATCCTCTCAGCGGAAGAGACCGTTGCGCATGCCAGAGAATGGATTGCGCGCGGGTTCTCGTGCCTGAAGTTGAAGGGGGGGCTTGATGTGGGCTCTGATATCGATCGGGTACTGAGGGTAAGGGATGCTGTGGGAGACCGGGCTGAGCTGCGCTTCGATGCGAACCAGGGGTTTTCCCTGGATGATTCCCTTAAATTCGTGGAACGAACCCGTAGAGCCCGGCTGGAGCTCATAGAGCAACCTACTCCAAAAGGCCAGCCCGATCTTTTAGGGCGTGTCACGAGCAGGGTACACATTCCCGTTATGGCAGATGAGAGCCTTATGACCCTGCGGGATGCCTTTCGCATTGCCCGCCGCGATTTAGCCGATATGGTGAATGTCAAGCTCATGAAGGTTGGTGGCATAGCAGAGGCCGTGCAGATTAATGCAGTGGCGCGATCAGCAGGGCTGGAGGTTATGGTAGGCTGTATGGACGAGGCCGCGCTGGCTATAGCTGCAGGTCTTCATTTTGCCCTGGCCCGTCCCAATGTGGCCTATGCGGACCTTGACGGACATCTGGCGCTTTCCGGAGATCCCTCTCACGGTGCTGTTATCCTCCGCAACGGTACCCTTTTCCCGACAAACCGACCTGGTTTGGGTTTTGACCCTCAAGTATGATTTGAGCATAAATTCTATGAATAATTGACAGAGAACCGTGGGCGAAAGCCCGGAGACATTTACTTTTGCCCTGACCGCAGAAAGTCACGGCTTTAGTCCCGACCTTTCGTGGTCGGGATTACGGTCGGGATGTCGTGCAACTAAATCTCGCCGTTCGCGGAGCGAATCGGCAAAATTAAGTGATGCCATGGGCTTGATCGCCAGAGGATAAACCCGTGGGGCTCCACTGGCAGGAAAGTGCTTGTATTAAGGTTTTTTAAACTTCCTAATTTAAGGCCTGATCATGGTCTCAGCGAGCGGATAAACAGGGAGTTCGGGAGGGCACAGAAAAAGCCGGATGGAGAATTGATCATTACCGCCAGGGAATCCGGAAATATCGAGATGCGGTGAAATAAATCTATGCCCGTCCCACGTTTCGCCTTGATTCATTGACGGCCTTCAAACGATTAGGCACAGCTCCGTTGTAAAATCTAACTTGAAGAGATCTTTACCCAGTTGAATTCAGGTAATGTCCAACCCATAGCTGAAATTATAGGGGACATTTTTAGGATGCGAGTCGTGGCAAAATATCTGACATTTTTAAAAATCTAAAAACTTAATAACTTAGGATTGTCCGTCTTCTCGAGATCATGTGTGCGTTTTAACCTTGAAACACAAGGATAATTTCACTATACTCCTCTTTAGAAGAAGTGAGTTCTTATCATCAAAGACGGGCACCTAAGGTCTTGCGAAACTGGCGTAAGGGCCGTAACAGGATGAAACGATTACTAGCCCAGGAAAATGAAAGAGGGCAAGAGTAAGCAAGAGGGAAAGGCAGGGCATGTCAAGTGAGTAACCCGGCTATATTGAATTCGATTGGTTCGTAAATGAAGATTTAGGCTAAAGCGTTCCGGGAACATTAAAAAAAACGTAGGGAAGCATGTAAAATGAAAGGAGGAAGGAGATCATGGAAATCGTAGCACTTATTATTTCAATTGTTGCCCTAATCATAGCCATTATGGCCTATTACAGAACAGGAGGGGTTGCTGATTTGAAGAAGCGGGTCGAGGCTCTCACCAATGCTAGTGAGAGCATTGTTTCTAAGGCCAGCGATTCCTTGCGGGACAAGGCGGCCGATATGCTAGGCAAGGCAGAGGACGCTGTGAGAGGAGAGGAGGAGGCGAAAGAAGAGCCGAAGACCTCACAGAAAAAGGAACAGAAAAAATAGGAAGGGAACATCCAGACGGTGCAGGATAGCATAAATTCAGCATAAAGAGGAGCCGGCGAATAGATGGAACATGAGTGAGGCGGGTCAAGTCTCCGTTTGACTTATATTTAATCAGTGAGTGTTCCAGTAAATATGAAATGAAAGGTTTTACACCGACCTTTTGTGATCGGGATTACGGCCGGGATGTCGTGCCACTAAATCCCGCCGTTCGCGAAGCGGATCGGCAAAACTAAGTGTTGCCACGGGTCGTTCGACCTGGAGGCTCTCGACAGGCTTGCCCGCCGTCTTTTTGGCGGGCTTACCCGTGGGTCTCCACCGTCATTATGGATAATGATTGGTTTGCGTTGCTCTTCACAACAGGCAGGGCTTTCCACACACTCACCGCGCCGGCTTGACCCCTACGCTGCTTTATACTCGATCCCCTGACTGACCAAAAGTGGCGTCGGCAGCGGCGAGCGCAGGTGAAAATCTCTCTGAGGGAACGGGATTTCAACACTATTTTCCCGGAACTTTCGTACAATGGCACAATTGATATCCGAACGGACAACCGGATGGCGCTTTGGGTTATCGATCCATATCCGTAATTTCATATTCCAGGACGAGTCTCCGAATTCCCTTAAATGGACATCCGGAGACGGGTTCCGGAGGATCTCCTGGTTTTCCAAGGCCACTTCCTTCAGGGATCGTAAAACGGTTTCCAAATCCGAATTGTATGACACGCCTACCTCTATATCCAATCTGATCTTGCGGTCTCCGTGAGACCAGTTTACGACCTGTGAAGAAACGAATTCAGAGTTCGGCACGATGATATCGATATTGTTCAGCGATCTGATAGTGGTGGAACGGATATTGATCTCGACAACATCGCCCTCAATACCTCCGACGGTGACCCGATCGCCAACCTTGATGGGCCGCTCAAACAGGAGAATCAAGCCGGCAACGAAGTTCGAGGTGATATTCTGTAAGCCAAAGCCGATACCAACTGACAGAAGGCCGAATATGACGGCAAGGCCGCTCAGGTTGATGCCGATAGATTGAAACGCGATGATAACCCCGATCAGGATAAAAGCTAATTCGATAACCCTCTTGAATGTGTACCGTGTTCCCTCTTCAATCTGTAGCCGAATGAGGATTTTATCAACGAGCTTGCGCGCGAAAAGACGCGAGAAAACAACGATTATTAGGAGTATGGACAAAAACACAAAAATCGCCGACAGGGTCACGTCAGTGGTACCAATCGTAAACAGACGGGTATCAAAAAAGATCTGGATGCTGT
>Ga0315534_1002634_pt1 | contig 11908 bp, 13 predicted proteins | sample SalMarSW160240MG_FD_203094 | JGI IMG/M metagenome (GOLD analysis project Ga0315534, IMG submission 203094) | Salt marsh sediment microbial communities from the Plum Island Ecosystem LTER, Massachusetts, United States - Salt Marsh Sediment SW1602-40 ... | reverse complement strand
GGCCGGCGCATCGCGTATGATCGTCGAACCGGCACCGATCGTGGCACCGTCTGCAACCGTGACCGGCGCTACCAGCTGGGTATCCGAACCGATGAACACGTCGTCACCGATGACAGTGCGGTGCTTGTTGGCGCCGTCATAATTGCAGGTGATGGTGCCGGCACCGATATTCACACCGCTGCCAACCGTGGTGTCGCCGATATAACTCAGGTGATTGATCTTGGAGCCGCTGCCGATTTCCGATTTCTTGATCTCGACGAAGTTGCCGACATGGGTGTGCTCCGCGAGTCGCGTTTCCGGTCGTATGCGTGCAAACGGTCCGATGCGTGCGGCGTTGCCGATGTCCGCATCCTCGATCACGCAATTGGCCAGAATGACGACGTCATCCCCGACACGAACATTACGCATGAACACGTTCGGTCCGATCGTCACACGGTTGCCCAGCCGGATCTCGCCTTCCAGCACGGCGTTCACATCGATGACAACATCCTGACCGGCCACCAGTTTGCCGCGCAGGTCGAAACGCGCGGGGTCGATCAGCGTGACACCGTCGCGCATGCAGGCTTCCGCCTGGCGGCGCTGATAACAGCGTTCCTGCACCGCGAGCTGCGCGCGATCGTTGATGCCCATGACCTGCTCGATTGTTTCAGTGTTGAAGCCACGCACGCTGACGCCGTCGTTGACAGCACATACCACTACATCGGTAAGATAGAACTCGCCCTGTGCATTGCTGTTGTCGAGGGCTGCCACCCAGCGGCGCAGCTTCGCGGCGGGGGCGGCGATGAAACCGGTGTTGACTTCGCGAATGTTGCGCTCGGCGGGGCTGGCGTCCTTTTCCTCGACGACACCGCAGATGCTGCCATCGGCATTGTGCAGGATGCGGCCGTAACCGGTCGGCTCCTCGAGTTCCGCGGTCAGCAGCCCGACAAAACCCTGCGCGGCAATCGCGCACAGCGGCTCGAGGGTGTCCCTGCGTATCAGCGGTACGTCGCCGTACATCACCAGCACGGTATGACCGTCCGGGATGGCGGGCATGGCCTGGGCGACGGCGTGCCCGGTGCCCAGCTGCCGGTCCTGCATGATCCAGTCGACCCCGGCATCCGCAAACGTGCTGCGCACACGCTCCGCGCCGTGCCCGATGACGACATGTATATCCGCGGCGTCGAGTTCATGCGCGCAGTCGATAACGTGGGCAAGCAGCGGCCGTCCGCCCAGCGGATGCAGCACCTTCGGCAGTTCCGAGCGCATGCGCGTGCCCTGGCCGGCGGCGAGAACGACGATACTCAGTGGCATATCAGCGAACATATCAGTCGCCTGCAATATTGCACAGTCAGGCACAGGGACGCAAAGAATTTTCTGTTGCGGCCGTCCGGCTGCAACAGAACGCAGCCTGTTGCCGGGTGATCCTCGCGTGCAGCGTGGTGAAAAGGTCCTGGAAACATGGCCCTGTATCGGCCGGGCGAGCGATATTTTTATGCGTGTGCGATCAGTGTCAGTGCAACACCGGCATGATCATGGGCTCGACCCCGTTGGCTACCTCGTCGGGCGTGGCATCCCGGACTGCGGTAACCTTGATATGGAACACGATGATCTTGCCCGCCATCGGGTGGTTGCCGTCCACCGTCAGCTTGCCGTTCTCGATGCGGGTGACGGTGAATTTCCGGGTATCGCCCTCATCGTTCATCATCTCCACCTCGGCGCCAACCCGGCGGAACTCGGGGGGGACGTTCTCCAGGTCATCGGTATAGGTCAGATTCGGGTCATGCGCCCCGAAACCCTCTTCCGGACTCAGTTCGACAGCGACGCTGTCACCGACCACGCTCCCTTCCAGCTCCTGCTCGACCTTCTCAAACAGGTCATGCCGGCCGCCGTGGACATAGCTGATGGGTAGGTCGGACTGCTCGATGACTCTACCTGCCTCGTCAACAATCGAGTAGGTGAACGAGACCACCTTGTTCCGGCCGACGAATTGCCCCGTCATCAGCGTTTCTGGCGCAGTTTGCGGATCGCGGCCAGCTGCGCCATGGACTCGGCCAGCTCCGCCTGGGCCCTGGCATAATCGATGTCGGCGGCCTTGTCGGCAAGCAGCCGTTCGGCCCGCGCCTTTGCCTCCAGTGCCTGCGCCTCATCGAGGTCGTCGGCGCGTATGGCGGTGTCGGCCAGCACGGTCACCAGGTGCGGCTGCACCTCCAGCATGCCGCCGGAAACGAAAAAGGACAGTTCCTCTCCATCCTGGGATTGCACCCGTACCTCGCCGGGCTTGAGCCGGGTCAGCAACTGGGTGTGGCGCGGCGCGATACCGACCTCACCCATCTCGGCGGGTGCGAATACCATCGTCGCCGTGCCGGAATAGATCTCGGCTTCGGCGCTGACGATATTGACGTGCAGGGTCATTGCCATGTTCACTTTCTCTTAGAGGGTCTTGGCCTTCTCGACCGCTTCCTCGATGCCGCCGACCATGTAGAACGCCTGTTCCGGCAGCGCGTCGTACTCGCCGTTGATGATGCCCTTGAAGCCGGCAATGGTGTCTTTCAGCGACGCGTACTTGCCCGGCGACCCGGTGAAGGTCTCGGCGACGAAGAACGGCTGTGACAGGAAACGCTGGATCTTGCGGGCGCGCGTCACCACCAGCCTGTCTTCCTCGGACAGTTCGTCCATGCCGAGAATCGCGATGATGTCCTTGAGTTCCTTGTAGCGCTGCAGCGTACCCTGCACGGCGCGCGCGGTGTCGTAGTGATCGGCACCGACCACGTTCGGGTCGAGAATACGCGAAGTGGAGTCGAGCGGGTCCACGGCCGGGTAGATACCCAGTTCGGCGATCTGGCGTGACAGCACCAGCGTCGCGTCAAGGTGTGCGAAGGTCGTGGCCGGTGACGGGTCGGTGAGGTCGTCCGCCGGCACGTACACCGCCTGGAAGGAGGTGATGGAACCGGTCTTGGTGGAGGTGATGCGCTCCTGCAGCACGCCCATTTCCTCGGCCAGCGTCGGCTGGTACCCCACGGCGGACGGCATCCGGCCAAGCAGTGCGGACACCTCGGTACCGGCCAGTGTGTAACGGTAGATGTTGTCGATGAACATCAGCACGTCGCGCCCTTCGTCGCGGAAATACTCGGCCATGGTCAGGCCGGTCAGGGCGACGCGCAGGCGGTTGCCCGGCGGCTCGTTCATCTGCCCGTAGACCAGCGACACCTTGTCGATAACGCCGCCTTCCTTCATTTCATGGTAGAAGTCGTTACCCTCGCGGGTACGCTCGCCGACACCGGCGAACACCGAGTAACCCGAGTGCTCGACGGCGATATTGCGAATCAGCTCCATGAGCGTCACGGTCTTGCCCACGCCGGCGCCACCGAACAGGCCGACCTTGCCGCCCTTGACGATAGGCATGATGAGGTCGATGACCTTGATGCCGGTTTCGAGAATCTCGAGTGTTGCGGCCTGCTCGGCAAAGGTCGGCGCCGGACGGTGGATCGGCATTCTGGTTTCCTCGCCAATGTCGCCGGCGTCATCCACCGGGTTGCCGAGCACGTCCATGATGCGGCCGAGGGTCTTGGTACCGACCGGCACCGTGATCGGCTCGCCGGTATTGAGCACCTCGAGACCGCGCCGCACGCCGTCGGTGGAACCCATGGCAATGGTGCGGACCACGCCGTCGCCGAGCTGCTGCTGCACCTCCAGCGTCAGGTGCGCGTCACTGACCTTCAGTGCGTCATAGATCTTCGGTACGCTGTCGCGCGGAAATTCCACGTCGACGACGGCGCCGATAATTTCAACAATGTTGCCAGCACTCATGATGGTTCCCTCATAGCTTTAATCTTCTTTGCGTAGGAGCGGACGCTGTCCGCGAACAAACACCCACGATCGACCGCGCATGCCTGCGCTCCTACAATGAATCTATACCGCCGCGGCGCCGCCGACGATCTCGGAAATCTCCTGGGTAATCGCTGCCTGGCGCGCCTTGTTGTAGACAAGCTGCAGTTCGTCGATCAGGTCGCCGGCATTATCGGTTGCTGCCTTCATGGCGACCATGCGTGCAGCCATTTCACAGGCAATGTTCTCGACCACACCCTGGTATACAAGCGATTCGATGTAACGGATCATCAGTGCATCCATAACCGGCTTTGAATCCGGCTCGTAGATGTAGTCCCAGTGTATGTTCAACTCCTCCTCTTTCTCGCCGGATACCGGGATCAACTGGTTGATGACCGGCTCCTGGGTCATGGTATTCATGAACCGGTTGTTCAACAGGTACAGGCGGTCGATCTTGCCGGCCTCGTACGCGTCCAGCATCACCTTGACAGTACCGATCAGCTCGATGATCGACGGCTTGTCGCCGAGATGCGCTGCCGTGGCGCTGACTTTTCCGCCCATGCGCTTGAAAAATGCATTCGCCTTGCTGCCGATCAGCGTCAACTCGATTTCAAGCCCGGCCGCGTTCCATTCCTTCATTGCGACGATGGCCTTCTTGAACAGGTTGATATTCAGGCCGCCGCACAATCCGCGGTCCGTGGAGATGATGATCATCCCGATGCGTTTTACGGGACGCTCGATCAGGTACGGGTGATGATATTCCGGGTGCGATTGCGCGACGTGTGAAATCACGTTCTGGATGCGCTCGGCATACGGACGCGTAGCGAACATGCGATCCTGCGCCTTGCGCATCTTGCTCGCGGCCACCATTTGCATCGCCTTGGTGATCTTCTGCGTGTTCTTGATGCTCGCAATCTTGGTGCGGATTTCCTTCGCGCCTGCCATATCTGCTCTCTCGCTGCCTGTCCTGTAACTACCAGGTACCGGTTGCCTTGAAGTCTTCCACGGCAGACCTGAGGCCGGCCGTTATCTCGTCGTTGAGGTCGCCGCTGGCGTTGATCTTCTCCATCAGCGCGGTCTGGCTGGCACGCATGTAGGCATGCAGCGCATGTTCGAAGTCGACGATCTTCTTCAGCTCGACGTCATCGAGGTAACCCTGGTCGGCCGCAAACAGCGATACCGCCATTTCGGCGACAGACAGCGGGGAATACTGTTTCTGCTTCATCAGCTCGGTCACGCGCTGTCCGCGTTCCAGCTGCTTGCGGGTCGCCTCGTCGAGGTCGGAGGCAAACTGCGAGAAGGCGGCCAGCTCGCGATACTGCGCCAGCGCGAGGCGTATGCCGCCGCCAAGCTTCTTGATGATCTTGGTCTGCGCCGCGCCACCGACACGCGACACCGACAGGCCGGCGTTGATGGCGGGACGTATACCGGCATTGAACAGGTCCGACTCCAGGAAGATCTGGCCGTCGGTAATGGAGATTACGTTGGTCGGCACGAACGCGGACACGTCACCCGCCTGCGTTTCGATGATCGGCAGTGCGGTCAGCGATCCGGTCTTGCCCTTGACGGCGCCGTTGGTGCGCTTCTCGACCTCGTCTGCATTGATGCGCGCGGCGCGCTCCAGCAGGCGTGAGTGCAGGTAGAACACGTCACCCGGGTAGGCCTCCCGACCGGGCGGACGACGCAGCAGCAGCGACACCTGGCGATACGCCCAGGCCTGCTTGGTCAGGTCGTCGTAGATGATGAGCGCGTCTTCGCCACGGTCCCGGAAATATTCGCCCATGGTACAGCCGGAATACGGTGCGATGTACTGCATGGCCGCGGATTCGGCCGCGGCGGCGGCGACGACGATGGTGTGTTCCATCGCGCCGAATTCCTCCAGCTTGCTCACCACGGTGGCAATGGACGAGTTCTTCTGGCCGACGGCGACATAGATGCACTTGATACCCGTGCCCTTCTGGTTGATGATGGCATCGATGGCGACCGCGCTCTTGCCGGTCTGGCGGTCACCGATGATCAGCTCGCGCTGGCCGCGGCCGATCGGCACCATGGCGTCGATGGACTTGAGTCCGGTCTGCACCGGCTGATCGACCGACTGGCGCGTAATCACGCCCGGCGCGATCTTTTCAATCGGCGAGGTTTCCTGCGTTTCTATCGGGCCCTTGCCATCGACCGGGTTGCCGAGCGAATCGACCACGCGGCCCAGCAGCGCCTCGCCCACCGGTACCTCGAGGATGCGGCCGGTGCACTTGACGCGGTCTCCCTCGGTGATGGTCTTGTAGTCGCCCAGGATCACCGCGCCCACCGAATCGCGCTCGAGATTGAGCGCCATGCCGAAAACGCTGCCCGTAAATTCCAGCATCTCGCCCTGCATGACATCGGCGAGACCGTGGATACGTGCGATGCCGTCGCTCAGGCTGACCACCGTGCCCTCGGTGCGCGCCTCCGAGACAGCCTGGAATTGTTCGATGCGGCTCTTGATAAGCTCGCTGATTTCAGTCGGATTGAGTTGCATAGTCGTTTACCTTGAATAAACCTTCAATTCAGTGACTCAGTGCCGTACCCAGGCGCTCCAGCTTGCCGCGCACGGAACCGTCGATCACCAGGTCGCCGGCGCGGATAACGGCGCCGCCCAGCAATGCCGCATCGGTCTTGCAGGTCAGTTCGATCTCGCGTCCCAGGCGCTTGCGCAGGCTCTCGATGATCTGCGCCTGCTGTGCCTCGCTGGCCGGAAACGCGGTCGTCAGCTCGGCCTGTACGCGGCCCTCGGCTGCACGGCGCTGTATCTCGAACAGCGCGGCAATATCCGGCAGCAATCCGAGACGGCGATTGTCCGCGAGTACGCGCACGAAGTTGGCGCACTTCTCGTCGAACGATTCGCCCCCGACCCCGATGATCAGGTCGGCGAGCTGTGTCTCGGTCAGGTGCGGATTATCGATCAGCGTGCGCATGTCCGGGTCATCGGCGATTGCCGCGAGCAGCGCGAGCATGTCCGACCATTCACTGAGCATGCGATGTTCGCCGGCGAACAGGAACGCGGCCTGTGCGTAGGGACGCGCGACGGTAAGGGTCTCGGCCATGTGTCTGCCTACAGCTCCGCGGCCAGCTTGTTGAGCAGGTCGGCGTGCACGGTTTCGTTGACTTCACGCTCCAGCACCTTGCCGGCACCGGCCAGGGCAATGGAAACCACTTGCCCGCGCAGGCTTTCCCTGACGCGGTTGACCTCCTGCTCGATCTCGGCCTGTGCCGCCGTCTTGATGCGGTCGCCCTCGGCGCGCGCATCATCCTTGGCCTCGTCGACAATCTCGGAAGCACGCTTGTCGGCACGATTGATGATCTCGCCGGCCTGCGTCTTGGCCTCTTGCAGGATTACGCGGGCACGCTCCTTGGCCAGTTCCTTTTCATGCTTGCCGCGCTCCGCGGCGGCCAGGCCATCGGCGATCTTTTTGCGGCGTCCGTCAAGCGCAGCCATGATCGGTGGCCAGACAAACCTCATGCAGAACCAGACAAATACGATAAAGGTGATGGACTGCCCGATCAGTGTCGCATTGAAATTCATGCTTGCACCTCAGTGTGGTAACAGTTTCCGCAGACCGCTCTTACGAAACCACCGCGAACATGACATACATGGACAGACCGACCGCGATCATCGGCACCGCGTCGACCAGACCCATGACGATAAAGAACTGCGTACGCAGCATCGGGATCAGTTCCGGCTGGCGCGCGGCGCCTTCCAGAAAGCGACCACCGAGTATACCGATACCGACCGCGGCTCCCAGCGCACCGAGGCCCATCATCAGGCCACCCGCGATATAGAGTAATGCGTTTTCCATTTTTCTCTCCTAGCGTTGCGTACTGTTCAATATAAAAATCAGTGATGCTCCTGGTGCGCCATATCCAGATACACGATGGTCAGTGTCATGAAGATAAAGGCCTGCAGGGTGATAATCAGGATGTGGAAGATGGCCCAGCCGAGCTGCAACAGGCCACCGAAACCACTCATCACCACGCCGCCGCCGTACATCAGCGCGATCAGTATGAAGATCATCTCGCCGGCATACATGTTGCCGAACAGTCGCAGTGACAGCGAAATCGGCTTCGAGATCAGGGTGACGCCTTCCAGCAGCAGGTTGATCGGGAACATCCATTTCGGGAACGGCTGGAAGGCCAGCTCGCCGAAGAAACCGCCGAAGCCCTTGACCTTGACGCTGTAGTACAGCACCAGCACGAAGACCGACAGCGACAGGCCGAAGGTAATGTTCGGATCCGTGGATGGCACGATCTTGAGATACACATGATGCGGATCGAGACCGAGCAGGTGTTCGCCCACCAGCTGCGTGACATACGGCAGATGGTCCACGGCCAGCAGGTCCATGACGTTCATCAGGAAGATCCAGACGAACAGCGTCAGCGCCAGTGGCGCGACCAGTGGATTGCGGCCGGAGAAGGAACCGCGCACGCTGTCGTCGATGAATTCGATGATCCACTCGACGAAGTTCTGCCAGCCCGCGGGGGTGTCGATGGACGCGTTCTTCGCGGCCTTGCGGAACAGCCACAGGAACAGCACGCCGAGACCGATCGAGAACAGCATGCTGTCCACGTTGATGGCCCAGAAACCCATTTCGGCGGCTTCCTGGCCGGTGTGCGCAAAGCCCCAGTGACCGGCATGCTCATGTCCCTCGGGGTATCTGCCGTAGGTCAGGTTGGTCAGGTGGTGCTTGATATAACCCGAAGATGTCAGTGTCTCAGACGCCATGGCTTGCAGATTTTTCCTTCATCCCCATGAAAACGAGGGCCAGCTGGCCCGCAACAAATCCTGCCAACACGGCCAGTGGATCCAGCCGCCATACACCCAGCCCCAGCGCGAACAGCAGGGCGATCACCAAGAACCGCTCCAGTGCGCTGCGATAGAGCACCCGGAGGCTCTCCCCGGCACTCAGGGCGCGACCCGTGTTCGCACGCCGTCGTCGCCATAACAGCAGCCCGATGTTGATCGCGGCCACTATCCCGCCAAACCCGGCCGATCCCGCCTGAAACCGGCCGTACACAATGAAAAACACTGTCGAGGTGATGGCGACCAGGGCAAGCTGCAGTGCCGCCAGCATCCGGGGACCGCGCGCCAAGGTCACAATTATCAACCTTTATTCAGTTAGTTACGTGATACCAGCTGGAAGATCATGTGCATGTGAGGTACTGCGCATGAAAGAAAAACCGGCCACGAGGCAGCCGGGGATTATAAGGAGGGTCGAGGGGAGGGGTCAATCAATTAAGGCGGCGGCGCGCCATTATTGAATATGTTCCAGGATCCCGTCGAGCTCATCCAGGCTGTTGTAGCTGATCTCCAGCTTGCCCTTGCCGCCGCGCCCGGGCCGAATCGACACACTGGCGCCGAGCCGGTCCGCCAGGCTGGTCTCCAGCTGACGGATGTTCGGGTCCTTGCGTGCCGGCGGCGGCGCCGTGGCGGGGCGTGGCTGCTGCAGGTGCCTGACCAGCCCCTCGGTGGCACGCACGCTCAGGCCGCGCGTAATCACCTGACGGGCCGCCTCGATCTGCGTGGGCCCCGCCAGCGGCAGCAGGGCGCGTGCATGCCCCATCTCCAGCTCGCCGCGCTCGACCATGGCCTTGACCGCGGCATCGAGGTCGAGCAGCCGCAGCAGGTTGGATACCGCGGCACGGGATCGTCCCACCGACTCGGCGGCCTGTTCATGGGTGAGTTCGAATTCGCGTATCAGGCGGTCCAGCGCCCTGGCTTCTTCCATTGGATTGAGGTTTTCGCGCTGGATATTCTCGATCAGCGCAATGGCGATCGCGGCACGGTCTTCCACCTCGCGCACGATGGCCGGAATTTCATGCAACCCGGCCAGCTGTGCGGCACGCCAGCGGCGCTCGCCGGCGATGATTTCGTAACCGCTGTCGCCGACCCTGCGCACCACGATCGGCTGCAAGACACCCTGGGCACTGATGGAGTCGGCGAGGTCCTGCAGTGACTCCTTGTGCATGTCGATACGCGGCTGGTATTTACCGCGCCGGATGATGTCGACCGGCAGCCTGCACAGGTCGCCATCGACCGGCGCCGTAACCGTCATGTCGGGGGTTGCAGTCGCATCCGGCGTCATGCGCACGGGCCATGGTCCGGGTGACGCGGGCTGCCCTGCAGTCACCTCTGCAGCCGGTTCCGGTGCCGCCGGGCGGGCAGCCGAACCCAGTAGTGCATCCAGACCCCTGCCCAAACCGCGTTTTTTAACTGCCATGTGAAGTACCGTCGCTTGTCAGACTTTAGTAATGCGTTGCATCGGAGGTGGCGGTTTCCGCCATTTCATCTTCAGACGTTTGCGCCGTGACCGGCGGCGTATGGCGGCGCAGGTATTCGCCGGCCAGCGCCAGATAGGCCATGGCACCGCGCGAAGTCTTGTCATAACGCAATACCGGCAGACCGTGACTGGGTGCCTCGGCCAGCCGCACATTGCGCGGAATAATGGTGCGGTAGACCTTGTCACCGAAGTGTTGCTGCAATTGCGCGGACACCTCCATCGCGAGGTTGTTGCGCGCATCGAACATGGTGCGCAGCAGTCCCTCGATTCCGAGTTCCGGGTTGACCGCCATGCGTACCTGTTCCACGGTGTCGAGCAACGCCGACAGGCCTTCCAGTGCATAGTACTCACACTGTATCGGGATCAGTACACCGTGCGCGGCGGCCAGTGCATTGACCGTCAGCATGTTCAATGACGGCGGGCAGTCGATCAGGATGATGTCGTAATCAGCCAGTACATAGCTCAGCGCGGCGCGCAGGCGGCGCTCGCGGTCGTCCTTGGCCATCAGTTCGACCTCGGCCGCGGTCAGGTCGGCATTCCCCGGCAGCATGTCATAACCGGCCGCGTCAGCGTGCACGATCGCACCGCGGATGTGGATATGCCCAAGCAGGACATCGTAACCGGTGCGGCTGACCTCGTGTTTGTCGATGCCGCTGCCCATGGTTGCATTGCCCTGGGCATCGAGATCGATCAGCAGCACACGGCGGCCGGTCTCCGCCAGGGACGCGGCGAAGTTGACGCTGGTCGTGGTCTTGCCGACCCCGCCTTTCTGGTTGGTTACGGCGATTATCCTGCCACTCATATGGCTGCCTCCTCGGTGTTGGCGGCTGCGTGCATGACGACGACGTGGCGTTCGGCATCCAGTCCCGGCACCTTCAGTGCAATGACATCCGCGCTCACGCCGGTGGCCTGAAGGCATTCGATTTCCGTCATGGGATAAACACCCTTCATCGCCAGCAAATGCCCGTCCGGGTTGCACAGGTGCGAGGCATTACGGTAGTAATCGGGAAGGTCGGAAAAAGCCCGGCAGATGGTGGTGTCGAACGGCGCTTCGGGCCGGTAGTCCTCGACCCGGCTGTTGACCAGCGTGACATTGTCGAGCTCGAGTATGCCGAGCGTCTGCTGCACGAAGCGCAGCTTCTTGCTGCTGCTGTCGAGCAGCACAAATTCGCGTTCCGGGCAGGCGATGGCCAGCGGGATGCCCGGCAGTCCCGCGCCGGTGCCGATATCGAGTATGCGTGTGCCATGCAGGTGATCCAGGATCGAGAGGCTGTCGAGGATGTGGCGCGTGATGATGTCGGCTGGCTTGCGTACCGAGGTGAGGTTGTAGACCCGGTTCCAGTTCATCAGCTCGGTGACGTATTCCAGCAGCAGTTCGTCACCGCCCAGGCGCTCTTCCAGCCCGAGCTCGAGGATACCGTCCTCGAGCAGCTCGCCGGGGTCAACGTAGCCGTTGTTACGTCCCTTGCGGTTGCGGTTGTAGAGTCCGGTATACATGTCCTGCCAGTTGCGTATGGTGAATGTTATGCACTCTTGCGTAGCAGCCGGTGTTTCTTGAGGTGGATCAGTAACAGCGATATGGCTGCCGGTGTGATGCCCGGGACACGCGCTGCCTGGCCGATGGTCTGCGGTCTTGCATCCAGCAGTTTTTCGCACACTTCGCTGGACAGGCCATGTACGGCATTGTAATCGAATTCCATCGGCAATGTTTGTTCCTGGTGGCGACGCTGGCGATCGATCTCGCTGGCCTGGCGGTCCAGGTAGCCTGCATACTTCGCCTGGATCTCGAC
>Ga0315534_1002630_pt1 | contig 11918 bp, 9 predicted proteins | sample SalMarSW160240MG_FD_203094 | JGI IMG/M metagenome (GOLD analysis project Ga0315534, IMG submission 203094) | Salt marsh sediment microbial communities from the Plum Island Ecosystem LTER, Massachusetts, United States - Salt Marsh Sediment SW1602-40 ... | reverse complement strand
GGAATGGGTCGAGCTGGTAGAAGCGGAAATTCGGGAACTGGTGCGGGGCAGTTTCCTGGAACAGGCGCCGGTGGTGCGGACAAGTACTGTCAGCGGCGAGGGAATTCCGCAACTGAGGTCCGCGCTTCGGTCCGCGGCGGAAATCGCGGCACGGCGGCGCGGGAATGCGGCACAAGGCGCTCCCTTTCGCATGGCGGTCGACCGAACGTTCACCGTGGCGGGGCACGGAACCGTGGTGACCGGAAGTGTGCAGAGCGGCGCCGCTCGGATGGGAGATCAGCTGGTGATCGAGCCCGGCGGAATGACGGTGCGCGTTCGCGGCCTGCAGAACCACGATCGGGCCGTGGATACCGTCCATCGCGGGCAGCGGGCGGCCATCAATCTGGCCGGCATTCATCACGACCAGCTTCAACGAGGCCACGAGCTGACGACGTCCCAATACCTCGTTCCCAGCAAGTTGATGACCGTTCAGCTCCAGTTGCTGCGCGACGCCCCGCGCCCGCTTAAGCACCGCGCCCGGATTCGCTTTCATGTCGGGACGGCCCAACTGCTGGCCGTTGTCTCGTTACTGAGCGACGAGGCCCTCGTGCCGGGAACATCGGGGTACGCGCAGCTGTATCTGGAGGCGCCTGCCGTGGCGACGTGGGGTCAGCCGTTCATCGTGCGAAGCCAGTCGCCCGTGATGACGTTGGGCGGCGGAGTGATTCTGGAGCCCGTCGCCGAAAAGATCCGACGCAGCGATCACGAAAAACTCGCCTGCGTGTCCCGTCTGGAGAGCAGCGATCCGGTGGAACGAGGTTCGGCGGCACTGCAGTTGGTCGGTTGGCATGACTGGAGTGCATCGGATGTGACGCGTGCCTGCGGCGTACGCGATCCAATGTCCGTCGTCGAAACACTGCGTCAGCGCGGCAACCTGGTCACGCTGATGGTTCCTCCTCACCGCCGACGTCTGGTGCATCGCGAGGTCCTTGAAACGACATTCCAGCGCGTGGAACGCGCGCTCGAGCACCTGCACGAAAGCCGTCCGTTGGAGCCCACGATCGACGCCGGTACGCTTGCGCAACGTTTCGCGTACCTGGGTAACAAGGCCTTGATCGAGGCCCTCTTGACAATGATGCACGACGAAGGCCGGCTGGTGCGGGACGGAAAAAGTGTTGCCCTGCCGGGCCACCGGGCAACACTCAGTCCGAGCGCGCGGGAACTGCTGGACGACATGGTCGAACAGATTCACGCCGGAGCCTTTCAACCGCCGACCCTGGATGATGTCCGCCGACGCGCCGTCAAGAATCGCGAGCTGGTCCCGCAACTGGCCAGCGTGGCCGCAGCCGAAGGCAAGCTCGTGGCAATCACGGCGGACATCTTTCTGCATCGCGAGCACGAATGTCGCCTGCGGGAACGGCTGAGCGAAGCGCTTTCCTCGTCGGGTGGGATGACGCTCAGTCAGATTCGAGACATCCTCAACACAACCCGAAAATATGCCGTGCCTATCTGCGAATACCTGGACCGGATTGGTTTTACCAGTCGCGATGGCGACCTGCGGGTGCTCACGACGCGCGGCAACAAACAACAACAGACGGACAAGTCATGAAATCGTCCCATCTGCTCCGTAATATTCCGTCCGTGAGCGATTTGCTCGAGAGCCCTCCCTTGAAAGGGCTTGTGGAACGCATCAGCCACAACGTGGTCGTGGAAGGAGCGCGATCGGTGCTGGACGACCTTCGCCAGGAACTCCAGCAGAAAGCTGGCGACATGCCCGTGCCCGCGGTGGGCGAGTTGGCCGAGCGCATTGCTCGCAAGATCCTCCGCGACGAACGACCGGTGCTGCGACCCGTGATCAATGCTACCGGAGTCATTCTTCACACCGGCCTGGGACGCGCTCCGCTGGCCGAACAGGCTGTGGATGACGTGGTGGTTAACAGCCGCGACTACTGCAGCCTGGAATTCGACCTGGCCAGCAGCGCGCGGTCTCACCGCACCCTGGCCGTGCAACACCTGCTCACACAGCTCACCGGAGCAGAAGCTGCGCTGGTCGTCAACAATAACGCGGCCGCCACGCTGCTCGTACTGACGTCGCTGGCCGACGGCAGACACGTCATCGTGTCGCGTGGACAGCTCGTCGAGATCGGCGGGAGTTACCGGCTGCCCGAGATCATGGCCGCCAGCGGTGCGCTGCTCCGCGAGGTTGGGACCACCAACAAAACCCACCCCCGAGACTATCAAGGCGCCATCGACGAGTCGACGGCGGCGCTGATGCGCGTCCACACGAGCAATTACCGAGTAATGGGTTTCGCGAGCGATGTCAGTATCCAGTCTCTGGTCGCTATCGGACGCGAACATCGCCTATTGGTCATCGATGATATCGGATCCGGCGCTCTGCTCGATGTGAATCAGTTCGGCTTTTCCCAGGAACCTTTGGCCCGTGCGAGCATCGAAGCGGGTGCGGACGTGGCGATGTTCAGCGGCGATAAACTGCTGGGAGGTCCCCAGTGCGGCATCATTCTCGGCCGACGGGAATTGATCGAAAAAATGTCGCGACATCCGCTTGCCCGGGCCGTGCGGGTCGGCAAAATGACGCTGGCCGCCCTGTCCGCCACGCTGAAGCTGTACCGCGATCCGGACACCGCCCGACGGTTCATTCCGGTGCTCCAGCTTTTGAGCACGCCGGTCGACAATCTTAAAAACCGCGCGGAACGGCTCGCGCCCCAGCTCAATGCCTGTGCGGCCATCGGCGAGGCGCGAGCCATGGAAGACGTCGCGTTTCTGGGTGGCGGGTCGCTGCCCACCCAGCAGCTTCCGACATGGTGTATCGCGTTGACTCCGCAAACGGCAACCGTTGAACAACTCGCCAAATCTCTGCGTACGGCCGAGGCTCCCGTCGTCGGTCGCATCCGGCAAAACCAACTGCTGCTGGATCTGCGCACGGTATTCCCGCGACAAGATCAGCAGCTCGTCCAAACCATACGAGCATTGTCCGACTGAGCGCGCTCGGGCCCCATGCGTAACGGTGCCGATCGCGGGGGGCTCTTCGCGAAACGCGGGTGGATCGCGCAGTGGTGTCCGAGGGTGTGTGCGTTCGGGGCCACATCGGCAAGCGGGGAAGTCCCCGCCGGCGGGATGCAATCGTGGCCGGCAACGGTTATCATGGGAGTCCAAATAGCCGGCACCCCCGGCGGCGGTCCGGCGGCCGTCAGGAGGCCCGCCAGCGGAATCTTCTTCGTCAACCGGTATTTTTGCCCACCTTCCCTCCACACGACCACCGGCAGCGTGCGAACAGCTCTCTTTTGCGCATCGTGTTTTCTGTGCCTGACCGGGAGCGTCTTTCCGCACCATGGGCACCGCGCCGCACGCGGCAGCGAGAGGCACGACTGGCCCGTGCCTGGCGAACACCACAGGTGGGCACGTTTCGGCAGCGGCGCCTGGCGCACCGTTCGTGTAACGACTGAGACCCTGGACGAAACGGGACGCGTGGCCAGCACCGCCATCACGACGTCCAGTTCCACGCTCCAGTCGGTCACACCGACCGACTATACGTTGGAAGTGGATGTTACCGTCGAAGTCGATGGAAGACGTGTCAACAGCCCTTCGCGCATCGTCACTCGTCGGTTTGACGGTACGGCCGACGGCAACAACGTCGCCATAGAATCGGACGGTACCGAGTCGCTCGTTGTAGAGTATATTCCCGTTGTCTGCGACGTCTACGTGATGACCGTCGCCGAAGACACGCATCGGCAGGTCACCCGAATTTATTATTCCCAGGACATGGCGCCGTTCGTGCTCAAGAAGACGGTGCGGTCGACCGATCCGTCGGGAGAAACGGCGTTGGAAGAAATTGACGAGCAAGTGGTGCATCGGGAGATGCCGCGCAGATTCGGCACGAAGACGCTGACAACGTCCGTGATTCGTACCACGCGATCCAACGCCAAGGGATCGACGATGACCCTGGCGTTCCGGTGCGAACGTGTGCCAGGTGGAATCGTCGATCAGACTTCGAAGGAAAAGGATGTTGACGGCCGAATCGTTCGCCGCAGTATGTTGGAACTGATCGGCTACGGCTTCGGTCGCCAGCCAAGGCAGCGGCGGCCGGCATTTCGTGGACGCCGCCGGAAGAGATAATGCTTGCATGCCGCCCCTCGCCGCGGTACCGGCACCAGCACCTCCACCTGGCGGTGTTGAACAGCGTCCGCCACCACCCCTTTCAAACGCAGCCTGATACAACGAAACCGTATCCGCGTCGAGATTCCCCCGCAGTGCCGGCTGCTGATTCTCGATTCGATCCACCGACGAATACGGAGCGACCCCACCATGCGTGAAAAGCTCAAATCCATGGGTTTGACGTTCGACGATGTACTGATCCAGCCACGTTTCAGCGAGGTGGTTCCCAATGAGGTAGACGTGACCACGCGGCTGACACGGCGGATTGCTCTCCAAATTCCGTTGCTGAGTTCCCCGATGGACACGGTAACCGAAAGCCAAATGGCCATCGCTCTGGCCCAACAAGGCGGTCTGGGGGTGATCCATAAGAACATGTCGACCAGCCGGCAGACCGAGGAGGTGGACAAAGTCAAGCGGAGCGCCAACGGCATCATCGTCGACCCCGTTACGCTGCCACCCAACGCCAGCGTGGCGAAGGCCCGGCAGGTCATGCAACAGCACAATGTCTCGGGCGTTCCCATCACCGAATCCGGCGGTCGGTTGGTTGGTATCCTGACGCGACGGGATTTGCGATTCCTGGAAACCCACGACTTGCCCATCCGGGATGTCATGACCCGTGATAATCTGGTGACAGCAACGGGGACCGTAACGCTTGAGGAAGCTGAGAAGATTTTGATGGCAAAAAAGGTCGAGAAACTTTTGCTGGTTGACGAAAACTATACCCTGACCGGTCTCATTACCATCAAAGACATCGACATGATGAAGCACTTTCCCGATGCGTGTAAAGATGCGCAAGGGAGGTTAAGGGCCGGGGCAGCCATTGGTGTGTACGATCTGGAGCGGGCCGAGAGCCTGATCAATAAAGATGTGGACGTCCTGGTCGTCGACAGCGCGCATGGCCACTCGAGCAACGTTTTGGACACCGTCCGGGAAATCAAGAAAAACTGGGATATCGACGTTGTCGCGGGAAACGTGGCAACTTCTGAAGGATGCAAGGATCTCGTGGCAGCCGGTGCGGACGCCGTAAAAGTCGGTATCGGTCCGGGATCCATTTGCACGACCCGTGTGATCTCGGGAGTAGGCGTGCCTCAGGTGACCGCCATTTTTGAAGCTGCTCAGACGGTTGCGGGGACCGAAGTGCCCCTGATTGCCGACGGCGGTGTGCGGTATTCGGGCGACATCACCAAGGCCATCGCCGCCGGCGCGCACGCTGTCATGATCGGAGGTTTGTTCGCAGGCCTGGATGAAAGCCCTGGAGACCAGATCCTTTATCAGGGTCGCACCTTTAAGGTGTATCGCGGAATGGGTTCCTTGGGGGCCATGGTGAAAGGATCGAGTGAGCGGTACCAGCAACAGCGTGGGGGTCGAGGATCGGAAAAGCTCGTGCCGGAAGGCGTGGAAGGGCGCGTGCCCTACAAAGGCGCTTTGGGACCGTTTGTCTATCAGTTGGTAGGCGGTCTTCGGGCTGGCATGGGCTACTGCGGCGCAGGTTCGATCGAAACGCTGCGCGCCGAGGCGCGGTTCATTCAAGTATCGCCGGCAAGTGTACGGGAGAGTCATCCTCATGACATCGCCATTACGCAGGAAGCACCCAACTACACGGCTCAGTTTGCCTCCAGTTCGGGAGACAGGCAGTAGAGGGGGATGGATGGCTGCCGGCACGCTGCTGGTCGCCCTCTTAGGGGCAGGCCAAACGTCGGCAGCGGGCGAACCGGATTCTGCGGAGGCAGCATCGCGGTGGCAGTCGGCGCGTCAGCGTCCTGTCGCCCTGCGCCGTCCGTACGGGGTTTCGCCGGCGGCTCGTGACGTCGGTGACGCGTCGTTTACCGACTCGGGACGCAAACTGCGATGGAAGCAGTCGTCGGAACCCCACGTACGCTGGACGTCGCCATCCCCGGCGCGGACCGGAACTGCAGACTATTCGACCGAACGCCCGGCGGCCGATCGGGATCCGCGGTCGGCAAAAGAAGAGCTCCCGGCGCCGCGGAAGACCGTGCTGCGCCTGGAAGCGAGCGACCGGACGTCGTCGGGCCCGCGTCTTGCGCAGCTCGAAGATCCGCTGCTGCTCGACGAAGAATCCGTGATGCAGGCCCCTTCGCAAGGTCTGCCCGATGCGGGCGGGCCGTTCGAAGACACGTTACCGATGCCGGAGGGACTGGATACTGATTCTTTGACGGACGAACCGCTCCCTGAACCTTTCTCGGAAGACACTCGGTCGGCTCCCATCATCGGTCGCGACCAGGAATCGGCGGCGCATGTGACTCCCGAGGAAGAGTGTTCCCGCGGGCTGGAGGCGATCACGGAAAGCGTCATCGGCAATATCGACTTGAACATCGCCGTTATGGGCGATCCCGGAGACGAGTTGCCGTATGAATGCACGCTGGAAGGCGGAACATTCGCCCAGCGGCTATGGGCCGAAACGCTGTACACCTGGAAAGCGTCGTCGCTGTGCCACAAGCCACTATATTTTGAAGAATTGGCGCTGGAACGCTACGGACACTCCAAGGGGCCTTACGTCCAACCGCTGTATTCGGCGGCTCATTTCTTTGCGTCGCTGCCCGCGCTGCCCTACCTGATGGGGCTTCGGCCACCTAAGGAGTGTGTGTACGCGTTAGGACATTACCGCCCCGGAAGCTGTGCGCCGTATTTGAAATACCCGATTCCCATCAGCACTCGCGGCGCATTGTTCGAGGCCGGCGCGGTCGTCGGCGCGGCCGCCGTGCTGCCGTGAGCATGAGGCGTCGAGCATCATCCCTCGCACTCGGGAAGACCACAGTTACCCATGCCGCATGGTCCCGGTCGATCGCATACGGGCAGATCGGATGCTGTCGATGTGTGCGCGGCAGGGACGCTGAGCCGTTTATCCAACTTCCGGCTGTGGCATTCCGGGCACATCGGTTGCTGTTCTCCGCGAATCAGCAGTTCGAAAGCGGCCTGGCACTGGGTACACTGGTATTCGTAGAGGGGCATCGCGCTGTCGTCCTCGGCCCAAAAGCGTGCGTGTCGTCGTCGGCAGACCCATGCAGCGGTGACCGGGAGCCGAACCCGATTCGTGCCGTCCCCAATTATAACCGGATCAACTGCTGGAGACAGCCAGAATCGTGTCCCAGATCATCCTGACGCGCGATCAAATCCGCCGCGTCGATCAGCGCGCGATGAGCGATGTCGGGATGTGTGGATTGGTATTGATGGAAAACGCTGGTCGAGGCGTGGTCGATACGCTGTGCGAACTGGGTGTAACCGGACCGGTGGCCATCTGCTGCGGCAAGGGCAACAACGCGGGAGACGGCTTCGTGGTGGCCCGTCACCTGGACAATCGGGGGATACCGGTGGATGTTTACCTGGCGTCGCCGGCTGCCGAGATGTCGGGAGACGCGCGGACCAATTTCGAGATCCTGAAGCACACCTCGGCCACGATCCATTCGCTCGAGTCTGATGCCGGCTGGCAGTCGCGTGTCGCACGGCGGTTGGCCACGGCCGAATGGATCGTGGATGCGTTGCTGGGCACCGGCGCGCGGGGCGATCCGCGGCCGCCGCTCGACGCCTGGCTTCGGCTGATGAACGCCGCGCCAGCCGCCAGACTGGCCATCGACGTTCCGAGCGGGCTGGACTGCGAAACCGGCCAGGCATCGGCCGACACGTTCCGGGCCGACCACACGTGTACTTTCGTGGCGGTCAAGCCGGGTTTTCTGCAAGCCGAAGCGCGGCCATTCGTGGGCGCCACGCATGTCGTGGATATCGGTGTCCCTCGCAGCGTCCGCGACGCCGTCCGAGGCGACGCATGACACACCGCGGTGCGGCCGTGGTATGCCGTGACCGCGGATCATTGCCGATCGCGGTTTTACTCACCCACGGCTGAGGGGGGTTCGTATTCGAAGTCTTTCCACTTCATTGCTCGGCGGAACGGCTCCACACGCAACATGACTTCACCGTTCTGGAAAATCCGCACCGTGCCCGTCGACTGGCTCACGGTCACCGCGACGGCTTTGGTCGACCGGCTGACGGCAGCGGCCGCCCAATGGCGGGTTCCGAGGCCCTTGGAAAGCGTGATCGCCGTCGCCGGCGCCGATACATACTGCGCGGCGGCTTCCACGGTGCCGTCGGCTGACACAATGATGCCTCCGTCCACCTGGGCGATCTCCTTGATCCCTTCGCGAACCCGAGCCTCGTCCAATTTCCGCTCTTTGCGGGCATAACCCTTGACGGGGTCGAAACCGACGGGGTGGCAGAGTTCGAGCACTTTGCGGTGGTCGCCCACGACGAACAGCGTGCCCACGGGATTCCCTTCGCGGCCTTCACGCCCGATATCGACCGCCAGATCAACGACGGACTTGAGCGTATCGAGCGGCACGCTGGTTTCCAATTGGCGCAAGTCGCGCACGGTCAGCCGGCCCAGATGCTCGTCCAGCCGCACCACGCTGATCGTGTCCGCGTTTCCGGCTTCGAATCCGCTGTACAGCACTACAACACGGCCGCCGGGCGGGAGCATGTCGTCGGCTACGGCTTCCAGCATCGCTTGCGTCAGCCGCTCGTAGACGGGGCTCTCCGGCATGTTGAGAACCACCGGCAACAGCTTGGCTTCCTCGGCGCCGGCCAGTTGTTGTTCCGTATCGGCCGCCACCAGTACGGGAAGCAGGCCGGCGATTTTCTTCAGGCGTTTCCAGTTGGTGGGTGAATCCACCAGCATCAGCAGCGCGTCGGCGTCTGTTGCCCTGGCCAGCTGGACGGCCAGATTACACAGGCACAGCATCTGTTCTGACAGTTTCACTGAGGCAGATATCTCGTATAGGCTGGAAACGAAAGGCGTTCCCCGCGAAAACCGCCGCCAGGTAATCGGCAACATGGCGGCCCCAGCGATACCTGGAAACTCCGCTCAGAACGCAAGCGCACGGTGGGCCCGGGGCGCGACGCAGGGATGCCGCAACAGACGAAGACTACACAAGTCTAATTGCTGGCGTGAGCAGCGGCAAGCGAGGAACCTAACGGCGGTGAGCGTCCCCCGTCGACGGGGCTTCGTCGTCGGCGGCCAGCGTGTGATCACCGTCGTCCGACGGATGGAGATAGTCGTCTGCCGAGCCGCCGAACACCCTCTGGTCGTACAGTGTCAACGCTCGCAGCGCGTGCCCCAGCGGCCCGATTCGCCAGCGCCGGTTACGGTTCTGTTCCAGCAAGTCACACAAGAACCGAACGCCGCGGATGGTGCGCGGGTCCTGCAATTCTGGCTCCGGCAGTGAGAAGGCGAGCCATTCCAGGATGTGGCCGGTGGTCTGCAATTTTCGCGCGGGATCATGGCGGTTGCCCCGGCCTTGAAACCATTCCGTGCTGAAGCTTCCGTCGGCATTCTGCAACTTGAAAGTGTACTTGTGGTATTCCCGCACATACGTGGCGGCCCGGCGATACTCGCCGATGACTGGCTCGCCGTGCCTGGCCTGTTTCTGGACCGCGTAACTTAGTCCCATCAACCGGTGCGTGCCGCCGCAGGCCGCGCCACGGATGGGCTGTGCGATTTCTTCACGAATGAGTTTGGGAAGATTCCACGTCCCGCCGGACTCGCTCTGCCACTGAACGTCGGAGTCCAAATAGTGCCCCAGGCCGATCAACTTGAACGTCAACTCCGTGCCTGACCGGCATGTCCGCATTTCGTGCTCCACCAGGTCGTCTACGGTGAAGCGGGCATCGCCGATTTGGATCGGATAATCCGCCATCACGCGCGATTGTGCCAGGATTGCCAGAAACTGTCCCGAGTGGCCCTGGACTCCGGGACCCTGACGCAGGTCGAACGCCTGCCCGGATCGATAGAGCAGCCGCTGGCTGCCGCCTCGACCGTTGAAGCAGAGCCAACCGATTGCCGTAATGGGTTCGCCGCCGGGGCCGCCCCGCCGCACGGGGGCGTCCACACCATAGGCCACAATCCAGTGCATGATCTCCCAGGGGGAATGTTCCCGCGTGTTGACCGGCGTGTGGTAGTACGCCGCCAGGACCCGGCGAATTCGACCCCGCAGCGCCTGCATCCCGGGCGGCAGGCCGTGCTGGTCGATGTCGGCGTGCGCCTCGTCGACTTGATGGCTCACATCGGTGGCGAGATTCGACACAAAAGTGGTTTTGCGACGATGGGCATATGCAAGTCGATCGTCGTCGCCGGCCGATTCGTCCTCGTTGATCTGTGGGGAGCGCGCCGCTATTTGCACCGCCTGGCGGACGTACCACCAGGCGCGGCTCAGGTGCCGGCCGGCATCGTCAAACGGTGCGTCTTCCGCAGGATTCGCAGGCGGCAAAGTTTGCCTATCCAGGGATTCACCGACGACCGAGTGGGGTCGAAGAAGCGGTCCGTTTTCACCAGTCTCCGCAAAAACCGGACTCGCCAGGCAGAACCCGGCCATCAGCCCGCCGACGTAGAGAATTGAACGGTTCATAGCTGTCTTGCCCATGTCGCGTGTCGAGAAGCGGTAGCAGGGATATCGGTCTCTGGTTGTCAGGAATCCATTATCGGACACCAGTTTTCACTTGCTGCCGACCGCTCCTGTTCTGCGGCCACGCGCCACTGCCGATCCGGTGCGAAAGTGCCGATTGCGACGGCAGGAAACAACGCGTCTCTGCAGTTTACATCGTGACGTTCGCATGTCGGCCAGCCAGCGTGGAAAACCTTTGTTCCCAATCACGTCCCGCGGGTCTGGGCCGACAGCCATGCCATCGGAAAACGCAGCCCAGACAGGATGAACACCTTAATAGCGTCCAACAAGACATCAGGGATGCATTACCCAAAACGCGAGTTTGCAGACAAACCGGCGGTTTGGTTGGCAGGTCCACGAGGGTCGACCGGAAACCCCACCACGTGACGGGTAGGCACATCAGATGAACGGTTTTGGGGCGACCGATTAATGACTTCGTTTCAGAATAACCGGCGAGCACGATCGGCCAGAGAAGGGGGCGGCTGGGCCAGCGTGGGCCCGGTTTGGACGTACTGTCGCCACGCCGACGCGTCGTTGCCGAAATCTTCCCCGGTCAACGTCTTGAGGGACTGCATGGCCCGATACTGCAGAGCCGGATCGGAGCTCTCCAACGCCGCGCCCAGCGCACCGACGGCGCGCGGATCTCGACACCGGGACAGAGCCCGCGCAGCGGCGAGTTTGACGTCGATCTCCGTCTCGTAGGAAAGTGCCCGGCTCAACGGTTCCACAGCATCGGGTCCCGCCTGGTGGCCCAAGGCATCACAGCATGCGACTCTTACGGTCACGGCCGGATCTCTAAGCCCTTCGCGTAACGCCGGCTGCACAGCAGGGCAATCCAGCGTGGCCATCGTCCGCACGATTTGCGTGCGCACGGCGGCGTCCTGTTCCGTGCGAATTTGATTCAACAGCTCGCCCGCCATCCGCTGCCGCTCCTCCAAACTGGCACGCGACGCGTTTTCCGCGATGCTCTCCAGACGCGATATCCGCTTGGCAGGCGTTGCCAACGTCGTGCGTTCCGGCGGCTCGAACGGCCAGTACGGCCACACCGAGTAAGGCGCGATGGAGCAGCCCGCCGCCGACCATGCCAACATCATCAGCCAGGCGCCGTGGAGCACTCGTCGCTGAAGGACAAGCTCTGATCGGAGCGGTGTCATCGGGCGACCCATTCGCGTTACGAAACAGGGCTGTTCGGGAGCAGTCTGGAGGGTCCCCGAGCAGGCGGCGGACTATATAGCAAAGGCCCTGGGGTCGGTCTACCCCACGGGCCCACAGAGGCCGAGAAAGGGCCGTGAGCAAACCTGGCAGCTCAACGCGAAC
>Ga0315534_1002628_pt1 | contig 11928 bp, 9 predicted proteins | sample SalMarSW160240MG_FD_203094 | JGI IMG/M metagenome (GOLD analysis project Ga0315534, IMG submission 203094) | Salt marsh sediment microbial communities from the Plum Island Ecosystem LTER, Massachusetts, United States - Salt Marsh Sediment SW1602-40 ... | reverse complement strand
ACCGCAGACCCTCCTGGCCTGCTCTACCACGTTGCAGATGCCAGCGTGAGAGCACCCCGTGATGATTACCAGGCCATGAGGCGCCTTGTAGGCTAGCGCAGAGTCATCGAGGAGGAAGTCATCCTTCTCCACGCCATCGTCCACGATCTTGCCGATGGGCTTCTGGGCTTCGAAATCGTTGGTCCTTTCGATCTCGCCCAGGAACACCAGTCGTTCGGTCAACCACACAGGATTGCTGCTCAGTTGGAGGTGGAAGAAGCCAGAGAGCTTGTCCGCAGAGAGCAAGGAACCGATCTCTGGCAGGTCGCCGACCCTCCTAGAGGATAGGGTCAGGGGGTGGGTGACCAACGTGGGTCTCTTGGCCTCGAGCTTCTCGATCTTCGCTTCGGTGTAGAGCCGCAGCAGGGGGGCCAGCCCCCAGGTATGGTCGATATGGCCGTGAGAGAGCACCACGAAGTCGACGTCCAACAGATCGATCAGCAGCTTCCGGGCGTTGAGGATGAAGGCCTCTGAGTATCCAACGTCGAACAGGACCTTCTGGCCCCCGGTCTCGATCAGATAGGACACCCCCGGCTCGCCCAGGAAGTACCGGTCGATGAGCGTGTTGTTGTCCACCAGCACGGTCAGCTTCATCTGCGTACTCACCAGAGTCTCAGCGGCCGCCTCGTCTCAGACCCTCCACTCCCCGCCTTCGATGACCAGCTTGCCGTCCAGCAGCAAATCGGGCTGCGGGATCACGAAGTCCTCGTGGAGGTCGGCCACCACGGTCCCACCCATGTGGGAGCTATCCCCGATGGCCAGGTGCACCGTGCCCTTGATCTTCTCCGCCTCCAGCACGTTGTCCGGCTGTTTGGCGTTGGGGTTGGTCCCGATGCCCAGCTCCGCCAGGTTGCGGCGGGCCAGGTGCGTCTTCTCTTCGCTCCCTAGTTGGAGCAGTCTCCTGAACTCGTCGCCCACCTTTCCTCCACCCTGGCAAGACACCACTAGTCCCCTCTCGAAGTGGAAGGTCATGTCCTCTGTCAGATGAGGATACCAGCCCGCCTGGGCCACGATCACCCCCTCGGCCGTGCCTTCCACCGGCGCGGCATAGGTCTCCCCGGCGGGAAGGTTGCTCCATTCTGCCCTCTCCGAGCACAGCCCCGTGTCCACTCCCCCCGCTCGACCGGCCAGGCTGAAAGAGATGTCGGTCCCACCCGGAGAACGCACCGTGGCCCTCGCGGCCTCCGTGACCAGATGGGCCAGTTTCTCCGTGTCCTGTGCTACCTGCTGGTAGTCCACAGACATGGGGCCGCCCGGGTGGAACATGCGGGCCTCGAACCCGGGCATGCTGGCGATGCGCACGCCAGCCTCGGTGGCACGGGCACGGGCCTGAGTGTGGGAGAGAGAGTAGTTGACGATGGCGATGAGCACGTCGGCCTCGCACATCTTCTCCGCCATGGCCTCGCCCGGCTCGCTGCCGTGTTGCCCCACAGACGGGTAGGGATAGAACTCCACACTACACTGGGCAAAGGACTCCACTGCGATCTCCGCCACCATCTTCGCCAACGCAGAGCGCTCCAGTTGCTCCACCAGTTCCGATAGCTGCTTGTCGCTCCAGTGCTCCAGAGTGGGGGGATCGGCCACTACCAGCAGCCTCTCTCCATCCTTGAGCCCCATGTTGACCTGCAACATGCTGAGCACGCCGTCCTCCATCAGTCTCCTCACCGGCCAAGCCATTCCATCCTCCTTCGGGCCTTTGTGGGCGGTCCGTGCCGCCACCCGGCCCATTGTACCACAGACAAGGCGGGCACGGAGATGTGCCCGCCTAAGGTGACCTTTCACGTTCCTTGAGCTCGCGCACAGGCACGCCCACGAGGCTACTCACGGGATTCCGATAGCACCTCCTCGGATATGAGAAACAACGGATCAGCGATGCGCTTCAGCGATTCCGCCAGTTCGGCCTGATAGTCAGCATCGAAGAAGGACTTCTCGAAGGTCTCCAGGTCGGGAAAGTAGGCCTCGGTCATGTAACGATAGGGAGCCTCGTCCATCTTCCAGGCTTGCTTGATCTTATAGAAGTCGCTCTTGATCACGCCTGGAAGAGACATGTTGCTCTCCTGATGCGTGGTCGTTCGCCACTCGAGGAACTCTTCGTGATCGGCGCCGGCGGGCAGATTATAGACCACAGTCAGCTTGATCATGGTCCCCCCTATTCACTTACGCTTGTCCAACCCATAGTACTGGTTGGCCTGTTCCAGCGTGATGTAGCCGTTCTTCAGATCCTCCTGCACCAGTTCCACGGGGCGCTCCAGCGGGTCGCCCCAGCCGGCGCCCGTGGACGTCATCACCTGGATCACATCGTCCGTGTTCAAGGTCAAGCCGCTCACCACCGCATAGCGTTCGGTTTCGCCGTTGGCTCTCCTGATCAGCACGTGATTGCGGGAACCCGGTTGCCCGCCCTTCAGGGGCCACGGGGGCACCTTGTCGCGGGTATAGGCCACTGTCAACCAGGCGTTGTCGGACTTGATGCGATAGTCGATGCGCACCCCCTTGCCGCCCCGATGGAAGCCGGCGCCGCCATCCTCATCGTGGAAGCTGAGATAGTCCACGGTCACGCCATAGCGCGCCTCGGCCACCTCGGCCGGACAGTTGTAGGTCTCGCCGTGCAGCCCCGAGAACTGACCCGAGTTGCCGTCGGAGGTGGGCGATCCACCCCAGCCGCCCAGCTCGGGCTCGATCACAGCGTAGCTCCGGCCCGTGTCGGGATGGATGCCGCCGAAGAGCGTGCCGCACACCGAGGAAAAGCTCCCCGCCGGCAGCCGGTCCGGCATCTGCTCCGCCAGACACCGCCAGATCAAATCGTGAAGCCTGATGGTGATCTCGTAGTAGATGCCCTGGGCCGCCGGGTACATGGGATCAAAGACGCTTCCGTGACGCGTCAGGACCTTCAAGGGCCGGAAGGTGCCACCGTTGCTCAGCCTTTCCGGAGAGACGATGCCCTTGAAGGCGATCTGGCAGGCCACCACCGCTTCGTCCCGGCTCATGTTGAAGGGGCCTGGGTCCTGGTCGGGATTGTCCCGCAGATCGACGATGAATTCGTCATCTGTGATATCCACTGTGACTACGTAATCCGGTCCCTGGTCTTGCGGCTCAACCAGATGGTACCTGCCCTTGGGCAGGCGTCTCAGGGCCGCCAGGGTGACCTGCTCGCCATAGTCCAGGTACTCTCTGACCGCTTGCAGGAAAACCTCCGCCCCATACTTGTTTACAATCTCCAGGACGCGCCGCTCACCGACTCGCACCGCAGCAACGCCAGCCCACAGATCGCCCGTGAGGAAATCAGGCATGCGACAGTTCGAGGTGAGGATATCGAACACAGACTGAATTGGCTGGCCGCGGGAGAAGAGCTTGATGGCCGACAGGATCATTCCCTCTTGAAAGATCTCCGTCGCCTCGGTGGACATGCTGCCGGGCACCATGCCTCCCACGTCATTCCAATGGGCGATGTCGGCAGTCCAGGCCACGATTTCACCATCTACAAAGACGGGCATCACCAGTATCACGTCGTTCAGGTGGGTCACCCCGCCGGTGTACGGGTCATTGGTGATGAAGATATCGCCCGGCTCCACGTCCCCGGGCTTGTTGTGCTTCTCTATCACCCGTTTGACCGTCTTGTCCAGCACACCGACGAAGGCCGGGATTCCAGCTCCGGAACCAGCCAGTTCGCCATACTTGTCCATGATGCCCGTGCCCATGTCCAGCACTTCGTAGATGATGGCACTCATCGCCGTGCGGCGCAGGGCGCCGAACATCTCGTCAGCAGCCGCCTGTAGTGAGTTCTGGATGATTTCCATGGTGATGGGGTCATACTCTTCGCTCATCGGGAATCCTCCTCATCGGGCAGTGTGGATCTGATAATTGCCGTATTCGTCGACCTGGCACGGCAGGCCGGGCGGGATCACCGTCGTGGCCCCGGACTCTTCAATGATCGCGGGACCCACGAAATCCATGCCTGGTTCCAGGGCATCGCCGTCGTAGATCGTCGCCTCCTGGATGCCGGCTTCGACGTAGTCCACATCCCGCCGTCCCTTGACCGCATCGTCGAGCTTGCGGCCCGTGGTGGGGAACTTCTCCGGCGTGAGCTTGTCCACCTCGCCCAGAGCAACCAGGTGATAGGCGACCAGCTCGACCGGGGCTTCCAGCCGGTAGGTGTATTCGCGTTCATAGTCCGTGTCGAAGCGCTCGCGTATGGCATCGATCTGCTGCGCCGTGATCTCCCCGTCGGGCAGCACGATCTCCACAGAGTGCTCCTGGTTCTGGTACCGGCACCGGGCATAGCGCAGAAAGGAAACGCGCGCCGGGTCGATGTCCTCAGCGGAGTACTCCTGGAGAGCTTTGTCCTCCAACTCTCTCAGCGTCTGGTCCAACTGCCTTGCCGCTCCCGAGTCCGACAGATCGACGATCTGCGTCTGCAAGTAGTCGCGACGCAGGTCGCTGAGCAGCATGCCCCAGGCAGAGAACACACTGGATTGCCTGGGGATCACTACCTTCTTGATGCTCAGCTCCTTGGCCAGGGCGCAAGCGTGCATGCCACCTCCGCCGCCGAACGCCAGCAGGGCGAAGTCTCTCGGGTCGTGGCCGCGATTGATCGAGATCAGCTTGATGGCGTTGACCATGTTGTTGTTGGCGATACGGACGATGCCACGCGCCGCCTCCCGGCGGTCCGTGTTGAGGGTCACCGCCAGCTTGTCCAGCGCACGGTCCACCGCATCCATGTCGGCTTCTATCGTACCGCCGCAGAAGTAGTGCGGGTTGATGCGGCCCAGCGCCAGATTGGCGTCGGTGGTCGTAGCCTCGGTGCCCCCCAGTCCATACGATACCGGGCCAGGCACGGCCCCGGCGCTCTGCGGGCCGACGTGGAGCCTCTGGAAATCGTCCACCCAGGCAATGGAACCGCCGCCGTTACCGATCTCCACCAGGTCTACCACCGGCACCATCGCTGGGTAACCGGCCCAGGTCTCGCGGCGTTCGATGACGTAGTTGGTGTTGAGCTTGACCTGGCCGCCCGTGATCAGCCCGCACTTGGCCGTCGTCCCTCCGATGTCAATGGCGATGGCATCTGGCTCTCCAATCAGCCGGCCCAGCGCCGCAGCACCCCAGATACCGCTGGCCGGACCTGACTCGACCATGGTGATGGGGATTTGACGTGCGCTCTTTACCGTGTCCACGCCGCAGTTGGACTGCATGATGTAGGGCGTGCACCTCATGCCCGCATCGTAGAGGACGCTGGTCAGGCGATCGAGGTACCGGTGGGCCACTGGTTGCACGTACGCGGACAACACCGCGGTGTTGGTACGCTCGTACTCCCGCCACTCCCGCGTGATCTGGTGCGAGGCCACCGCGGAGACCTCCGGCCAGAGCTCCTTCACCTTGGCTAGCGCTGCCTCTTCGTGGACCGGGTTGGCGTATGAATTGATGAAGCTGATGGCAACAGCCTCGACCCCTTCGGCCTGAAAATCGTCCAGGATGGCCGGCAGGACCGAAAGATCAAGAGGCGCGGTCTCGACCCCCTTGTAGTTGATACGCTCTCTTATCTCTCGACGCAGGTGCCGCGCCACGAACGGCTCTGGCTTGCGGTATTCGAGGTTGAAGAAATCGGGGCGATGGCCACGCCCGATCTCTATGATGTCGCGGAACCCCTCGGTAGTGAGCAGCCCGACCTTGGCCCCTTTTCTTTCGGTGATGGCATTGATGACGATCGTCGTCCCATGCACGAACGACGCGAACTCGCTCGGCTGTATGCCAGCGGCCGAGATGACGTCCATCACGCCCTGTTCGTACTGTGCGGGGGTCGTGTGGCTCTTGCCGGTGACGACCTCACCGTCAGGGGTGACGAACACGAGATCTGTGAATGTACCTCCAATATCCGTAGCAACCCTCAGCATGTTGATATCCTCCACAATGATGTCTATGGCTGGCTTGCGAACGTAGCCCGCGCGGTCGCCTGGGCATACTCCTTAAACGAGACTCAGTCCCCCCGCAACCAGGATCTCATGTCACCAAGATCGTACTGCTCCCCGAGTCGCCAAGGACCGTACTCCGCTGGAGGAGGTGATTCGTAGCCCCCGATCTTGCTGTGACTCCACCCCAAGCGGCTATTCAGCTCAGCGGCGAACTCGGCCGTCTTCAAAGCGGCGATCATCGAGTCTATGACAGGCACGTCCAGCTCCTCTTGAAGCTCCTCGTAGAAGCCATAGGTTGCTGTACAACCCAGGATGATCACCTCGGCGCCGTCGTCTTCCACGGCTTCCCGGGCCACCTCTCTGAACCTGCGGGCTGTCTCCACCTCGTCCTGGTGGAACTCCAACACCCCCAGGTCCACAGACTTGAAGGAAGCCAGGCGCTCCCCCATGCCGTACTTGACCACGTTCTCCCTCATCTCCGGGATCCACTTCCTGCGGCCCACGATGATGGAGAACTTGTCTCCCAGAGTGGCTGCGAGGTGGGTGGAGGCTTCGCAGGGAGCTACCACCGGCATACGCTCCGCCACCTCCCGCGCGGCCTGCAAGCCTACGTCGTAGAAACAGCCGATGATGGCAGCGTCAAAGCCCTCCCTCTCCGCCGCCATGATCAGATGCAGGATGTCCACCAGGACGAGAGCCTCGTAGTAGTAGTACTCGAGATGCTCCGGTCCCCGGGGAAGCATGAGCATCTTCAGTTCGGTTCCCTCCCGCTTGTGGGAGGTCAAGAACTGGTGGCCCTCGTCCACCACCCCTTTTCCGACTGGATCGATGTACAGGACTCTCTGTTTCATGGCCATCTCCAGAACGAGTAGCCAGCCATCCAGCGTGCTCCTTGTGCTAGGCGCCTCTCTGTCCGAATTGGTGACAGCGGACCGTGTGCCCCGGCTCGACCTCAACCATGACCGGATCCACCTTCGAGCAAAACTCGGTGCTCTGGGGACACCGAGGGTGAAAACTGCACCCACTGGGGACGTTGACCGGACTGGGGATCTCGCCGCGCGAGGTGATCTTCTTGGGCTTCAGTTGCTCCTCCTCATCCGAGACCACGGGGATGGAGGACAGGAGCATCTGCGTGTAGGGATGATACGGGTTGCGGAAGAACTCGGCCGCCTCGGCGGTTTCGTAGATCCTCCCCAAGTACATGATGGCGACCCGAGAAGCGACGTTTCTCATCAGACTCAGATCGTGCGTGATGAACAGATATGACAGGTGGAACTCTCTCTGAAGCCGAAGCAGGAGGTTGATGATCTTGGCCTGGATGGACACATCCAGTGCCGACGTCGGCTCATCCAGGATTACAAAAGAGGGGCCGGTGGCCAAGGCCCTGGCGATAGCCACCATCTGCTTCTCGCCACCTCCCAACATCTGAGGGTATTTGTGCATGTAGTCCGCAGGGAGTTCGACCATCTGCAGGAGCTCCAGGGTCCTGGTCTGGAGATCCACATTCGATCCGTATAGACGCAGCGGAAAACCTACGATGTCTTTGATGGTCCTCCTGGGATTCAGCGAAGAACCAGGGTCCTGGAAGACGATCTGAATCTCCTTCCTCAGGTCTGACCTCCGCTTTCTGCCTCTCCCATACATACTCTGTCCCCGGAAGGCGATGTCCCCCGCGGTCGGCTGATACATCCCCACGACGGTATAGGCCACGGTGCTCTTGCCCGAGCCCGACTCGCCCACCAGGCCGAACGTCTCCCCTTCTCGGACCGCAAAGGAGATGCCATCCACCGCCTTCACGGTAATCGGCTCTCGTGCTACGATGCCCCGATGTCCAACAACAAAATGCTTCTTCAGATCGGTAATGGTCAACAGTTCGCCGCTCATGCGCTCTGAGCTCCCTCTTCTTCCTGCGAGTAGAGAAAGCAGGCTACCTGGTGGTCTCCGCTGACCTCCACGAACTGGGGTTTCTCTACCCTGCACTGTTCCATGGCCCGCTCGCAGCGGGGATGGAAACGGCAGCCGACCGGCGGGTTGAGGTAATCGGGAATCCGTCCCGGGATCCCATCAGCGATTCCTCCGCCGGTCAGCTTGGGGACCGCGGCCATCAGCCCCACGGTATAGGGGTGGAGAGGATGGGAGAACAGCTCGTGAGTGGGAGCTACCTCCACCATGTTGCCGGCGTACATGACGTAGACCCGATCGGCCAACTCGCGCACCACCCCCAGGGTGTGGGTGATGAGGATGATGGACGTGTTCAGCTTGTCGGTCAGTCCTCTGAGCAACCGCAGGATCTGGTCCTGGATACTTACGTCCAACGAGGTCCCTGGCTCGTCTGCGATAATCAGTTCCCTGTCGCCGGCCACCGCCATGGCGATACAGACGCGTTGCCGCATGCCGCCGCTAAGCTGGAATGGGTAGTTCTTGAGCAGGCGTTCCGGGTCGGGCAGGGCCACCTCCTTCAGGGCCGCCACTGCCCGCTGGCGGATCTCCTTGCCAGACAACCTCTTGTCCCCCGCCGCGGAGTACTTGACCGCCGCGTCCATTTGCTGACCAACGGTGAACACCGGGTTGAGAGCCGCCGTCGGATCCTGGAAGACCATGGCCATGCCTTCACCCCGCACTCGCCCGAGTTCCCTTGAGTTCATCGTCAGGATGTCGCGCCCCTTGAATAGGATCCCACCGCCCGTGATCCGTGCCGGCGGCATAGGCAAGACGCGCAGAACAGCCTTCATCGTCGTCGTCTTTCCGCAACCTGTTTCCCCTACCAGCCCAACCTTCTCTCCGCTGCTCACCGTGAATTGGACGCCATCGAGGACCTTCAGCGTGCCGCCAAAAACGTCGAAGTTGACGCGAAGGTCCTTGATGTCCAGCAGGAGATCATTCTCCATGCTATACCTCCTCAGCGCCGAGCATATCACGCAGGCCATCGCCTAGCAGGTTGAAGCCCAGAACGACGAGCACGATAGCCAGAGCGGGGAACACTGCGATCCACCACTGGTCCGGCAGGTATCGGTAGCCATCGGCGACCATCGTCCCCAGCCCGGGCCGTGGCGGCTGCACGCCGAGACCGACGAAACTGAGGGAGGAGCCGATGAGGATCACCCAGCCCATGTCCAGGCTCATCTTGGTGAAGATGGGCGAGATGCAGTTGGGCAGGATCTCCCGGAACAGGATGTGGAGCTTGCTGGCTCCGATGAGTTCAGCCGACACCACGAAGAACTCGTGCCGCAAGGTGGAGGCTAGACCGTAGACGAGGCGGCAGTACCACGGCCACCACATCAGGGAGACAGCCAGCATGGCATTGAACAAGTTAGGGGTGAGCACCGAACAGATAGCCAGAGCCAGCACCAGCGGCGGCACAGCCAGGAAGATGTCGGTGGTCCGCATGATCACCGTGTCCAGCCATGTCCCCTGGTAGTAACCGGCCACCAGCCCCAGCATGACCCCAGGAGGCACAACCAAGCAGAGAACCACTACTCCCATGCTCAGCGAGAACCGAAAGCCGTAGAACACCCGGCTCATGATATCGCGACCCACCACATCGGTCCCAAAGGGATAGGTCCCGGATGGGGACCGACTGGCGTTGGCGAAATCGACGAAAGCGCTGGCGTGCTGTGGATAAGGGGCCACCACAGGGGCGAAAATGGCCAAAAGAGTCACCAATAGGACCGTGAACAGGCCCACGATGGACAGACGGTTGCGCGAGAACTTGTACCAACTACGTCGTAGGTCCTCTCTCCTATTCGCCGAGGCCAGGGTTGCTGCGGATATCATCCTGTCACTCGCTCCTTCCTGCGCCCAGCTGGATACGTGGATCCAGCCTGGCCACGATGATATCGACCCCGATGTTGGTGATGATGAAGACCACACCCAGGATGAGAATCACTGCGGATATGGCGTTCAGGTCTTTGCGCAGCATAGCATTCATACCGTAGCGAGAGATCCCAGGCCAGTTGAAGACCAACTCCACGAGGAAGGCATTGCCCAACGTGGCCGCGAAGTCGAGGCCCAGGATGGAGACCGTGGGAATCAGAGAGGGCTTGAGCAGAAAGCTCCTCATGATTACGCTCCCTGGAATGCCCAGCGAACGTTCGGCAGCGACGTAGTCTTTGTTAAGGTTGTCAGCCATCGTGGAACGGGTGATACGCGCTTCTTGGGACATACCGCCCAGCGACAAAGCCACCGCGGGCAGGATGAGGTGCCAGAGCGCGTCAAAGAAGGCGGGGATATTCCCAGCCAACAGAGAATCCACGGTGAGCAGACCGGTGAGAGCAGTCGGCCTGGCGATCTCAGGGCTGATCCTCCCCATAGTCGGCATCCAGTTCAAAGCCATGCCGAAAAGCAGTAGGAAGAGAACAGCGAAGACAAAAGAGGGGGTCACCACCCCCAGGTAGGAGATGACCCGCAGCACGTTGTCCACCCACGTGTCCTTCTGCCAGGCCGATATGGCTCCCAGGATGATCCCTCCCGCCCCATTGATTAGGCCGGCCAAGAGAGCCAGTTCCAGGGTGGCCGGGAAGAACTCCTTAATGTCATCGGCTACCGGGCGCCGCGTCACTAGCGAGATGCCGAAATCGCCCCGCAAGGCATCGCGCAGCCAGTAGTAGTACTGCACATACAGTGGCTCGGTTAGGTGCATCTGTTCGCGCAGGTTGTCAACCACCCACTGGGGCGCTCTGGCGCCCACGGCCATCCGCGCAGGATCGCCCGGCATGATCCGGGCGATGATGAAGATCAAGATGGAGAGACCCAGCAGCACGAAGATAGAATGGACCGCGCGACGCCCAAGGAAGGTGGCAAAAGTCATCTTACCCTCGCCGATCAATTCAGCTGAAGCCCCTGAGGAGCGTTGGCGTGCCCCTCAGGGGCTCGATGCTGGCACGTCTGCAACACCTACGGCCCTGTGATCCCAATTCCGGCCGCGAACATGGTGTAGCCCATCACCGGTATGACCTCTCCACGGGCAGGAGGCCAATCGACATAGGATTGGACCGCGTGCTTCTGCACCTGGTCGTACAGGAAGATGGACGGGCACAGGTCCACGATGTAGTCCTGCAACTCCCTGTACTCCGCGTACCGCTCATCCTCATCCACGGTCGCCAGGGCATCGTCGATCCTCTGGTCCAGGTCGGCATCCAACAGCCACTCGTTCTGCGACCAGGTGGGCGCAGCGTCCGAGTGGTAGCGTACCTTCAGCAGTGAGCCTGCTTCGGGGAAGTCGGCCGATACGTACGTGGTCTGGATGTGAGGGCTGGTATCCAATGAACCTCCCTCTTCCACCATGGACATCCAGGGGGTGGATACGATGTTGACGTTGATGCCGACGTCAGCCATGTTGGCCTGGAACAGGAGTGCGAACTTCTCCTCGGCCGACACCTCCGTGCACCAGTGTACTTCCACCGGGTACTGATCGAGTTGATCAGCGTACGCCGACAGCGCCAGTTCCTCACGCGCCTTGTCGAGGTCACGCTCGAACACGAAGACATCAGGGTTGTGACCGGCGCAAATCGCGGGAACAGGCCCCTGCGACTGCTGCGTCCCCGGCCACTCCAGACCCACCGCGGCCTCGTAGTCAAACGCGTAGGCCATCGCCCGGCGGAAGTGGACATCGTCGGTGGGCGGCTTCTGGGTGTGGACCATGTAGTAGAACTCGGTGAGGACAGGGAAGGCCACGATGTCGACCCCTTCCAGCTCATCGAGCGCCTCCAGCGCCTCCACGGTCTGCCACTGGTCAGTGATCTCCAACTCCTGCCTCGACATCATCGTGCGGACGGTGGCTGACTCGGTGGTGGCGATGAACCTCACCTCGTCGGGTGCGTTCTCATCGAACTCGCCGAACCAGTCGTCGTATTTGTCCATCAGGAGGTACTCTTCCAGGGGGAACTCCTTGACCATATAGGGCCCGGAGCCGGCGTCGTGGGTCAGCAGGTACTCCTTGCAATAGTCGCCCTTGTCGCCGTAGGGTCCTGGAGTCACGATGTTCTCC
>Ga0315534_1002627_pt1 | contig 11928 bp, 14 predicted proteins | sample SalMarSW160240MG_FD_203094 | JGI IMG/M metagenome (GOLD analysis project Ga0315534, IMG submission 203094) | Salt marsh sediment microbial communities from the Plum Island Ecosystem LTER, Massachusetts, United States - Salt Marsh Sediment SW1602-40 ... | reverse complement strand
AGCGCGTGGATGGTTGGAAAAACGTCTTACGACGACAAGCAAAGTAAGAGGGGGAGTCGTTATGGCACGCATGGAGATGGCGACGGAGATTGCGGGGCTCGGCGCAAGCACGGGCTCCGCGGACTCTCTGTTCGAGTTGGGCATGCTTTACGCGACCGGACGAGATGTGGCCGCCGACCTGGTGGTCGCGCATAAATGGTTCAATCTCGCGGCGGCGCGCGGCAACGCGGCAGCTATGACGCGTCGCCTCGAGCTCGCCCGTGAAATGTCGTGCGAGCAGATCGCGCAAGCCCAGAAGCTCGCCCGGGAGTGGCTGCAAACGAACTAGAGTTTTAGGGGCGCCGCGCGGGGTATTAGTTCCCCTCGGCGCCTTCACCGCTGCAATTACGGAACAAAGACATCATGCAGCGATAGCTCCTTCGGGCAAAACCTGGCCTGGAGTCTGCTGCCTCTGCCTCAGGAACCGTCGCCTGTGCGTTTTGCGAGGCCGGTGGCACCTGCCTCTCGCTTACAGGCTTTCGCGGTAAGGGCTGATCGGTAGGCTCAGACGAGCCACCAAACCGATCCCGGGCATTTCGCACGGCGCGGCCGGTCAATCCCACGAGCGTGTCGGTTTCGCCCGGCTTCTCGAAGGTCTTATTTTCCTGTTCGAGCTTCTTCTGCAATTTTTGCACACTCGGATCCGAAGCGAGATCCTCCGGGAGCGGGCCGTCATAGCTATAGACCTTCTCGATGCCGTTACAGGACGTGCCATGCACCGCCGAACAGGAGGCATGGTGGCCTTCTTTGGCGGTCCGGATCACACAATAGAGCTTGAGCGCATCGCTCGGCTTCGCGCCCCCGGCATCGACCCGGCAAAGATAAGTCTGATCGGGGCCGGTGCAGGTGACGCAGTAGGTCGCCTCCTTGGCAGAGGAGGGCAAAGCGACGGCGAATAACCCAACCGTGAGACAGGCCAACTGCAGGGTTTTTCGGTAAGCCGGCACGATCATGGCGCCAGAAACTCCTTCTTCGCCGTGATTGCCCAAAAATCTAGCACGATTGCGGCTATATGGTTGGCCCAAAAAGGGGATTTATTTTGTCCGCCCCGCCACATTCAGCGGCGGCCGCGTGCGCCTCTCATAGCGAGGGAACCCTCGCTGCCGCTCCGGCAATCCTTCAAACTACGCCGCCGGTTCACCCGTATGGTTGTTGGTTGCCAAGCGGAGCCGGACGAACTAACTGAATTATCTCGACGGAGACGTGGCCGAGAGGCTGAAGGCGGCGGTTTGCTAAACCGTTATACGGTCTAAAGCCGTATCGAGGGTTCGAATCCCTCCGTCTCCGCCACGATCGTCGCTGCCGCCCGCTGCCAGAGTTCGTCACAATGCGGCCTCAAGCTAAGGCAATATAGCCCGCGTGCCACCGAATCCTCCCAAATCCGGCGACCCACGTCTCGACCCGGTCTTCGTCGAGCGGGAGCGGAACCGGTTCGGCGCCAGGGCGCTCGGCTTTCTCATTGTGCTCAACAGCGCCGCAGCGCTGATCCTGCTGGCGATCTTGGGTAAGGCGCCGCCGTCGACCGTCGATGGCAAGGTGGCGGCGGCCATGCTGTTTTTCAGCGGTGGAGCTGTTGCGGCGCTGCTGAGTTCGTTCCTCGCCTACATCAACAGAACGGTAGCTATGGAAGCGCCCAAGCGTGCGGATCTGCGGCGCGCCCTGCAAATTCTTGCCATCGCCGCGGTGGTCGGCAGCGCCGCGGCGTTTCTCACCGGGATGAACATGGTCAGGACGGCCGCCTCGGAAAGATCGAGCTCGCATCCGAAAGGCGCGAAAGAGCAATCGCGCCCGAGCAAACAGAAAGAGAAAGAACCGGTTTTGAAACCGAGTGAGCGCGTGGAACTGCCGATGAAGGTCACCGGCACCGACTCCAATATGGGTTCTGTGCTCCTTCAGTCCGGCCAAGACCGAGAGCAGGCCTAAGATAACCGCTTATTGCTTGAGCAGGGCATTGAGCTCGTCGACCGACAGCGTGTCGCTGTAGACGCCGGCCCCGACTTCGTAAGGCTGACCCTCGACCTTCAGCATATAGGACACCTTGCGGGAGATCTCCTTGGTGTATTCCAGTTCCTTTGCGCCCTCGCTCCTGACCGGCTTCCACCACGGATATTCGAGCCAGCCGCCGCCGGGACGCTCGGCCGCCTTGCAGAATTCGGGCCCGATCACCTTTCCGTTCGCATCCTTGTTCTCGGAGATCTTTGACGGCTTCGTTGCCGGGACAGGATGCGCCACGTCGCCAAGGCCGGCTTCGCAGTTGTAGACGAAGACGTATGAATCCTTCCACACGAAGGGGGAGTCCATGCTCTTGAAGGTCTTCAGGCCGCCTTCGCCTTCCTTCGCCAAGTAGGCTGCGGCTTCCTTCACTTTGGCGATCACCTCCTCAGGTGTTGCCTCCTCCGCGGCGAGTGCGTTCAGCGGAAGCCAAACGAAGGCCGTCACGACAATGAGCGCGATCTTCAACGGTCTGATCATCAAGTCCTCCACGCCTAACCAAGCGAGCAAACGGGCCGAGCCGAAGGCCAAAAACGGCCGAAGCTCCTCTAGGATTGAACCGGAGACCGGTAACAGGCTTAAGGCGGTCCGGTAATCTGGCGGGTGAAATCGCGCCACATCCGCCGCAGGTCGACGGTGAGGTCGCTCACCCTTTCCCCCACCACGGTCCAGTTCACCATCCGGCCCCCTTGCAGCGGATCGGACCTGGAATCGCTGATATAGGCCGCGGCGACCGTGAGCAGGGCGCCAAAAATCATCCCTAAAAGAAATCGCATCCCCGTCCTCTTCAGACCTTTCCAATCATAAGCCGCCTGAGGCCGCAGAGGAAGTTGCCAGCCGCCGCTCGATCCGAACAAGGGAAAGGCGTATTGTCGCAATCGGCGCCCAAACGGGACGAAAACGGGCTTGATTCCCGCCCGCTGGGCTTGATCCTTGATCTTGGTCAAGGTTCTTTGGACTCTGTTGCCCCAGCTTCTGCCGGAAACGGGGGAGACGCCATGGCAGCGATGCTAGAACGCGAGGAGTGGAAGGCCTTTTCCGATTTTCTGGCGCTGGCCGCGGCTGGCCTGTTCACGCTGATCGGCCTGATCTTGGCGCTGGCTGGGGCCGATCCCGCCATGCAGTTCCACGGATGCGTGCTCCTTGGCGCTGCCGGCCTCAGCTTCCTCTACATCCTGACCAAGGTCGTCGAACGGCGCGAGCCGAAAGAGCAGGCCGGCTATGCCGACGGCGTCATCCGGGCCGGCGTGATCGCGACGGTGTTCTGGGGAGTCGCCGGGTTTCTTGTCGGCGACCTCATCGCCTGGCAGCTCGCTTACCCTGCGCTCAATCTCGATCTGCCGTGGACGAGTTTCGGGCGTTTGCGGCCGCTGCACACGTCGGCGGTGATCTTCGCGTTTGGCGGCAACATGCTGATCGCGAGCTCGTTCTACGTGGTGCAGCGCACGAGCCGGGCTCGTCTTGCCGGAAAATGGTCGCCCTGGTTCGTGTTCTGGGGATACCAGCTCTTCATTGTGCTTGCCGCGACGGGCTACATCCTCGGCGTCACGCAGTCGAAGGAATATGCCGAGCCCGAATGGTATGTCGACCTTTGGTTGACGGCCGTTTGGGTCGTGTATTTTCTTGTCTTCGTCGCCACGCTCGCCAAGCGCCAGGAGCCGCATATCTATGTGGCGAACTGGTTCTACCTGTCATTCATCGTCACCGTGGCGATGCTGCATATCGTCAACAATCTGGCGGTGCCGCTCTCTCTGCTCAGCTCGAAGAGCTATGTGATCTATTCGGGCGTGCAGGACGCGATGACCCAGTGGTGGTACGGGCATAACGCGGTCGGCTTCTTCCTCACCGCCGGTTTTCTCGGCATGATGTATTACTTCGTGCCGAAGCGCGCCGAGCGGCCGATCTATTCTTACCGGCTCTCGGTCGTGCATTTCTGGTCGCTGATCTTCCTCTATATCTGGGCAGGACCGCACCATCTGCATTACACGGCTTTGCCGCAATGGGCGCAGACGCTGGGGATGACCTTCTCGATCATGCTGTGGATGCCGTCTTGGGGCGGGATGATCAACGGATTGATGACGCTGTCCGGTGCCTGGGACAAGCTGAGGACCGATCCCGTCATTCGTTTTTTGATCGTCGCCGTGGCGTTCTACGGCATGTCCACTTTCGAGGGGCCGTTGATGAGCATCCGGTCGGTCAATTCGCTATCGCATTACACCGACTGGACCATCGGACATGTCCATTCCGGCGCATTGGGTTGGGTCGCGTTCATCAGCTTCGGCACGATCTACTGCCTGGTCCCGTGGCTATGGCATCGCCGTGCGCTCTACTCCCAGCGCCTGGTCGAGTGGCATTTCTGGATCGCGACGCTCGGCATCCTGCTCTACATCACCTCGATGTGGGTCTCGGGCATCCTCCAGGGGCTGATGTGGCGCGCCTACGACTCCCTCGGCTTTCTTGAGTATTCGTTCGTGGAGACCGTGGAGGCGATGCATCCCTTCTACATCATCCGCGCCTTTGGCGGCCTGCTGTTCGTGCTCGGCTCGCTGATCATGGTCTACAACGTTTGGCGCACCATTCGCGGCGACGAGCCGGTCGATGCGGCCGAGCAGCCGCCCATTGCCGCGGCGCCCGAGCTGCGGCCCGCGACGGCATAGGAGGGGCGGATGGATTGGTCGAAACACCAGGTCCTCGAGAAGAGCTCGATCCTGCTCTTGGTGGCGATGCTGATCACCGTCGCCATCGGCGGCCTGGTCGAGATCGCACCGCTCTTCTGGCTAGGTTCGACAATCGAGAAGGTTTCAGGGATGAGGCCTTATTCGCCGCTCGAGCTTGCCGGCCGAGATATCTATATCCGCGAAGGGTGCTATGTCTGCCACAGCCAGATGATCCGGTCGCTGCGCGACGAGGTCGAGCGTTACGGCCATTACAGCCTTGCCGCCGAAAGCATGTACGACCATCCCTTCCAATGGGGATCGAAGCGGACCGGGCCTGACCTTGCCCGCGTCGGCGGCAAATATTCCGACGAGTGGCATAAAGCCCACATGACCGATCCCCGCTCGATCGTGCCGGAGTCGGTGATGCCGGGCTATCCCCATCTGGGACGGCGAGTGCTCGACTACGACAACATCGCCGAGAACATGACCGCCCTTCGCGTCACCGGCGTACCCTACAGCGACGAGATGATTGCAAGTGCCAAGTCGGATCTGGAAACGCAAGCCGACCCGAGCGCCAAGGAGCTCCAGGCGTTCCTGGCGCGCTACCCGAAGGCGCAGGTCAGACAATTCGATGGCGATCCGGGCTACATATCGGAACTCGACGCGCTGATCGCCTATATGCAAATGCTGGGCACGCTGGTCGATTTCGCGACATATGACGCGGCGGGTCCCAACCTGAGGTGAGGCAGCTATGGGCTACGAGCAAGTGGCATCGATCACCCAAATTGCGGCGCTGTTGCTGTTCATCGCTCTTTTTATTGGCGTCCTGATTTACGTGTTTTGGCCCGGCAATAAGAAGCGCTTCGATGAAGCTGCAAAGCTTCCCTTGGAAAATGATCCGGACTCAGACGAGAAAAAGGACGGTTAAGCTATGGCGAGACGCAATCTCGACACGGTGACCGAGACCGAAACCACGGGTCATGAGTGGGACGGTATTTACGAGCTGAACAAGCCGTTGCCGAAATGGTGGCTGTACGTCTTCTATGCCACCGTCATCTGGTCGATCGGATACTGGATTTTGATGCCGTCCTGGCCGCTTCTATCGGGCTATACCAAAGGGTGGCTCGGCTATAGTCAGCGCGAGAAAGTTGCCGAACAGTTGGACGCGGCGAGAGCCGCAAAATCCGTGTACCGGGAGAAGATCGCCGCCAGCGATCTTGCCGAAATCAACGACGATCCTGAACTGCGGCGCTTTGCGCTTGCCGGTGGTGCGGCCGCGTTCGGCGACAATTGCGCACCTTGTCACGGGCGCGACGCGCAAGGCGGGTCCGGCTATCCAAATTTGCGCGACGATTCTTGGCTATGGGGCGGGACGCTCGATGGCATTCAGCAAACGATCCTCTATGGCGTGCGTTCCGGCAACGCAAAGGCGCACGGCGGCGAGATGCCGGGTTTTGGCCGGACAGGCGTATTGCCCGAGGCGCAGGTCGGCGATGTCGCGGAGTATGTCCTGTCGCTCTCGGGCCGCGGGGACGACGCCCAAGCAGCCCAGCGCGGCGCCAAGATTTTCGCCGACAATTGCGCGGTCTGTCACGGGCCTGACGGGAAAGGGAATCAAGCGCTTGGCGCTCCGAACCTCACCGATGAGCTATGGCTTTACGGGGATGACAAGAAGACCGTTATCGCGACAATCTATGGGGGCAGAGCGGGCGTGATGCCGGCTTGGGTCGACCGTCTCGATCCTGAGACCGTCAAGGAGCTCGCCATCTACGTTCACTCCTTCGGCGGGGGAGAATAGGCGAGCCTAAGATCACAGATTCTGGATCAGAGATGTTGATGGAAGCTCCGAGAGGCCAAGCTGAGGGCGCGCCACCGGAAGCTCCCGGTGTTCCGGTGCCCGAAGCCGCTCCCGGTATTGCGCAGAGCGACGCCCCGACCATTCATAGTGGCGGGACGTCCCTCTATGCCGCCCGCGTTAAGGTCTACCCAAAGCGCGCGCACGGGACGTTTCGCAACATCAAGTGGATCGTCATGGCGGTGACGCTTTCGATCTACTATCTCGTGCCGTGGTTGCGCTGGGATCGGGGGCCTCATTTGCCCGATCAAGCCGTCCTGGTCGACTTTCCGTCGCGCCGCTTCTTCTTTTTCTTTCTCGAGATCTGGCCGCAGGAGTTCTACTACATCACCGGGCTCTTGGTACTGGCGGCGCTCGCACTGTTCTTGGTCACATCGATCGCAGGCCGCATGTGGTGCGGCTATACCTGTCCGCAGACGGTGTGGACCGATTTGATGATCGCGGTCGAGCGCTTCTTTCAGGGCGACCGCAATCAGCGCATGCGGCTCGACAAGACGCCCTGGGCGTTCGACACGCTGTGGCGCAAAGCTGCCACCCATTCCACCTGGCTCCTGATCGCGATCGCAACCGGCGGCGCCTGGGTGTTTTATTTCGCCGACGCGCCGACACTTGCCGGTCAGCTCGCGAGTTTCGACGCTCCGATGGTCGCCTATCTTTTCATCGGCATCTTCACCGCAACGACGTATCTGCTCGGCGGCCTCGCCCGCGAGCAGGTCTGCATCTATATGTGCCCATGGCCGCGTATCCAGGGCGGCATGGTCGACCACGATTCTCTCCTGATCTCCTACAGAGATTGGCGCGGTGAGCCGCGCGGACCTCACAAGACAGGACAAAGCTGGGAGGGCAGGGGAGACTGCATCGACTGCCGGCAATGTGTCGCGGTCTGCCCGACCGGCATCGACATTCGCAACGGCTCGCAACTCGAATGTATTCAATGTGCGTTATGCATCGATGCCTGCAACGAGATCATGGACAAGGTAGACAGGCCGCGCGGGCTGATCGCCTACGATACTGTGCGCAATCTGGAATCGGCGGGACAGGAAGGGTTCAAGCCAAATTTCCTGCGCCCCAGGGTCGTTCTTTACAGCGCGCTGATCGCCGTTGTCGGCGGCATCATGCTGACCGCCTTGATGCTCAGGCCGAATCTCGACGTGAGCGTGCTGCATGATCGCAATCCGCTCTATGTCAAGCTCTCCGATGGCAGCATCCGCAATAGCTACACGATCAAGCTGCTCAACAAGGCTTACCAGCCCCGCGACTTTACGGTGGGTGTAAAGGGATTGCCTGGAGCCGAGCTGACGATCGTCGGCTATGAGAAAGAGACCAATCCCGCGATCACGGTTCCGGCCGACCAACTCCAGTCGATCACGGCCCATGTCACACTTGACAAGAAGGCGAGCGCTGACGTGGCTGCGTCAGGTACCGATTTCCACTTTGTGGTGGCCGGGGTCGATGACGAGACTGAGGCCGAGCACGAAACCACGTTCCAAGGGCCCGGACGATGACGTCGCGAGCCGGTTTCCGCGGCGTAATCGAGGGGCGCCATGTGCTGTTCGGCCTGGTCGCCTTCTTCGGCGTCATGCTGATCGCCAACGGCGCTCTTTTCTACCTGGCTGTCTCGACATTCAGCGGCGGCGATACCTCGAATGCCTACCAAAAAGGTCTTAGTTACAATGAGATAGTCGAGGCGGCAAAACGTCAGGACGAGCGTGGCTGGCGGTCCGAGCTCGCCTACGAGAACAACACCAGGCGGTTGACGCTGAGGATCGTCGACAAACTTGAAGCACCGATCACCGGTCTTCAGGTCAATGCAAGGCTCGGACGTCCGGCGACCGATAAAGAGGATCGCCAAGTCGAGCTCAGAGAGATCGATGCCGGCGTCTATGCCGCCACGCTCGATCTTGCGCCAGGGCAGTGGGTGATATCGATTGCTTCGGGCTGGGACAAAGAAGGCAATGACAGCGCCTATCGTCTCAAACAACGCCTGACGGTTGCCGGAGAGTCATGACCGCGCAAAGTCCAGCAGGCCAACTCGCCAAAGAGGCTGAGACCGCTCGTCCCGCCGGCGGGGCCACGCTGACGCTTGCCATCGAGAACATGCATTGCGGCGGTTGCTTGCGCTCGGTCGAGCGCGCCGCGCTCAAGGTTCCAGGCGTAAAGACGGCGCGCGCGTCCTTGTCGGCGAAGCGGATCAGCGTCGTCTACGATCAAGCGCGCGCCGGCGCCGCTGATTTCATCTCTGCGCTAGAGAGCGCAGGCTTTACCGCGGCGCCGATCGAAGCGGAAACCGCGGGCGCCGATGCGCGGCAGAAATACCTGTTGCGGTGCATGGCGGTCTCGGGCTTTGCCGCCATGAACATCATGCTGATCTCAATCGCCGTGTGGGCCGGCGAAGGCGGCGACATGGACCCTTCGCTGGCGATCGCGTTCCGGTGGCTTTCGGCTCTGATCGCGCTTCCAACGGTCGCTTACGCGGGGCAGCCCTTCTTCCGATCGGCGCTTGCCGCTCTCAACGGCCGACGTCTCAACATGGACGTGCCGATCTCGCTTGCCATCGTCCTTGCCACCGCCATGAGCCTCTACCAGACCATGGCGGGCAGCGAGCAGGTCTATTTCGATGCGGCTGTGACGTTGTTGTTTCTGTTGCTGGTGGGCCGGTTTCTCGACGAGAGCCTGCGGGTTCGCACCCGAAGCGAGGTGCAAAATTTGCTTGGCCTGCAAAGCGGTATTGCCACGCTGATCGAGCCTGACGGATCGCACCGCCAGATCCCGGCGCATGCGCTACGCCCGGGGGATCATATCCTGGTGGCGACTGGCGAGCGGGTCTCTGCCGATGGCGTGGTGCTTGCCGGAACGGGGCAGGTCGATCAAAGCCTGATCACCGGCGAGACAATGCCGCTGAGCGTCGCGCCCGGTCAGGAGATTTATGCCGGCACGCTCAACCTGACGAAACCGTTGTCGATTACGGTCGAGGCCGCGGACAATGCCACGCTGCTTGCCGAGATTGGCCGGCTCATGCTTGCGGCCGAGCAGGGCAGGGCCCGCTATCGCAAGCTGGCCGACCGCGCGGCCGCGATCTATGCGCCCGCGGTGCACGGTTTGGGGCTTGCCACCTTCCTTGGCTGGCTGCTTGCGGGTGTGCCGTGGCAAACGGCCCTGACTTACGCGATTGCCGTTCTCATCATCACCTGTCCTTGCGCGCTCGCCCTTGCCGTCCCGGCGGTGCAGATCGCGGCGGCGAGCCGCCTGTTCCGCCGGCGGATTATCGTCAAGGCCCCGGACGGGCTCGAACGGATCGCCGAGATCGACACGGTGGTCTTCGACAAGACCGGCACATTGACGGTCGGGTGGCCGGCGCTTTGCGACGAGGGCGCCATCTCCGACGATGTTCTGGCCGCGGCGGCAAGCTTGGCGGCGGCAAGCCGCCATCCTTATGCCAAAGCGATCGTGACTGCGGCTGAGACACGGATCGGCCGCGTGATGCCGGTCACCGGCATCGAGGAGACGCCGGGGCTAGGCCTGGCCCGCAGTTCGGCAGGCGGAGAAGAGAGGCTCGGCTCGGCCACGTGGTGCGGGGTCGAGAGTGCGGGAGAGGAAAGCGAAGTCTGGTACCGCCGTGGTTCGGAGCCGCCGGTTCGTTTCTGCTTCGTCGATCGCTTGCGAAGCGACGCACGCGAGGTTGCGGATTCGCTGAAGCGTCAGGGTTATCGGCTTGCCCTTCTGTCGGGAGACCGTGCCGCGGTGGTCGAGAGGATCGCCCGCGAGGCGGGCATCGACGACTGGAGCGCGGAACTCAAGCCGGCCGATAAGATCGCTTGGCTCGAAGATCGTGCACGCCGCGGCCGCAAGACACTGATGGTCGGCGACGGGCTCAACGATGCACCCGCACTTGCGGCGGCGCATGCCTCGATGTCGCCTTCAAGCGCCGCCGATATCAGCCAGCGCGCGGCCGATTTCGTGTTTCAAGGCGACATGCTCGCGCCGGTTCTCGACGCTCTCGCCACGGGCAGGCGGGCGCGATCGATGGCGTTGCAAAACTTTGCCGTTGCCGGCGTCTATAACGTCATTTGCGTACCGTTGGCCATGGCCGGCCTGGTGACGCCGCTCATTGCCGCCATCGTCATGTCGACCTCATCGATCCTGGTTGTCGCCAATGCGGCGCGGCTGGCGGGTAGGGGGCGGTCATGACCGCGCTTGCCTGGCTCGTGCCTGCCGCACTCATCCTCGGCGCACTTGGCCTTGCCGCCTTCCTTTGGGCGCTGCGCTCAGGCCAGTTCGAGGATCTCGACGGCGCCTCCTATCGCGCCCTTGAGGACGACCCGCCAGACGATCAGATCAAGCCATGACCGGGCTTAAGGACATCGATTATGTCCTGGCCAAACTTGACTTTATGCGCGCCGAGCGGATTTGGCCCAACGGCCTGCGCTATCTCTGGACCGATGCCTTTGGGCTAGTGCTCTTCGTCTCTCTTTATGAGCGACTGAAGGAGCAGCGCTTTCTCGACCAAGCGGTGCAGCTCGAGGCTGACGTTGAGCGCGTGCTTGGGCGGAAGCGCGGCATTCGCATCGGAGAAGAGCCGGACCGCGACGGGCAATATTTCCACTATCTCGCCATGTGGCTTTATGCGCTCTCCGTGCTTGGGCGCTACGAACCGGCCTATCGCGACAAAGGTATTGCCCTGGCGCGCGATATTCACGGCCCGTTCGTCGTGCCTGGCCGTGGTGTCATCTGGAAGATGATGGAAGATCTGAGCGGGCCTTACCCGGGCTACGGCTTCGGCGCGCTCGACGCTTTCGACGGTTATGTGTCCTACCGGCTGCTCGATGAGGAGGCGCTCGCGCAAGAGATCGCTGAGATGCGGGCGATCATCGATATGACCGCCAGCGATCTCGTTATCGCCCAGGATCTTGGGCTCGGCATGATGTTGTGGATGACCCAGTTCTTCCCTTCGGAAGGGTGGGCGCAACTCCAAAGCCAGCGTTCGCTTGCCATGCTCGACCGGATGTGGATCGAGGACGGATATTTCTGCCGGGAGCCTTACCTGCCGCAAATGCGCTTCGCCTTCACCAATTACGGTGTCTCGGTCGGGTTACAGGCCGCCGGCGCCATGCGGGATCGCGTCTTGCGGCTTAACGCCTATTTCGAGACCTATCGCTCCGGCGATGAATATGACCGCGCCGCCATTACCCACGTGATGGCGTGCAATTCCCATTTCCCGGGCCTGCTTTTGAAGCAGAAGCGCTAAGATTATCAACCGCTTGCCGCGCGGCGCTGATCGTCCGAGGCATCGGGCGTCTCGGACTTTGGCAAAGGTTCGAGCGCCGCCTCGATGGCGTCGTCGACCGTGGACAGCCAGACGAAGCGCACCGCCTCTCGTGCAGCTTC
>Ga0315534_1002625_pt1 | contig 11931 bp, 8 predicted proteins | sample SalMarSW160240MG_FD_203094 | JGI IMG/M metagenome (GOLD analysis project Ga0315534, IMG submission 203094) | Salt marsh sediment microbial communities from the Plum Island Ecosystem LTER, Massachusetts, United States - Salt Marsh Sediment SW1602-40 ... | reverse complement strand
ATCTCTCGACATGGCGTATCGCTCCTTTCGGGAGGTTCTGGCAGGCTCGACACCCGCCTCGATACGCCGCCTTCATTCAGCCGTCGTCACCCAGATTCACGCATAGCTCCACGCAGAACGGGCCCAGGACCAAATGATCGGGCCGATTTCTAATTGATCTATGAGGAAGCGTGCTGGAGCGAATTCCGTCGTATTTTCAACCAGGCGGTTGGAATTGAGTTCCTCTCACTCAGCCAAGTTGGCGGCCTACAAATTAAGAGACCGTTGGATCCCAGTTCCTCTCCCTCCGCCAGATATTGTCGCTAATGGCCACGGCCGATGATGCTGTGCAAGCGATCGGTGCGGGGCTGGCGGCCGTTGCCGACGGGACGATCACGCCGCGCGAGGCGAGCGCGGTTGCGGGTCTGATCGAGGCGCAACGACGCGCGTCGGGCGCGGACGTGGTCCAGCAGCCCGCGGTGCAGCTAAACGTGTCTTTCATATCGCCTGAAAGCCGTCCCGAGTCAGCGCGTGCGTCGCGCCGCGGCGTGAAAAACTGCTGATCGAGCCACGCGGCTGAGCCGGGGTATGCGATTGGCTGCGAACAGTGATACCGCGAACAGGTCGATGCAACCTAGATCGTAGTGGCGCGCCCACCCGGGTTGGGCTAAATTATACTTAGCCTTCTAAGCTAACGTTTAGATTAGCACATGGCCGAACGCTTCTATAGCGCCCAGAAATCAAGAAATAGGGAGGATATCGGCGACAAATCGTTTGGGAAATGCACTAGCCGTCATGGCCTGTGCATCGTTGCCGTGAGTTCACCGCCTAAACCTCGCACAAACGAAAAAGGCAAAGCGGCAGCCAGACATCTGGCAGTTCGGCACTGCAGCAATGTGGTTGAGCGTGCCGGCGCCCTGGGTCGACGGGGCAGGTGAGTCGAACTGCGCAGATTTCGAAGATCGAATTACAGATCAAAACGCGCGACGAAGGCGCACACTTGGGAGGAAGAAGTAATGACAACTGCAAAGAGCGTGGTGGTCGCGACAGTTCTCGCCGTTCTGTTCGGCGCAAGCGCGCAGGCGCAGCCGTACCAATTGACACTTGCGGGTGCGAGCCCCGGTGGTCTGTGGTCGACCATCGGCGCTGGCATGGACAAGGCGCTAGCCAAGGCCTATCCCGGCACTACTGTAACCTACCAGACGGGATCAGGTGGCCTGGCCAATGCCAAACTGGTCTCCGACGGCAAGGTGCCCATGGGGATCGCCGCCGACATGGAACTCGCCGCGGCTTATCGCGGCACCGGCCCGTTCAAGGGACATCCATTGAAGAATCTGCGCACGCTGTTGCGTACCTATTCGGCGCAGGGCCGATTCCAGTATGACTACGTTCTGGTGAACGGCGACGTCGCCAAGAAGTACGGCATCAAGACCATGGCCGATCTCAAGAAGCATGCGGGCGACATCCGCATCGCCTTCAACCGGCCGGGCAACATGGACGGCGATGTCGGCATTGCCATCGTGGAAGACAGCGGCATCCCGCTCAAGAGCTTCAAGCAGGTGGTGCGCGCCGCCTCCAAGGAGATGGGTTCGTTGATGGCCGACCGCCGCATCGATGCCATCGTCCTCGGCATCGCCTATAACCACCCGACGATCCGCGAGATGGCGAACAGCATCCCGCTCACCATGCTAAGTGTCGATAAGAAAGTCGCGGCCAAGGTGGCCAATGACTTCGGCGGACAGGTCTGCACAATCAAGGCGAACGAACACAGCTTCATTTCCGCGGACAAGGTCTCGGTGTGCGTCGGCACGGTGGTGCTGGTGAACGCATCAATGCCCGACCAGGAGGCCTACGAACTGGTCAAGGGCTTCCTGGCCAACCTCGACGCCTACAAGAGCGCCCATCGCCTCTTGAAGAAAGAAACCACGCCAAAGACGGTGGCGGAACCGTCGGTGGTGCCGTGGCATCCGGGCGCCGCCAAGGCGTTGAAGGAAGTGGGGCTGGAGTAGCAATTCGCAAGCATGGGCTGGCGGAGGTGGCTGCCTCCGCCCGCACCCTTGTCGCATTTGCTGGTGCGAGGACGACGCCCCCATGGCGCGCATCAACATCCTGTTCGATCCCGGACTCTGGTTTTCGGTCGGCTGCCGGCGGCGGCCTGACGGCTGGATCAGCTATCTCATTCCGCCCTTCGCGGTAGCCATCGCCGTCTACGTAATCCTGGCGGCGACCTACATCATCATCGACCCCTGGGTGCTCACCGCCGTATTCCTTGCGGGCATGATGACGCTCGCCTTCCTGACGGTGGGCGCGAGCGCCAATGCCGACACAAGGCGGGTACCGTGGTACGACCTTGTGCTGTCGCTGTTGAGTCTCGCCTCGGGCATTTATTTCATCGCCATCGCCGACAGCGAGGTGCAGCGGATCAACCTGCTGTTTCCGCTCGACAAATGGCATCTCGTGTTCGGGACCATCATCTGCGCGCTCACCATCGAGCTCACCCGCCGCACCACCGGGCTCGGGCTCACGGCGATCGTCGTCGTCTTCGTGGTCTACAACCTGTACGGACACCTGCTGCAAGGCGTGCTCCACCACGGCTCCATCGACTACAACCATTTCCTCGACATCATGGTCTACACCACCGACGGCATCATGGGTCTGCCTGCGCGGGTGGCGGCGACCTATGCCTTCATGTTCGTAATGTTCGGGACCTTTCTCTATTACGCCAAGGGCTCCGATTTCTTCTTCGACTTCGCCGCCGCCATTTCCGGCCGCCAAGTGGGCGGTCCGGCCAAGGTCGCGGTGGTGTCGTCGGGCCTCTACGGCATGATCTCGGGCAGCCCGACTTCGGATGTGGTGACCACGGGCGCCATCACCATTCCAATGATGAAACGGCTCGGCTACCGGCCCTCGGTCGCGGCGGCGATCGAGGTCGCGGCCTCGACCGGCGGCAGCCTGATGCCGCCGGTGATGGGCTCGGCGGCGTTCATCATGGCGGAATATACCGGCATCAGATATGTCGACATCGCCAAGGCCGCGCTGCTGCCGGCGCTACTTTATTATGTCGGCGTATTCGCCCAGGTTCATTTCCGCGCCTACCGGCTCGGCCTCGGCGGCCTCGACCGCGACGAGATTCCGCGGCTGCGGGCGACACTGCGCAATGGCGGCCTGTTCATCATTCCAATGGCGATGCTGGTTTGGGCGCTGCTCGCCGGCTACACGCCGACCATGGTCGCGGTGTTCGGCACGCTGTCGGTGCTCGTGGTGGCGACCTTACGCGCCAACACCCGCATTGGTGTCGTGCGGGCGTATCGGGTGCTGGCGGAGACCGCCATGCGCATGGTGCCGGTGGCGGGCGCTTGCGCCGCGGCCGGACTGGTTATCGCCGGCCTCACCATGACCGGCCTTTCCGGCAAGTTTGGCCACCTGGTCTATCTGGTGACCGGCGCGCAGGTCTTCCCGACTTTGCTGCTGGCGGCGGGGCTGTCCATTCTACTCGGCATGGGCATGCCGACGCCGTCAGCCTATATCCTAGCGGCGGTGCTGATCGGGCCGCTGCTCGGACCCATGCATATCGAACTGCTTCCCGGGCACATGTTCCTGCTCTACTTCGCGGTGATGAGCGCGTTGACGCCGCCGGTGGCGGTTGCGGCCTATGCGGCCGCCTCCATCGCCGAGGACAATCCGCTCGCCATCGCCGGCCATGCAGTCAAGTTCGCGCTGGCCGCCCTGGTGGTGCCTTTTACCTTCGTCTACGGCCCCGAGCTCCTGTGGCAGGGCCCGCTGTGGCAGAGCGCGATTACTTTTGTGACCGCCGCGGCCGGGCTGATCCTGCTCGCCATGGCGATCGAGAAATACGAGCCGGCCTGCGCCGAATGGTGGAGCCGGATCCTGGTGGGGGTCGCGGGCTTTTGCATGGTCACGCCGTTCTTCGTCTCGACCTTGGCCGGACTCATCGTGGCGGCGGTAACGATCGCCATCAACCGCGGCTGGGTCGGGAGCCGACCTCGGCGGGAGCAGGGCATCCAATAGGCGCTCAGGCTACGGCGGCACGGGCGCAGCTTGAATCGTGTTCATGCATGCTTGGCAAATTGGCGCGACGCTTGCTTCAATTCGTTCTTGGCAGAAATTGTGCTTGGCCAATGGATTGAGATACCAAGTTCCTGGAAGGTCGTTGGACGTGGCAATGAAAAAAGCAAAGAAACTGCCGGATCGCGAAACGCATGTCATCCTGAGGCATTGGCGCGAAGCCATTCCGAAAGATCGCCTGGCCCATCTCATCAAGGACGCGACGCGCGCATTGCTCCGGGCGCTGCAGCTGCGACTAACGGAACATTCCGTTTCGCTGGGCCAGTGGACGTTCCTGCGCGTGTTGTGGGAGACGGAGGGCATAACCCAGCGCGAGCTGAGCGTGCTCGCCGGCGTCATGGAACCGACCACTTTTGCCGCGGTCACGGCCATGGAGAAGCTCGGCTATGTGACGCGGAAGAAGATGCCCAACAACAAGAAGATGGTCTACGTCTTCCTCACCCCGAAGGGACGATCACTGAAACGGAAACTGGTGCCGCTCGCGGAAGAGGTCAACCGGATCGCGGTCGAAAACGTCAAGCCCAAAGACATAGCGATGATGCGCAGCGTCCTGCTGACGATGCTCGAAAATCTGACGCGCGACGAGGCGCGGCCTGACAAGCGGGTGCGCATTCCCTCGACCCATGAACTGGCGCGGCGCGTCGACGAAGCCAAGGGCAATTCGCGCCCGCGATCGGGGAAACAGGTATGAGCCGCCGCCGGTCGCGGCCTTGCCTATGCCGGCAATTTGCCGTTGCCGCTGGACCATTGTTCCGCCAGGGCCCGGCGATCAAGCTTGCCGCGTGCGGTCTTCGGCAGGTGCTCACAGAGCACGATCTGCTTCGGAGCCTTCGACGCCGGCACGATTTCGCCGCAGTAACGCAGCAGGTCGCCCACGTCCAAAGCGATCCCCGGTCGCGCCACGACAAAGCTGATGACCTCTTCGCCATAGGTGCGGTCGGGGACGCCGACCGTTGCGACCTCGAGGACCTCCGGTCGCCGTAGCAGAATGCTGTCGATTTCAAGCGGCGAGATATTGATGCCGCCTCGGATGATCAGGTCCTTCTCACGGCCGGTGAGATGGAGATAGCCGTCTGCATCGAGAAAGCCGGTATCTCCCGTTCGCAAACGTCCGCGGCTGTGCGTCTTGATGGTTCCGTCGTCGGCCAGAGAACGAAAGTCGTTGTCGGCGAAGCCGCCGACCTCGACATGACCGATTTCGCCGACCCGCAGCGGCCGTCCTTCGCGATCGACGACCGCGAGCTTGAGGTAAGGCGCCGGCTTGCCGACCGTATCGAGGCGGCGATTGGCACCGGGATTGGTCGCGATCCAACCGATCTCGCTGCAGCCGTAGCTTTGCGCGATGGGGACTCCAAAGCGCTCCTCAAAGCGCCGCCAGTCTTCGCTCAACAGTGGCGCCGAGCTTGAAACAATGAACTTTAAGCTCGCCAAGGCCGCGGCGTCCGCCGCATCGTTGCCGTTGAGCAGCATGTTGATCGTGGTCGGATTGCCGGCCGTCATTGTTGCGCCGTGCTCGACGACGTTCTGGAAAAAGCGGCTGCGCGTGAACTTTCGCCCCAGGATCAAGGTCGCGCCGCGGCTGAGCGGCGCCAGCGCGCTGAGGACCTGAGCCGAACACCAGTTGAAGGAGCGAAAATCGTAGATGCAGTCGTCGGCCGTCATGCCGAGACCATCGGCCGTCGGCTCGACGTTCGACATGAGCTCGCGAAAGGTCAGCACGACGCCCTTCGGCCGGGCGCTGGTGCCGGAGGTGAACAGGATGCAGGCGTCGTCCTGCGGCCGCGTATTCGCGGTGCTTGCGTCCGATGGTTTGCTGCCGGCAACGAGTTCGAAAAATCCACCGCCGCCGCGGTCGTCGAAGGAGCCGAACGGCAGACTCGGCACCGATGTGCCGGAAAGGATTTCGTCGAGCTCCAATTTGGTGTCGAAAACCGCAAGACGCGGATCGAGCATCGGCACGATCTGCGTGAGATAGCTGCGGTTCATTTCGACATGGATGGTGCAGATGGTGGCACCATAGGCCATCACGCCGAGGTAACAGACGAGATGCTCGATCGAATTGCCGGCCAGCAGGGCAACCCGATCGTTCGTCTTGATCCCGTGCTCGGCGAGAAAAGTGGCGATCTGTCGCGTCAGCCGGTGCAATTGCCGGTAGCTGATCGAAGACCGGTCGTCGACGGAGACGATATAGGCCTTGTCCGGATCGCGTGCGGCTGCGCTATCGATCCAGTGTCGAAGCAGGTTTGGTCCAAACTCAGCCTCGTCTCGCATGGAAGCGCAACCGGAGATGAGAAGGGATCAATATCCAATACATGACATGCCCGGCGGGCGTCGGGCACCCGGCAATGAGTGCCCGCCCGCCGCTGCCGCTCAGCGCCCCGTGCGCGCCAGCGAGTGCACCCAGCCGACCATGCGCGAGCGGGCGTTCTCGATATCCTTCTTGGTGAAGAAGTCCTCCGGCTTGACCTTGTCGACCGGATAGACCGGCCGCAGGAAGTCGCTCTCGTAGCCGAAGGGCACGGTGGCATCGATGCCCATGCCACCCTCGAATTGCGTGTTCGACGCGGTCCACTGCTTGTCGCCCGCGGTCATGCGCTCGGAGGGCATGAAGGTCTGCCCGCGCCCGCCGGGGATCGGGTTGAGGATGTCGGCGCGCGGATTCACCCGCGTGGTCAGGCACCACATGATGTCGTCCATCGAATAGGGATCGGTGTCCTCACTCACCGCAATGGCGAGCCGCATGCCCTGCGAGCACGACAAGGCCGCGCTGAGGAAGTTGCGCTGCCAACCCTCGTCGATCTGGTGACGCTTCTTGACCTGGATGACGCAACCGCCCCAGTCCGTCATACAGTAGGGGATCACCACGTCCTGCACGATGCCCGGCTGTAGCCGCTCGCACAGCTCGAAGATCGCCGCCTCGCGCACCGTAGTGTCGATATTGTGGTCGTCGAGCGTATGCACGCCGAGCGCAAAGATGATCGGCTTGGTCTCCGGCTTGCGCATGGTCACGGCGGTGACGTGGAAGGTCGGCGCCTTGTAGGCCTTGCCCATGTAGCCGGCCCATTCGGGATGGAAATGGAAACGGCCCTGGACGCCGGCGTCCTCCGATTCTTTGGTTTCGAAACGGCGATCACGCGGATGGATATAGCCTTCGAGAACCAACTCGGCATCGGCCAACGTATAGGCATCGACCGTGCGGCATTTCACCATGCGGATCGGGCTGCCCTGCACGGCGCCAGCGATACCGACTTCGTCGCAGCCCATCGGCAGGATGGCGTAGTCGAAGCCGGCGCCGGCGAGCAGCGTGCAGGCCGGCGGCACGCCGAAGCACATCGAGATCGGGATCGGCTTGTCGTCTTTATAGTACTTGTTCGCCACCTGCCACATGTGCGAGCCCGGGGAAATCTGAAAGGTGCCGACATTGCCCCAGCGGAAGTTCATGCGGTTGTAGCCGAGGTCGGTGCCGCCATCGAACTGATCGAAGCTGATGCAGCGGATGCCCGAGCCGACGGTGAGCTCGCTCTCGTAGACCGTGTGCCGGATCGGCACCATGTATTTGTTGACGTCGTCCGGATCGAGGATGACATGTTCCTGAACCGGGGCCTCGTCTTGCGCGATGATTTCCGGCTTGAGCGGCTTGCGGAACGCAGCGGCGATCTTGCGCGTGCGCTCGATGTCGTCCTTCCAGCCGAATATCTTGTTGACGACTTTCATGTCGCCGAACAGATTGGTGATCACCCGGTGGTTCGGCTTGCCTTTGACATTATTGAAGACGACGGGACAGCCGCCATCCAGGTGCTTCTGCAAGCCGGTGACTTCCAGATCGGGATCGACCGGTTTGTCGGTTTCGATCAAGTCGCCCTGCGACTTCAGCCATTCGAGCGTCGTCCGAAGGTCGGTGATGGCGTTCGCCTCCGAATGAAGCTTTTCCTTTTTCTTCGCCTGTTGCATGGCGCCTGAGCTCCCAGGTTTTGAGAATTCTGCCGATCGATCCCGCCGCACTGCGAAGATCGCTTGCCCCGTTTCATGCCGACCGCGTCGTCCGCCGCTGCGGCATATTATTAGCCCTCTAAGGATTCTGACCATAGCTTCTTTCGCCAAGCGTGGAAAGTGCTAAAAATCGATCGGGTAAAGCTGGGGCGCCTCACCGTGCCGCCGGCGACTGCAAGTCAAGCCGGTTCGGCGTGGCGCGCGAAAGCGAGTTGAAAGCGCCGGGCCGCCAAGCTCCATTCCAACTGGCGACACTTGAGCCGAAGCTCCTCGTCGGCGGGACCAGTCGGGCGAAACAAAGCTGAAAGTGCTCGGCAGCGATGAAAGGGCTTCGACGACGTGCTGCACAACTGGCTTGAGAAGTGCAAAAAAGGGGGCCCCGCCCCCGCCCGCTCGCGCACCAAGCCCTCCGCCGTTTAATTGGCCCGCAAAGATTTCGCGGCAACGCGACGATTTTCGCTGGGCTACGCGGAGAGTGTTGGATGCGGGTTACTCTCCCTCCGCCACCCCCGGCCCAGGATTGCAGCCGGACCGGCCGCACCGCCTGTCATAGTTCTTTCATCACCGGACAATAGTCATCGTTTTAGCCGGGCGTGCTGAGCCGGAGCGCATTCCTCGGTCTCGCTCCTTGTTCCGCCCAGTCTCGTCTGCGCTACCCCCTGTTGCGACTGAATGCGCTACGAGGAATTGCGATGCGACCAATTTGGATCGGGATCGTTATCGCGGCGGCGTCAATTTACTCGGTAAATGCGAAAACACTGGAGGCCGGTCGAAATGAATACGTGAAGTCGTGCCAACCATGTCACGGGAAAACAGGCGAAGGGGACGGGCCGCGGGGAAAAAATCTCACGACGCGCCCCTCTGATCTGACGAGGCTTTCGGAAGAAAACAAGGGCGTGTTTCCGTTCGTGCATGTCTACGAGGTGATCGACGGCAGCCTTGACGTTGTGATGCATGGTCCGAGGGACATGCCCGTTTGGGGTGATACCTACAGGCGCGATGTGCAATCCCGGCTGCCAGGAAATTCAGCCAATCACGTGGTTGATGCGATGGCGCGTCGACGGATTCTGGAACTCATCGAGTACATCTCGACAATACAACGCAAGTAGGCTCAACGTTTGGACCGTCGTTGCGATCGCGGGACTTGCTCTAGCTATCGTGCTGGATGGTGAGAATCCTCGCGCGTGGAGGCAATGGCGTAGACCGCAATGATCGCCGCGGTGAGCGCCGGTCGGTTAGAGCATTTTCCGGCGAAGTGGGAACCGGTTCGCCGCAGAAAATGCGGCCACTAAAGGAAAACAAGAGCGAATTCCACCGGAACGGAATTCGCGTTAGCCGGCCGTGCGCCGGTCCTCGGCGATCATGCGAGCCGCCTTTTCGGCGATCCCGTGGCAGCAGGCATTGGCCGGAAGTTTATCATATGCGGAAGATGCGGCGCGCATTGTCTTCGAAGAATTGCTTCTTCGCTGCATCGTCGAGCGGCAGCGAATCGAGTTCGCCAACCTCGGATGGTTCGAACTGCCACGGATAGTCCATGGCGTACATCATCCGGTCGGCGCCGATCACCTCACGCACAAACAGGACGGGAGGGCCCCAGCCGACCCCGCTGCTCGTGTAGTAGAAATTTTCGCGCAGATAATCCTTGGCCTGGCGCTTGAGCGGTTTGACATGCGGGTAGCGGCCGGTCACTGAGATATGGCTGTGCATATAGTTGATCCGATAGAGCCAATAGGGCAGTGCTTCGCCACAATGGCCCAAAATGATCTGGAGTTTTGCAAAGCGGTCAAAAAGCCCGGCGACAAGCAAACGCAGCGCATGCAACCCCGTCTCGCACGCAAAGCCATAGACTGCGGCATCGAGGCCGCGCTTCAGAAATGGTTCGATCATCTGCGCCGAGGGGGTGTTGGGATGCAGGTAGATAGGGACGTCGAGCGCTTCGGCCGCCTCGAATATGTCCCAATATTTCTCGTCATCGAGATAGGTCCCAAGCGTATGCGAATTGAGAATGCCGCCGCGTAGGCCAAGCTTCTTCACCCCCCGCTCCAACTCCTTGGCTGCATTCTGCGGATCCAACGGGCTGAACGCAACTAATCCGACGAAACGATCGGGGTGCCGGGCAATGCCTTCGGACAGTTCGTCATTAAAGCGGGCAGCCAAAGACGTCGCCGTGGCCGGATCGAAGACTTGCACTCCGGGCGAACATAAGGACACGACCTGCATGTCGATGCCGCTGTTGTCCATGTCGGCAAGGCGTTCGCCATCGAGACTTTGAATCCGCCGTGCCAAGTTTTCTGCGCGCGGATTCTTGCCGCCGAAGAATCCCCATAGGGAACGGAAGCCCGGATCAGCGATTGAGTTGTTCTCAAGCGCCTTGAGATAGCGGGACACCAATTCGGGAGGCGCCCAGGCTTCTTCGGTTGCGATCCGTCGATACGGCGGGTTTGGGTTGCGGTCGGGCATGATTTCCCCCTCATCAGTTAGGAATTTCGGGCGTGGCGCATGGCTGGGCCCGGGCGGTAAACCGGCGCGTTGCAAGGACAATAACGGCGGCGGAAATAACAATGACGATGGTGACGGGGGATGCCGGCCCGAACAAAGCACTGCTGGCACCGACAAAGAGCGCAACGGCGCCGATGACCCAGCGCGCTAGACCGCCGCCATAGGCTCCTGGCCAGGCTAGGACTTCGGCCAGAATCATGCCAGCGAGGGTAACGCTCAGCGCAGACACGATGACTTCCAGAGGGCTGCCGTCGAGGAGCAGGGCGGGATTGAAGGCAAAGACGAAAGGGATCAGATAGGCGACCAGGGCGAGCTGCAGTCCGGTCAGTCCGGTACGCCACATGTCGCTTTGAGCAAGCGAGGCCGCCGCGTAGGAGGCAATGGCCACTGGCGGTGTCAGCATCGACAACAGGCCAAAATAGAAGATGAACATATGCGCTGACATCAGACTGATGCCCGCCCTCACCAGCGCCGGTGCCAGCAACACCGATACCACCACATAGACGCCGGATGTCGGCATTCCGACACCGAGCACAATCGCGATCAACGCAGTCACGGCAAGGAGCGGCAGAACTCCTCCCGACTCGGCGACGCGACCGAGGACTTGGGTCAAGGCAAATCCCAGCCCGGAAATGTTGATCGTGCCGACTACAATGCCCGCGATGCCGCACACGAGAATGATCGGTATCAGCGTGGCCGCCGTGTCGCGGGCAATGGAGCGCGGCACACTGAGGCGCAGTGCCTGGCGTGGCGCTGAGATCAAAAACAAACCGTAAGAGACGCCAGCGGCGTAAATTGCCGACCTGCCCGGCGCGTATCCCAGCCAGAACAAGAAGTAGATCAGCACGCCTAGGGGCGCCAGCAGCGGCCATGCCCTTTTCAGACTCGCGCTCGTCTTCGGAAGACCGGAGGGATCTTCCCCCTTAAGGCCGTGGGCCGCCGCAAAGCGGTCAACCTGGATATAAAGCATCAAGTAGTACGTGAAGGCGGGAAGAATCGCTGCATAAACAACGGTCGCATAGGATACCTGGAGGAATTCAGCGATGATAAAGGCCGTGGCTCCCATGACCGGCGGGGCGATCTGTCCGCCATTGGAAGCCACCGCCTCGATGGCGGCGGCATAGCGCGCGGGGAACCCCGATTTCTTCATCATCGGGATGGTGACGACGCCGGTGCTCATCACATTGGCGACCGTCGATCCTGACAAAGTGCCAAATAGACTCGATGCGAGGATGGCGACCTTGGCGGGGCCACCGCGGCGATGCCCCATCGTTGCCATCGCTATATTGGTCAGAGCCTCGCTCCCGCCTACGGCGTTGAGCACCGCGCCGAATACGATAAAACCGAGGATCTGCGTGGTGCCGACCCTCAGGACCA
>Ga0315534_1002623_pt1 | contig 11933 bp, 12 predicted proteins | sample SalMarSW160240MG_FD_203094 | JGI IMG/M metagenome (GOLD analysis project Ga0315534, IMG submission 203094) | Salt marsh sediment microbial communities from the Plum Island Ecosystem LTER, Massachusetts, United States - Salt Marsh Sediment SW1602-40 ... | reverse complement strand
TGTTCTCAAAATCAGGATGCTCTCTAGCATAGGGATGTTGCTGTAGAAGTTTCTCATATTCTTCTAGATTGGAGGGAATATGTCGCCTACTCTGTCGTTCGGGTGACTCAATTCCTAGTTCCCTTCTCAATCTTGAACGCTCCAGAGTTCCGAGTCGGTGAATACTTCGTGGAAAAGTACCCTTTGTGAACCACGGTTTGATGGTACTCCATTCAACCGAAAATCGCTCAGACAGAACCTTCCATTGAGCACGGGCAGAGAGGTGTGATAGTTCACCATTCCTGAGTATATCCTTGATACCATAATACGCTCTAGCATGATGGTCATCTTTCTCAAAACCAGAAAACTCTCGAATCTGCGGAAAGCGTTCCAGTAATTCCTCATATTTCTCCAGAGTATAGGGAAATGCTCTCCGTTCCAATGATGCTTCTTCTGAAAATTCAACAGGATTATTTCGAACCAACTTATCACGTTTCTCGGGAGTGAGAAGTCTTTCATGAAACTCTCTCAAACGGGCTTCACGTTCTTCGAGGGTGAGTTGTTTCTCAAGATTCATCAAACAATCTCATTGACAACAATAGTCATGATTGATTCAAGTAGATCAATAGTTTCAGGTATGAACCACTCTACATATGAATAGATTCTCCAAGCGCTTTCGTCTCGTAAATATCTCAACTTGAATGCTAGTTCGTAATCGTTTGGTTTTCTCCATACATCATATTCCGTATCTGATAATTTTCCAGATACAAAGCATATTTTGTATTGGTATAGTGACCTATCTCCACTGGGTCTGATTTTGGTTTCATGTTTTTCCGAGTATCTTGTTTACTTATTGAGCTTTCTAAATAATTGAAAAACGGGTAATGCCTCTTCTCGAAGATAATGCCTTGCGAAGTGCTTTGAAGTTGATGCCAACACATTCACCTACATCTACGCTGGTTGCGAGCATGAGAGACTAATAACCCATTCTCTATGTGCGAATACGATAGTTTGATAGCATTTCTAGCAATCTAAGAATTGAGAGAGATGGCAGGAATACATCCACAGGGTATGAAACATCGGAACTATGATGGGAAGACTGGGAGTGATTCCACTATATTTTCGAAAGCATGTCTTGCTGTTTTCCTTATATAATCATAATCCTGGTTGGAATTTTCCTACTCTAATCTTCCTTCCACATATTGTACAAAGCCACCCCCGCAATCCTGATAAGACCATAAACTGGATTCTTTAGTGATACTCTCTGGGGGCTTCAGGTCCTTGAATGATGATGAATTGAATGATATCCGCCAATTGATAGACCATATGCAATCGGGTCTGGTTGAACTCTTTGATCAGTTGCGGGAATTGAGAGAACGACTTAATCTTGCCACAGAACTTCCAGATTTATCACCCTCCATTGTACCTCTTTTCTCTAGAATAGAACGAGATATTGACTCAATTGAAGCACCACCTACTTCGGATTCAATCACGGAGGACCTTCCTGATGAAATTCCCTCTGAAGAGCCACCAATTCCTAACGACGTTGTAGAGGACGAGGAGAATTCAAGTTCAGCAAACGCAAAGGTCAGCAGAGTTCTCGATCCCATAGCTCGTGAACTGAGGACAGGAGAAGCAACTGCAGATATAATTCTAGAATATCTTGAAACGGCTAAAGAATATCTTATTGATGATGACGAGAGGAAGAAGAAAGTAGCACGTGATATAGATATAGTATTGAATTTCCTGAAGGCGAGAGGCAAGCGAGGAATCAGGACTGAGGAACGAGACAATATTCTGAAAAGGATACGCCGCTGGAAAGCTCATCTTGTCAGTTATGCAAGCTCTCCAGCAGAATAGATTTTACTAATTTATTCAAAATTAATTGTGACGCTTTTCACTTTTGTCTTTGAAATCTTTTTCAGACCATGTTGACCTGGTTCATATCGGCATTCTAACAAACCAGCTTCATACAGAATTTTGATCTGAGCACTTGCGTTAGCCTCTGTTCCACCAAGATGACGAGCTACTCGTGTTACATCTTTCTCTCCTTGAAGAAGAAGCTGTAGAATTTTGAGTCGTGTACTAGATGATAGAGCGCGTCCAATCTTAAGTATTGCATCTTTGTTATCAATTTGTATATGTTCGGACAGTTAGGGCACCTCAAGAGAGTGTTGTCCGATTGCTTAAGCGAGCCTTTATTATACTTGTTGTTTGGGGAGTATAACAGTCCAAAATCAAATGACTAGACAAATATCTTCATAGCCGTTCACGATATTTTCCAATTAAGTGAGTGCTGAACCAGATGGATGATGATAATGAACCTATATTCATAATTGGGTTTGATATACTTCCATCATACAGTCCTAAATCAAAGAGAACTCCAAAATTTGCCTGTGTAACAATGCGTGATGGGGTCATCCTCAGTGAACATCCTGAAATATCTAGAGGAGCACTCTTGAAACTTACTCGTGAAATAAAGCCAAAATGGCTCTGCACAGATAATATTTTTGAAATTGTTCCAGATAGCAAGTCGCTCTTTCGTTTAGTTGACAGAATTCCTCCCGAAACACGGATAGTGCAGGTAACAGGGATTCCCCCTCGCCAAATCGCCCTTAAAATTCTAGCTAGACGCCATGGTTTCTATGTTAAAGGCAAACCCACTGCACTAGAATCGGCTTACCTTGCTGCACAGCTTACTTCAAAAGGAATTGGTTATTATCTCGAATGTTTTAGTGAACAGACTGAGATTAAGATATCACGAGGGAAAAAACCTGGACGCGGAGGTCAGAGCGCGAATAGATATCGTCGAAGAATCCATTCAGAGATTCAACAGATGACTCGGCACATAGAGTCACAGCTAAAGGAAGCAGATATTGATTATGACATTGATGTTCGAACATCAGATTTTGGATATTCGAGTGCACGTCTAGTGACTAATGCACCACTTCCAGCTATTAGCAGTCTAATTGAATCAAAGAAAAGTGGTGATTGGAAGGTTCTAATTGGTCCGGTCAGAAAACGAGTTGAATTTCTACCTCTAGAACCCAGAGCAACAACATCCAGCGTTAAGCCCAGATATTTTATACTTGGGGTTGATCCTGGGACAACAGCAGCTTATTGTCTACTCACATTAGATGGCAGGGTTCAAGTATTAAGAAGTGGAAAAGGGCTGACTCGGGCAGACATGATTCGTGAGGTGTATGAAAAAGGTATACCTGTGATGATTGCCTCTGATGTGCCACATGTGCCGCATTTCGTGGAGAAGATTGCAAGTACAGTTAACGCTGCAATATACACACCGCGAAAACCAATTCCAGTTGCAGAAAAACAAGAACTGGCGAGAGAATATTCTGAAACCATTAGAGTTCGTAATGCACACGAACGTGATGCTCTGACTGCAGCAGTTTTTGCACACCGATCAATACAACCAAAATTACAGCAAATTGATCATATGATTCGAGAGGAGCAGCTCCACATAGACCGAAATCATCTGAAAGCTCTAGTGATTAAAGGTACTTCAATCAATGAGGCTCGTGCAACCTTAGAACGGGTGGACTCTGAGATACCTGAAACTATTCCTGAAGTTCAACCAGAACCAGAAGAAGAGTTGACTCAAGAACGTTTTGAAGCACTCAGGGCCAAGACTGAGCAGGTATCTCTTGATAATCGACTGCTTCTCGATAAGGTAGAGGATTTCCAACGTTTGGTTGAATTTCTTAGATTCCGTGAAAGTGAATTATCAGATAGTCTAGATATTGTTAATCAAGAAAACTTCTGGAAAATAAAACGTGATAGAGAGTTAGAAAAATCAAAATCATCTTTAAAGAAGGCAGAACGCGAAATTAATGACCTTAAGAAACAGATGAAGGCATTGAAATCTAGACTTGAATTATTGAAGGGAGTCAAACATCTCGAAATGCGTGGAGATATGCTTGCTGTCAAAGTAATACCTCAATTCACTCGAGAAAGTATTGAAGAATATGATAAAAAAGTCGGTTTGAAGCAAGGAGATATTGTCCTATTTGAAGATGCCTCTGGAGGAGGGCCGCAGACAGCAGGAATGCTCATTGAGAAGGAAATACGTGCTTTGGTAATTGATACACCGCTATCGCATCTTCCTAGAGATGAATTAGTAAAGGCAGTGATTCCTGTTATTGACGCAAAAGATGTTGAACTACAACGAGTGGATGAGTTTGCATTCATCAGCCGCAAAAAGTTTGACAGAATCTTTCAGGTATTCATCAAAGACGTACGTGAACAAGCTCGTGTGAAAGGTGAGGAACAACTAGTCGAAATAGTGGAAAAATATCGCAGAGAAATTGAACGATAATGATTACTCGGGAATTTGGATCCAGAGAATGTTATTACCTCTGATTAGAACTTGACCATACTTGGCTTTTACGTTATCACTCTCAAGTTCTTCTGCATCTGCAAGTGTGAGATTCATATACATATCACATCTTGTCAAGTGTCCTCGGAATATTCTCTGGTCTTTCAACTTGACAGAAATAACGTCATTTAGTTGCAATTCAAGTGCTTTAATGGGCATTTTTTCGGACACACAATGCACCTCTCAAGAGATGCCTCTTATGAGTATTATAAAGCCTTTGCTAGACGATGTTTCTACTATGGTTCGAACGAAAGAGTCAATTTAAAATGGCAAATCCGCTCAGCTTAGAAAACCAATAGATCAATTGTGATGATAGAAGGTAATAGCATGGTACTATATTGTCTGGGACTTGAAGGAACTGCTCATTCTTTTGGAGCAGGAATTGTCACGGACGAGGGAAAAGTACTATCTAATGAGTGGGACATGTTAAAACCTGCAGAGGGTGGAATTCATCCAAGAGAAGCTAGCAGACACCATTCCGACTTAGGTCCTCGAATAATCCATACTGCTCTAGAAAAAGCTGGAATTAACTACAGTGATATTGATCTTATTGCATTTTCCAGAGGCCCTGGATTGGGGCCATGTCTGAGAACTACTGCTACTATGGCTCGAACCTTGGCACTGAAGCTTGACATACCACTTGTAGATGTTAATCATTGTGTCGCACATATAGAAATAGGCTGTCTTGAGTCTGAATTCAAGGACCCTGTTACAGTGTATGTTTCAGGAGGGAATACTCAAGTAATAGCTTTTGCTGGAGGGCGGTTTCGGACATTTGGTGAAACACTGGATATTGCAATCGGTAATATGTTAGACGTCTTGGGAAGGAAGCTGGGTATGAGTTTTCCTGCAGGACATAATATTGAAAAACTTGCAAAAGAAGGTTCTAATTATCATAATCTACCTTACTCAGTGAAAGGAATGGATCTTAGCTATTCAGGAATGTTAACTGCTGCAAAGAAACTTCTCTCCGAAGGAGTTCCAATTCCGGACATCTGTTTTAGTGTTCAAGAAACAGCTTTTAGTATGCTTGCAGAAATTGCAGAAAGAGCTATTGCCCATACAAAAAAGGAACAACTGCTGCTTACAGGTGGAGTTGCTCGTAATAACCGACTGACAGAAATACTTGAAGGGGTTTCAGAACGACATGGTGCAAAATTCCATAGAGTTTCTCCTTCTTTGGCAGGGGATCAGGGAGCCATGATAGCATGGAATGGAATACTGCAATTCAAAGCAGGTCGTACAATTGAAATCAGTGATTCCCAGGTTCTCCCAAAATGGCGCACCGATGAACAAGATATTCTCTGGAGGTCATGAAAGTGGAGAATGTCATTGCTCAAGGAGCCGAGTCTATCATCCTAAAGACTGAGAGATGGAATCATCTTTTTGTTTTGAAATGGCGACAATCAAAACCATATCTCTTCAAGGATATCGATTCACATCTCAGAAAAACAAGAACAAGTAGAGAATGCAAGATGTTGTCGGTAGCTCGGTCACTGGGAGTATCTACGCCAGCAGTTTATGCTGTAAATCTAGATGATTACACAATCTTGATGGACTACATTGAAGGCATGCAGTTTAAACAGCTTGCAAGTTCTCTCTCAGAGCAACAGTTGAAGCAATTCTGTTTTGAGTTTGGGCGTTCAATTGGATTATTGCACATGGGTGATGTAGTTCATGGAGACCCTACAACTAGTAATGTGATTATCGATTCAAAATCAAAACTCTGGTTGGTAGACTTTGGCCTCTCCGAAATGAATGCTACAGTTGAAATGAAAGGAGTAGACCTCCATCTCATTCACAGAGCTCTAGAAACAACTCATTGGGATTTACAGGAATGTATGCTTAAAGCCACAATCAAAGGGTATTCAGACACAGTAGGTAAAGAAGCAAATGAATCGCTCTCCCGTATGGAGGAAATTCGTGAACGTGGGCGATATCATTAGTTCACACAAGGCAATCTTTATATCAACAGCCTTAGGCCGTGGGGCAGACCCATACTTTTGGGAAAATAGATAATCTAGAGGTAGTTCCGATGGCAAGAATGCACACACGACGCAAGGGCCAGTCTGGTAGCAATCGCCCTTCAACATTACGCGTGCCTGAATGGATGGATAAAGAAAAGGACGCTAAGTGGGTTGAGGAAAAGGTGATCGAGTTAGCTAAGACTGGAAATACTCCCTCTATGATTGGTATGATTCTCCGAGATCAATATGGAGTTCCTCTTGTTAAAGTAATATCTGGTAAGAAAGTAATGGATATTATTCGTGAAAATAAGCTAGAACGAAACGTTCCAGAAGACCTGAGAAATATGATTGCCAAAGCGGCAACTATTCGAAGACACCTTGAAGAAAACAAGAAAGATTTTTCATCAAAACGTGGTCTTCAACTTGTTGAAAGTAAAATTCATCGACTTTCAAAGTATTATCGTAAGACAAGAGTTCTGCCTGCAGATTGGAAGTACAGTCCTGATCAAGCTGCTATTCTTTTAAGATAGTTTTATCACCACCAACACATCTCTAATCCTTTGAGATGAGCATGACGGCTAAGAAGATACCGTCTCTGAAGACTTTAGAGAAGGTTTGTAATAGTATCAATTTCCAAATAAGCGACCAGAACGTACTTCTGACTTCGCTCTATCCTGATGCAATAATTGCTAGCACGATTATTTCTCAAGCAATCTCAAGAACGAAATCTCTTTTCCATATCTCATTCTCACAACCAGTGGTGACAGTTGAAACAATTAACGAATTAAGAGAAAGGTTCGAATCATCCTCAATAATAATAGTTGGCATTGATATCATAGGTAAAAAGAGAATTAAGAAAGGTAAAGACTATCCTCTAATTATTGGAGGTAATTCTGAATTAGAACAAGTAGATTCGCTCACATTAGGAACTGATTCCACTATATCAGCCGCGGGGTATGCGTTTGCGAAATCTCTGATAGATTTGAATGATTACGATATTCAATTTGCAGCTGCTGGCGCTTTGCTCAATAGTGATATGAATGAACCAAAAAAAGGAGCGAACAAAGATATCATTGACCTATCTCAAAATAATGGACTGATTGAAGAGCGTAAGGGATTCAAGCTTTTTGGAGTGAATATGCTTCCACTTGATCAAGCACTTCTATACAGTACACATCCCTACTTAGCGACAATCAGTGGAAATCAAAAAGTGTGTGATGAAATATTAAACGAGGCTGAGATTCCTATCCCAAAACTCAGAACACCATTAAGTAATCTAAGCACCACCGAAGCGCAACGACTTACTTCCGTCTTAATAACACGATTAAATCCAAGTGTGATTCCTAAATTGCTGGGTACTGACTATATTCTCACTTTGGAGCGCGAAACTAGTCCAATAAAATTTGTATCCGGAATTGAAATAGTGTGTAAGACAGCATGGACTCAAAATCAACCAGGGGCAATAACAAGTGTACTACTTGGAGACCGTAGCAGAGCTTTACGATTGTTGATTGATAGCCATATGGAGCATCATAAAGATGTAATAACAACAGTTCACCGTCTCGAATCGAATCTACAAGGAGATTCAACAACAACTAGTACTACTGTAACACTGACAGGGTCTAAGACTGAGATACTCCCGGATGTTGGGCGTATTGCATTGGAATCTGGAATTGTAGATATGGTTCGTCCTGTAGCATTAGATAACGGTGAAACGTTTACAATTGTGTGGCCATCACCCAAATTGAATTTAAAATTGGTTTATCATAAATTTCTCTCTACTAACACAACGATAATCGCATCTTCACCACAATCAATCACAATCACTGGGAGTGCTGAAGAGAAAGAAACTGCACTGCACAATATTGTTGAACTGAATAAGAGGGGTAGTAAGAAGTGATTGCGACAATCAAACTCGATTTTCAGTCATCTAATGTAGCCAAACGAATTCTCGAAACCGTCAAGCCAGACAATACTCCTTTACCAAAGGATCTGGCTATCGATTGTTCTGTTAAAGGAGCGAAATTACTTATCACAATACAGTGCAAGAGAAGTATTGACAGCTTAGGAGCAACTCTCGAAGACATCTTGAGTGCAATTGACCTATCTCTGAGAACATCAAAATCAATAGACTCAGAATGAATTAGAAGCTACATTCCAATCAAGTCTATTCCTTGTGCCATCTGCTCGGCAATCGACTCTGCTTTTCCTCTGGAAAATTCTGCCATTTCTTCTGTGATGAAACCTCGTTGCACAGCACGTTTGAGTAAGTGTCTGTCAATTATTCGTGGTGGTTGATCTGCAGGTGCTTTTACAACATCAATCTCAAGGTCAACATAGCGAATCCTACCAGGGCTAGTTCCATTACTTGGATATATTTCTACACCGGTATTGATGTTAGCATAGGTACCTTTCAATTCACCAATCTCAGAATAATAATTTGTGAAAAGAGTAAGAGTTCCGGGTACGACATGGGTCATTGCATAATCGCCCTCGTCGCTGACTACATCAACATCATCTACATATTCTTTGACTAGTTTGAGTTTTCTACTCGTATGTCTGAATTGTCTTCGAATAACAAATCCCTTGGTAGTTGTTTCATCCACTCTACCTCGTGCAAGCACAATATTTCGACCATCTAATTTGACATGTTCAATATTGACTGGGTCATCTACTCGTGGAATATCTCTTGATACGATCTTTTCCAATTTTGCCGTAATGTATTTTCGTTCTTCAGGACGGTCTTCAATGACCATCTCAGCAAGATCAACTAGTGAAGTATATCCTGCGCTCTTGTAGAAGTGATGATGCTTTATTGTGGGCTTGATTTTAGCACGAGTAGTATCAAGTGCTTCTTTCACTTCAGCAGGAAATTCAATGTCAGCATTACTAGTTCCCTCAAACAGAAGTCCTGTAGACTCCAACTCATCGTATTTGTTATAGATTCGTTGAGTAGTATCTAAGAGATCATCAATTTCGTCTTGGAGTTCCTTATGGGTAAGATTCTCTGCAGCAGTTCTCCATAAGATACCCCAGCTATCAGTATGGTCACGTATTTTTCTACCAAGACTCGTGAGATTATGTCTTGCTTCTGGGTCTTTTATTTTCGTACTGAGTCTTACAACAGGTTCTGGTAAGAGCACTGCTGCACGCCCTGGTATCGTAATGCTTGAAGACAAGACTGGTGCCTTACGGCCGTAATCATGAGCTCTAATTTGAACCATCAGATATTGCCCACGTTGCAGTCCTCTATCGGGAATGAGACCAGATATCGATCCCAAATCAATTCGTGTTTGCCCTGTTCTTTCATCCCTACCCTGTACTATCCCTTTATAGATGGAGCTCTTGGCCACCCTTGGCGTTCTAGTAATAACTCCACCCAGACGTCTTCTAAGAACATCTACAAGCTTACTCAAAATTGACTCATATGCAATTGCCACAATTCCTTGCAAATCACTTCTATCCCAAATGTCTACATCTGGAATATCACTGCGATACGGAAGCCCGAACCTTCTTGCCACTTCCGGAATAGGTTGAACCATTTCAAAATGGTTCTGCAGCATTATCTGCGTCAATGATTGTGAATAGATACCCCGTATCCTCGCCTTAATCATCAGGAAACACTGGCCCTTTCATTGGGAGACAGTCCTTTACCATCAGTGGTTCTGGCTGGCTATACGCTTCATTGATTAGCCCTCGTTTGGCCTAATCGCGTATCGGCTCCAGAAGGCTGGATACGTGCCAAATCTTTGTCCTTGCATGATTAGGGCAATTTGGATCTTGACCTGGTTCATCCAGAATGGATATTGCGTTCTGCGCTCTCATAGCTGGAGAGTCTGTTTCATTTTCAAGGACTAAAATAGCCTCACTGGCTGCACGCCTGATGTTCCTAGGAACTGAGGAATCCTCGGATATCTGTTTAAGAAGATGTTTAGATTGATCGATGCTCTTCTGAATTTCGGGGTCCAATGGACTCACCTCTGAAATAGTCTTGTCGCACGAACGATGTGCGAATCAACAAGAACACTCAACGATAGTTTCCATATCAACGTTTTCATAATGACGCATTGACTTGTATGCATTCGAGCACATCTTATATCGCAACAAGTGCATGAAATCCTAGTGCTTACAATGGATGACAAAGATGATACCTCGGTCAAAAAGATGGCCGATCTCCTCCGTCGTGGAGCAACAATGCTTGCAGATTCATGCCCTCAATGTGGTTCTCCTCTTTTCAAAGTGGGAGATGATATCTATTGTGTAAAATGTGACAGACGTATCGTATATGCAGATTCAGAAGAAAAAATAGAAACTGAGGCTGTGTTGACGATCATACCGGGGCTTCGTGAAACCCTAATCCGCAAATTGATGGCACTGAATGAACTAGTTGACTCTGAAACCGATATAGAATCATTGACGAAATTAGCTAACCTTATGGTATTGCTCTTACAGTCGCTACATAGACTAGAAAATATGAAGGGGTAATAGTTCCCCCTCAAAATTCACAGAGCTAATTACTCTTCCTTGGTAGCTGCAGCAGTTCCTCTTCGGAGTCTTGCTCTTCTGATCTTGACCTCTTCAGGTCCCTTGAGCACCTTACTCTTACGAATTTCACACTCTCGAATCGGAATAATCTTTTTCACCGCATCAAAGACTTCGGCAGCTAAATCTCCCAAAATCACCTTTTCAACAAGCTCATCAAAGGTATGTTTCTTAGCATGAGCCCTGATCACTTTCTCAATAGCCTTTCGGACTGCATGTTCGTGACTGGACTTTGCACGAGTAATAGTAAAAGCGATGACTGAAACTCGCATTAGATAGTCGTCTTTTGTTAGAATTGGTCCAATCCAATCGATTCTGGATGTGCCTCTTCTCACAAGACCTCGCAGATAATCTGAACTCCATTCATGCCCGTAGAATGTAGTTTTAGCTTGCTGTCCTGTGACCTCAAGAATTTTGAATCGGAGTTTTACATGAATCTTATCAAAATCTCCGGTTAAGTCATACAAGGTTGGTTGAACAGTTCTTCCAATCAGTGATTCTGCACTTCCTGAAGGGGTTGAACCTATTTCCTTGCTATCGAAATAATCAGGTGCGAGAATCTGATACCAGGTCTTCTCTCTCCACTTATCTCGGGTCCTTGCTGCTGATTGTCTACTTCTTGAGGACATTTGTTTATCACACTCGCACTGGACACATTAGTATCCAGAGAATCACGAAATGGTCCATGGTCGGGCCACAGGAACCGAGCCGACATCCAACGAGTCTAATAAAAACGTTGTGACATGGCTCGCTTTCTTACATTCCAGAACACTAGGTTCTAACCAGAAAACTAGATATGACTTCTATGCTCCATGCTGAGTGAGTTGCATGCCATGGAAAAAGAAAATGCTGTCTGCTCTCATTGCGGATTCGGCGAAGTTGCGCTTGTTCGAAAAGAGATGATAGGGAGCGGAAAATATCGAAAGAAGTGGCGCTGTCCACGTTGTAGTCATACTTGGGAAACTACTGACAAGTAATGTCATAGCCTATACAAAACGGTTAAAATGATTTTATTTTCCTCGTTGTTTTAATGCGGAGGTTGCCCAGCCAGG
>Ga0315534_1002622_pt1 | contig 11935 bp, 6 predicted proteins | sample SalMarSW160240MG_FD_203094 | JGI IMG/M metagenome (GOLD analysis project Ga0315534, IMG submission 203094) | Salt marsh sediment microbial communities from the Plum Island Ecosystem LTER, Massachusetts, United States - Salt Marsh Sediment SW1602-40 ... | reverse complement strand
GCCATGGTCTCTAATCGCTCTGGTTGTCCGACGAGGCAATACAGGCTACCGGTTTTCAGCGTGCACCCGGTGTTGCGCGGGTTCTGGGGAATGCTCCACCAGGAGGGAAGTTCTCCGCGCTGGCCTTGTTCCTTGTACAGCTCTGGTGGCGGCAGCACGAAGCCGTCGCCGGGGGCGGATAAGACGAGTTGCCGCTGGTCCTCTCGCAGTCCGTCCAACTGCTGTTGGACGCTGGCCAGCGATTGCCTGGCTGCCGGAATCTGGGCGGCGGCCGCCGGATCGTCCGCGCGTCGCGACATGAGCTGCGCGACGTGCTGCTGGATCTGATCGCGCTGGCCCTCGAGCCGTGTCACTTTCAGGGACAGATCCAGGTTTTCCAATCGCGCCAGGACCTGGTCCTTCTCGACGTGCTCGCCGATCGCAACCGAATCCAGCAGGCGACCCGCTACGGGAACGAACACGCGCTGCGCATCGGCGAATTGCAGCAGGGCCGGCGCTTCGACGCGGCAGGGAAAGGGGACCGCGGCCAGCAGAATACCCGCAACCAACAAGACAACGCACGTTCCCACGACGCGGTTCCGGCGCACGCGACTTCGCCGGATAGGATCCTGCCAGAACGCCCGAAACGCCAGCAAGGGAGGCACGCACATTCCAACCATCAATACGGTCAGGCCAATGTGACCAATCCATTGCAGCCGCCACGCTTCCAGCAGCCGGTATAGAAACCAAACGATCGTGCCCAGTATCAACCAACGGTAGGCTGTCGAAGCCGCGCCGTATGCCAGAAGAAGGGCATTCCGGCCGCGGTCGATCCAGCGACCGCCTGTTTGCGGCAGTCCCAGGCACAGGCTTCCCAGGGACCGGCGCAATGCGGCTCGCGACTGATCCCACAAATTCGGTGCCTCTACGAGGTCGGCCAGTAGATAGTAGCCGTCGTAGCGCAGCAACGGGTTGCCATTGAACAGAATCGTGCCGACGGAGCATACGATCATGACGTTCAGACACATCGCGTGTATCCATCCCGGATGACTGAACCACCACAGAAACGTGGCGATGGATGCGAGCACGACTTCGACCAGAATCCCCGCACCGGAGATGGCCATGCGTTGCCACTTGCTGCGCAGCATCCATGCGTCGGTAACGTTGCAGTACAGGCAGGGAGTCAGCACCAGCAGCATGACTCCCATTTCATGGCAATCGCCGCCGAAATGACGACACATCAGCGCATGCCCCAGTTCGTGAAGGACTTTGACACACGCCAGCGTGACCGCGATCCAGAGAAGGTTGTCATAACGAAGAAGCACCTGTGCTTCCGGCAGACGCCGTTGGATGGTGTCCCACTGCACCAGGACGAGGAGGGCGGCGCAGAGTGCCATGACAGCGCACAGGCTGGCCGCCGGACGGGTAAACAGTATCCGGCAGCGAGCATAGAGCCACTCCAAAAATGTCGAAGGATCGCATCCCCGAAACCGGATGGCCAGAAGATTGGTCCACACGCCGAAACGGCGCCAACGAATGCTCTCCTCCTCACGTTTGAGCAGGGAACGGCTTTGGCCGGGCGCTTCGGCCAGTAGCAACCCGCAGCGATAGAGTTGCCCAATCATGTCGTGCAATCGTGACAAGCTCAATTTCTTCGGGGGGAACGACGTCTCGAATCGTGTTTTGATGTCGGTCAGGGACGCACGGCCATCCAGCATCTTTAGTATGCTGAACTCTTCCAAACCGAGCTGAAAATAGCGCGCCGCCACGGGATCCTTCACGCCCCAGTAATTCTGGCGACGAAAAGCCAGAGGGTACACGACCAGGTCCGGCCGCATGCGTAGACGCACGGCGTCGCGAGGTCGGGCGGTCCAGGGAACAGAAGTGGCCATTCAGGTGTTCCGTCGTGGACCGTGCTGGCGCTGTTGGCATCCATCGGCGGCTGGGCCTCGGGCGACAAGGTCAACATGCAACCGGCGCGGCCGTTTGGTGCCTGCCGGCTTGGTCCCCGGTGGTCCGGCCATCGGTCTGCGAAGCCGTACGGACAGCATCATGGGTTGCGCGAGCATGATTCAATCGGAACCCGCGCTGCGGCGGACGAGCATGGAACCCCGCATGCCCGGCCGCAGCTGCCCGTCGGCGTTTTCAAACTCGGCCCACACGCGCACCTGCCCGTTGACAGGATCGATTTCCGGACTGACAAACACGAGCGTCCCCGAGCACGCCAGGGGTTCGCCGTGCTCGTTGTTCACAGTGACTTCGGTGGGAGATCCCACCAGGTCCGGCGCAGCCTGGCTGGCGTCCAGAAAGCCTTCCGCCCGCAAACGATCCATTCGCACAATGCGAATCACTTTATCTCCCGGCTCGACCCATTCGCCGCGAGACTTGTACAGTTGTACGACGACGCCTTGAAACGGCGAAATGATCGCGTGACGCTTCAGTTTCCATTGGGCGAACGCCAACTCGTTTCCCCGTACGCTCTGGGTCGTGTGGGCGAGCGCCTGTTCGTGCGTCGCTTGCTCAATCTCCAGTTTCGACCGCTCCATGGTCAGTCGCAGCGTTTCCAATTCGGATTGAGAGACACTCCTTTTGTATTTCTTGTCCGATTCCACCGCCCGCGCGTATTCCGCTCGATTGACTTCAAAAGCCTTCGTGGCAAAACGCACACGCACGTCGTTCCGCGCTTCATCTTCGGCAAGTTTCAGCTCCAGCTCGGCCCGGTTGCTCGCAAACACGGCTTCGTCGTCATCGACACGAGCCAGCACCGTGTCGGCATCGACACGATGTCCCTCGCGGACCGCAACCTCCTCCAACACCCCGGGAACTCGCGCCGGGACTTCCACTTCGTCCACCAGCCGCACCAGAACACCCTCAACGCGTACGTCCCGGACATCCTGCGTCCATCCGCACGCGGCGGGCGCCCACAGCAGGACCAGGAAACTCACCCAGGTAGCGGTCCCGCCGGCCAACTGCCTGCCCGGGCCATATTTTCTGTGCATGGTTGCCCCTCTCAAAACAACACCCACGTGCGGAAGGCGTCGATAAAATCGTGCAGCCACAGATAGGCCAACGGCCGCCTTCCGCAGTGGATTTTGGCCAACACGGTCGCGCCGGGCCGCAACAGCGCTGCGGCCAAGGGGTCGATGTCAACAGTGACCCGCACGGCCGGCTCGTGCTGCGGATTCACATCGGTGACGAAAGAGACGTCGCGAACCGAACCTCTCAGCGGCGTTTCGGGTCTGGCCGAGAGGATGTACTCCACTTCCAGTGCCTTCCGCCCGGACGCCTGTGCGGCAAGTACGTGACCGGCACGCCTGTCGGGTACGTCCAGCTCCAGGACCCAGGGTCCCTCGAGATCGGCGACGGTCATCAACACATGTCCGCGGCGAACGGGCCGGGCACGCAGCAACCCTTGAACATCCCAGGTAATCACCTGGCCCGCGATCGGACTTGTTACGGTGAGCTGCGATCGTTGCTCGTCTACGATCTGAAGCTGCGCATCGAGGCTGGCGAGCTGCTGTTTCAGGGATTCTTCCTCCGCCGTTCTTTCCGCATACCTCCGGCGATCCGGCGCACTGCCGGCGGTGTCGACCAGACGGTCGGCCTGCACGGCCGCCAGACGTTTTTGCGCTGTTTGAATCTCGCCTCGAATGCGCCGGTCCTCCAGCTCCAATGCCGAGTGCCGCAGCACGGCAAGCGGCTGTCCGGCGGCCACCTTTTGCCCGTGCTTGACCGGAAGCCGATGCACAACGCCGTCGCTCGCCGCAAAGACATCGCGCCGCAGAATCGGCTGCAACTGCCCCGGAGCTTGAATGAAGAAGTCGCCCTCGACGAACGTCAGGACTCCCACGACCGCCAAGATAATCAGGGCAACCAGCACGATCCGCGGTAGGCGGCCCGATTCCAGCAGTGAAATTCCGCGGTTGACCCATCGCCAGCGCGGCAGCAAGGCGGCACGATCGAGCGTCAACGCGTGGGACAGCGCAAGACCCCCATGGTGCGTCAAGGCACGGATCGACAGCGGCTCCGGACGATCACGCTGCGCGGCAAATTGTTCGACAACCACGGCACCGCAAAGGGAGTCCAGGGGCTGTCTTGCCGCAAGTCGAGAAGGTGGATCGAATTCGTCGGGCCCGTCCGGTGGTATCGACGTTGGCCCGGCATTGGCCATGGACTCGTCGCGAGCGGCCAACGGCAGCACGCCAAGCGTTCGCGCGGGTGCGGTATCCAAATAATCGTGTAGCGGACCCTCCAAATCCGGCCGAATATCCGGCTGACCATCGCAATGCCAGAGCGGTTCTCCCGATCGGACCGCGGCCGAAACAAGGACTTCCAGGCATTTTGCCGTACGAGACCGCCGCTCCAATTGATCGACACCGCTCACTGCCCGTACCCGGAATCGCCGACCGTGGCGCGTAAGTACCGTCACGCGGTCACACTGCAAAAGCCAGCGACCTTCATTGGCAAGTCGATGGGCCGTGGCGCGCAGGCGCAGTCCACTGTAGATCTGGCTTACGAAGTGATCCACGCGGTCGCGTATGCGGTCCCGATCAAGAAGCTGCTTTCTTTCGACCTCCTTGTGGTACTCCGCCGCCAGTTCGCACAGCATGGCCAACAGGCGCAGATTCGCACGCTGCACTTGCGGCGACAGACCGCAACGCTGGACAACTTCTAACACGCCCCACATTTGGCCGCCGTCGCGGATCGGTGAAAACTGCAGAAGGTTCGAGGTCGAATTCCGTTCGGAGGCCTCGGCCGAACCGGAGTGGGGAGCTATCATCAACGGTTTCTGCAATTCGAGGCACTGCTGTGCCAGCGTAGCATGGCAATCCGCGATCTCCGTCCCTACGTCGGACGACAGATTGGACTGATACGCCAGCTCCAATTCGCCGTGCGGCGTCCGAAACCACATCGCTCCGCCGACGGCCGCCAGCGCGTCGACCGTACGATCGACCAGCGCGGTGTGGAAAATCACGGGCGACGGCGCGGACTGGGAAATCCGGGATAGCTCGGCGATCAGTCCATCGATCTCCTGCCACGTTGCCGTTGTTTCGTCGGATTGTGGAGGGGTCATGTGGCGATTCATTATTCTCCAGTATACCCGGACGCTCCAGAAAACTCCGGGCACGAGGACCGACCACCGTCACGGCCCGCGATCGAGGGTAGCGCGGCGCGGATCGCGGGCCGTTGGCTCTGCGACGCAAGCCCCCGTGCGGGTCCCTGCCGGCGAGTGGCTGGCAGGGTTGGACAACTTGGGAAAAATCTCCGGGTTATACCGATATTAACGACAGATATGTCCGCGGTCGTGCCGATTTACGCCCAAGGAGTAGAAGCCGTGCGCGCGGGGTACGCGTGCTACCCGCACGCCGTTTTTGCTGGCCGGACCCGCCACGGGGCGACGCCCGGCGATCGTTACCGGTTGGACATGCACCCAATGCATCGACGCTGCGGCAAAATACCACTGATTGCGATCGCAACGACGGCTGCCGTTGCCGGTTGTGCCCTGCACGAACCGAACTGCACGTTTGATGTGGACGAAGAACATTTCTTACAGCTCGCCAGCGACATCAGTTACGACGACGCGCACCCCGCCGGGCCTGAGCGCTTGGACAAGGACGCTCGGCCACCGTTAACGCTGAAAGATGATACGTCGCCGGACCTGTGGGGAATGTCCTTGGAGGAGGCGGTCCAGCTTGCGGTTTTGCACTCCCAGGTCATGAGGGACCTGAGCGGGACGGTGCTGCGATTCCCGGAGACCGTCAGTTCGATCTATGGACCTGCCGTAGTGGCCTCGGATCCACGTTTCGGCGTCGAAGGCGCGCTGAGTGCCTTCGATGCCGAACTGTCGACCGAGCTGTTTTTTGACAAGAACGATCGGGCAATCAACAACACCTTCCTCGGCGGCGGCACTCGCATCTTGAGGCAGGACTTGGCGAACTACGACACGCGATTGTCCAAGCGGACGGCCACGGGCACCGAATTCGCCATCCGGCATCACGTCGACTACGATGCGAACAATGCTCCCGGCAATCGTTATGCCAGCGTTTTCAACACCTGGATCGACGGCGAATTTCGACAGCCGCTATTGCAAGGTGCGGGTCTCGAATTCAACCGCATTGCCGGACCCGACGCTGTTCCGGGTTCGATCAATGGCGTACTCATCGCCCGCCTGAATACGGACATCAGCGTGGCGGAGTTCCAGGCCGCTCTGCGCGACCTGATCAGCAACGTGGAGAATGCTTACTGGGACCTTTATTTCGCCTATCGCGAACTCGATGCGCGGATCGCGGCCAGGGACGCCGCGTTGGAGACCTGGCGCATCGTCAAGACGTGGAATGAGGAAGGACGACGCGGTGGCGAGGCCGAAAAGGAGGCGCAGGCGCGCGAGCAATACTTCCGTTTCGAAGCGGAAGTGCAGAATGCCTTGACCGGACGGTTGCTGCAGAGGACCCAGACCTACAACGGCAGTAGTGGCGGTTCCTTTCGCGGTCTACCCGGAGTGCACGTGGCCGAACGCCGGTTGCGCTTGATCATGGGCATACCGATCAATGACGGCCGTTTGATCCGTCCCTCGAACGAACCGATCATGGCGCGTGTGGTCTTTAACTGGGGCGAGATCATGCCCGAGGCACTCGCCAACCGCGTGGAATTGCGAAGGCAACGAGACCAGATCCGACGGCGGGAACTCGATCTCATTGCCAGCAAGAACTTTCTGCTCCCGAAACTGGACGCCGTGGGACGCTATCGTTGGCGCGGATTCGGGCAAGACTTGATCAATGAACGTTATTCCGGCAAGCCGCCATTCGACAACGCCGTGGGAGATATGACAACAGGACGTTTTCAGGAATGGCAATTGGGAGTGGAATTGTCGATGCCGCTCGGTTTCCGGCAGGGGTTTGCGGCCGTTCGCAATGTCCAATTGCAATTGGCCAGGCAGCGGGCGCTGCTTCAGGAAGAGGAGCGTCAGGTGGTGTTGGGCCTCAGCGGCGCCGTCGCCGAGAAGGACCGCGCGTACGAGGTCACACAGACCGGATACAATCGCCTCGTAGCGGCGCGGCAACAGCTGGAGTCGGTACAGGCGGCATTCGACGCCGGACGGGCTCCGCTGGACCTCGTGCTGGACGCCCAGGAGCGTTTGGCGGATGCCACGGATTTCTTCTATCGCACGCAAGTCGAGTACGCGCTGGCCATCAAGAATGTCCATTACGAGAAGGGATCGCTGCTGAATTACAACGGCGTCTATCTGGCCGAAGGGCCCCGCCCCGGCCGCCACTGCCGGTGTGGGTCACGCAGTGCGTGCTCGTGTCGCGGGAAGCCGCCGCTTGACTACGTCCTTGCGCATCCCCCTGGAGATTCTATGCCCGACGCGATGCTGCCCGACGCACCGTCGGCGCCCCTGCCGCTTGATGATGCTCGCACGTCCACCGGCGCCGACCAGCCGCTCGGCGTGGCCCAGGGCTCCTCACCGAACGGTGCCGACGACGGGGTAGTCCGGGCATCCCACACGGCGTCTCGCTTTCCTTCCAGTCGACGGAGTCGGCAGGAGACGGCGATCCGCCCGTTGCCACCCGTTCAGCCCGGAGATCCGGGGGCCGATGGGTCCCAGCAATGCGCTTCGCGCGGAGCGGCTCCCGGGAGCGGTCCCTGACTGGGACGTTACGGGCCGCATCGAACTTCGAATCTGACGGAGCCAAGAAACAGGAGACCGCAGCACGCGGCGCCGACGCCGGCCAGCGCCCACGCAGCCGGTTCGGGAACGACCACCACGCGCAACGCGTAATTTCCCGCCTCGGCATGCTCTCCCAGAAAATCGACATCGGGCTCCCCCGTGACGCCGATGACCAGTTCGCCGCTTCCCGGAACGGTTCCCAGGATACTGGGGAACACCGAACCCGGGTCTCCCAGTGCACCGGCGTCGACTTCTCCCTGAAACAACCCCAGCCGGGAATCAAATCCCGACGGGACGATTTCCGCCCTAAACGGCAGACCGGCGGGCAGACCGGTGAACCGCCAGAAATCCAGTGCATCGCCGGTGCCCGCACCGACCAGATTGTCGATGATCACATCCACGTGTCCCCCGATTCGGTTGGGATCCGCGTTGAGCCAGTGGTTGTCCATGCCGGTCGGTTCCAGTGAGTCGAGGCAGTTGCTTCCACCGCCGCCAAAGGAGTCGGGACAGTAAGTGCTTTCCAGCAGTTCGCCCCCCGCGGCGTGGACATCGAATCGGATCCGGTACGCACCGGACAGGGCATGAAGTCCCTGGAAAGTGGAATCGCCCGCGCCGGTGACGCGCACGAAGAACGATCCATCGCTCTCGACGGGCCGTTGCAACAACGCACTGGCTGTGCCGTCGCCCGCCGGGCTGCCGTCGTCGTCTTGAGCAAACAAGGTGCTGTAGGTCGGGTCGAAATGTCCCAGCAGCGTATTGATGCGGCCCGCGGTGCCGTCCAGACTGTCCATGATTTCGACGGAATTCGCGCCAGGCGGCAAGGGGACGACCGTTGCGCCGGCCGGTTCATCGTTGGGCTCCGTTCCGTGGACCGCCACCGCCACGCTGCTCGACGCCAAGACCACCATGGCCGCTAACCGGGCCCAGTGGGGCGAAATGCGAGTCATCGAAAGAGTTCTCCTGAAAGTCGAACGCATGGACGGCCGATGGATCGGCCGGTGGCGCATGTATGGATACCCAAAGACATCGGCCTGTTCGGCGCACGGTTTCCGCGCAGCAGGCCACTTGACTTGGGGCCAGATATTCAGCAAGTGGATCGAGAGCCAGAAGAGCGACGGGACGCGTCCCACCATCCGCCCACCTAGGGCCGATGGTTGACGAGGGCTCTCAGACAGAACTCATGAGCGGCAGATAACATGCTGGGTGGGGATACGTAATCCTCTGTGAACATAAGCAATGGTGCGAGGGCTGTCAAACCAAAAATCCCGCTGGGGAGGTAATAATCACGGTCAACTTTTGACCAGCCGACGGTCACCTCGGATCAATCCACTGGTCCAGGTGCATCCAACATATCCGGGAATAACGAAACAACAGTGGCGAGAGCACCGCCAGTTGGACGGCCACGGTCAGCCCGATCCACATTGGCGCGACGCGACTGGCGACCATAAGGACGGCCGTCGGGATCGCACACAGGACCCCGAACCCATAGCTGAAAAACATCGCACCGAAGAAATAGCCGGGGTCGCGCGAGAATTGCAGCCCGCACTGGGGGCAGTTGGGGTGCATCCGCCAGAGCGTCTCAAACACCTTTCCCGTCCGGCAACGGGGGCATCGCATCAAGAGAATGGACCAACACGGCATGCCCGCCGAGTCTGACCTGACGGAAGGGTGGTGGTCAAGGGGGACGGACCACATCCGGGCCGGATGCCAGGCCTGTCGCGCCGATCGTGGCTCGCGTCGCTTTCGGGCTCTCCTCCGGGCGCTATTTGCACGGCCGCGCGTCGATCGAGTAGGCTGGGCTTTGTCAATGGCTGTCGCCGCAATCGCCAGAGTTTGCCTTGTTTCGGCAGAATCTGCCGACTTCGATGGCGTCCTTCGATGGCGTCCGCTGTCTGTAATGGCCAACCGCGTAAGAACAGACTGAATTTCGTCCACGACGGCCGCCACGACGGCCTGCCGCTGGTTCTTTGCCGAGGAGCAAACATGGATCACGGGGGATTCTGTACCGCTTTTGTGCTTTTGATCGCACTGGTTTCCTTGCCGATCGATGCGCCCGCCTGCGGCGGCCAGCAAGCGCCTCAGGTGGAACGGCCGGCCGGCCAGGCCCCGAACCTCGCAGCGCAGATGCCCCGGATCGCTCCGAAGAGCCCGGCCGAATCAGCGCGGGCGATCAAGGTCCATCCCGATTTTCGCGTCGAGCTCGTTGTCGCCGAGCCGCTGGTCCGGGATCCGGTGGCCATCGACTTCGACGAGAACGGCCGTATCTATGTTGCCGAACTGCCCGAATACAACGGCTATGCAGTGGAAGGCTACGACGAACAAGGATCGATACGGCTGATCGAGGATTCCGACGGAGACGGAACCTACGACCAGAGTACGGTCTTTGCCAACGTGGACTATCCCACCGCCGTGGCTTGTTGGAATGGGGGCATCTTCGTGGGAGCCGCGCCGGACCTGTTGTTTTTGAAAGACACCGACGGCGATGGACAATGCGACCATCGCGAAGTGCTGTTGTCCGGCTTTGGCAGTGATCCGGCGGGGGAAGCGCACTTGAATTCCTTCCGTTGGGGGCTGGACAGCCGATTCTATATGGCCACCAGTAACGCCGGCGGCGATGTACGCGTTGTGGGAGACACCAAGGCCAAGGCGGTATCGGTGCGGCGCCGGACCATCGTCTTCGATCCGCGCGATCCTAGGCATTTTTTCCACACCAGCGGCGGTGGACAGCATGGAATGAGTCGGAATCGATGGGGCCGCTGGTTCGTGTGTTCCAACAGCGTTCCCGGCCAATTGCTGATGTATGATGACCGCTACCTGGCACGCAACCCGTATGTCGCAGCCGCGCCGGTGGCCGTGGAAATCATGCCTGATCGGAAATATACGAAGCTGTTCCGCATCAGTCCGCCGGAACCATGGCGCGTCGTGCGGACCAAGTGGCGTCGTGCGGGCCGTTTTGCCGGATCGGACGAAGGGGGGGCGCCGTTCGGATTCTTCACCGGCGCGACGGGCGTTACGATCTACCGTGGTGACGCCTGGCCCGACGCGTATCGAGGCAATTTGTTCGTGGGAGACGTGGCCAACAATATCGTTCATCGGGCCCGGATCAAACCAGACGGTCTGGCCGTGATTGCGGAGCGTGCCGACGAAAAGGCAGAGTTTCTGGCTTCGCGCGACATCTGGTTTCGGCCCGCCCAATTCGCCAACGGTCCCGACGGAAATCTGTACGTGCTGGATGTCTATCGGGAGTTGATTGAATGCGCGTCCTGCCTGCCAACCGAGTTGCTGGAACACGTCAACGCCGTGGGCGGAAACAATCGAGGCCGCATCTACCGGATCGTGTACGCCGGCGACGATCGCCCGCGCGAGCCGCGTCGCGGGCCGCCGCGGTTGGGCAGTGCGAAGACGACGGAACTGGTGGACTTGTTGCAGCATCCTAATGGATGGCACCGCGATACCGCGTCGCGGCTGCTGTACGAGCGCCAGGATCTCCAAGCCGTAACGCCGTTGACATCGCTTGCCCGAGATTCAGCGCAACCGATCGGCCGTCTGACGGCCATGTATGCGCTGGAGGGTCTCGGGCACTTGGATGACGAAACCCTCCTGCTACGACTCGACGACGCGTCGGCCCATGTACGGCGGCACGCCGTCCGCCTGGCCGAGCCACGCGTCGCACATTCGGCAAAGATCCGCCGGAAACTCACCACGATGGCCGACGATCCCGACCTCGCGGTCCGCTACCAACTGGCATTCAGCCTGGGCGCATGGACCGACGAGGCACAGGCGGCCGCGCTGGTGAAACTGGCGGCTCGCGACGGAGACATTGCTTGGATCCGCATGGCGATCCACAGTTCACTAAGAAGCAACGCGGGGCCGGTACTGCGGTTGCTTGCTGAGAATGCCGCCTTTCGCGATTCGTCCCACGGCCGATCGCTGCTGACGGCGCTGGCCACGCAGATCGGCGCGACGCGTGCGGAAGGCGACATCGCGGCGTTTTCGCGCTGCCTCGATCACGTTTTCCAAGAGGATCGCGGTTTGGCTGAGCAACTCGTCGAAGCCCTGCTGCGCGGCGCGGGATCCGCGCGGCAGGACCAGGTCATTCAGAGCGCCGGTGGTCCGACGCGCCGCCTTTTTCAGGTCTTGCTTGTCCGTGCGCGCACGATCGCCGCCGATCGCAACGCCGGGGCCGCCAACCGCGTGGCGGCGATCGAACGGCTGGCATTGAGTCCGTTCAGCGCAATCGAGCCGTTGATGGCCGAGCTACTGCAACCTCAGGAGCCCCAACCGGTC
>Ga0315534_1002621_pt1 | contig 11939 bp, 14 predicted proteins | sample SalMarSW160240MG_FD_203094 | JGI IMG/M metagenome (GOLD analysis project Ga0315534, IMG submission 203094) | Salt marsh sediment microbial communities from the Plum Island Ecosystem LTER, Massachusetts, United States - Salt Marsh Sediment SW1602-40 ... | reverse complement strand
AGATTTTATCCAGTATTGGTTCCAATAGGGCCATATTGCGCACCCAATGAGCCAAATAAGACCAATTGATACAATATAAAATATTGCCTTACTCATAGCGGAAGACCGAGTGTGATATCATTATTATAAAAGAATTTTATCATGTTTGTTGCTAAAATGATCAATTTCATATTTCCCAATATTACATCTGCCAGTCAGAACCTCAATGGTTTTGTTCCTTCCTCTTTTCCCTCATGAAGATTTCTATCATTTGGTCTTTTTCTTTGGCCTGATACCCGACTCAAGATTAATTTTACGAAAAAATTCCTGCCATGACAAGAACAATTCCTGCCTTGTTTCAATAAATGAAAATGAATACTGATACACTATGTGAGATATCCCATATTCCCAATGAACCTGAACAGGTATCCCTAATTTCAGTGCGTATTCGATTTCAAATCGTGTTCCCCCAGTATATCCATCTACTTGACTAATAAAGGCATGCAATAGATCGCAGGTTTCAACCAGCTCTTTATTTCGCTGATAGTATCTTTTTGGAACCTCAAACCATGCCCGGATATTTGAAAGGTCGGGGGTAAATACAATCACCTCCATTTTACGTTTCTCTGCCTCTTCCTTAACCCATGTGCACACCCCTTTACATCCAGAAGTTATTATTACTGATTCAATGGGAAGAGAGTCGATAAGATCAATCACCGATTGCCTGTCTTGATACTTTCTTGCCCCTACAATTCCTATATTCATTTTACACCTCCTGAGAATAGAAAAAGCCGCCTACACAAAGTGCAAGCGGCTCTTTAGTCGATTGTTTAATTTTTTACATAGTCGTTCTCTATCTCGTTATTCCTATTGAGGAATTCCTTGCATTCTTCCTCTACCTTGGCCTTACATAGGGGACAAATAGAGTGAGTGATCGCTATCTCCTGACTCTCCTCGCCAACCTCTTTTTCTCCCATGATCGTGCCGCACCAGGCGCACTTAATGATGAATTTCATAGACACCTCCTTTAAAGACAAAAAAAGCCCTAAGGAGTTCTCCCAGGGGCTCGGTTCCGGATATTGTATTGGCTGATTCAGTGGCGAGTGGTCAAAGCCGAGATAATGAAATCGCTTACTTGATTCACGTCATCGAGATTCACGCCTTTGGATCTGATATGCCTTTCAACGTCTACATCGATTTCGATAAAAAAGAGCTTCACGGTCTTGCCGAACACCACCACATCACCGGCCTCCTGTTGTTGTTGAAGCGGAAACATAGCCCTGTCCTTAATCGCCTGCAGGGCATCCTCACGAATGACTATCCTTCTCATAGACACCTCCTTTCAAAGACAAAAAAAGCGCCCATGACACAAAGCCATGAGCGCTATAGGGTTTAATTGTTATTTCTTACGCAGCTATTGTTTCTGCAGGTAGATCAATACTGTTTTCACCCCCTTTCACTATAAGATTTAATACCTTCTCGGTCTCAGACATAACCTTCAAACAAGCGGTATACGGTGTTATGTTCAGCCTTTCCGCATATGCCTCTATGTATCTGTAGGAATTGCCAAGATAGGTGTCGGCAGTTTTGCCAACAATCCGGCAGAGGGCTTGACTTGATAGTTCAGCCACAATCTCTTGAATGGGGTCCTGTCCTTTTTGGAGGTCTCCCTTAATCCTTTCATGGGCGCAATGAGCAAGCTCGTGAAAGAAGACACATTCTTCTTTGGTGGCTAAGGCGATTACTTTGTTCGATGATGAGTAATACCCCTTATATCGGTAATCCCCAGGGATTGCCTTAACCTGCAGTCCCCATTCTTCTGCTCTTTCTACCAATGGCAGATCCGGGAGTTCAATTTGTTCATAGTCCAGAGCCTCCCCGTCGGTGTCTTCATACCGGAATACTGCTCGAGCCAGGAAACCAACTAACATCTCTTTTTCCTCTCCAGTCTCTGTATCCTCTGTTTTCTTTATATTCGGCACCAGGATATAGAAGGCTTTCGATCCTTTTGTGACATACCGATTTTCTCTGTTCCACTGCCTGATCCCTCGTGCGTCGTGCGTTCCTGACAGAAACATGACAATCCGATTTAATAGAGACCACTTGGCGCTTGGTATATTTGGTATTGGAAACATGGAATACGCCACTGCTTCAGGTATGTCGCCTGACTTGAATTTGTCTAAAATGGTAGTGAGCACTTCTTTTACTCTTGTGTTCATTTGTTACTCCTTTCTGTTTTGGTGGTTATTGAATAAAAAACCCCTCACCCTGACCTGTACGATCAGAACGAGGGGCTCCTCTTTGGTTACTATTGAATATTTAGTTAGTAGAGCTCTTCTGGAGATTCATTAGTGACTTCGTGTTCATCTTCCAGTTCTCTCTCCATTTCACGCTCTCTTCGTATACGTTCATTCATCTCCTCTTCGAGGCAGCCTACTGCGCCGCCAACCCAGGCGAAGTCTTGTATTTCAAGGTCATCAAAGAAACCATCACAATCAAACATTGGTATCACCTCCTTTCTTACGTTAAGGTTGATGGATTAGCCGAAACATGCCTTCTTGAATTGACAATCCCCGCACTGCCATCCGGTCTGCCGATAGAAGATGCGATTCTCTATGGCTTTTAGAACATTATTTACAAGATGGAAAAGGCGTGTATAATCTGCTTCGGTCCGAGTCACATAGTAGTGCTCAAAGGCAGGTTTCTTGGTCTTGAGCAAAACGTCATATCTGACCAGGCAAGAATTTTCTGAAGTGGAGACTTTCAATTTTGACATCGCATAGGAATAGACAGTTGGCTGCAGATCATATTCCAGCTTGAGAGATGAAAACCTTTGAGCCGATGTCTTTAGCTCTCCAACCATGTAGTTATTCTCTGAATCACTCTCGATAAGATCAAAATAACCGACCAATGTAATCGGTAAGTTTCCATTCCCATTGAGAATATCAGGGATTGAGATACTGAAGGGGAACTCCACTGCCACAATCTTTTGTGGAGTAATTTCTGCGTGGAAAAGTTTGATAAGCGCTCTCCCCTGATCTCGAAGCGATTCGAAATTCTCTCCCTCCTTATACGTTATTGCTACCTCTGTCTTTTTCACCTCATTATCCATGACTGATTCAAACACAGCTATCATCTGCTCAACCGGGATTATTTCTCCATTCTCTTTCAGGCTCACGTAATAGGTCTCAGCAGGCTTATGAATGGATTTCCCAAAAATCAGTGCAACTGGTTTTGTCTCCCAATCTACCCCAACGACATACTGAAAATAGTATTTCATGGGGCAGATGAGGTAGGTATTGAGCTGGGAATAACTGAAATGAAGCTGTACTTCCGTTTCCTCTCTTGATTTTACCAGTTGTAACGCCATAATTTTACCTCCTTCCAAAAAGAAGGGGAGCAGAGAACAAATCCCTACTCCCCTTGGTTAAATAGTTTTGTATTAGTGTTATACGTGTTAAGCAGCCTTACTTTTCAGGGTATCGATAAATGAAGAGGCATCTCCTACAGTGAGATACCCCATCTTCACCCCAAAGACCTTGACGCTTTCTTCATCCAGGCCTTTTGAATCCCATCCTATATCTCTTCCAAGATTCACAATGTAATTGAGTTGTTTATTGGTGACTCTGGCAGTATCTCTACCATTGCCGCCATCTTCGGGGCTGCCTCCATTGCCGCCTTTAGATTCCTCTTGAGGTGGTTCACTCTTATTGTCCTTCTCATCGGGTATATGCCCATCTCCATTTTCAAGATGAGAGATCTCCTCAGCACTACAATACTCGACCCCATATCCAGCGAACCTTAAAGACCGTGCAATCGCTCGGGTTTCAGCCAATTCCAGAATCGCAGGCGCAATGGAATTATCCCTGTCGACACTTGCCATACCCAGCCCTGGGAAACTTCCTTTTGCAGTCGTTGAAACTACTTTAACTACTGCGATATTCCCGTCATACTTTACTATCTCAGACGTAATCGAGAGGTGTTCATTGTCCTCATGCGCCAGTCGTAGACGTCCAGCGATTTTAGGGTGAATGGATTTTACCCACGCTTGTTCTCTCTTATCCCAGTGGGTGAGGATGACTATTTCGTCCTCTCTAAATTGATTCCCATTTGTTTTATGTGCCATGATGTTATCTCCTTTCGTATGACATAAAAAAAGGGCAGCCAATCACCATGACTGACTGCCCCTTGTTAGAGGTTATGGCGGATATAGTTCCGCCTACTTCAAGTCCTTGCCTATCGATTCACCTCCTTTCTCGTATGATTGTTTAAGTACATAATGCTTTGGCTGACGTCGGCCAAAAATCGATAGACCAGATTCATATACTTCCGTTCACTCTCTGTAATCACAGGCATACATCAGGGGGGAATACATGAGATATGGTCTCGTGGTTGGATTTGTTGGAATGAAGTCTTAATATCGTTGCCGGTATAGTGCCAGAATTGTAAATTCATGCCACAATCAACGATCTTATTCAGACATGTATGTTTGCCTACGGTGTCTTGATTTACTGCCAGATTTGATATTCCAAAGGATCATCGGACAGCGCTGTCCAAAAATCCGCAGGTAGCAGGTTGTTGAAGAAAAAACAGGTATAACTATTGAACACTACAAAGAAATTGAGATATTTTTACTAATCATTTCCCCTTTAAGTAATACCTGCCTTCTATTTTGGGTACTGGTTAGTTCTTACTGTTATCGTTACTATTGGTTTTGATTATTGTTCTTCCTGTTATTGAATACACAGTGAGAGCATTTCGTTTTATCTCGACATAAGAGACATACTTGTTCTGGTTCTTTTGCCTTTGAGTATTCTTCAACGACTATTTCTAATGTCTTGGTCATGGGTTTGTTGAGAGACCATGCCAGCCTTCGCAAAGTTGAACTTCCTTCTTGTGATAACTCGGGCGTGTATGCCATTCGAATCACCTCCTTTCCTGAAACGAAAAAAAGTAGCCAAAATTAATTGACTGCCCCTGGTTAAGGTTTATGGCGGATAGTTCCACCTACAATAAGACCTTCCTTAATAGGTCACCTCCTTTCTGTGGTTTGGTTTATGTTTGTTTTTAGACAGACCTATCCATATGGAATTGATTCCACGGTTTTTTTGTGGTTTGTTGGTACTGTTAGTCCGAGAGACTAGGGATTGATGGTGGGATTAATGATGGGGATGGTAATAGGGGGGGGTATAATAAAATATAGGTTATTTGGTTTACATGAAATCGTTTAGGTCCCGGTTACACACGGAGGGTTGAAAAATTAGATCGACAAGGGTGCCTAAGGTCAGACGGTGCGTTTTTTAAGTTGAAATATTAAAGAAGTCATATTAGGTTGAATAGTATCAACCAACCACTTTACTATTTGAAAGAAAGGAGAAAGGAACATGAACAAAGGTGATCTAGTCAATGAAGTAGCACAGGTGGTCAGTACCAAAAAAGAGGCCCAGGCAGCGGTGGATTGTGTTTTTTCAACCATTACCAGCGCATTGAAAAAGAATGATACAGTTACACTTATTGGTTTTGGAACCTTTAAGGTAACACAAAGGAATGCAAGGACAGGAAGGAACCCACAGACAGGTGCAGAGATCAAAATCAGTGCTAGGAAGGTACCCAGGTTTGTAGCCGGGAAAGCTTTGAAGGATGCTGTAAGTTAGTCAATATTAAGAGGGGATTGTAGTGCGCAGGAAGTGAACATGACCTCATATTAGCTTTGATATTCTTATCATATCCAGACTCTTGTAAAGGTACATATAATGGCAAGTAACTATGATGCATTTTGAGTTTTCTCTCTGGTAAACGTATAATGCTGCGATAAACCAGCAATCCAGATAGGAGGTATCAAAATGGCAGCGAAAAAAGGCACGGGCAGTCTGGACTTATTTATTGGAATAGACCTTCACAAGCAAAGGTGGCACGTTACCATCACAACAGGGGATGTGGAATTGTTTAGCGGCAGTATTCCTGGCCAGTGGGTGGCGCTATGCCGGATACTGGATCGGTATAAAGGACATCGAATACAGGCTGTGTATGAGGCCGGCTATTTTGGATTTTGGCTCTATGATCGGTTAATGGAGTATGGCTGTGACTGTTGTGTTACCCCTCCAAGTCTCGTTCCGAAAGAATACGGAAATCGAGTGAAGACGGATCGACGAGATAGTTGTAAGCTGGCCCATCTCTTGGCCAAGGGCTTGCTCAAAAGGGTATGGGTCCCCAGCGAAGAAGAGCGCTTCCATCGACAGGTGATCCGCCGCCGTCAACTGGTTGGAGACAGGGTGCGGGTGCAGAATCGAATTAAGGCGGAACTCTATTTTTACGGTGTCGACTTTACGGCCCCCATGGGGAAGTGGACAAAAGATTTTTGTGAGACTCTCAAGGCAATAGAATTCAACAACAGGTGGATGACCGAGAGCTTCCATCGACTCCTGGAGGAGTATGAGTTTCTGTGTAACCAAATAGCCAAGCAGACCACATTGCTTGAGGAGCTCTCTGAAACCGAGCTTTACCGGGAAAGGGTTGAGATCTTACGGAGCGTACCTGGGATCGGAACACTGGCCGCTATGGAGTTACTCCTGGAGTTGCACGATGTATCCCGCTTTCATCGTGCTGAGCAGGTAGCGGCTTACGTGGGGTTAACCCCGTCCCAATATTCAAGTGCTGAACACATCCGCATGGGGAGGATAACGTGCATCGGCAAGAACTCACTGCGAGCAACCCTGGTGCAAGCCTCGTGGCAACTCATCAGAAAAGATGGGGTCATTCGAGAAAAGTACGAAAGGATCAAGGTCAGGGCTGGAGGGAAAAAAGCGATTATAGCCATCGCGCGAACTCTCCTTCTTCGTACGAGACGGATGCTCATTGACAATCAGCCTTATGTGGTAGGCCTGGTCGCCTGATGAGGAAGATACACCTGAAGTCGAGAATCCCAGGATTGGGGTATGGCGCTGTTGATATCTGTGCGTGTTCGAGTAAGAGCGACCACGTTGGCAAGTTTGCCAGCCCCTTCTAAACACCTCGGATAAATTACTTGCGGTCCCAGTAGAAAAGGGAACCACGAATAGGAGACTGGTTTTGGGTTTCTACTATCGGCTAGCATTTTCCTTGACAATGCACATAGGAGATATCACAGAATCTATAGACGGATTTTTGATTGTTACGTATTATGAAAGAGATAAAACTCCGGCTCCAGTGTGCACAGGCTTGCTCTGTTTCAACTCTGAAATTTTTCACTTTTCTCTCATGTTACATTTGTTCCATTAATTTCTGCCTGACGATTTTTACACCTCAGTCGTGAGTTATTCCAGTATCAATGTGCTGTTAACCTAAGAAAGAGTGAGTCTTTGTATGTCAAGTTCTGTTCTACGAGAGAGCCTTATATCAGATTTTTTTGCGATAATGTCGTAAAGAAATTAAGTCTTTTTGTGAGCCTACTACATATATTCAATTAATTACTTAGGAGGGGAGGTGATCAAATGTCTGAAAATCCATTGAAAATTTTTGAAAAACTCGACCCAGAGCTTCTCGAGATGGTTGAAAACACCAGGAAACTATCCCTTACCGACGGTGCCTTGCCCAGAAAATTCAAGTTCCTCATAGCGATGGCCTTAGATGCATCTCACGGAACAGTTCAGGGCGTGAAGGCGTTGGCCCAGGCAGCAATGCAAGCCGGTGCTACTAAGGAAGAGATCACAGAAGCACTGAGAGTTGCGCAATTCATTAGTGGAGTAGGGGCCTTCTACACAGCCGCCCATGCTCTTAAGGAATTATTTTAGCTTAACTGCTTCTATTCTCAAAAAATTGAGTATAAACTATGCCGGCAAGAAGATACCGCTGGGTTGTCCTAGTCTATTCATACCTATGCATGTTTGTATTTGTCTTCACATTACAATCTTTGCCACCTATCCTTACCTTAATTATCAAAGGATTGCGATGCGGGACATCCTTCCCGCCCGCCTCGCCTGGGAGAGAGCGACCCACCTGCCATTGCAAGGCACGAGCGGGTAGGTGGCGGGCAGGCGCAAACCCTCTTTCCATAGCCTTAGCTCTATAAATGAGATTTTTTAAGGTTTTTATCTTGAAAGGTCTGAAATAATACAGTAACTATAGATGAATAAAAACATTAAACAACAGGTAATTTTTACATCCCGTTTAATCATCCGGTTTTTTGGAGAAAGGACCTCGATCGGGAGACATATCTAATTTGAGTAATGGGAATTTACAGCCACTTTTCTACCCTACTTCCATTGCACTTGTCCATGATGCGGGACGCAGGACGCTCTTAAAAAAATAAATTAATCCATTTCTAGTAAAAGGCTCTTAATAATTTAAGAGCGTCCCACTTTTCGCAGTCACTAATACTTCCAAAGAAGGGGGTTTGCTATGGATTTTATTCAGATGGTTTCCGTTTTTTTGATTGTTGCAGGCGCGGCAGTAATGGCAATAAATATTTTCAAATTTAGTGCTTTGCTTCCCATGTTAAATCAGTTTTCTATTGAAGAATACGGAAAAATTAAACTCCTCTTTAATTTGCACCACGCATTGATGATTTTTTTTCTCTTAGGGTATGTGGTTGCGCTTTATGTTATTGTCGCGGAAATAGCATTAATTAGTAATCTGTTTGTTGGTATTATTTTTCTCTTCGGTGCCCTATTTATACTACTTGGGATTCTGCTCCAGTTGAGAATGATTACCTCGATTGGAGCTAACTATTCGCAATCATTAACGGCTAGGGCAACACTGGAACGCGAACAAGGGAAATTGATGGAAACAAATGAACAACTCAACCTAGAAATGGATAAGCGCAAGCGGACCGAGGAGATGCTCAAAGAGTCGGGGGAGCAATATCGTGGGCTTGTGGAAAATTCCACCGATTTCATTTACATTTTAGATTTGGAAGGTAACTTTACTAATGTGAATAAGGCAGCGGAGCATCTCACCGGCTATACAAAGGCAGAACTGACTAAGATGAGTTTCAGAGATTACACCTCAAGGGATGCTCATGAAGAGATTTTTCGAGCTTTCCATAAGGTCTTTCAGGAAGGGGAGACCTTAAAAGACTATCCCCTTAAGGTGATTGTCAAAGATGGGACTGAAAAGTACTTCGAGACCAGTGTTGGCCCCATTAAGAAAGGAAATGAGATTATCGGGTTTCAGGGGAGCTCAAGGGATATTACTGACCGGTTAAAGGCAGAGGAGGCACTACGGGAGAGTGAGGAAAAATACCGATCCATCCTTGGAGACATCGAGGATGGTTACTATGAAGTTGACATGCACGGCAGCTTTACCTTCTTTAATGATTCAATATGCAAGATCCTTGGGTACACCAGAGATGAATTAGTAGGTATGAATAATCGGCAATACACAGATAAAGAGACCGCCAAAAAAGTATATCAGGCCTACAACAAGGTATACACCACAGGGGAACCTGTAAAAGGGTTTGAGTATGAGTTTATAAGAAAAGACGGGAACAAACGACATATAGACAGTTCCGTATCACTAATAAAGGATTCAGAAGGTCAGTCGATAGGTTTTCGAGGCATTGCCAGAGATATCACCGAACGGAAGCGGGCAGAGGCACTGCAGCAGGAAAAAATGGCCGCTGAGGCCGCCAACCAAGCAAAGTCTGAGTTTCTGGCCAACATGTCCCATGAATTACGCACACCGATGAACGCCATCATCGGTTTTTCGCAAGTATTGAAGGAACAGTACTTTGGCGAACTCAATGAAAAGCAGGCAGAGTATATAGACGATATTCTGGAGAGTAGTAAACATCTCCTTTCTCTGATTAATGATATACTGGATCTTTCCAAGGTAGAGGCGGGCAGGACAGAACTCGAACTATCCAAGGTGGGCATAAAGGGCCTTTTGGAAAATAGCTTGATCATGATCAAGGAGAAGGCACTGAAGCACAACATCAGTCTTGACCTCCACATCCCACAGGAGCTGTCAAGTTTTGAACTCACAGCAGACGAGCGAAAGCTCAAGCAAATCATGTTTAATCTCCTCTCCAATGCGGCGAAATTTACCCCTGACGGTGGAGTTATTGCAGTGGAGGCTAGGAAAAAGGGAAAAGAGCTCATCATCAGCGTTTCAGATACCGGAATTGGGATTGCATCTGAGGATCAAGAAAGGATTTTTGAGGAATTTTATCAAGCCAGTAGTGGTATTCTGGACAAGACACCTGGTACGGGATTGGGTCTGGCCCTGGCTAAGAAATTTGTGGAGCTGCATGAAGGGAGGATCTGGGTGGAAAGCGGCGGTATAGGAGAGGGGAGTCGGTTCGGCTTTACGTTACCTATGAAACCTGCGGGTCTGGAGCAAGGCATTTCTGAAGAACAAATAGAGCCATCTGTGATCAAGGTTACAGGGGAAATAACTCTTCTTAACTCTCTGAAAAGGACAATTAGCATATCCAAAAGACATAACAGAAGCTTTACCTTATGCCGTTTTCATGTTAAGAGGAAGCTTCTTGATGAAGAGGCCCTGAGTGTCAAGCAAGCTATGGAGAGAGAAATAAGGGGTTATGATTTTTTGGAAATAGATAAGGATGGGAATTTTCATTTGATTCTGCAAGAAGAGAGTCAGGAAAGGACTAAAGTTGTTTCTGACCGGGTTAAGAAGACCATTGAAAGGATACTTGAAGGCATAAAAGTCACGTATTCCATGGCAGTCTTTCCCAAAGATGGTGAAACTCTAGAGGCGCTAGTAAGAAAAGTTGACATATCGTAGATGATCCAGCGAGGCAGGAGAATCTTATGGGAAAACTCATATTGATAGTTGAGGATGAACCTAAGAGTCTTAAATTGATTCGGGATCTGCTCCAGGTATCGGGCTACATAACCTTGGAGGCGGCAGATGGCAAACAAGGGGTTGCTCTCGCCAGGCAAAATAAACCGGATCTTATTCTGATGGACGTCCAGATGCCAGTCATGGATGGTATTGAGGCAACGAGAATCTTGAAGGCTGATGCGGAGACAAAGGCCATCCCGATTATCGTCCTGACTGCTCAGGCCATGAAAGGTGATGAAGAAAAGATATGGGAGTCTGGTTGTGATGGATATATGCCCAAACCTGTTGATGTCAAGGAGTTCTTAAGAAAGGTATCAAAATTCTTGTCGCGATAAAAAGGTAATGCAGTTTTTGGGGAACGATATGAGGTAAAAGGGTGGAGAAGAAAGCCAGTATTTTAGTTGTTGATGATGAGGATCGAAATCTGCGCCTGATGGAGGCCATGCTACTCCCCATGGGTTATGGGGTGGACTTTGCCCGGAATGGGGAGGAGGCTCTTGAAAAGGTGCAAGAGAACCCTCCTGATGTGATCTTGCTCGACATTATGATGCCGAAGATGGATGGATTCGAAGTGGCAAGACGATTAAAGCAGGATGAAAGAACCGGGATCATCCCCATTGTTATGGTGACGGCCCTCCGGGAGGTGGAGGAAAGAGTAAAGGCATTGGAGGCGGGCGCCGATGATTTTCTATCCAAGCCAGTGGATATGACGGAATTGAAGGCAAGGGTTCAATCCCTTTTGAAGGTAAAGGCATACAACGATCATATGCGTGACTATCAAAAGGAGTTGGAAGCAGAAGTTGCGAAAAGAACCGAACAACTAAGGCGAGCCTTTGACAAGATCAAAGTAGCTTCCCTGGATACCATATACCGACTCACCCGGGCGGCTGAGTATAAGGATGAGGATACCGGTGCCCATATTCAGCGCATGAGCCATTACTCGGCTATAGTGGCCCGCAAGTTCGGTCTCAATGAAAAGTCTGTAGAATCGATTCTCTATGCTGCCCCCATGCACGATGTGGGAAAGATCGGCATCCCTGACCACATTCTTTTGAAGCCAGGGAAGTTGGACCCTAATGAGTGGGAGATTATGAAGCAGCATACCATCATGGGGGGAGGCATCCTGAAAGGGCCTGATGCCGGATTTATCAAATTAGGCGAAACCATTGCCCTCA
>Ga0315534_1002620_pt1 | contig 11946 bp, 8 predicted proteins | sample SalMarSW160240MG_FD_203094 | JGI IMG/M metagenome (GOLD analysis project Ga0315534, IMG submission 203094) | Salt marsh sediment microbial communities from the Plum Island Ecosystem LTER, Massachusetts, United States - Salt Marsh Sediment SW1602-40 ... | reverse complement strand
AGTCGGGCTGGCTGATACCGGGTGGTTCGATAGCCTTTCTTACCCTCTGGACGCGCCGCTCGGTATTGGAGAAGGTGCCGTCCTTTTCGGCGAAGCTGGCGGCGGGTAAAACAACGTCGGCCATCAGGGCTGTCTCCGACAGGAATATGTCCTGCACCACGAAGAAATCCAATTTCCTAAATGCCTCGCGGACATGCTTTGAATCGGGGTCGCTGAGGTACGGATTCTCTCCCATGAGGTAAATCGCCTTAATCAGGCCGTCCCCGGCGGCCGGGATAATCTCGGTAAGCGTCTTGCCGACGTTTGGATTTAGTTGAGCGCCCCAAGCAGCCTCGAATTTCTCCCGGACGTTCTCATCCGCTACGGACTGGTAGCCGGGATAGACATTGGGTAAAGCACCCACGTCGCAAGCGCCCTGGACGTTGTTCTGTCCCCGCAATGGGTTGACCCCTGAGCCGGGTTTGCCGACATTGCCGGTAAGCATGGCCAGGTTAGCTAAAGCCATGACGTTATCCGTGCCGTGGGTATGCTGGGTAATCCCCATGGTATAGAGGATACTGGCCGGACTGTTGATGGCGTACATACGGGCCGCCTGGATAATCTTTTCCCGGGGTACGCCGGTAACATCTACCACCATGTCTAGGGGATAGTCTTGCAGCGATTCCTTAAAGGATTCGTAATTCTCGCACCTCTCCTCGATGAAATTCAAGTCCATCAGGTATTCATCAACGATTTGCTTCATTATCCCCATCAGCAGGGCGACATCGGTGCCGGCGTGATGCTGCAGCCAGAGGTCGGCATCCCTGACCAGGTCGATTTCCAGTGGATTGGCGACGATAAGCTTGGTTCCGCCTTCACGAACCGCTTTGCGGATGTCCATGCCGATTATCGGGTGGGCTTCGGTGGTATTGGTGCCGATGGCCAGAATGCATTTTGCCTGGCAGATATCGTCGAGGGAGTTGGTCATGGCTCCGCTGCCGAAGGTTGTGACCAGACCGGCCACGGTGGGGGCATGTCAGAGACGGGCGCAGTGGTCCACGTTGTTAGTACCCAGCACCGCCCGGGCGAATTTCTGCATGACGTAATTGTCTTCGTTGGTGGCTTTCGCCGAGGAGATCACACCTACTTCGTCGCTGTGGTACTTCTTGAATTTTTCGGCCACGAGGTCCAGAGCTTCTTCCCAGGATGCCTTGACCAGCTCCCCGTCCTTCCGGATGAGCGGAGTGGTCAGTCGTTCGGGGCTGTTGACGAATTCGGCGATGCCGAAGCGTCCTTTAACGCACAATCTTCCCTGGTTGGCCGGGCCTTCGGGGTCGCCGCGCACGCCGGTTATCTTTCCGTCCTTGACGCCGAGGTACATCTGGCAGCCCACCCCGCAGTAGGGGCACGTGGTCTTGACCTCTTCTTCCGGACGGGTAGTGTCCTTGGGGGTTATGGCCCCGACGGGACAGCGTACCATGCACTCGCCGCAGGAGCGGCATATCGAGTCCATCAGGGGCGTATCGCCAAAGGTGGCTACTTTCATGCTGTAACCGCGGTAGGCCATATCTATCGCCCCCACGCCGGTTATCTCCTGGCAGGCGCGTACGCAACGGGCGCAGAGGATACACCGGTTGCGGTCGATATCGAAAAATGGATTACTGTTATCAATATCGCGTGGTGTAGTGTCCCGGGCGATACGCAGCTCGTGGACGCCGAGGTAATCTACCACTTCCTGCAGTTCGCAGTTGTCGTTATTGGGGCAGACAACACAGCGGTCGGTCACGGCGACATGGCGCAGGCAAATATCATAGGGGCCGCAACGCTCCCGCCGGTGGCACTCCAGGCAATCACAGGGGTGGGTGCTGAGGATAAATTCCAGCGCCATGCGGCGGGTCTCGTTGATTGTTTCCGACTCCGTGGTAACCACCATGCCCTCGGTGACGGGCGTGGTACAGGCCGTGGGCAGTCCCCGCATGTTTTCAATCTGGACAATGCAGAGACGGCAGCCGCCGTACGGTTCCAGGTCCGGGTGATGGCAGAGTGTCGGGATATAGATATCTGCCGCTCCGGCGGCTTCGAGGACCGTCATCCCTTTATCAGCCTGGATTTCCTGCCCATTGATATGTACCGTGATTTTATCCATATATCATCTTATCAAGTCAGGATGTTTCTTTAGCCGCCCCCGGCTTTTCCGCGGTAACCGGTACTAACTCAGTAGGGACGTCTATCGTTTCGGCGGATACCTTGGTCACCGCACCGAATCTCTCCGGGCAGACCTCGAGGCATGTCCCACATTTTATACACTTATCCTGGTCGATGATATGTATCATTCTCTTATCGCCGGCAATGCAGTCGGCCGGGCAACTCCGCCGGCAGATGCCGCATCCCTGGCACTTGTCTGGCAGGATGTAAAAGGAAATCAGGTTGGTGCAGGATAGTGCCGGACACCGCTTCTCGTTGATGTGAGCTTCGTATTCATCACGGAAATACCGCAGGGTCGTTAGAACGGGGTTTGGAGCGGTCTGGCCTAATTGACATAAAGAGCCAGCTTTGATTTGCTTGCCCAGGACCTCGAGTAATTCTAAATCACCGGGTTCGCCCTCGCCGCGGCAGATTCGCTCTAAAATGTCCAGCATCTGCTTGGTACCGATGCGGCAGGGGACGCATTTACCACAGGACTCGGCCTGGGTAAAGGAGAGGAAATAACGGGCGATATCGACGATGCAGGTCTCCTCGTCCAGGACAACCATGCCGCCGGAGCCCATCATCGAGCCGGCCGCGGCCAGCGATTCGTAGTCGACGGACTCATCCAGGTACGAGGCTGGCAGACAACCGCCGGAAGGGCCGCCGGTCTGTACAGCTTTAAATTGTTTGCCCCCGGGTATGCCGCCGCCGATTTCATAGATTATCTCGCGGAGCGGGATGCCCATGGGTACTTCGATAAGGCCGCTGTTGGCTATCTTGCCGGTGAGGGCAAAGACACAGGTGCCGTTGCTCTTTTCCGTTCCGGTAGCCGCAAACCAGTCGGCGCCCCGGGTGATTATTTCCGGCACGGTAGCCAGCGACTTAACGTTATTGATGGTGGTCGGTTTACCCCATAGTCCGGAGGTAGCCGGAAATGGCGGGCGTGATCGCGGCATGCCGCGCTTGCCTTCGATGGAAGCCATTAGCGCCGTCTCTTCGCCGCAGACAAAAGCGCCGGCGCCTTCTTTGACGTGGATATGGAAATTGAAGTCCGACCCCAGGATATTATCACCCAGGAAATTTCTTTCCTCGGCCTGCTCCAGGGCCAACCGGACGCGTTTAACAGCCAGCGGGTATTCAGCCCGGATGTAGACGTAGCCTTCGGAAGCCCCCTGGGCGTAAGCGGCGATAATTAATCCTTCGATAACGGTATGCGGGTCTCCTTCCATGGTGCTGCGGTCCATAAAAGCCCCCGGGTCGCCTTCATCGGCGTTGCATATCATGTATTTCTGGTCGCCGGGCGCGTTACGGCAGAATTCCCACTTGGTACCGGTAGAAAAACCGGCGCCGCCGCGACCGCGCAGTCCGGAACGCTTTATCTCGTCGATAACCTGTTCCGGTGTCATTTCCTTGATGACCCTGGGTAAAGCCTGGTAGCCTCCGGCATTTATATAGTCGTCGATTCTTTCGGGATTGATATGCCCGCAGTTCCGCAGGATGATACGCTGCTGCTTGCTATAGAACTTGATATCCTGGTATTTCGGCACCGCTTCACCGGTGGCGGGGTCCTTATAGAAGAGGCGTTCCACCGGTTTGCCGTCCCGGATATGGGACTCTATAATTTCCTGAGCATCTTCAACGTTGACGTGCGTGTAAAAGATACCCTCCGGCTCTACGATAGCCACTGGTCCCTGTTCGCAAAAGCCGTGGCAACCGGTAAAATCTATCTTCACTCCCGGTATTTTCAAATCGGCCACCGCTTTTTCTAAAGCTGCCGTTAGTTCCAGCGATTTACCGGATACACAGCCGGTGCCCTGGCATACCAGAATAATCTTACTGTTGTTGCTTGGCTTCGCTTGTGTCACCTAAAACCTCCACAACTTTTTTTGGGGTCATCTTGCCGTAAGTTTCGTTTTCTATCGTCATGGTAGGCGCCAGGGCACAGGCGCCGATACAGGCGACTGTCTCCAGCGTATATTCCAGGTCGTCGGTAGTTTTACCTGCCTTGATACCCAGTCGGCTTTCCAGTTCCGTTAAAACTTTCGAAGCCCCCCGTACGTGGCAGGCGGTACCCCGGCATACCCGGATTATCTTTTTCCCCAGGGGTGTCAGCTTGAATTGAGCGTAGAAAGTACTAACGCCATATACCGTGCTTTCCGGCATATGTAAAAATGCGGCCGTTTCTTTCATAGCGGCGGCCGGGAGATAGCGGAATTGTGCCTGGGTTTCCTGGAGGATAGGGATTAATTCCTGTTTTTCGCCCCGGTGACGGGAGAAAATCACCATCATTTTATCTTCAACATCGGCTTTGGTTAAGTTATCTACTGCCAGGATTATCACCCCCTGTCTTTAAGAACTCTAACCATTTTCCAGGCTATGCCTTCGCAGAGCGAATGAATATCATCGTTGGTCAGATATTCCGAAACGGTGCTGTCGAACAGGATACTGCCTTCAGGCCCGAATTCCTCATCGCCGCGCCAAAGGGCTATCGTTATCGGTACCCGACTGAAAGCGTCTATTTTTACGGCGACATCGCCATAGTTTACCGGTTTCCCGCCGAATATCCCGGCGGTTTCAATCAGGTATTCCGGCTTATCCCCGAAGAAAGTCACGAATGGCTGGATAGCCCTCTTGTGGAAGGTGGGGAAGTAATTAATGCCGTCATGCAGTTCCTTGTAGGTTATTAGCTCGCCGGTAAGGGGATTCCCGCTGGCACGGGTAAAATAGTCCAGTATCAGGATTTTATCCTTGATAGGTACCTCGCCGGTTTCATCGGCGAAGGACACTACGCCCTCGGGATAGCTAAATTTATAGGTCCGGTTCAGGAAGTTGATGAGTACCGCTTTTTCCGGCCTTATATAACGGCTGCCGGTTTTCCGGCATTGCGCCTCGATATCTTCAGTTGCCACCAGCTGCTTGACAACAATAGAGAAAGCCAGTTCGTTGGCGTAATCACGTACGTTCCGATCCGGTATTTTTAAGCGTTCGCTTGTCATGTTCTGCAGCTATTATCATAATCGGGCTTGACCCGACTATCCAGTCCTAATTGTACCTGGTGGGTCGTATATTATACTTCCAGCCAGGAGGCGGAATAAAGTGATTCCCCGGTAAGCACCCTGACCGTCTTGGCGTAGTTGGCCATTTCTTTAGGCAGTGATGCAATGTCCGGTGTATCGCCGTCCATCATCTTGTGGACGAGGTCAACGATATCCTGCCTTTCACCCCTGGCTATTTTTATCAGGTCTTCATCGAAAGAATCGACTATCGCCGAATACAGTCCGTGGCGTACCAGCATTATCATGTAGGTCCGGTTCAGCCAGCACCTGAGTTTATCGGGGGCGCCGTTGGAAACATTGGAAAGACCCACCGTGGACTTGCATCCGGGAGCGATTTCCGCCAGCATGCCCATGAACTCTACGCAGGCTTTGACCTGGTTTATTTCCACCGATACGGGGCTGGCAATGGGGTCGATCCAGATTCTTTCGTTGGGTATACCGGCTTCGTTAGCTCTATAGACGAAGTCCACCGTATGCATGGCTCGTTCATTCACGTCACGGGGCATGCCTTCGTTGCTCCAGAGAAGCCCTATCATGTCGGCATCATATTTAGCGGCCATTTCCAGCCCCCGGTCGATGCGGCTGGTCTGCAACGAGACCGAGTTCATCAATACGTTATTCTTCTTGATCTTGAGTCCGGCCTCCATGGCATCCAGATTGGTGGTATCCAGGGATAGCATTTTATCGGTAACGTTCTGGACGGTTTCAACAGTCCAGGCCATCAATTCGTCGCCGCCCCTGCGGGCCGGGCCGATATTAAGGTCAATCAGGTCAATCCCGGCCTTGGTTTCTTCCTTGGCCATTTCCTCTATCGGTCCCGCGTTCCTCTCCCTTAATGCCGGGCCGAGGGTCTGTGACATCACGTTTAAGTTTTCGCCGATAAGGATCATCTTTCCTCCTTATTTTAACCTTATGGTTGCCATGTTTTAAGATAACCCGGGATATGGGCGCCCTCTCTGGGACCTACCATGATTTCCCAGCCGGGCAGCTCTTCCTCCAGCCCGCCGCTCTCGGCGGCGATGTATCCGGGTATTATCAGCTTGCGGTGTTTTATCTTATCTTCGATACCGCTCTTCTTGATGGCCGGTCCGATGATATCGGCAGAGAATTTACCAGCCGCCCAGGAGGTCATCACGGAAAGTCCTTCCGTATCTTGAACGTAGAGGTAGCTGGGTACCTTGCTGTTCTCAATCTCACCGGAGACAATGAAGTAGGTCAGAGAAAAGTTGGAGGTGACCATGAGCGGCGAGTTTTCGTTGGGATTATTGATTTCATAGATGCCCTGCTCGGTAGCCAGCGGTCGCTGCGGGTCGGTATAGATATTCAGTCTCTCCACCAGTAGCGGGAACAGGCTTTCTCCCTGGAAATCGGAAAGAACGATGATGCCGGCGTATTTGGCGATAAATATGGAAGCAATCAGGGCTTCTTTCATGGGATTGTCCGTCATCTCGGTGGGGAAGGTGATAGTCGGGTAACCCAGGGGGCGGTATTGTTTATTCAGGGCCGCGCTCCGGATAACTATCTGGTCTTCCAGGGCCTGTTTGACCGTCCGGGAACCGGAGTCGATGACGATATTTTTCAGTCCGGCAGCCGATAATTTCTCAGTAAGAGCGGACAGCTCTTCCAGTCCGTCGGCTTTGGCAACTACCGGGCAATCGGTTTCCTTGGCCAGGGCGGAAACGGCATCGGCGTTAGCCGTGGTGGCCGCGTAAATCAGTGGCTTGCGGTCGGCACAGGCTTTCACCGCGGCGGTTAGGACATCGACATTATCGCTCATCAGTATCAGGTTGGCGTCGCTACCGTCTTTAACCTTGTTGACCAGGGCGGTGAATTTAGCGGCATCGCCCGATTCCGCTTTCAGGGCTATCAGTTCGGTGCTCAGGGTTAGTCCCACCCGTTCGTATTCCAGGGTTTTAATCTTGCCCATCCGGGCGTTGACTTCGGCATCGTCCATGGTATCGCTGATAAGGATGGCAATGCCGGGCGCATTTTCGAACCGTTTCTCGTGGCGGAACATGACGGTTTCGGCCCCTAATTTCAGCGCCTTTTCTCCGGTCCCAATGGTAACCGGAAGAATCGGGGGCGCCGAAGCCTCCGATAGCTGCGCCTTGGCTTCCTCGGAAACATGCGGGCATTTACTCAACTCGGCTTTACCCGCCGCCAGACTCATGGCGAAGGCCAGGCAGGTTGGTACGCCGCAATCGCCGCAGTTTGTCTTGGGCAGTAATTTGAAGATTTGAATTCCGGATAGTGCCATAAACTAATCTCCTTTCCTTAACCTGCTTTTCGGGTAAGGTGCTATTCTTATATTATTAATAGGTCAACCGAGAATTTTTACTCTCCCCTTTTCTAGCCCAGTATCGGGTCCATAGTAATGGCGGGGTGTTCCTTTTCCTGCAGGAACGGGAGTATCTCTTCTTCGGTAATGCCTACCGTTTCATCGGCAATTCTATCCAGGAGGTCGGGCACGCCCAACTCTTCGGCTCTGACCTTGAACCGCTCGCTGATTTCCTCTTTGAGTATCTTGGGCATCCAGACCATCCGTAATAGGCTGCCCTCGGCGGCGATGAATTTCCTCTGGGTAATGTTATATTTACCGTGCCCCACGAATCCCGGCGTGCTCAGGCCGCCGCCGATGGTCCCGGCCAGGGTGGTGAATTTCATACCGCACGGAGTTTGTCCGGTGTATTCGCGGTTGACCGTCATGATGCCGTTGGCCATGGGCAGGATAGCGGCAATGGCTTCGCAGCAGCCGCAGGTGGTCATGGGATCGTTAACGATGCTGTAGAAGTTGTAATGGTCGATTTTGCCGCGGGAAGCCTGTTCAACAAATGCGTTGACGCCTTTCCATTGTCCCAGCTTGGCATCGATGGTCTCGCCCTTGGGCACCGGCTGGTTGGGGCCGGTGGGGTTGATTTCGTAGGCGGCCTTGCAGTCCATCCAGTTGTAGGAGCCGCACAGCCCCGTCCTCTCCGGGGAGATAACGCAGACGTGACTGGGCGCGAAGGACTGGCAGAGCGTGCACGAGTAGTAGGTATCGGTAGTCTCGTCGGTCATGCCTTCGATACGCTCATCCCTGACCTTGTAAGCGACCCTGGCCTTTTCCACGATTTTATCAACGTCCTCATCTTTGGTATAAAGCTTTACCTGTATTTTATCGAAGATGCGGCCGAAGTCCTGGTGCAGTTTGGCGTGTAATAGGGTGCCGATATGCTCCAGCTTGAAGCCTTTCTCTACCGCCTGCTTGGAAACGCGTATCCAGGCGATATCCCTCTGGCCGATGTGCATCACCCCCTGAGCGTAGTTGATGAGGTGGTGGATTTGGCGCTCCAGGATGGGTTCGTAGTCGTCCTGCATCTCGCGTCCGGCAACCTCGACGGCAATCGCCACGGGTAAACGCGAGCCGGGTCCGCTATCGGCCAGCTCGGGCCCGATAACCTCGACCCTGCCGTCTTCCACTTCATCCATGGGTTTGGTAGTCACCCACTCCACCATGTGCGTGCGGCCGCCCCCGGCCTCCAGGTAGATATCGTCGCCGCGGACCCTCTCGCCTTCGAAAGCCGGTCCGAAAGCCACCGGGATGGGTACCTCGGTGACGGTAACCTTCAGCCCTCTGACCTCGATGGACTTGGCGACGATTTCATCGTGCGCGATATTGGACACGACATGCTCGTAGGTGCAAACGCCGGTGGGAAGGATTTCCGGTATGGGAGTATCGGCAATTACCGGGAACCCCCAGTTGATAGCACCGGCGCCGTTAGCATACCATTCATCCGTGACATCGCCCATGGTCATGGCAAAGGCGAAAATGCGGTCTTTATTATATATGAGGATTTTCCGGTAATCACCGGCCTCTATGCCGCCGAAGGACATGGCTGCCCTGGTGGCAAATCCTATTGCGAAGACTGCGGCGCTGGTATCCGGCCCGAAGGAGACCAGGCGGGTACCCCAGCCTATCTGCACGCCGGCCTTGACCAGCTGCTCGGAGAAAGTCTCCCCGTTATGCTGTCCGGCCATGAACACGTAAAGGTTCTTCTTCTGGAGTTCTTCAGCGATGTCCTTGGCTATCTCGGGGGTTGGTGCCGCGCCCAGTATGGCCGCGAAGCCCGGGGCAGTGCCGTCGACGAACTCCACGCCGCGTTTCCTCATGATGACATCATCGGCGGCGCCGAGCCAGATATTACTATCCGTAACGTCTTCGCCCAGCACGTAGGAGTCGGCGTTCTCCAGATATTTTATAGCTTCGATTAATTCTTCTGCCCAGAAGGCAATCATGCCGGCATCCAGGGTAGGTCCCAGGTAGGGCAGGTGGTGCTCTTCCTTGACCAGCGGTGGCAGCAATGCTTTGCATTTCTTCAGGACGGTTTCCATATCGCCCAGCTTCTCCACCTTCATTCCTGAAATACCGTAGATTATCGGCAGGTAATAGGCGGTGTTGGGGAAGCCGACCGGTTCGTTGGCGCCATATTTATCCATGGCTTCTTTCCATTTAGCATCCGCCTGGTCGACTATCTTGTGGGCACCGCGGATGGCTGCCGATGCAATTATCTTGGACATTTCCTATTATCCTCCTTAATTAACGCCGCGCCGGAAGATTAACCTTCCAGTTCGCGCCTCATTTCCATATCGTAGAGTACTCTCTCCCTGGCTTTATCAATACCCAGGGCTTTACGTTTCGAGTCGATGTGGGCAATCATTTTATGCGCCGCCTGTATCGGGTCGGGCTCAAAGTCCCACATACCGCCGTATTTCTCTTCCATTTCCTTGAAGAGGTAATCGGTTACTTCTTTACTGCCCTCGGTGGGCCAGGTAACGCCGAACACGGTATAAACACCGGAAGCAACGAAGTACTGTCCGATGGATATGGCTTTCTCGCTCATCCACTCCGGTGCCGCTCCGGCAACGGGTAGTTCGCTGATATCGTCGCCCAGTCCGCCATCTTTGACCATGGCGGTGGCGGCTATCAGGATGCGGCTGTTATCGACGCAGGAGCCCATGTGCAGTACCGGTGGAATACCGACGGTCTCACAGACCTCGGTCAGTCCTTCGCCGGCGTACTTGGCGGCGGCTTCAGGGACCAGAAGTCCGGCTTCGGCACAGGCGATGGCATTACAGCCGGTAGTAATTACCAGTACATCATTCTTGATAAGCTCCTTGACCATGGCGATGTGTGCCTGGTTATGTTCCCAGCGGGCGTTGTTGCAGCCGACTACACCGGCCACGCCCCGGATACGGCCGTTAATAATGTTATCATTCAATGGTCTGTAGGAAGCCCGGAACATTCCGCCCAGCAGGTAATTGATGGTCTCGTGGCTGAAACCGGCAATCTGGTCACACTGAACGTCGGGAATATATATGTTCCCTTTTCTATTAGGGTAGTTCTCAATAGCCATTTTGACTATTTCCCGGGCTGACTTCAGGGCATCGTGCTCATCGAATTCAATATGAGTGGCACCGGGAATCTTGGCTTTGGGAGCGGTGGTGATAATCTTGGTATGGTAGCACTCGGCCACGGTTTGGATGGACTGCATGATACACTGGACATCCACTACCATGGCATCCACCGCACCGGTGACTATCGCCAGTTCCTGCTGCAGGAAGTTCCCCGCGATAGCCACTCCATGGCGCATCAATATCTCATTGGCAGTACAGCACATGCCGGACAGGTTTATCCCCTTGGCCCCTTTGGACTTGGCCAGCTCCAGCATTTCCGGTTCCCGGGCGGCGGAGACAATCATCTCGGAGAGCAGCGGCTCGTGGCCATGAATGATGATGTTCACCTCATCTTCTTCGAGCACACCCAGGTTTGCCTTACCTAATATCGGGGCCGGAGTGCCGAAAAGGATATCCTGAAGCTCGGTGGCAATCATGCTGCCGCCCCAGCCATCACCGATAGCGGCCCGGACTCCCTGTGTCAGCAGGTTTTTATAGTCCTGGTCGACCCCGATGTGGGTTCGGTGCATTATCTCTACTATTTCTCTATCTATCCCACGTGGGGCTACACCCTGTTGGCGCCATAGTTCCTGACGCTTCAGAGGCGCCTTCCTCAAGGTGATGAGCTCGCCTTCCTGCCTGCCGAACTCGGCGAGGGCTTTCTCACCGATATCGACAGCTATTTCGTTGTTACTGCGTTCTCCGATTTCAATGTCCCAGTCCAGGGCCAGTTGCAGCAGCTTCTGCTCATCCTTTATCTCATAGCCCGGCGCCTCTCCCTTGGCTACTGCCAGGAAGAGCTCAGCTACACCACGACCGTGGTCGGAGTGGGCGGCGGCACCACCGGCAACCATGCGGATGAAGTTACGGGCGGCGATTGTCTCGGCCGTAGCGCCGCAGATGCCCCGTCTCTTCTGTTTATCCTCGGGGGTCTCCTCCTTGCCTTTGGGTAGGGGTACCCGGCATGGCCCCATGCCACAGTGCTTACAGCAGCTGCCCACGGCGCCTATAGGGCAAGGTTTCATCGAGTCAGCCCTGTCAAATACAGTGTTTACTCCGTCTCTGGTGGCTTTTTCTATTAGTTCTTGCGTTGCCTTATCTATGCTTTTTTGCTTCTTTTCATCTTCTGCCATGTGTTTTTTACCTCACTTATTTTGTGGTCAGGTCAGCCATCATTTCTCTGACCAGTTTGATTGCTTCCGGGTGTCTCATAATGAGTACATCGCCTCCAGCTAGAAGCAGGACCATGGCTGACATGGCTTCCAGTAGGATTCCCCGTTTCTTGGCATCT
>Ga0315534_1002618_pt1 | contig 11952 bp, 9 predicted proteins | sample SalMarSW160240MG_FD_203094 | JGI IMG/M metagenome (GOLD analysis project Ga0315534, IMG submission 203094) | Salt marsh sediment microbial communities from the Plum Island Ecosystem LTER, Massachusetts, United States - Salt Marsh Sediment SW1602-40 ... | reverse complement strand
ACAATGACGAAAGTAATCCTATTAGCCTTGGATGGTTTTAGTTGGAATTTAATTGAAGAATTAATCGAAGAAAAGAAGTTAATACACATCCAAGAACTTATCCGTCGAGGAAGTTCAGCTAATCTAATTGCAGAAGGCTTTTTAAGTTCTCCTAAAATTTTTTGTTCAATTTTCACGGGAAAGAAAGTAGAAAAACATGGTATTAGAGATTTTTATTCTAGTGAAGAAGATTTGTGTTCAGAGCAAATCTGGGATATTTTAAATGCTGAGGGATTAAAAGTTGGAACATATAGACCCTTGAGCGTGTGGAGCCCAAAAAAATTTGAATGTTATTGTATTCCTAATCCATTATTATTAAAAAAATCCGCTTATCCCGAAAAATTTCAATTCATAGCAGATTTAGATATAAAAGCTAGATCAGAAAAGTATTCATTGAAATTTTTAGTCAGTTTCTTCTGGAAACTTATTAAATTTAGATTTCCAATCTTTCCTCTTATTAAGGTTCTTAGAAGGGGTTTTCTTCTTTCATTTAAGAAAGGTTTGGAAGAAAGAATGCATTTACTTAAAGAAATTGAACTATTAATCCATACAAATATCTACTATAAGTTATTAAAAAAGCACGATTTAGATTTTACAGTTTTTTTTGATTATTCATTTGATACTTTAAGTCATATTTATTGGAGAGAAAATAACGAACAATCAAAATATTACAATATTTTACCTAAAGCATATGAAATTGTGGATCAATTCATCGGTAAAGTTAATAAAATCGCCCAAAAGAATGATGCTACTCTTATTATTTGCTCTGATCATGGTTTTGACCTAAAAGAGAAGAAAGATCGTGAAAATTTTCGTACAATCAATGTATTATATCTTTTAAGAGAACTAAAATTCTATTATGATGTCTATGGAGTTTACATGTTTATGAGTGTCGTTTTTAGATCACGGCCAAATTCAAATAGACCTCTTGAAGAATTTAAAAACGCTATAGAAACCATAAAAATAGAGGAACGTCAATTATTCAATGTGGAAGTACATCAGAAAAAAATTATTGTTCGTATCAATGACTTTTTCGGCGAAAATCAAGATCTTAAAGTAAATTTACCAAATGGAAAAATCTTGAACTTGGATTCTATCATCAATTTTAATCCAGGACATACAGGAATACATAGTAATCAATTTGGAGTATTTATTATTAAAGGACCAAAAATCAAGGAAGGCATAAAAATAGATAATTTTACACATTATGATATAACTCCAACCATTCTTTCATTATTTGGTTTACCCATTTCTGAAGAAATAGATGGAAGAGTATTAGAAGAAATTATAAAGAATTAATTATTTATACAATTTATATATGGGTCTATTAGCTCCGTCAGATTTCTTATTAATCAATTCATATTCATTCAGACATGAATTATTGACAATAAATTCTACAAATTGTTTATTATTATAATTATGATATGCGTTCTGCATCACTTTTTCGTTAGGATCGTGAGGTTGGAAGTACATAAACTTCATATCTAAATTCTTTAGAAATTCAATTAACTGCAGATAAAGCCCTTTTTCTCTTAAAAAGTGATGAAATATATTTAGAGCGAGTACAATATCAAAATCTTTTTTCTCATGTAAATCAAAAATCGATTTGTTAATGATCTTGAACTTTTTTTTTTCAATTTCTCGTAATTTTTTCATGAAATGGACATTACTGGGTCTTACTTCAACAGCATAACAATCAAATCCAAGATCTTCAAATTTATGGCAGAAATAAGCTAAATTTGCTCCTATATCTAATAGTGTCCCGTTTTCTAACGTTAGAGCGTTTAGAATAGCGTGAAATCTTTCATCAGCATGAGAAGATTTAAAACCCAGATCGGGATGGATTAATGGTTGATATAATTCTCCGTGTACTGCTTGAAATTTTAAAAATTCTTTCCTAAATTTGATCCATGACGGGTGTCTAAGAATTAAGTCTATAGGTATTTTATTCATGCTCATTATTTTAAAGAGTGATATTTGAAAAATGTCATCAAATAGTACAAATTCTCCATTTCTTCCAACACCAACTTTAAAACAATAAGATAATGGAACAGATTTCTCTGTTATTAGTTTTTGATGTAAATCATCCAATGAACTTAAATAAATAGTAAATTCTTTTTCATTTGAACAATTTAGAATCTTTAGATTATTGGATAAAACATTTCTAAAATAATTATATTCATTATTCTCCTTCCAATCTTTATCATCAACAAAATGTTTTTTAATTAATTGAAATTCATTTGTATCTTCAATTCTGGTTAATTTTGGAGCGATATCCCAATCATCATGTAATTTAGATATATCTTTTGATTGATAATTATTTGCTACAAAGTTAATTCTTCCTAAATCAAGCATATAAGTATTATTTTGGTGATCTGAAGGATTAAATTGGTCAGTATCTATTAAAAGTTCTAGAAACCAGAATCTATCATAAATTTTATAAATTAAATCCTTAAGTTTAGGAACTATCTCAAAGATTTTCCAAGCATAAAACCTAAATAAGCGTTCTTTCAAATTAGGAATTTTATTAAATATCTTCCATAGAATGCTAATGATCTGGTTTTTCATAATACAACAAGGAAAAATATTAGATTTCTATTAATTTTTATGGTTACTGTGTGGATAATACCTTTTTATACAAGTTGTAATGAGATTCTGCTGCTTTTTTCCACGTGTAGTTTTCTTTTACTCTATTGAGGCCGTTCTTGCCCATTTGTATCATTTTCTTATCATCCTCTAAAAGATGGAGTATCATTTCAGATAATTTTTTAAGGTCTCTAAAATCAGAAGTATAACCTGTCTTCCCATTTATTATGATTTCACTCGGTCCCATTATATCAGATCCTATAACTGGTTTCCCACAAGCCATGGCTTCTACTAAAACTAATCCAAAAATTTCTTGCCTTGAAGGATAGACTACTAAATCTGCCATTGAGTAATATTTTGCAAGATCTATTTTATTCACAAATCCAACTAACCTGATATGTTCATTTAAGTCCAAATTATTGATGAGCAATTTAACTATTGATAGATATCCGGCATCGTTCCCTACAATGACTAATTTTACGTCTATTTTTTCTTTTCTTAAATCTGCAAGGATTTTCACCAATTTATCTACTCCTTTTCCTTTCGCGATCCGACCAACATACAAAATAATTTTTGAACCTTCTACGCCAAGGGATTTTTTTAAATTACTTGAATCTACTGGTTTGAAGATATCTATATTCACACCGTGGGGTATAAAATGCACGTGGTCGTCATCTGCACCTAGCTTTTTTATTAGAGGAATCTCCATTTTAGTTACGGCTATATAATGAGGTTTAATTAATTTCTTGATTTTTCCTATTGATATATCAGAGATCATTTTCGGGATCTTATCCCTATAATCCCAGTTAATAGAGATTCCTCCATGAGCGGAGATTATAAAGGGTTTTTTTTTTGTAAGAGAAAGGATGACTCCCAGATCTTCGGGATAGCTTCTTAATGCATGAGAATGGATAATATCGATTTCTTTTTCATGCTGTATCATAAAAGGAAGCATTTCCAATGAGATTCTATACTCCTTGAATCTGATGAAAGAATGAAACCTGAAAATTTCAAAATTTGAAAATTTTTTTTCATAAAATTCTGTATATTTCCTCCCATACTTTTTAATCGAGGACGTAGTGTATACTTTGGACGAAACTCCAAAATTTTCTAAGTAGGGGACGAGATCCATGATAACATTGTATGGTCCTCCTAATTGACCAGTAAAAAAAGGGGTTAACATCGCGACATTAATCATAAGATCTTGATCTTCCGTTAAATTTTATATTATCGTAATTTTCTTTTTTCTCTAATCGATTCCAGCATTATTTTTTTCAAATCTTTCAAAATATTGGACCATTTATAATGCTTCTTAATTAATTCGTAGCCTTTTAGACCGAAATTTTTTAATTCTTCTTTTTGTTTTGCTAAATCTCTTATTTTTTCTACAAATTCTTTTTGATTTTGAGAATAAATTACTCCATTATTTTTTCCTATTTCACGAACTACGCTTGGTAAGCTAGTTGACAAAACAGGTTTTTTCATTGCCATATATTCCATTACTTTTACAGGAGTTATGTCTTTTGTAACATCATTAAGTTCAAATCCCATCAAACATAAATCTGCTAACTCAAGATATTCTGTCGTTTCGAAGAATGGAACTTTACCCGTTAGAATTACCCAATCGGCGTTGATTTTTTTAACGTGATTGATTAATTGATTGTAAATTTCACCATCACCAACGATTAAAAATTTAATTTTTAATTTACCGCTTAGTATGTCAGAATTGTAATGATCGATTATCTCTTTTAATCCAGCAAATTTATATAAATACCCCATGTATAAAATAATAAAATCATCATCTTTTATTGAAAGATTAAATTTCAGATTTTCTAATTTTTCTCTGTCTACAATAGTATTTTCGAGCGAGATTCCATTTAAGAGGATTTTAGTTTTTTCAATAGGAATCCCTTCGTTTAGGACATATTTTTGAAGTGGTTCAGTAACAACAATTACTCGATCGGAATTTTTAAATAAAAATCGCGTAATTAATTTGGCAAAATCTTGAGCAAAAGTCAGTGGAACGAGAGTATGGAGTAAATCTATATAGTAAAATATGAAAGGAATTCTAAATAACTTCGCTAATAATAACCCTATGGCTCCGTTTGTTATGGAAAATCCAAAAATTATATCGGGTCGATTTCTTCTAAAAAATACTAACATTCCAAAAAAATTAGTTATTAGGGAAGATATTCTTCTTATATAAGGTACTTGGATATGTGCAGTTCGAATTATTATTACATTTGAATTTTCTACCGCTCGATCTATATTATGGTAAATTTTTTTATTTATGAGTATCGATTTTAGCTTCATAATTTTATCGATATCATAATCAAATATAGTAATTTTGAGATTGGGATTCTTTGATAATCTTTCAAAGATATGATGTTGTGTGTGTGGTCCCCGAGTTAACCAATCAGTTTCTTGCAATCCAAGTATAATCATAAATTAATCGAATCAACATTGGGTGTTAATTTATTAAAAAAAGGCAATTTATTTAAAAGTTAATATGCTAAACCCAATCGATAAGAATTTTTCAGAATAAAGGGTATAGATTCAAAAGTAAAAATTAGTGGAGTCTACAAAAGCAATTTTACATTAATTTTTATTTTTAGAATAATTAGTTTGAAGTAGTTAGTGTGAAATTGTTAAATCTTAAATTAAATATTTATTAATAGTTAAATTAGGTAAGCGAAAAATGGCAATAAGCGTACTTGTTATTGGAGGACTTGGATATATTGGAAGTGTTCTTTATAAAATTATAGAAGAAGAAGGTTGGAAAGTTGAGATATTAGATAATCATTTATATAATGACCTAACACCTGTGAATCCGTTTATTGATGGAGATACACGAGATCTAGACACCTTAGAGAAAATTATTCCACAATTTGATATTGTTGTGAATCTAGCAGCAATTGTTGGTGATCCTGCTTGTTTAACAGACACTAATCTTGCAATAGATATCAACTGCATTGGTACTAGAAATGTGGCAGAAATATGCAAAAAATACGGGAAAAAAATAATTCATGTAAGTACATGCAGCATTTATGGCAGTGAACCTAATAAAATAGTTAAGGAAGAAAATGAAGGATTTCCTATTGATTTCTATGGTCAAACTAAATATACTCAAGAAAGAATTGTGAGAGAAGTAAATGGTGATGCCAGTTGTATCTTACGATTAGGAACTGCTTTTGGATTATCCCCTAGAATGCGGTATGATTTAGTTGTAAATACTTTTGCGGCTAGAGCAGTAAAATTTAATGAAATTACAGTCTTTGGGGGTCAACAAGAACGCCCATTTGTTCATATAAGAGATATTTCAAGAGCAATCGTTCATGTCATCAAAAATGATTTAAAAGGAATTTATAACGTTAGAGGAGAAAACTTAAGTTTAATAAAGCTCAGCGAAATTGTGAAAGACTTAACCGGGTGTAAAATTAAAATTGATACTAATATAGTTGATAATAGAAGTTACATGGTGGATAATTCTAAAATTATTAATTCCGGATTTGAATTTAAATATTCTATCGCAGATGCTATAAAGGAGATAAAGGATTCTCCCACTATAACTGATTTTCATAAAGGAATTTATTCAAACTTAAAATTAGCAGAACGAGTAAAAATTTCAAAAACTATCGGGGCGCGAGATATCACGTTAATAGATGGAGGAATAGCTATTGATGACAGGGGATCTTTATCTTTCGTAAATGATTATAATTTTTATGGTGTTAAGCGATTTTATCAAGTAAAAAACTTTTCAACAAATACTATTAGAGCTTTTCATGGGCACTTAAGAGAAGCAAAATATGTTTATGTCGCAGATGGTTCAGCTATAGTGGCTGCAGTTAAACTGGACAATGTAGAACATCCATCAAAGGAAGAAAAGGTCCATCGTTACGTACTTTCAGATAAAAAACCACAAGTTTTATTTATACCCCCAAAATTTGCAAACGGTTTTAGACCTTTGGAAGAAAATACCAGAATTCTTTTCTTTTCGACGGCTTTTTTAGAGGAGAGTAAAGGAGATGATTATCGATATCCTGCAGATTATTGGGGACAAGATGTGTGGGATGTTGAGGATAGGTAGGAGAAAAAAAATGAAGAATGTCTTAGTTCTTGGCGTAAGTGGGATGTTAGGTTCAATGATGTTTGATTATTTATCAAAAAATCCTGATCTAAATATATACGGAACAATAAGAAATCCGAAATATAAACGAGAAAAAATATTCTTATTTGATGCAAATAACATTTCCCAACTCGAAGCACCCGAGTTTCTTGATTTAAAAATAGACTTTATTATAAATTGCATTGGAATTACTAAACCTTTCTCTAAAGATGATGATCCAGCGGGAGTAAAAAGAGCAATAGCAATAAATGCCAAATTTCCTTGGGAATTAGCTGATTATGTCAAAAAATATGACATAAAAGTGTTACAAATTGCCACGGATTGTGTTTATTCCGGAAAGAAAGGAAATTACATTGAAGATGATCCTCACGATCCTTTAGATGTATATGGTAAATCTAAAAGTCTAGGGGAAGTTTTCGATGGTTCTGCTTTATTAATTCGATGTTCTATTATCGGTCCAGAACCAAAAGATCATAAATCTTTCTTATATGAATGGTTTTTAAGCCAAAAAACAGGTGGGACAATCGGAGGTTATGAACATCATAGTTGGAATGGAGTCACCACACTTCAATTTGCTCAGCTATGTGAGAAAATTATTGTTCTTGATAAATATGATGAGTTAATTCAAGAATCTTCAATTCACCATCTCATTCAAAATCCTACCGTTAATAAGTTTGAATTGATGCATATCTTCAATGATATTTTTAATAAGGATTTGCAGATCAACCGAGTAAACATTCCAGATCAGAGCGTGGATCGCTCACTGAACACAAAATATCACTTACTAGAAAAATTAGTAAAGAAAACGGATATGAAAACAGCTATCCTAAGATTAAAAGAGTATGACATATCTTAATTTAAAATAGTACTAATTCTCTTTATCTATCAGTTTTTTTTTGAAAATTGAGAGAGTTCCCTATCAAAATATTACAAATTTTATCAGCAATGTTCTTACCATAATGATTTACTGGTTCAATTTCTCTCGATAATGCTAAGGTGGCAGATTCTAACATTTGATCGACATCTAATCCCGTTAAAATGTTTACTCCTAACTCTATCAAATCTACTCGTTCCGTACTTTCACGAATAGTTAAACAAGGCGTGCCCAATATGGCACATTCCTCCACAACAGTTCCGCTATCTGTTAAAACAAGGTCTGCTTCTTTTTCCATACCTAAAAATTCTATGAATCCTTGTGGAGGGATTGGATTAATACCTTCTGGGAACTTTAACTCAAATTTTTCCATCATAATTTTAGTTTTTGGCATTAAAATGAATTTTATTTCCACCTTATAGCAAGAGTAAAGTTTTCCAAGAAATTGCAGAATATTCTCAAGATTTTGTTTAATTTCTATATTTTCTGCTCGATGACATGTAACTAAGTAGAAAGGTTTTTCCTGTGAAAAAGAGAGCGTGATGGATTGAACTACTTCAATGATAGGGTTCCCTACTACCCAAGATCGTCTAGGATTTAGTCCTTCCCTTAAGAGATTATCTTTATGCTCTGGTAAATAACATATATTCATATCAGCAAGATGATCAATAACTTTTCTATTTTTTTCTTCAGGCATTACCCAATTTTTACTACGCATTCCAGATTCGATATGAACGAGAGGTATATTCAATTTGGCTGTTGCTAGAGCAAATCCTAAACTGCTATTGTTATCGCCTAAAACAATCACGAATTCAGGTAATTCTTTAATCAAAACTTTTTCAAATTCAATCATTAAACGGGCTACTTGGGAAGCATGCGTTCCGCTCTTGATACTTAAATTATAATCTGGAAGTCGAACACCTAATTGTTCGTAAAATATTTTATTTAGATTGTAATCATAATGTTGACCACTATCCACGATTAAGTTTTCAAAATGTTTATCTAACTTCTTAATTATTTGAGATAATCGGATGATATCTGGTCGAATGCCAATGCACGTGATTATTCTTTTCATAGGTTTATTATATCGAAACAATTTCAAAAATATTTGGTTTTTCTCCTATTTGGTTAGGTAAAAAGTTTTCTTATCTCATTTTTATGTGTGAATATCCACTTTATGTTTTTCAAGCCATAAATGAATAAGCTTGATAAAATATCCAATGCTAATTTCCACAAAACTATTTTTGATGACCCAAATTCTCTATCATAGACTTTTATTGGGCATTCTTTAATTGTAAAACCAAATAAAGTAGCAATTAGAATTTGTTCAGTACAGAATGCATATCCAAGATACCGCATATTAGCAAAAATAGGAACAAGATCTCTTTTAAAAGCTCGAAATCCATTTTGATTATTTAAAATATTCACTCCAAAAAGTAAGCGGAGTAATTTTTCGGTCAACACTTCACCAAATCTTGTAGATAAGGGAAGTCTATAATGATAAGATCCTAAGTATCTAGATCCTATAGTAAAATCAGAAGTTCCTTTAAGAATAGGTTTTATCAAATGATAAAGATCATCTGGGTTATGCTGTCCATCACTATCCATTGTCACTATAATTTGACCCGTGGCATTTTTAATACCGGTCATAATTGTTGCTCCATAACCCATGTTAACTTTATGATGCAGTACCTTAATACCTCGATTTATACGAACCTTTTCAATTTCTTTCAGACTTGCATCTGTGGAATGATCATCAATTGCAATTATTTCAATTGATGGATGAAATGGGAGATTTTGTAAAATAGACCCTATAGTATTTTCTTCATTATAGACGGGTAATATGATTGAAATTAGAACTGATTCTTTTGATGTATCGAATTTATCTATGTAATTATATAATTCTTCAAAACCAAAACTTTTATTTCTGGTTTTATTTTTATTTTTTCCTAAATTAAGATAATCAGTATTATTCCGAGACAATATCTTCAAACTGGAACTCCGCTAATTCTTATTCTGAACAAAAAGAACTTTTAGTAACTTAATAGTATAAATAGCTCTAACGTAATAAAATTAATCCATTATATAAAAAGCTTGTAAACGATAACAATGTTGATCATGGGGTTATCATGATTCTTTGTTCGACAAAAAATTTTGAATTAATATTTGTTAAATCTCTATTAATTCGAAGTTCTTTCAATTCAGGACTCTTTTTCAAATATTTTTCATATATTTTCAACTTGCCATATGGGTCTTTCTTGATTACAGTGAGTTTTATTTTTTTTACAAGATACCTGAAAAAGAGAGAAAATATATTAATTGCCAATTTTGAAAGAACTACATGAGATGAACCATGTTTTCTATCATAAAGCTTAATGGGGCATTCTTTTATCTTGTACCCCTCGATAGATGCTCTTAGAATTTGTTCTGTACAAAAAGCATATCCATCATATCTCACGTCATTAAATATTTTTAGAATTTCTCTATTAAAAGCTCTAAAACCATTTTGATTGTTCATGATTCTCTTTCCAAAAAATATTTGTAGCAATTTTTCTACAAATAATTCTCCTAGTCTCGTCGAGACAGGCAGTTGATAGAAATATGTTCCTAAATATCTTGATCCTATAGTGTAATCAGCTTCTTTAGCAAAAATGGGTCGAACCATTGTAAGCAAATCTCTTGGATCATGTTGACCATCACTATCCATTGTTACTATAACGTCGCCTTGAGCGTGTTTAATACCTGTTAATATAGCAGACCCATAACCTTTATTGACTTTATGGGTTACTATTTTTAAATATAAATTCTCTTTTATTTTCTCAATTTCTTTTAAACTACCATCTGTGGACTTATCATTAACTACAATTATTTCAATAAAATTATGATTCGGTAGACTTTCTAAAACATTTTTGATTGTCTTTTCCTCGTTATACATTGGTAAAATAATGGACAATAGAATGTGATCATCTCCTTGTTTGAAATTCTCTAAGAAATCGTATAAATATTGAAAGGGAGTATCTTGAGAAGATTTTAGAATGTTCTGATTAGAGGAATATGCGTCTACATCTTCGCTTGAACTTAAAATAGTCAAATAATAAACTCCATTTATAATTTTATTAAAACATGATTATTGCATTAAAAGATAAAGTGATATAATGTATTAAATCTTGTTAATTAGAATTGAAATTAACTTGCCAATTATATTGTTTTAATAATCCTTCCCTAATAGAAATTTTAGGGTGATATTGAAGGATTTTTTGCGCTTTATCTATATTTGAGTGGGTAATTTCAACATCTCCCTTTTGTTTCTCAATATATTTAACTTTTTTAGGCTTATTGGCAATTTCAAACATGTAATCAACTAGATCATTAACGATCACTGGATTCGAATTCCCAAGATTGAAAACTTCTCCATTTACTTTTTCATTTTCACCAGCAAGAATTATACCATTGATTATATCAGATATATATGTAAAATCTCGCTGTTGAGTTCCATCACCGTAAAGGATGAGTTCGTTTCCTTGAAGAATCAAATTAAAAAATTTCCTAATTGCCATGTCAGGTCTACCGCGAGGTCCATAAACAGTAAAGAATCTTAAAGAGGTAATCGGTAAATTGAATTCATTATAATATAACTTAGCATATAATTCACCGCTTAACTTTGAAACAGCATAAGGTGAAATTGGATTTTTTGGATGTTGTTCATCCACAGGAGTATATTTCGGATTTCCATAGATGGAGGAGGAGGAAGCAAAAACAACCTTTTTTAAATTCTCTAATTTTTTTGAGAATTCAAATATATTCACAGTACTTACAACATTATTGTAAGTAACTTCAGAAGGATGCTCTAAAGAGTATCTAACTCCCGCTTGAGCGGCGAGATGAAATATGTATTCTATATCTGTTTCAATACGGTTATACAAGGATGAATTAAGAAGATCGTCTTTATATAATTCATAGTTTTCGTGTAATCTGTAATTTTTGATGATTTCATTTAGTTGTTCTTCTTTTCCACCATAGTAATCATTGAAATTATCTATTAATACTACAAAATTATCATATTTTAACAACTCTTCCGTAAGATGAGACCCAATAAAGCCACCAGCTCCAGTGATTAATACTTTTTTGTTTTTTAACATGAGCTCTTGAAATAATCCTAATTAGATATCTATAGATCTATTGGAATTAAAATGTATTGTAATTATTCTTAACTTTAATTTTGCATAAAAAAACTAATAATTCACAAAAATAATAATATATTAGATTATATCAGAATGCATTTTCTACGTATAAAGATGTCGTTTAATATTTTAAAGGTTTTTCAATT
>Ga0315534_1002616_pt1 | contig 11956 bp, 11 predicted proteins | sample SalMarSW160240MG_FD_203094 | JGI IMG/M metagenome (GOLD analysis project Ga0315534, IMG submission 203094) | Salt marsh sediment microbial communities from the Plum Island Ecosystem LTER, Massachusetts, United States - Salt Marsh Sediment SW1602-40 ... | reverse complement strand
CTCGACGCGTCCCTGCTTCGCCGACCCGTTCACGCGCAACGTGATCACGTGCTCGCTCATCACTCCCGCTCCTGGCGGCTCCGCCGCCGGCCCGCTCGACGCTCGCTCATCGTCTGCGCGCCTCCTAGAGCGCCGCTTGGAGCGCCTGTCGCACCAGGTGCGCGCCGACGCGAAGTCGGTACTGCGCCGTCGCGTGCACGTCGTCGGGTGGTTCGAGGTCGGCGACGGCGAGGCGCGCGACCTCGTCGACGTCGGGAGCGCTCGGCGTCCGGCCCAGCAGCGCTTCCTCGGCCTGCGTCGCGCGCAGGGGCGTGCTGCCCATCCCGAGCAGCCCCAGCGCGACGCGTTGCACGGCGCCGTTGCCGCCGAGCTCCACCGCCGCCGCGACCCCGGCGAGCGCGAAGTCGCCGCTGCGTCGAGCGACCTCGTCGAACGCGAAGCCGCAGCGGCCCTCCCAGACCGGAACGTGCACGGCCACGAGGAGCTCGTCGTCGGCGAGGCACGTCGTCCAGGTTCCCTCGAAGAAGTCGCTCGACGGCACCGCGCGGGTCGAGGCCTTGCTGGCGACCTCCATCGTGGCCCCGAGCGCGAGCATGACCGCGGGCAGCTCCGACGCCGGGTCGGCATGCGCGATCGAGCCCCCGACCGTTCCCCGGTTGCGGATCTGCGTGTGCCCGACGAACGGCATCGCGCGCGCGAGCAGCGGGGTGGCCACGGCGACGTCGGCATCGCGCTCGACCACACGCTGACGCGTCATCGCGCCGACCCGCAACGTGGAGTCGGCGCGAGTCACGCCGACGAGCTCGGGTGCGCGGTTCAGATCGACGAGGTGCTCGAACCGCGTGAGGCGCAACGCCAGCATCGGGACGAGGCTCTGACCGCCCGCGAGGGGCTTGCACTCGTCGGCGTGATCCGCGAGCAGCCCGACGGCCTCACCGACCGTCGTCGGAGCGTGGTACTCGAACGACGCGGGCTTCACCGCGGGCTCCCTCTTCCTCCATGGCGTCGCTCACCGCCGGCGTTGACACCGCCGACCGAGCTCGCTCGCACCAGCGCGACCTGACATCGTCGTCAGCAAGCGGGAAAGATACTGCCCGGTGCGCGGGTCTCGCCTCACCGACCCGGCCCGCGGCGGGCAGTCCTCGGCCGCGTCGCTCGGCCCGGTCAGTCGCGCAGGAGCTCGGGGTGGCGGGCCGCGACCATCCGGCGGATGCCCTTGTCGAGCGGCACCTGCGCCTCGCCGACGAGCGCGTGCATCCGTGCGAGGTCGACGTGCACGCTGCCGAGCGCGGTCGGCGACTCCTCGAACCTCGGCTCCAGGCCGGTGAGGTCACCGAGGAGGCCGCACCAGTCCTCGAGCGCGGCGGGCGCGCCGCCCCAGTTCACGATCGTCGCGGGCACGGCCGCCGCGGCGAGCAGCCCGGGGAGCGTGCGCGCGATGTCGTCGTCGTGGATCGGGTCGAAGAGGTTCGGCCGCTCGGGGTGCAGCTGGATCGGCGCGCCCGCGAGCATGAACTCGAGGTGCCAGCCGGGCCAGCCGCCGTTGTCGCCGTACGGGACGTTCAGACGGGCGATGGTCGTGGGAACACCGTGCTCGCGGGCAGCCGCGCGCGCTACGACCTCGGCCGCGATCTTGGCGAGGCTGTACGTGGGGAACATGGCGCGGTGGTTGTCGCCGAGCGGATCGGACTCGACGAGCGCGTGGCCCGGTCCCTGATGCTGATAGACCGCGGTCGACGAGCAGTGCAAGAACGCCCGCGGCTTCGTGTGGGCCATGAGCAGCGCGACCGACTCGCCGTTCGCCGCAAGATCCCGGTCCCAGTCGTCGTCGCCACCCTTGGCGACGGCCAGGTTCAGCACGTAGTCGAAGTCGGTCGGCAGCTCCGCGAAGTCGCTCGTGGAGAGATCGGCCGCCACACAGGTGACGCCCCGATCCTCGAGTCGCCGGCGCGCGCTGCCATCGGAGAAGCGCGCGACGCCCCACACGTCGTTGTCGGCGGCGAGTCCGAGCGTGAGTGGCAGCGCGACCTGGCCGGTCGGGCCCGTCACGAGGATCTTGGCGCCGGAGAGCGCGCTCATCCTTCCCTTCCTCCGGCCTTCCGACCCGGGCACGAGCGCCGGGCTCACCGGCGCGGCCGGAACGTGGGAACGGTCGTGCCCTCGCGCACGTCGCGCCAGACGAGCTCGACGGGCATGCCGATCTTCACGTCGCCGAGCTCGACATCGACGAGCGCACCGATGAGGCGGCACCCGTTCGTGTGGGGAAGCTCGACGACCGCGGGGACATAGGGCACCGAGTCGGCGAGGTCCGGCAGCACCGGGTGGTGCACGATGGTGAAGCTGTAGACCGCACCGTTGCCGTCGTGCTCGACCCACTCGACGTCTTGCGCCTGGCACTTCCAGCAGAACGCGCTCGGCGGCAGGCGGTACGTCCCGCACGCGGTGCAGCACGGGATCACGAGCCGGTGCTCGGCAGCCGCCTCCCAGAACGGCCGCGTCCACACGTCGGGGACGAGGTTGATGAGCTCCTCGGGCGGGAGCCGCGCCTGCACCTTCGCGTCGGTCACGACACCGGCTCCCGAGCGAGCAGCACCGAGGACGTGGGTATCGACGCCGGCCCACCGGTGACGAGCGCGACGGCCGCGTCGTCGACCTGGTTCACCGCGGTGCCGCGCATCTGCTCGACCGCCTCCTTCACGTGCGTCATGCCGATGATGTACGCCTCCGACAGGTTGCCTCCGTGCGTGTTGACCGGGATCGAGCCGCCCGGCCACCGGATGTTGCCGTCGGCGACGAACTCGCCGCCCTCACCGACACCGCAGAAGCCGTAGTCCTCGAGCTGGAGGATCACCATCGGTGAGAAGTGGTCGTAGATGAGTGCGACGTCGACAGCTTCGGGACCGTGGCCCGCCATCTCCCAGAGACGCTTCGCGACCGGCCTGTGCCCCGACGACGCGTACTCGTCGTCGGGCATCCCCATCCACGTGATCGCCTGTCCCCAGCGTCCGTGACCGCCGTGGGCCGTGGCACGCACGTACGCGGGTGGGTGCGCGAGGTCACGGGCGCGCTCGGCGGTCACCGTGACGACGGCGACGGCGCCGTCGCACTCGAGGCAGAAGTCGAAGAGGCAGAGCGGGTCGGCGATCATGCGCGCGTTGAAGTAGTCGTCGAGCGTGAGCTCGTCGCGCATGATCGACGTCTCGCGCCGGCGCGCGTTCTCGCGCGTCGAGATCGCGACCTCGGCGAAGTGCTCCCGCTTCGTACCGTAGAGGTGCATGTGACGTTGCGCGAGCACCGCGAACATCTGGCCCGGCCCCATGAGGCCGGCCGGCTGGATGAAGTTCCCCTCGGGTGTCGGCGGTGCCGAGTACTGAGCGCCCGGCTTGCCCTTCGGGGCGAACGACGCTCCGAAGCGGCTCGCCGCTTGCTGGAGCGTCATCAGGCTCACGACGCACTCGGCCATCCCCGACGAGATCGCCGCGGCGGCGAGCCCGACGGAGCCGGCCGCGCCGCCGCCGCCCCCGGTCAGCATCGCCGTGAAGCGCACCTCGGGGATTCCCATCACCTGTGCGAACAGCGACGTGTCACCGCCGAGCCCGAACGAGTACAGCGCGAGCCCGTCGACGTCGGCCACGGAGAGCCCGGCGTCGTCGAGCGCGGCGAGCATCGCCTTGCCCGCCATCTCGAACGGCGTCTGAGGCAGCGAGCGCCCACGCTTGTAGTACGGCGTCGCACCGACACCGACGACCGCGGCCTTGTCAACGAGGGTCATGCGGGGGGCATCATGGCATGGTGAACGACGCGGGCGTCTGGGCGAAGCGCGATGCCGATGTCGTGTGGCACGGGTTCACGCAGATGTCCTGCTTCACGGAGAGCTCGCCGGTGCTCGTCGAGCGAGGCGAAGGTCGTGAGCTGATCGACGTCGACGGCCGTCGGTACCTCGACGCGATCTCGTCGCTGTGGGTGAACACGCTCGGCCACCGCGTGCCGGAGCTCGACGAGGCACTGCGCGAGCAGCTCGATCGGGGCGCCCACTCCACGATGCTCGGCAACGGCAACCGGGTCGTCGTCGAGCTCGCCGAGGCGCTGGCGCGCCGCGTGCCGGTCGACAGCCCGCACTTCCTGTTCGCGTCAGACGGTGCGAGTGCCGTGGAGCAGGCGCTGAAGATCGCGTTCCAGTACTGGGTGAACCGCGGCATCGCGGGGCGGACGACGTTCCTCGCCTTCGGCGGCGCGTACCACGGCGACACGGTCGGTGCGCTCTCGCTCGGCGACGGTGGCTTCGGCACCGACCTGTTCGACCCGTTGCGCTTCCCGGTGCTTCGCGCACCCGGGTTCTCCGACCCCTCGTGCTTCGAGACCGCCGCCGCCATGATCGCCGCGCACGCGCACGAGCTCGCGGCGGTGATCGTCGAGCCGCTCGTGCAGGGCGCGGCCGGGATGCAGCTTGCGCCGCCCGAGGCGTTCGCGCCGCTCGCTCGCGCGTGTGGCGACCACGACGTCCTGCTCATCTGCGACGAGGTGGCCACGGGCTTCGGGCGCACGGGAACCTTGTTCGCGTCGGAGCAGTGCGAGCTGCGCCCCGACCTGCTGGTCCTCGGCAAGGGCCTGACCGCCGGCTACCTCGCGCAGTCGGCGACGGTCGCGTCCAACCGTGTGTTCGACGAGTTCCTCGGGCCCGACCTCTCCGAGAGGACGCTGTACCACGGGCACTCCTACAGCGGGAACGCGCTCGCGTGCTCGGTCGCGCTGCGCCATCTCGAGCTGCTCGACAGCTGGGGCGTGCTCGACAACGTGCGCGCGCGATCCGACGAGCTGCGCGCGCTGCTCGACACGCGGATCGCGCCCCTTGCCACCGTGCGCGAGGTCCGCCTCCAGGGGCTCATGGGCGGCGTCGAGCTGGCGCCACCGGCCGAAGGGTTGCGCTGGGGTCGGCGCGCGTGCGCCGACGCGGTCGCCCGCGGCGTCCTGCTCCGCCCGCTCGGCGACGTCGTCGTGCTGATGCCCCCACTCACCATCACCTCGGCCGAGCTGCACCGCATCGTCGACGCCCTGGAGGCGTCGCTCGTCGCCTTGGAGGCGCGATGAGCTCGACCTGGCGCGAGTGGGCGGACGCGCAGCGCGGCGCGATTCGCGACGCGGGCAGGTGGAGGGCTCCGCGCGACTTCGATGCCGCCGGCCCCGAGGGCAAGCTCGCGCCCGACGGACGGCCCGTGGTGTCGTTCGCGTCGAACGACTACCTCGGCCTCACCCAGCATCCTGGCGTCGTCGCGGCCGCGCATGCTGCGCTCGACCGCTGGGGCGCGGGTTCGGGTTCGGCGCGCCTCATCGTCGGGTCTCGCCCGTTCCACGCCGAGCTCGAGGCGATGCTCGCCGACTGGAAGCGCACGGACCGTGCCGTGCTCTTCCCGACCGGGTTCGCCACGAACCTCGGCGTCCTCACGACGTTCGGCGCCTCCGACGTGCTCGTCGTCTCCGACGAGCTGAACCACGCGTCGATCATCGACGGCTGCCGGCTCGCCGAGGCCGAATGCGCGATCGCGCGTCACGCTGATGCCGAGCACGTGGACGCACTGCTCGCCGACGCCGGTGATCGACGTTGCCTCGTCGTCACCGACACCGTGTTCTCGATGGACGGCGACGCGGCTCCGGTGCAGGCGCTCGTCGAGGTGTGCGCACGCCATGGGGCGCTGCTCGTGCTCGACGAGGCGCACGCCGTGCTCGGCCCCGATCCCGAGCTCAACGGTGTCGACGCGATCCGCATCGGCACGCTCTCGAAGACGCTCGGTGCGCTCGGCGGGTTCGCGGCGGCACCGACCGCGTACGCCGAGCTGCTCGAGAACCGAGCGCGCTCGTACATCTTCACCACCGCGTCGACACCCGCGGACAGCGCGGCCGCGCTGGCGGCGCTCGAGATCGTTCGATCCGACGAGGGCGAACGGCTCCGCCGAGCCCTGCGCGGCCACATTGAACGCGTCCGCCCGGGCCATCCGTCGCCCATCATCCCCGTCGTGCTCGGCGACGAGCGCCGGACGCTCCGCGCGGCCGAGGGGCTCCTCGACCAGGGGATGCTGGTGCCCGCGATCCGGCCGCCGACGGTCCCGAAGGGGACGTCGCGGCTGCGCGTCGCACTGTCGGCCGCGCACACGCCGGAGCAGGTGGACGCGCTCGTCGCGGCGCTGTCCACGCTCGACGTCTCGTCGTGACGAGGCCGGCGAGCCTCGTCATCGTGACCGGCACGGGTACCGAGGTCGGCAAGACGTGGGTCGCCGCTGCGCTCGCCCGCGAGATGCGCGAACGCGGCGGGCGCGTCGCGGCCCGCAAGCCTGCGCAGTCATTCGCGCCCGACGACACGACGGACGCAGACGTGCTCGGCGTCGCGACCGGCGAGCCCGCCGACATCGTCTGCCCGCGCCACCGCTGGTTCGAGGTGCCGATGGCACCACCGATGGCTGCCGCTGCGCTCGGAAGACCGCCGTTCACGATCTCCGACCTCGTCGGTGAGCTGCGCTGGCCGGACACCGTTGATGTCGGTCTCGTCGAGACTGCCGGCGGTCCGCGGTCACCGCTCGCGTGCGACGGCGACACGGTCGACCTCGTCGCGGCACTGATGCCGGACCACGTGGTGCTCGTCGCCGACGCGGGGCTCGGGACGATCAACGCGGTCCGTCTCGCGCATCCACTGCTCGCTGCGTGCGCGCCGGTGACGGTCTTCCTGAACCGCTTCGACGAGCGCGACGACCTGCACGTCCGAAACTCCGACTGGCTCACGGGACTGCAGGGCCTCACCGTCGTCACGTCCGTCGACCCCCTGGTTGCGTCCCTCACCCGCGCATTGCGGGGTGAGGGACGCCGGACCGAGGATCCGGACGTGCGTCCCTGAGGCGTCCCTGCGCGGGTGACGGACGCAACCAGAAAGAGGGGTTCAGCGCCCCAGGCGATCCTTGGCGCGGTACCAGGCGCCGACGAGCGGCAGGTAGCGGTCGCGCCAGCGGTGGAGCGGGATCGTCGGGAACTCCAGCTGCGCGAACGGTGGGGGCGGCTCCTCGCCCGCGAGCCACGCGGCCGCTCGGTCACCGAACCACGTCGCCAGCGCCACGCCCGTGCCGTTGCACCCGGTCGCGAAGGCCACGTCGCCTCCGCCCGGCAGCGGCACGCGCCCGCAGTGCGGCAGGCGGTCGAACGTGATCGCGACGTTGCCACCCCACGCGTGCTCGAGCGCGACGCCTTCGAGCTGCGGGTGGACCCGCACCATCTCGCGATACAGCACGTCTCGCGCTTCGGGCACCGTGGTCGCGGCGAGGCTCGTCCGACCACCGAACACCATGCGGCCGTCGGGTGAGAGCCGCCAGTAGAAGAGGAAGCTCTTGGCGTCGTAGACCATGCGCCCGTGGGGGATGCACGATCGCGCGAGATCGGGCGCGAGCGGCGTCGTCGCGATGATGAAGCTTCCCATCGGCAGGACCCGCTGCGCGAGCGCCGGAACGAGGTCATCGGCGAACGCGTTGGTCGCCACGAAGACGTCACGTGCGTTGATCGATCCGCGCGTCGTCGAGACACGGTACCGCCCACCCGAGTGCACCTCGATCGCCGTCGCGCGTGTCGAACCGTGCAGCTGCGCGCCGGCAGTGAGCGCTTGTCGCACCAGGCCCGCGTGGTACTTGGCCGGCTGGAGCCCGCCCGTCCGCTCGACGAGCAGCCCGGCGTGGTACCGATCGGTCCCGATCTCGGTGTGGAGCTCGTCGCGGGTGAGGAAGCGCGCCTCCTCGCCCAGCACGTCCCGCCATTCGCGCACCCCGTCCTCGAGCCCGGGCACGTGCCGCGCGTGGTGCGCGAGCAGCAGGCCGCCCGTGCGCGCGTAGTCGCAGTCGATCGCCCACTCCTCGACGAGGCGTTCGACGAGCGCGAAGGCGTCGAACACGCAGTCGACGAGCTCCCCACCGAGCGCACCGTGCGTGCGTGCGAGCCAGTCCGGAGCGTGCTTCAGCTCGGGGATCACCATGCCCCCGTTGCGGGTGCTGGTGCCGACGCCGATCGGGTCGGCTTCGAGCACGACCGCGCTGTGCCCGCGGGCCGCGAGTCGGGCGCCGGCCATCACGCCGCAGTAGCCGCCTCCCACGACGACGGCGTCGGCGTCGGCGGGCAGCGGCCCGACCTCGCGCAGCTCCTCGGGGTGCTCGACGCCGGCGTGCCACAGTGGCTCGAGCCGGAATCCGGGGGCCAGGGGCGGTGTCGGCGCGACCACGGGTCGCATCCTACGGGCCGCAGCCGGTGCCGACGACGTGATCCGTCGTCCTGGCCCCGTTGGACCGTGGAATCCATGTAGCCAATGGGCAAAGACCACGGAATCCCTTGCACCACGGCGGCGACGCGTGCCATCGTCTCGGCATGGCCCGTTCGGCGTCGGACGCGATCGTCCTCGACGAGACCGACAAGGCGCTCATCGAGGCGCTCCAGCAGGACGGCCGGATGCCCTACACGCGACTCGCGCAGCGCGTCGGGCTCAGCGAGGCCGCCGTGCGTCAGCGTGTGCAGCGGCTCATCGAGTCGGGTGTGACCCAGATCGTCGCCGTCACCGACCCGCTCATGCTCGGCTTCCGCCGGATGGCGATGGTCGGCCTGACGATCGAGGGCGATCTGCGGGCCGCGGCCGACACGATCTCGTCGATCCCGGAGGTCGACTACGTCGTCATCGTCGGCGGCTCGTTCGACCTCCTGCTCGAGGTCGTCTGCGAGGACGACGACCACCTGCTGGCGCTCCTCAACGACAAGATCCGCGCCATCCCGGGAGTGCGCGCCACCGAGACGTTCACGTACCTCCGCCTGTACAAGCAGACCTACGCATGGGGAACCCGATGACCTCCGATTCCGGCGCGTTGGCGAACGCCGACGAGCTCGACGCGCTGGCGCGCCGTCACCTCTGGATGCACTTCAGCCGCCTGGGCGTGTACGGCGACGACACGCCGGTGCCGACCATCGCCCGCGGCGAGGGCTGCTACGTCTGGGACACCCGCGGCAAACGCTTCCTCGACGGGCTCTCGGGGCTCTTCACCGTGCAGGTCGGGCACGGCCGGCGCGACCTCGCCGCGGCCGCGGCGAAGCAGGCCGAGACCCTCGGCTACTTCCCGATCTGGACGTATGCGCACCCGCCTGCCATCGAGCTCGCGGCGCGCCTTGCCGAGCTGGCCCCCGGCGACCTCGATCGCGTGTTCTTCACGAGCGGGGGATCCGAAGCGGTCGAGTCGGCGTGGAAGCTCGCCCGCCAGTACCACCGCATCCGGGGGGACGGACAGCGCTACAAGGTGATCGCGCGCCAGATCGCGTACCACGGCACGACGCTCGGGGCGCTGGCGATCACCGGCCTGCCGGGGCTGAAGACGCCGTTCGAGCCGCTGACGCCCGGCACGTCGCACGTCGAGAACACGAACCGGTACCGCCACCCGCTCGGCGACGACGAGAAGGCCTTCATGCTCGCCGTCACCGACGCGATCGAGGAGGCGATCCTCTGGGAGGGCCCCGAGACCGTCGCCGCCGTGTACCTGGAGCCGGTGCAGAACGCGGGCGGCTGCTTCGTGCCCCCGGCCGGCTACTTCCAGCGAGTTCGCGAGATCTGCGACAAGTACGGCGTGCTGCTCGTGTCGGACGAGGTCATCTGCGCGTTCGGCCGCCTCGGCGAGTGGTTCGGCGCGCAGCGGTACGACTACCTGCCCGACATGATCACGTGCGCCAAGGGGCTGACGAGCGGCTACTCGCCGCTCGGCGCAGTGATCTGCCGCGACCACCTCGCCGAGCCGTTCCTCGAGGGCCATCAGTCGTTCCTCCACGGCATCACGTTCGGCGGTCATCCCGTCAGCTGCGCCGTCGGGCTCGCGAACATCGACGTGATGGAGCACGAAGGGGTGCTCGAGCACGTGCGGCGCAACGAGGCCGGGTTCCGTGAGCGGCTCGAGGGCCTGCGCGACATCCCGATCGTCGGTGACGTGCGCGGCGCGGGCTACTTCTACGCGATCGAGCTCGTGCGCGACCAGCAGACGAGGGAGACGTTCGACGATGCCGAGTCCGAGTCGCTGCTGCGCGGGTTCCTCTCGCCGCGGCTCTACGACGCCGGCTTGATCTGCCGGGCCGACGATCGGGGAGACCCGGTCGTGCAGGTCTCGCCACCGCTGATCGCCGGGGACGCCGAGCTCGACGTCATCGAGTCGACCTTGCGCACGGTCCTGGGCGAGGCCTGGGAGCGCCACGGAGCATGACTGTCGTCGGGGTCCCACGAGAGGTGAAGGAGGGCGAGCACCGGGTCGCGATCACGCCCGACGGCGTGTCCGAGCTGCGCGCGCACGACGTGACCGTCGTCGTCGAGCGTGGCGCCGGCGCCGACTCGTCGATCACCGACGACGACTACCGGGCCGCGGGCGCCGAGGTGCTCGACGGCACCGACGACGTGTGGGCCCGCGCCGACGTCGTGATGAAGGTGAAGGAGCCCCAGCCCGAGGAGTTCGCTCGCTTGCGGCCGGGCCTGGTGCTCTTCACCTACCTTCATCTGGCCGCGTACCCCGTAGTCGCCGACGCGCTGCTGGAGCAGAAGGTCACGGGCGTCGCCTACGAGACGGTCCAGCTCGAGGACGCCGGGCTCCCCCTGCTGGCACCGATGAGCGAGGTCGCGGGGAGGATGGCGACCCAGATCGGTGCGCACTTCCTCGAGCGCGAGTACGGCGGGCGCGGGATCCTGCTCGGTGGCGTGCCGGGCGTGCGCCCCGCCCGCGTCGTGGTGCTCGGCGCCGGCAACGTGGGGTGGAACGCCGCGTGGATCGCGCAGGGCATGGAGGCCGAGGTCACGCTCCTCGACAAGAACCTCGACCGGCTTCGCTTCGTCGACCAGATCCACCAGGGTCGGATCGTGACGCTCGCCAGCAACCGTGGCACCGCGGCACGCGCCGTCGCCGAGGCCGACCTGGTCGTGGGCGCGGTGCTCGTCCCCGGCGGCCGCGCCCCGGTGGTGGTGACCGACGACATGGTGCGGTCGATGCGACCCGGCTCGGTGATCGTCGACTGCGCGGTCGACCAGGGCGGCTGCGTCGAGACGATCACGGAGACGACGCACACCGACCCGGTGTACGAGGTTCACGGGGTACTGCACTACGGCGTGGGCAACATCCCGGCCGCCGTCCCGCACACGTCGACGTACGCGCTCACGAACGCGACGCTCCCGTACGCGCTGGCGCTCGCGACCAAGGGCGTGCGGGGCGCCGCGGCCAGCGACCCCGAGCTGGCGGCGGGGGTGAACACCGTCGCGGGCAACGTCACGAACACGGCCGTCGCCGAGGCCCTGGGAAGACCGGCGGCGGAGCTGACCGAGACGCTCGCGAGCACGTGAGGGCCCGGTGCCGAACCAGCTGCTGATCGCCGGAGCGTGGACCGACGGCAAGGCCGAGTCGCCGATCCAGGTCACCAGCCCTGCGACCGGCGCCGTGCTCGGCGAGGTGCCCGCGGCGACTCCCGCCGACATCGACGCTGCCGTGCAGGGTGCACGCCGGGGCGCCGAGGCGATGGAGGCGATGCCGCCGTTCGAGCGCGCCGAGCACTGCCACCGTGCGGCCGACCTCATCGAGGCGAGCCGCGACGATCTCGGGCGCCTGCTCGCGATCGAGAACGGCAAGCCCCTGCACACCGAGGCGCTGCCCGAGGTCGACGAGGCGGTCGAGAACTTCCGGTGGATGGCCGAGGAAGCCAAGCGACTTGAGACACCGAACCTCCCCGGGGCTGACCCCGACAAGCTCGTCATGACGTTCCGCAAGCCGAACGGGGTGTACGCGGTCATCTCGGCGTGGAACTTCCCGATCGGCATCCCTTCCGAGCTGCTGGCACCCGGGCTCGCCGGCGGCAACGCGTGCATCCTCAAGCCGTCCGAGCACACGCCGTTGATCGCCGTTCGCCTCGTCGAGCTGCTCGTCGAGGCCGG
>Ga0315534_1002614_pt1 | contig 11958 bp, 14 predicted proteins | sample SalMarSW160240MG_FD_203094 | JGI IMG/M metagenome (GOLD analysis project Ga0315534, IMG submission 203094) | Salt marsh sediment microbial communities from the Plum Island Ecosystem LTER, Massachusetts, United States - Salt Marsh Sediment SW1602-40 ... | reverse complement strand
TAAAAAAAAGGTCTAAAGTTTTTAACGTGAGAGAGTATGCAGGTGTTTGCGAGAAGGTTACCAATTTCTTTCATTCTTTCAAAATATCTGTCGATCGTAACCGTGATTTTTATGATCGGGTTGTTGAGTTTGTTGATAATAATAAAGGCAAGGGATTTTGGTAGGAGGGTTTAAAAAAATGTCTGAAATAATAATTATAGAAGAAGTAGAAATAGAAAATATGGTTATTGAACTCTGTCCGTGGTGTAAGGGGAGAGTTCAAGAAGGAAATGAGATTATTGACTCTACAATCGAATATCCTTTTTGTAATCGATGTGGTAGAGTTGATATTTACAGAAAAGATTGGACTACATTAGATGTTGTTGTTCAATTGGTTTCCTTCGAAGAATGTAATTGTGGAGATCATATTCGCCATAATAACGGGGGAAATTATCATTCCTCTACATATAAAGTAATTAAAATAAACTAACTTTTTTTTTCTTTTTTTTTATATAGAAAGTATTAATATTAACATTAATTAACAAATGCTAACATTTATATAGTCTAGTTGTTACTCTAGTAATAGAGTAAAAAAAATAAACTTAAAAAAAGTGAAAAACATGGACTTCTATAGATGCAAAATAATTGTCAATGAAAATGAACATACAATTGTTCATGTTGCTTTTAATTGTATAGAAGAGGGGAGAGAAATGTATCTCATAACGGAATATGATAATGACTCCCCTGTCCATAGATTAAGAGAACTACTCCCATTCGATGATATTAAAGATGCAATCAAGTATGTAAAAGAGTTAAACAATGCATATGATATCATCGAAGAGGATTTTGATGAGCCTGAATATTATTAAAAAATAAATTAAATAAAAAAAAGAGATGATATAAATGAAAATTGAGATAAGTAGAATCCCTGCGACTACAGCAGGGACGGAAGATTTCTTTATTGGATATTTACAGATACTTAAATATCTGAAAAAAGGAAAATTAATAAAACGCATTGTTATTGATAAAAATTCAATAACAAAAAATTATTTTAAAAAGGGCAAAATGTATGGTGCTGATTCCCTAAAACAATTAAAATTGATGTATAAAAAAGAGTGATTAAAAAAATGTCTAAAATTTTTAACGTGAGAGAGTATGCAGGTGTTTGCGAGAAGGTTACCAATTTCTTTCATTCTTTAAAAATATCTGTCGATCGTAACCGTGATTTTTATGATCAAGTTGTTGAGTTTGTTGATAATAATAAAGGCAAGGGATTTTGGTAGGAGGGTTTAGAAAAAAATGATACTCTATCATGGAACAAGCTTTCAAATGCTCCCTATTGTCCTTAAACAAGGTCTTAAAGGGGGTTTTAATGATATTGGAGGCAATCATGGGAGATGGGAAATCCCTATTTTATTTACATCTCCCTATATTGAAGTAGCTGAGAAATACGGGACTGTTGTAGAAATTGATATTCCAGACGACATTTTATCATCATTCGATTTTGAAATTTTGAATGATGGGCTGGGAGATAAATGCTGGGTTCTGGAAGGAGAAGGTGTCTTGATCGATAATAAGTATTTACGTTCGATCGAGATTGATGAATATTGGGATCGCATTGTCATTCAGCCCCCTGAAGAGCAATTCTATGATGATTTTTATTATGACGAATATTAAAAAATAAAAAAATAAAAAAGTGATAAAAAAATTGGCATTAAAAAAAATTATATTGGATGATGATGATTTTACTGAAATTTTAGAGGTCCTTAATTTTGCGAGAGGGCATCTAAGACAACACGGCAACTGGAAGAAAGCTTCTGAGATTCAATCGCTTAAATTGAGATTAAAGAAGCAATTAGAAATAGCTGATAAAAAAACAATCTTGTCGGAAGAGGAGTTTTGTATCGCTCATTTTGGTCCTTCTGATCAGGAGACTTATAAAGAGTATATTAAAAAAATGGAGGGATCATAATGTCGGAAAAGGTTTGCGAACAATGTGGTTGTAAGTGGCCAGAATGGGAATTCGCCGGGGCTACTTCGGGGAGGAATATAATAATATGTGAGCGTTGTTTACCTGCAAATCATCCCGTTAGAAACTTTAAAAGCTTCAGGAAGGAGGGCGGGCAGTAATGAATTTTGATCAATTCTTTAATGACCTTGAAAATCTCGATCCATCAATGAAAAATAGGAAGATTCTCATTGAAATCATGATGGATTATATAACAAATGATATTTCATTTAATTTTACCCATCGTAATGTTGATTTAAAACAATATTTATCAAAAAAACAACTCAAAGAAATAACGAAAAAATATTATGAATCTTAATTTTTTTTATTTTATTTTTACTCTCTCATGCGTGAGAGAGAATCAATATAATAAACTTAAAAAAATAAAAAAATGATAAAATATATTATATATTTGACTAAAGATGATTTAATAGTTAAAATAGATGATGAAATATCTAATAGAAAGGCAGAAATTAAAAAAATTGTAAAAAATAACTATAATGATGGAACTGTTGTATCTAGAAAATTTGATTTAGAAATAGAAATAAGTCTTTTATTAAATTTTCGTAAAAAAATTGAGAAAAAAAGATTAGAAATGTAAATAAAAAAAATAAAAAAAGAGGTGAAAAATTAGAATGCCAACACGTGGTTTAGTAGCAGTTAAATATGATGATATATTTGTAGGAATAGCTAATAATTTTGATTCTTACTTCAAAGGATTGGGTTTAGAAGTTTTAAGATTCATAATTTTAGTGAATAAAAATGAAGAATGGTACACTTTTAAAAAAAATCTCAAAGAAATAGATATCATAAAAACTAAATATGAACCAAAACCATCAATCAACATAAAAATTTACAAAGAACACGTAGAAATTGAACCATTATTACCAAGATGTGATACAGAAGATTGTAGATTTTTATATATGATTTATTATAACCTAATAATAAAATTACCAAATGAAATAGAATTTGGTAATGATGGTCTTATGTGTGAATATGGATATATATTAAACTTAGACAACAATAAATTAGAAATTTATATAGGAAATAAACCTAATTACATATCTAAAAAAATAGGGTTATTTGAGAATAAATTATCATATACTTTTGTAAATAACGGTAAGATAAATAATTATTATTCAATACAAAAAATATTAGAATATCCCTTACATTTTGAGAATGTAAAAGATATGTTAGAAAAAGTGATGAAAGATTATCAAAATTTAAAAGAAAAAATAGAGAAAAAAAGATTAGAAATGTAAATAAAAAAAATAAAAAAAGAGTGAAAAAGAAAATGTCAAAAACCGAACTAGTAGGTGTGAGGCTGAGTCCGGAGATGCATGATTTTCTCCTGAAAGAGGCCAATAATATCGAAAAGGACATATCCTCGGCTATTCGAAAATTCATAAAACAGAGGATGGAGACCAACACTCTTCATTGGATCGTGAAATTCGAGGATAAAGAGCAATTAACAGCCTTCATCACGGATGAAGATTATAAGCGATTATTTAACCAATTATCAAATCTAGCGCTCTCGAGATCGAAAGAAATATTATTCTATACGATTTAGAGAGCAATTTCTTTTTTTTTCTTTTTTAAAATAATGTGATTCCAGGTCTATTTTTTTAGGTTCTTCTCGGATTCGTAAAAAGACCGGGATAGAAAAACCGAGCTTGATCACTGTTCATGATATATCACAGAATACCCTAATTTTAAAAAGGAGACTTACCTATTTAAAGGTTTTATAAAAATACCCTAAAAAATGGAAAAAATAAGGGAAAAATAATGAGAATAAATGAAAAAGGTCTATAAAAATTTATCACTGGAGGAATAAAAATTAAAGAATTTCATTTATTCTCAAAGAAACATGGTTTTTTTAACATAAAAACATATTCGAATGTAATTATCAATATGTGATTATTCTATTAATTACAAACGAATAACTTAAATACATTTGATGCAATTAATTACATAAAAAATCATGAAATAATAAACCTTTTTATAAAAAATCAAAAATGAGGTAAAAATAGAATGTCTCACAAACATTTACCACAAAATAGAGCGTCCAATATTACCATCTCTTCTAAAACCTTACAATTTTCTCTCATTCTCATTATAGCTCTTGCGATTGTTATTCCACTCTCATTTTTTATAGGAGTATATCTTTCTGGAAACACTATATTTCAAAACCATAATCAAAATGCGGGATATACAAATATTTTATACGTGCATAAAGATGGAGATAATTCTAATGGGTTGACATGGGAAACGGGATATAATACAGTTAAAACTGCATTAGATTCAGCGTCAAGCGATTTAAATGATATTACCTTAATTATAATAGCCCCTGGGTTATATGACTTGAATATTGAAGGCATCTACATTGTAAATAAAAATGTAGAAATCGCTTCCGTCAGTCCAAATTTAGTAACAATTAAGAATGATCATCCAAGTGCAACGGGAGTTTTACAATTTAATAAATTTGGGGGAATTCTTAACATACATGTGGCCTGTGGTACGTCTAATACCAACGGACTTATTTATAATGGAGAGGGTTCAATTGATTCCTTGTTATCTCATGTTGTAATAACAAGTAATAAAGAATCTGGAGAATGTAAAATGATTTCATTACAAAATGGAGCATGCCAAATAGCCTCAGAGGATTTACATTTGATTGGTAATCACAATGCGATAGGACTTTGTTTAGATAAAGCACATGATAACACGTTCAGAAATTTATACATAAATAATTGTTCTGACGGAATTCAGTTAAACGATGAAATTGATGATTATAACATTTTTGAGAGTTTGAGTATAATCAATAGCATAACCGGTATAAGAATTAATGCGGGTAATCAACAAACATTTAGAGCTGTATCCTTTCTGGACAACGATGATAATATTAATGATACGATCGGCGATTCAATATATACAGAAATAAAACTAAATGATCCTTATTCGTTCGTTACTCCTGATGATTTAATTGGTGCACTTGTTTTAGGGGGTTCTGCTTCTTACGGTGATGATACCGAATTATGGTCTGTTGAATCTGCAAGTGATCCCTTTGTAATTGTAGCTATAATATTCTCATTTAATGTCTCTGAGAATTGTGGAATAAGACTCTCAACAGATAATGGTACAACCTATTTTTTTGAAACAGTTTTAGAAACATGGACTTCTGATGAAGTGCATAGCTTTCAATTGGACATGAATTATCCCCAGATCTTTAACAAGGGTACAAGAATATCTTGTTCTATAAGAACAGAATCTGGAGATGATAGTGCTAACATTTGGCTTCAGATAAAAGAAATATAAAGATTAATTTTTCTTTTTTTTTTTTAATATATTCGAATGTAATGATCAATTTATTATTATTCTATTAATTACAAACGAATAACTTAAATACATTTGATGCAATTAATTACATAAAAATCACAAAAAAATAAAACTTTTTATAAAAAAAAACAAAAAGGGGTAAAAAAAATTGTCTTTTAAAAGAAAACCAACTCGAACTAATAAAAAAAAAGGACCATTTCAAAACCTTAAAGTATCCTCTAAAACCTTAAAACTATTCCTCGTAGTTATAGTAGTTGCTTCTATTGCTATTCCTTTATCAATAGGGCTTGGGCTATATAGCATGTATATTCTCACACCTCCTACTACTCCCTCGGAGGAAGGATCTACTTTCACGCTATATAATAGCGTTTCTGGAGTAGCTGTTTCTGATGTAGAGATCGACATACTCGTTTCAATCCCGACCGAAACCTTTGCTGAAGAAGCTGATCTGTTCAACGTGACTAAATTCGAATCATTCGATGCTCCTACTGTTGCTGAAGATATAAACCTCGACATGACTGATATAGATTATGCGTGGATAATAATAGATCCTGATGATAAATCTAATTATGAAACCACGTATTTATTCATCATTGGGGGAATTAATTACAATTATACCATTGAAGTGTATTATTTAACTAGCACTGTAAGTCCATCGATGGTTGAGAGGGACGCACTTACTGCAATAACACTAGAAGATTTTGGCACTAGTGGTAATTACACGATCTTCATGAACTGTCCTTTTGGCGAAACTGGAACCCGATGTCAAGCACCTTTATTGAATCCTTCTGATGCAACCGAAACGTCAATTAGTTATGAAGATGCTCTATCAGGAATAACTAATGCGTTCGCGATACAATTCACGTTTAATGCAACTGTTAATATAACAAATACTGCGGAGATAGAAATTACGATTGATGATAGCAAGGTGACGGGATCTGTTCTTGCACTACAAGCAACAACTCCTGATGAATACATTTATTTAGTGTTCACCCGGGAACTTAATTTCGCTTCTGGAGTGAAACAGATCGGTTTAGAACTCGAATTTGGCGAGGATATTGGGATTGATGGGATCGCTTCCGGCAGGTTAGAAATTCCCGGCAATGCATTATCTCCTGGAACCTTAATATTCACGGGATTCTGAGGTGAAGGAAATGGAAAACTTAAAAAAAAAGAACTTTTTTATTGGATTTCTTTTCCTTTCCCTTTTTCTTGCATTCATTCCTGCTGGGCGAGCTATCGATGTTGATACGGAAAAATTCTATATCACATCGGGAGATGTGATACGTAATTTCAAATTTCAATCGTTTGACGGGAAAACAATTACTTCTGGTGGAACTGTGGTAGGATTAGATGATAGGCTAAAATTCGAGATGGGGGCAACTTGGACCGCAAATCCTTACGATGTTCACGCATTATATGCGGAACAGGTGGGGGATATTGTTTATATCAATTATGATGTATTATTCACGCGGGAGTTTAATTTTTATTCAAACGTGGACTTGAATGGGGCTGTGGAAACGGGAAAAAGTGCAGACCCTATTAGAGAATCATTTCAAACTGGGTTATACAAACATTTTGGACTTTTTGGACCTCCCCCCCACATAGTTACTACATCATATATAAGCTTCACCCATTTAGATGTGGGGAATATCTATGCTCATAACAGGGATTATAACACGTTTTCCGGTAATCTTGAAATGAATTTTGACATCGATCCAACTCCCTTACCTGATACATTAGTAGATAGCAACGGAAATACTGCTAACAAACAATTTGACTACATCGGTATTAAAACAGTTTATGTTGTTGATTCTACACATGGGTTTTTATCTGAAACAGCACCATATGTAGTTGGATTAGAACCTTCCGAATATGATTCAAAAGCGGATGCACTCGTGACCGATGCTAAACCTGATGGATTCTATGCCGCATATGATCCTAATGTAGTATTAAGCAATCCCCCAGTCATTTCAAACACGTATGATGTGCGAACACAATCCGCAACAATAGGAAGCTATCTAAATCCAACATTGAAGAATGGAGGAGACTTGTATGATCCAAAAGAGAGCGAGAAGTCAACGGAAAACTGCACGTTCACGTATAATATAGGGGCTCTTTCTCCATTAGTGATAGCCTATAGCAATACATTAAGCTATAATTATCAAGAATGCTCGACTCAAGATGGTCTATTTGGATTAACATACAGCGGTCTATATTCAAAACGAGAATCTGCAACGAGGGTCACCGCATTACACGTATCAAATAGATACATTCATGCGACAATAGGTGTGATGTTTAGCGTGTGGAGCTCCTATAAAATAGAAGCGATAGAAAGTGATCTTCCCGGGCTTCAATTTCCTCAAGAATATTATGACCTATTAATATTTAATTCAATGGTTGATGGATTCGGAGGAGGCGAACTATATCATGAAACACCAAATTTTCTTGAAGATATCCTAGGTGTTTTTGGGCAAATCACGAATATCATAATAACTCTAATAATCCTAGCGATAGTCGGAGTTGTTTTATACGTCGTGGCTAAATTCATCATTGGCAAGAGTTCAAGGTCTAGAAATGCACAATCAAACGTCGTTATTTCAACGAAATAAAAATTCTAATAATTTAATTTTTTTTTATTTTTAAAATATAATAATAGGTGAGAAAAAAACGAATAAAAATCAAGGTCTTGAAATGGATGCTGAAAAATCCAAATGTAGTTTCATTATTACCAAGACCGGAGGTGTTCATCAAGCGAATTTCATCGTTAGCTTGTCTTTTCTTATAATTAATCTTAAATCATTTTTCTTCAGGGGGATATCTCATGGTCTATAATGCAAAACGAACTCGAAAAAAAAACAAGAAAAGCATGAGGACAAGAGTTTATCTAATCGTATTTATTTTAATTTCGTCTTTAGGATTGATCGGGATATTATGCATTTATGCGGAGCATTTTATTGCATTAAACTCGGAACTAGGAGGGACAATCAATTTTTTTGGGGTGATCCATGATAGGGCGTTCATCGCAGACATGTTATTATCAATTGGAATGGTCTCGTTCTTTTCTGCACTAATCACCATGTTATTATTCATCGTATACATGCATTATGGGCGGTGGTAGCGTGAAGAACTCAAAAAAACTCATGGTTTCATTCTTTTTACTACTTTTTATTTTACCTGCGTTTCTTAATTTTTATAATAATAGTCCAGGTTCGATAAGTTTCCAAAATATTATTAAATCATCCGATGCTTCAGACATAAATCTCGATGAAACTAGTTTAACAGTTCCTTATGGCACTAATATTCAAGAAGATAGACCATATACGTTCTCTGGTGCTTTTTATGATATAACTGATGATTTACGTGTTTGGTCAGAAACAGCTTATTTAGAAACTAAATTTGTCTTAGATCCTGATGTTTGGGCTAATGATTCTATAACATCATTAGATAATACAGAAATACAATCACCTCCTAATACTTCAATCTCCATGACATCGGGTTCTCAATATCAGAATGGTACTTTAGATGAGTTGGATGATGATCCTGCTATTTTTAACAGCACTGATGATAACATGGTTGAAGCAACTAATTTTGCGGTTAATGGTAATGAAATATCTGCGGGAAATCTTACTGAAATAGATGGAGATTATTCAGAATATCAAAGTGATTATGAAAAGAGTGTAGCAAGTGTTGATAATTTTACGACAAATAATGGAAGTCTTTATCAAAATGGTAGTTTGAGTGCTATAGATGATGATTACATGATATTTAAATCAACAGAAACAGGTCATTATCCCGCAACATATAGTTTCACTGATGATGCTATAGGAACTGATCCTGAAGGATGGACTGATGGAAGTGGTGATGGATGTTTTTCATCAATTATTTCCGAATTGTCAGATCATAAAAAAATATTACAGTTATATGATATTTCATCATCAAATAGAGTATATATCAAACAAGAATTCAGTTCTACTCAAGAAAATGGAACTATCGAGTTATGGTGGAGATTCACAGATATTACAAAAAACTCTTATATTTATCTTGAAAATGCAGGGACTAATGTTTTTGTTCTGGCAGTTCAATCTAGTGATTTTTTTTATAATTTTGCTACACCAGTTCCTAATGTTCCAGCCACAACAATAAACACGTGGTATCATATCAGAATAGATTTTGAATGTACTGCTGGAGGTTATGAGGGATTAAGTCAATATAAAGCAAAGGTCATAATTAATGGTGTCAGTTCTGGAGCATTGTCATTTATAAATAATGAACCACAGGTTTCAGGCATAGGTTTAGGTTCTAATTCAGCCCATACAAATTATTATTCATATTATGATGCTGTTGGCTATTCTTGGGATTCTAATTATATGATTGGAGATAATAAAATTCTCAATTATAATCCTACTTTAAACTTCACATCAACTTTTCAAATTGATATAGAAGACAGAGATTTAGCATTATTTTATTCACTAAAAACAGATATCTCTCAAATGATTAACATTTCTCTCTATAATTTTGATACAGAACAATATGATGTTTTTAATTCATCAAGTTCATTAGATTTTACAATAGATTATTTCATTTTAAATTCAAGCTATTATAATGCCACAAATCATATTATCATAAACTTTCTTGGAATTAATAGTTCATATGATTTTTATTTATATTTAGAGATGCTACATGTCAGGAATTCTCCAATTTTAGAAATAGAATCAACAATAGATTGTAGTTTGCTCGATAATCTTGTATATTCTTATTCTACAAACATAACTCAATCAGTAGAATTATATCTCTACAATTTTAACAGTAGTTCATATGAATTGGTTGATAATTCATCATATTTATCGTTTTATCTAAATTATACAACAATTTTAAACAATTATCATAATGGAACAGCAATTAAGGTAAAGTTTAGAGCAGTTAATTCAACTCTTTATAATTTTTCTTTTTATTTAGAGGTTTTGAAAGTAATGAACATAACTCAATTGGATTTTACACTTTATGTTGAATTAGAAGAATTTTATGATTATTTTTTACATTTTGATTGTTCAGCATGGTATTACACACCAATTTCAACATTAATTAATTTTAGCATCTATGATTTCATGAATGAGGAGTGGATATTGATAAATTCAAGTTCTAATGATATAGGGTATTTTATTTCAGAGTATACTGAAAATACTGATGACATGTATGATCTAATTGATGATGATAATGATAATCAAGTTCTATTGAGATTTCAAGCATTAAACCAAACAAATGAGTTTGCTTTATATTTAGATTGCATGAATGTGACAATATATCGGAAATTATTACTTTCATATGAAAAAACATTTACTCTTTTAGGAACGTGGAAATATCGTTTTTACATTCCAGAGGATGATTATAGTACATCTTGGTATTATTTCGATGTTGTAGAGCATGCTGATAATTTTATGGCAATTAGTGAAAGTCCTTACATCACGAAATGGGTATTGATAAATAATGAAACTGAAATTTCTACAAGTAGAGTTTTTAATGATGAAATGGATGGTACATATAGTTGGAATTTATATGATGAAAATAATGATTTAGATTTATATTTTGAAACATATTCGTCTGCTTTTCAAGGTTCATATGTTATGTATGTAAATCCAACAACAAATTATAATAGTGAAAAATTTCAAGAGGTTTTGTGGGCACCAAGTGTACCAAATGAAGTATGGTCTTATATTGAGGTTGAAGAATATGTTGATTCATATGAATATATAAATAGTTATTCACAAAGTAGAATTAACTTCAGAAATGATTTTTGGAATTATATGAATGGTTTATATGTTTATTCGTGTGGTTCTTTTGATGAATCAGTAATAACGTGGAATACAAAATCAGTATTAGGTGATTTATTGTCAGAAGATGTAGATCCTGATCATCTTTTTGTTAAAGATGTTAATGAATATACTAGATTTGCAATTCTTCCTGATAAAACTGGGGGTTATATGGATTATAATGGTTGGTCTGATGAATCATCACAATATTCTTTTCAAGTAATTCATTATTTAGATAAGTTTTATTCAAATGATAATATAATTTTTTGTCAAGCAGATACAACAGAAAATCTTAGAATGAAATCTGATGAAATAGATATAATTGAAGGTAAGAGTAATGATTATTTTATTATAAGATTAAATACCACTCTTTCTGATTTATATTTAAATCTTTATAAAGATGATGAATTAGTTGATACAATACAAGTATTAGATGAAAATTCAAATGAAGATTATCAAAATGTTGAAGTATCTCTTGATGAAGATGTAGATTTTAATTATATTGAATTTTATTCAACATATGAAAAATATGATTATCTTTATATTGACCAAATTTCTTTTGATGTATATGATACAAATACAAGAGAACAAACAACAACAACATATATTGCTCCAGAAGAAAGTGATACATTATTATTAAGCACAGGAGATCATTTACTTAAAATATATGATAATGGTATATTACGTGTTGATACAAGTATTAGTATAACCCATGAGATACAAGATAATTTATATACATATACACCAACATATAGTTTAGATTGTCGTTTAACATTAGTAGATCAAAATAATGAATTATTAGAATTGAATTTATTTGAAGTTTAC
>Ga0315534_1002613_pt1 | contig 11966 bp, 7 predicted proteins | sample SalMarSW160240MG_FD_203094 | JGI IMG/M metagenome (GOLD analysis project Ga0315534, IMG submission 203094) | Salt marsh sediment microbial communities from the Plum Island Ecosystem LTER, Massachusetts, United States - Salt Marsh Sediment SW1602-40 ... | reverse complement strand
TACGGGGCCTATATTGACAGATTCCGTATAGGCCCCATTATTTTATGGCAATTTAGAAACTCAGGGCACTACCTATGCCATAACTTGTCCGAAGCATTTGACTTCAAGTCAGAGCCCAATTAGAAAAAGAGCATAGCGGATCAGGGAATAGAATTGTCTGGATGTACATCATTTAGTATAATGTTATAATGTTGGGTCTTAAATCAGTGATCACCAGTAAAGCCGGTAGGTTATGAATACATATTTGTATGAAATGGGAGACATGCAATGAACAACCGCAGAGGATTTACTTTGATTGAGCTACTGGTAGTGGTCGCGATAATCGCTTTATTGATGGCCATTCTGATGCCGGCGCTGCGAAAGGCAAAAGAGCAGGGCCAATCTGCGGCGTGCCAAGGAAACCTGAAGGGTTTCACATTTGCCGTTCAAATGTACGCCCATGAGTATGATGATGGATTCCCGGGGCCGCGGAGTTGTTACTTTCGCACAAATGAGCTCCTGCCGGGAGATGTCAGCACCCATCGTCGCTGGTGCAATGAAGATGTGAATCTGAGATACCACCCGGAATACGGGAGCACGTTTTTCACATATTTGTCCAGCGTGCGGTCGCTTGTCTGTCCAACCTTCCGACGTTTGGCAAAATCCGGCTACAATCACAGCGACTTTGACGACGACATCGCTACTGGTGTCACAAACTACAATCCCTGGATGAACTACACTCAGAATGCATATTTAGGTCCTAAGAACAGCCCCTGTAACCCGCTTGTACACAAGCTAATGAATATCAGGGACCCAGCCAATACATTTACGTTCGCCGACGAGGGTCCCTTTGTTGAGCCAGGTTTCAACACGCAGGGCCTGAACGACACCGCGCTGTTCCCTATTTGGCCGTCGAGCGAGGCCCCAACCTGGGTTGAGAAAATGGGCAGTGCATGGAACGTTAAACCCGGCCCTGATGGTATAGGCACATTCACTGATATCATTGCGGGATTCCATAGTGCCCCCAGCGGTAATCGTATCGCCGGCAAAGGAAACTGCGCGTTCGCAGATGGCCACGTCGCGCTGGCTTCCAGGATGGATAGCTTTCCCCTGGCTTGGCCAAAGTGAGATTCTGGTGCATAGGCGGCTGCAATTATAAAAACAAGGTGCAAAGATTTAGCTTTTTTCTTCTCACAAGAAGTCCATCCCTTCTTCCAGGCAGGAACTTTATAGAGAGCAACAAACACCTATGAAGAGCTCAAAGCCAAATACTAAAATCCCTGTTGCCACAAATTTTTTTTGAGGCATCCTTAGTTACGATTTATCAGCCACGCTTCGTATCTTATCTGGACAGCTTTTCGGATTCACGATACAATTATAATGGACATTGTGAATCTGCTAATGTCACCATTAAGACCGAAAGGAGAAACAATGAGACATACATGGGAACCAATCCTTTGTAATCGACAGACAAGCCTCTCCGGCGCCGGCTATATGGAATCGACTGAGGCTTCGGCATGGACCTTCATGAAAACGAAATGGCGAAATGTCCCGCGAATATTCCTGGGACTCATGATCGCTTTGACCTGGAGCAATTCCACTTTTGCTCAGATCGCCATCGATGGGCGCTATTGGAAATATGATGGCCAGCGCATACTGTTGCTCGGCGGTTGGAATCACGGTCATAACCCGTTTATCGATCACGACACCGACAATGACAATGATAGTAGAGGTGTAAGTACAACCGAACAAATCAAAAACGCCATGGATGAGTTAGTAGCCGCAGGAGGGAACTATCTTCGGTGTGTGCTCGATCCGGGGATGGCAGCCGGAATACAGGGATTTGACTTCTGCGCTCATTCAGGTGCTCAGTACGATCTAAACACAATGACCGGCCCATTCTGGACGCGTCTGGAGATGTTTATAGCCGAAGCCAAGAATCGGAATGTCATTATTCAGATAGAAGTCTGGGACAGATTTGATTTGATCGATGGCAGTTGGGGATCTTGGCCTGTGAGTCCATGGAATCCAAAAAACAATATAAACTATACGACCGCATCGTCGGGATTAGCAGCATCGTACAGCTCATTTGGCGGCCATCCCTTCATCCAGGGAGTGCCGGGACATCCAAAGTATGAGAGTGCATCAGGACCCAGGAAGCAGAAGTACGACTTGGTTCGAAGTTTTCAGGACAAATTTATCGACAAACTACTCTCAATTACGTTGGCTTACAATAACGTGCTCTATTGCATGAACAATGAAACGCATGAAGACCCGGCATGGGGACAGTACTGGATGAGCTTCATTGAAGGTAAAGCAAGTGCCCAAGGCAAGAGTGTCTCAACTACGGATATGTTTGATGATGTCTACAAGGCAGAAACATCTCGAGGGCTTACTTATCAGCTAAGCAATCGTGGCAAATACGACTATGTCGATGTATCTCAGGCCAACAGCAGGCATGCGGACGAAGCACATTGGAACAAAGTAAAATGGATAGCTGATGCGGCTAAGGACACGGATCCACCGTATCTGCTGCATATGACGAAAATATATGGAAACGATATTGCCCTAAATAGCAAACCCTGGAGCAGATTCAAACCGGGAGATACTGACAACGCGATCGAAGAATGGTGGCGCAATCTACTCGTCGGCGTGGCCGGAGTGAGGTTTCATCGCCCTACCTCAGGGATAGGTTTGTGCGCTGTAGCGAAGAGCTGCATTAGCGCGACAAGGAAGGTCGAAACCAAGGTTAAGTTTTGGGACGTCGAGCCCAGGCTGGACATGTTGACAAACCGGCAGTCTGATGAAGCTTACTTAGCGGCCGATTCGGGCAATGCGTATATCCTCTATTTCACAAAGAATGCTGGAGGGTCAGTCGGTTTGAAGTTGGACAGTTATGCAGATACGACGTTTGAGCTTCACTGGGTCAATATCGGTACGGGTAAGTGGGGACCAGCTACAACCATATCTGGCGGAAGCACGGTCACAATTGCTCGCCCGAATGGTTCCTCGCATTGGGTCGCGATAATCGTCAGGTAAGAAACCAAGAGAAAGGAATATGCCAATGATGGAATTTCTCTCCAAACGAAAATCATATGTTCAATCCCAAAAGTCCGCTTCATAGACTCTCTCTAACACGTGGCCGGATTTTACCATAGATAAGCCGGGGTCATATTGGGAATGTCAACCTAACTTGTAGAACGAATCTTATGATAACTGTGGAGTAGTCCATGCGAAACTTAATTTCGACAGTCATTGCCGTTTTGCTTATTTTGTCTTTAGCCGGCGAATCCTTTTGCGCAGAGGTCATCCAGCTGAGCGATCACGTGTCATTGATTTCCGGACCGGTCAACTGTGTGAGCATAGAAAGAGACAACGCCCACTTAGTCATCTACGGATATCCGGCAGGCAAAATCAAAAAGGCTGAAATGGTCCTGTTTACTCACAGCCGGCGTGATGTCGTCTGGGCCGGGCGACAACTTGTTGACAATGGGGCAGCGGCCGTCGTACCCGAATCAGATGTGGAAAAGTTCAGCAACGTCGAGCGGTTCTGGAATGATTTTACGAGCCGCCGGTTTCACGACTACGCCCAGCAGGGAACTAAGATCCTGACTAAATCTTTGAAGATCGGCCGAACCGTTAAGGCCGGCGAAAACTTCTCCTGGAAAGGAATACCTGTCGAGGTTATCGATACACCCGGTTATACTCGCCAGGCTCTCTCATACTTCATCGAGATCGACGGCCTTAAATATGTCTTCGTCGGCGACATTATCTACGGCAACGGAAAATTGTTCGACCTGTACTCTCTCCAGGACGCCGTTGCAGAAGCAAAGATCGGCGGCTACCACGGCTGGGCAGGCCGTATGGGTGACCTCATCAACAGCCTGCAAAAAGTCGCCGCCCAAAGACCCGATATCCTCGTCCCGGTCCGTGGACCGGTTATACACAAACCCATTGAAGCGATCAATCTTTTGATACAACGACTCCAGAGAGTCTACGAAAATTACCTGTCCATTAGCGCGGGCCGATGGTATTTCAAGAACAGGTATGACGTCCTCGCACGGCGCGTCCTTGGCCCCAATCCCAAGGTCAGATGGATGCCATGGGCCGAAGTAATTAAAGACAAGCCACCCGAGTGGATCATACCAATCGGCAACTCACGTCTGATTATCTCTAAAGACCGTTCCGCATTCCTCATCGATTGTGGCAGCCGCCGGATACTCGACAAAGTTATCGAGCTAAGAGAGGCCGGCAAACTAACCGGCCTCAAAGGCCTGTTTATCACACATTATCACGATGACCACACTAATGATGTTGCCGCCTGCCTCGCCGAGTTCGACTGCCCCGTCTATGCAACCGGCTCCTCAGTCGATATTCTCAAACACCCCGAGAGATATCGCCTGCCCTGCTTGACATCCATTCCTATCCCGAACATCAACATCATGTCTGAGGCCCACAAGATGCGATGGAAGGAATTTACATTCACATTCCACTACTTCCCCGGCCAGACAATCTACCACGACGCATTGCTCGTAGAGAAAGACAATGCCGAAAAAATCTTCTTCATCGGCGACTCCTTTACCCCTTCAGGAATCGACGACTATTGCCTGCTCAATCGCAACTTTCTGCACGAGTCTATGGGTTACTTTTATTGCCTCAACCTTCTGAGAAAAATCCCGCCCGGAGCATTACTCATCAACCAGCACGTCGTTGAGCCCTTCAGCTTCGGCGCCGGACAGCTTGACCACATGTCAGAAACTTTGACCACGCGCAAGGAGCTTCTTGCTGAACTCTTCCCATGGGATGAGCCAAACTACGGCATCGATGAACGATGGATTCGCTTCAGCCCCTACGGCCGGAAAGCTAAGCCCGGCCAGACCGTTCAAATCAGCTTAAAGGCATTCAATCATTCCAACGACTCTCGTATGTTCACAGTTACGCTTAACCTACCCTCCGGATTTGATGCAATTCCCACAACTGCTTCGGTCACTATCCCTTCGCGAACCGAACAACAGGTTGATTTCGGCCTTATCATTAACGCATCCATTGACCCGGGAACATACGTTCTCACTGCTGACGTGCAATTAAAGCAATGGAACCTGCTCCGCTGGACCGAAGCAATCATCGAAATTGAATAAAGGGCTGATGATTGCAGACACTGTCAGCCCTGCCATTCTTGGAAAACGTTCATTGAATACGATGGCAATTTTTTTACCACAGCCTAACTCCTTTATAAACAATAGCTTATGGAGTTAAGATTTTCTGGAAATAGGCAGATAAGGGCATTTCGAGTTGTAGTCTGGTTGTAAAAGTTTTGCGAGTGAAAATTGGCCCATTTTGGAGGTGCAATGTCACTTTATCTTAGCCTCTGTTTGAGGTAGTTTTGTTCGCCACTCTTTGGCTTTTTCCGGTTTGTTCCAGGCTTTGTAGAGGTTGATTAGGTTGATTCAGGAAACACTCAACTCGGAAACTTTCCATATCAGCATTTGAAAAACTTTGTCTTTTATTGTACAATATTTTAAGCCTCCTAAGAAATTTGAACTTCGCTGACGCATCCACGGAGAGCAAATCATATTATATGTGTTCTTTACCATTAGCTTTTGTTTGAAAAAAGATAATACCTGATTTCAGGATTGACCATGACCGATGTTACACGTATTCTCAACGCAATAGAAAAAGGTGACTTAAGGGCTACAGATGAACTACTTCCATTAGTGTATGAGGAGCTTCGTCTTTTAGCTGCTCAAAAACTATCACAGGAAACGCCCGGTCAGACACTTCAGGCGACAGCATTAGTTCACGAGGCATATCTTCGACTGGTGGAGGCGAAGGATCAGAATTGGAACAGCCGCGGTCATTTCTTTAAAGCGGCAGCGGAGGCGATGAGAAGGATTCTCGTAGATAATGCTCGACGGAAGAAAAGCCTGCGAGCGGGTGGGGAGCGTCAGCGGATCGATATTGAGGAATCCGCTCTGTGGGCGCTGACCCTATCTGACGAAAGTTCCTCTGAAGATCTTCTTGCACTTGATGAAGCTCTTGAGAAGCTAAGCAAAACAGATCCTCGTAACGCCGAATTAGTGAAATTGCGTTACTTCACCGGGCTTTCTCTTGATCAGGTTGCCAAAATAGAGGGTGTCTCTCGACGGACTGCGACACGATGGTGGACATACGCTCGCGCCTGGTTACACCGCGAAATCAGGGACGGGGGAGATTCTGATTTCTGATGTTACCCTTCATAAACGGCGTATTCTTGCTGGGAGAATTACCCATGGGATATGGCTCTGGTATTCCCGAAAGCGGTAGTTTAAATGCCTATTCCAGTCCTATGATTAGATGCATAGAGCTGATTTTTTCTAAATTATTTCATTTTTTGTGTCCCATCTCTACCACAGATTCCGCACTGTTATATAGAAGACAAGTTGTACTGGAGTAAAACAATGGCTGAGGACCTTGAACATATTAAGGCAATTCTGACCGAAGCTCTTGAGAAAGAAACTGAGGCAGAGCGAAAGGCTTACCTGAATGAAGTCTGTGAAACCGATACGAATCTTCAGGCTGAAGTTGAATCCTTGCTCCGATCTCATGACAATGCGGGCGATTTCCTTGAAGCATCGCCCTTTGGCCCGGACATCACCTTGGATACTTCTCCTTTGATCGAGGATCCCGGAACAGTCATCGGCCGTTACAAGCTACTGGAGAAGATTGGGGAAGGTGGCATGGCTGTGGTTTATATGGCCGAGCAGCAGGAACCTATTCGCCGTAAGGTCGCTTTGAAGATTATCAAATTAGGGATGGATACCAGGCAGGTTATTGCCCGCTTTGAAGCCGAACGTCAGGCCCTGGCTGTTCTGGATCATCCGAACATCGCCAAAGTCTTCGATGCCGGTGCCACAGAGACCGGCCGGCCTTACTTTGTCATGGAACTTGTCCACGGCGTTTCAATCACCGAGTACTGCGATAAGAACAAATTAGACACATGCCGGCGCCTTGAGCTGTTAGTTCAGGTTTCTCATGCCGTCCAGCACGCGCATCAAAAGGGAATTATCCACCGCGATATCAAGCCGTCGAACGTCCTGGTGACAATGCACGATGACAAACCTGTTCCAAAGGTTATTGATTTTGGCATCGCAAAAGCAACAAGTCAACGGCTTACAGAGAAAACGGTGTTTACCCGGTACGCTCATTTTATCGGTACACCGGCGTACATGAGCCCGGAACAGGCCCAGATGAGCGGGCTGGATGTGGATACTCGCACCGACATCTACTCACTCGGCATCCTGCTGTACGAGCTACTGACGGGAACCACACCTTTTGATGCAGACAAGCTCCGTGAGGCTGGGTACACTGAGATTCAGCGGATAATCTGCGAGACGGATCCGTTGAAGCCCTCCACCAAACTCAGTACATTGGGTCAAAAATTGACCGATATAGCCCATTATCGACAGGCGAACACTGAAGCACTTCGAAAGTTGTTAAAGGGCGACATGGACTGGATCGTGATGAAATGCCTGGAGAAGGACCGAACCAGACGGTACGAGACGGCACATGCTCTGGCTGAAGATATCGAACGGCATTTAAAGCACGAACCGATTCTTGCTGGCTCTCCCGGGATAATCTATCGCGTACAGAAATTCATACGCAGGCACCAATCGCGTATCGCAGCCGCCAGCGTGGTTATGGTGCTCCTGGCCGGTCTTGTTGTAACGGTTGTAAAGTATCGGCAGGCCTCGAACTTGCAATGGGCCAAAGGCGAAGCACTGCCAAAAGTGATTGGACTTGTCAAAGAGGGGGACTACGTTGAGGCCTTCTCTATGGCCCAAAAGACCAGAAAATACATTCCGCAGGACCCTACCCTCATGGAGTTGTGGCCCCGTATCTGCAAGGATTACTTGATTTCCACGATTCCTGCCGGGGCGGGTGTTTTCTATCGGGAATACACGGCGACGGATGAGCCCTGGCAGTATCTTGGGCAATCTACGCTGGAAAATATCACTCTTCCCCATGGCACGTATCGTTGGAAGATAGAGAAGAAAGGATTCGACACATACGAATGCGTTGCAGACAATTCCTTCGATGTCCGACTGCGAGAGGAGGGCCTGCCAGGCGAGATGGTGTGGATCGATGCATGGATTGTTGATATACATACGGCCTCTTACGCTGAGAGCACCACCGTAGAGGCTCCGGCCTATTTGATCGACAAATATGAAGTCACAAATTAACAGTTCAAGCGCTTTGTGGATCAAGGCGGTTATGAGAAACGTGAGTTTTGGATAGAGACCGAATTCATTAAGGAAGGCCGTGAGATCTCATGGGAGCAAGCCATCAGTGAGTTCGTCGATAAAACAGGCCAACCCGGCCCGGCCACATGGGTGGGAGGAATGTATCCCGAGGGGCAAGACCAACACCCGGTTTCCGGTGTTAGCTGGTATGAGGCGGCGGCCTACGCGGAATTCGTCGGTAAGAGCCTGCCAACGGTTCACCATTGGCAACAAGCCGCTTGCGTAGCAGAGTCTCTCGCAATTGTACCCTTCAGTAATTTCGACATGGATGGCACTGCTCCCGTCGGAAGTCATCCCGGCATGGGTCATACAGGGCTGTACGATATGGCGGGCAACGTCAAGGAGTGGTGTCTCAATGCGACCGACGATTCCGGTAATCTCCGCTACCTCCTTGGTGGCGGCTGGGGCGAGCCAACCTATATGTTTGTTGCCGAGGATTCTCGGTCACCCTGGGACCGGTCGCCTCTGAACGGCTTTCGGTGTATGGAGTATCCGCAAGGAGAAGAATCGCTGCCGCATGTACTCTTAAGGCCTCTCAAGCTATATCCAACGCGGGATTTATCCAATTTGGAGCCGTTTACAGATGAAGAGTTTCGATCAATTAAGGCTCAGTATAAATACGATCGAACGCCTTTGAATCCCATCGCCGAGAATATCGAGGGCAGTTCACCCTTCTGGCGAGAAGAGAAGATCACCTTCGACGCGGCCTATGGTGGTGAACGTGTGATTGCATATCTGTTCCTGCCTAAAGCCGTCAAACCGCCGTATCAAACGGTCATTTACTTCCCAAGTTCAGGGGCCGTCTATGAGGAGTTTTTCAAAGGGCTGCCGTACAGGCACCTGACAGAGTACGTTATAATGAGCGGTCGGGCTCTGCTGTTTCCCATTTACAAGGGAACGTACGAGCGGCCCTCTGCCCGCGGTCGCATCTGGACCATGTCCAGTGTCGTAGAGACACCCTTGGCATACCGAGACTGGACAATCCAAATGGCAAAGGATTTAAGCCGATGCATCGATTACCTTGAGACCCGGGATGACATCGATAGCGGAAGAATTGCCTACTACGGAATGAGCTCGGGTTCAATGTTGGGTCCCATTATGCTGGCGGTGGAGGACCGTCTCGATGCAGGTATCTTCGTGGTGGGAGGAATTCCTCCCATTGATTTGCCCCGGTCTTTCGATATTGCCCTCTACGCTCAAAGGGTCAAAGTCCCGGTACTGATGGTCAATGGCAGGGAAGATGTCCTTCTGCCACTAAAAACCTCTCAGATACCGATGTACGAGCTCTTAGGGACTCCCGATGAACACAAGGAGCATAAGCTGTATCCCGGTGGACATGGTGTGTTTGGATTGTTCTACAAGCAGATTCGAGGAGATGTCCTCGCCTGGCTGGATCGCTACCTGGGACCTGTTGAATGAAAGTGGGTGAGAAGATAGTGTGTGTCAATTGACTAAATGTTGATAATGTAAGGGCTGATGAGTTACTCGATGTCGGCAACATCCTCACCAGCCCGGACTTGCCCCGGGTGGTTGGTTTGCCCGCCCGGAGATAGGACAAGATAATTTTACCGCAAACCAGGAAGGATAGCAAAGATGAATACGCAAAGCATTCTCAAAGTTGTGGTAGTAGCTGGACTTATAGGCATGACTTCCGTGAGTTTGGCAGCAGAGGGTAGCTGGACAAGGAAAGCCGACATGCCAACGGCAAGGACCGGTCTTTCCGCCAGCGTTGTCGATGGCAAAATTTATGCCATCGGCGGGGGATCCGGCATTCACGGAGGGGCTTTCTCGACTGTGGAAGAGTTTGACCCGGCGACAGACACCTGGTTGAAGAAGGCGGACATACCGTCTCGAAGATACTTTCATTCCTCCAGTATGGTCAACGGCAAGATCTACGTCATCGGAGGTGCAACTGGTCAGAAGATAACAACTTCAAATGTAGAGGAGTACGACCCGATGACGGATACCTGGTCGAGGAAAGACAATATGCCAACCGCCAGGTGCTTTCTCTCCACCAGTGTGGTTAATGGCAAAATTTATGTAATTGGTGGTCGCTTGTATCCTGAGCATAGTAACGTTCCCATCGTGGAGGAGTACGATCCGGCAACGGATACGTGGACAAGGAAAGCTGATATGCTAACCACAAGGTGCTTTCTTTCCACTAGCACGGTGGAGGGGAAGATATATGCCATCGGTGGCATAGTGGGTCCGATGGGGAGCGCAGCTAACGCAATAGTGGAAGAATATGATCCGGCGACGGATACTTGGACTCAAAAGACTGATATGCCGACTCCAAGATGCATGTTTTCCACGAGTGTGTTGGCTGGGAGAATCTACGCCATTGGGGGTGATACTGGCATGGGATCGGTTTTCTCTGCGGTGGAAGAGTACAACCCGTCGATGGATACCTGGGCCAAGAAATCCGATATGCCGACGGCAAGGGGTTCTCTTTCTACCAGCGAGGTAAACGGAAAAATTTATGCCATTGGAGGGGGAGTTAGTGCCGACGTGCCTGTCTCAACCGTGGAAGTATATGAAATTGTTTCCACTCAACCTGACTTTAATGGTGATGGGAATGTGGATATCAAAGACCTCCTGAGACTTATCCAATCCTGGGGCAGGGATGATCCAATGGTTGACATAGCACCCATGTTGTTCGGCGATGGAGTCGTGGACGCTTTGGACCTGGAATTTTTGATGAGCTGCTGGGGACAATCCATTGATGATCCCACACTGGTAGCACATTGGGCTTTAAACGAAGAAGAGGGCCCTGTTGCTTACGACAGTGCGGGTGTGAACGATGCCTTTGTTGTCGGTGGTGCTTCATGGCAGCCCGGCAGCGGACAAGTAGATGGTGCGCTTCAGTTGAACGGTGTCGATGGCTGTGCCATAGCTGGCGCAGTCCTGAATCCGGCAGATGGTCCCTTCAGCATTTTAGCCTGGGTCAACGGTGGTGCGCTAGGACAGGTCGTTGTGTCGCAACAGGGCGCGGCCAACTGGCTCGCAGCGGATGCCGAGGGTAACTTGATGACGGAATTGAAATGTACTGGTCGTTCCGCAGGTCATCTGTATTCCGAAACAGTTATCACCGATGGGCAATGGCACCGCATAGGTCTTGTCTTGGATGGCTCGCACAGAACGCTCTATGTTGATGGCGTCGCGGTCGCTGAAGACACACAACCCGGTCTGGAAAGTTCTCAAATGGGTCTATACATAGGTGTCGGGAAGAACTACGATGCCGGCACGTTCTTCTCCGGCCTGATCGACGACATTCGCATTTATAATCGTGCAGTGAATCCATAACTAATCGCAGCCTTGGCACAATTGATTAATTCAGATAAAGCAAAACGCCCAATATTATTAATAGAGCTGACGACTTGAAAAAAGTGTCAGCTCTTTTTTTAATGTCGTCCACCTATGAAAAGCTCAAAGTCAAATTGTAAAATCACTGTTGCCACGGAAGTTTTCTTTGAGGCATCCATGTCACGAGGTGTTAGCCATAGTCACTTACTAATTGACGATGGTCATTGAATACGTTGCACAATTTTTTACTTTTTCGTAAGCTACTCATAAAACGGCACTTATGGAGTGAGCATTTTTTCAGAATTTGGAGATAACGGTTTGTACGGTTGTATTCGGGTTGTAGGCGCCGGCTCACAAAAATGTGGACATTTTCAGGGTGCTTTGTGAGTGGTCCAGTGTGCCTGA
>Ga0315534_1002612_pt1 | contig 11966 bp, 9 predicted proteins | sample SalMarSW160240MG_FD_203094 | JGI IMG/M metagenome (GOLD analysis project Ga0315534, IMG submission 203094) | Salt marsh sediment microbial communities from the Plum Island Ecosystem LTER, Massachusetts, United States - Salt Marsh Sediment SW1602-40 ... | reverse complement strand
CTCCCACTACGTCCGGGAGGAGATGCGGGGCAAACCCTATCTCCAGCTGGAGGTGGATGAGCACAGCGCGGACGCGGGGATGATCACCCGCTGCGAAGCTTTCCTGGACAGTCTCAAGGGTGAAACAACGGCCGAATTGTTGGAGAAGGAGTTCGCCCCGGTATCGGTGTTCAAGGCCTCCCCCTCCAGGGGGCGAACGCTCTACTTCCCCTACATGTGTGACAGCGCCTACCTGCTGGCCGCCGCCTCCCGGGCCTGCGGAATAGAGGCGGATGTCCTGCCCATGCAGGACGAGGTGGATATGGAGTGGGGCAGGAAATACACCTCCTCCCGGGAGTGCTTTCCCATGATCTGCACCACCGGAAGCTTTTTGAAAAAGCTCCACGATCCGGACACCGATCCTTCAAAGATCAGTTTCTTTATGCCTGCTCACGGCGGCCCCTGCCGCTTCGGGCAGTACAACAAGTTCCAGCGCATCATCATGGAGAACCTGGGTTTCAAAGACGTGGAGATCATCTCCCCGACGAACAAGAACTCCTATGCCGACTTTTCGCGGGGTCAGGGCGTGAAGTTTCGTCTACTCGCCTGGAAGGGACTGGTGGCGACGGAAATTCTGGGAAAGCTGCGCCAGGAGCGCAAGCCCTACGAAGCGGTACCGGGACAGACCGAGGAGACCTACCGGAAGTATCTGGACAAGCTGGTGCATTCGGTGGAAAACGGCGCCAAGGACACCCTGGAGGTGTTGAAAGAAGCGGGGGAGGCCTTCCGGAAGCTCGAGATGCTCGATATTCCGGAAAAACCGGTGATCGCCGTGGTGGGGGAGATCTTCATGCGGGACAACCCCTACTGCAGCGGTTTCCTGCGCCAGCGCTTGGAGAATCTGGGCGCAGAGACCATCATGGCCCCGATGCGGGAGTGGATCGAGCTTTCTTCCGTGCGTTACCGGGAGGAGAGCGGCTGGCGAGGAGAGATCCTGAACGTGGTCAAAGCCACGATCCAGGCGTACTTCCAGCATCGAATCGGTTCGAAGTACGAACACGCACTGCACGACACCATCGATTCCCACCGGGTTCTGCCGGTAGAGGAGATCCTCGAGCTCGGAGCTCCGTACATCCACAGGGACTATGTGGGGGATCCACCCCTGGCCCTGGGAACCGCTGCGGGTCTGGCCAAAACGGGTATCTCCGGGGTTGCAGCCATCCTGCCCTTCACCTGTTTGCCCGGAACGATCGTCGCATCCCTGTCCACATCGTTCCGAAAAGACCACGACGACATGCCCTGGGTGGATATCGCCTTCGACGGGCAGGAGGATACCGGGATCGAGACCCGGCTCCAGGCATTCGTCCATCAGGCCAAGGAGTACGCCAAAGTAAAGGGGTACAATAAACCCAAAGTGTGGAATTGATCCCTCACCTGCCCACGAACAGTTGGCGGTCCCCGGATCCGGAGGGCAGGAGCTCCGCGTATTCCAGGCGCAGGTACTGAGCGTAGACAAACCAGCGGGGATCAGCCTCCATCCTGGCGGTGAGCTTGCGAATCCCTTCGATGCGGATCTTTTCCATGGCAGGATCAGCGATGCAGTTCGGACCGTCCTGCTCATGAGTACCGCCCAGGCGATACATCTCGTCCCGATCATCCGCCGCGTTGTACACGTAACTATACAAATACCCGTCCGAGGCGGAGAAGATCGTGCCCACGCAGGGATTGGGGACCACGTGGTGCCAGACCTCGAAGATCAGCGGTTTGTCTTCAGGCCGTTTCCCGCCGCCTGCGGTTTCCAGCAGGCTCCAGCCGTCCAGTCGCTCCGGCGTTTCGATGCCGCAGATCTCCAGGATGGTCGGAGCCAGGTCCAGCAGCGAGCAGGCCTCCTCGATCTCCCGACCCCGTCCGGGAAATAAAACGCCCTTTGGCGGTTTTATCATCAGCGGAGCCCGCAAAACCCTGGGGTGCAGATAGGCGCCCTTGTCGATCAGGGCCAGCTCCCCGTTCATTTCGCCGTGGTCGGCCAGAAACACGATCCAGGAGGAATCGTACAGACCGCGTTCCCGAAGCCCGCTGAACAGACGTCCCAGCATCTCGTCGATCAGCTCGAACTGAAGCTGGTTGGCCACCCGATAGTCCAGCAGGGTCTGCTCCTCATGGAGTCCCCAGTTTTTGCGGTAAAGGCCGTAGACCCGCGGCTCGCCCTCGGGTGGACGCAGGCCATGTTCGGCGAGCGCTCTGTAGGATTCGGGCAGCGTCATCCGTTGGCGAAGCTCCGCCTCCCTCTGCTCCATACCACCGGGAATGGCGAAGGGTTGGTGGGGAGCGAAGAAATCCAGCTGCATATAAAGGGGTCTGTCCGTTTCCAGAAAGGAGAGCGCCCGATCGACCAGATAGCCGGGGTAGGTGGCCTCCCTGGGGAAAGGACGTCCCTTTTGGCGAGCGATCCAGCCCCCGTAGAAGTTGCCCCGCTGCCCGGGCACGGTCGAGCGGCCGTGGATAGTCCGCTCGAACCCTATAGGGTCCAGATCTTGGCCTCTGAGAAACGAGATGTACTGTTCGTCGTCGTACCACGGCGGGGACCAGCGGTCCCAGGGGGCGTCGTTTTCCCCGAACACCTCGAGGAATTTCCCTGCCCCCACGTGGCACTTCCCCGAATGCCGGGTACGGTAGCCCAATGCCTTGAGATACTCGGGGAAGAGGATGTCCTGATCCCTGAGATGAACCGCATGGCCGTCATGGCCCCTCTCCGCGTTGGCCGTGATGTAGGAGTAGCGGCCGGTGAGGTAGGAAGCCCGGGAGGGTGAGCACAGCGGTGCGGTGGAGAAGGAATTGCGGAAAAACACCCCCTCCTGACGCAGGGCATCGAGATTCGGTGTACGAACCGGAATGGTTGCCCGATCCTTGAGCAGGAACTCCTGGGGAACCATATCCACGGAGATCAGGAGGATGTTGGGTTTTGAGCCAGCTTCGTCACAATAGAAGGGGCCTCGCCCCGTCTTCCCGTCCAGGTACATCTTCTGCATTCGTTCCACTGACATTTTTCTCTCTCCCTCGAGTGGCTTTTCAATCCAGGTCCCTCAGAGCGCCTTCGAACAGCTGGAGGGCCTCTTCGACGGGCCGGGTGGATCTCCGCCCGGCCGGGCATCTGTGGGATGCCTCACCGGGAAAGAACGCTTTCGATCCGCTCCGCACCTGTGAAACACATGACCAGAGGTTGGGAGCGGTCAGGCTGGGATTGCTGCCAGGTTGTGTACACCCCCTCCCCGGTCTGCAGTGCCGTGGTGTAGCGGCTGCATCCCGTTCCGTGGGGAGAGACGAAGAAGGGCAGGGTTGTGGAGAGCCGTTCGATCCGGGGAAAGCTGTCCGCCGTGCAGTAGGCCGCTCCCCCGAGCTCCTCGCAGGAGTAGCCCCGCGGACGTTTCACCGCCTTGCCGTGCTCCTCCAGGTTGCGCATCCCCTCGGCCCCGTCGTAGAAGTACAGATAGGTCGGCGGAGCCGCTTTGAAGACCCCGACCTGCGGCACCAGCAGGACCCCGCAGATCCTGCTGACCGCCACGTCCCAGGTAAAACCGCGGGGGAAGAAGGCGTGGTCGATCGGTCCGAACTCCTCTGCACCGGCGGGCCGCACGCTCAGGGCGGTGTTGGAACTGGCCCAGTTGAAGGGGTGGGTGCTGAACATCAGTACCGTATTTCCCCGATCATCCTGATAGGCCACGGGATCCTTAAAGTGACAGTAGCGGGGGTCGCTCCCCTCCAGCAGCGGTCGGATAGTCGAAGGATCGATCTCCTCGATCGAGGGGGCGACGATACGATCGATGCTCCACGTACCGGTCCCGGGTTTTTGAAACTCCTCGTATCCCTTCGGATAGGACAATCCGGCTTTTTCCGTGGATACGAATAACTCCACTCCTGCAGGCGTAGGCAGCAGCCAGCAACGCTCGATGGAGAGCACCTCTTTTGCGCCGTAGCTCAGGTCGCTCTTCAAGAAGGAGAGGATCTTCTGGAAGCTCTTTCCCCGATCCTGCGAACGAAAGATCGCCAGTTCCGCTCCCCTTGCTCCCGCCGCAAGCCCGGTGCGGGAGTCCCCCGCATTCCGATAGCGGCCGCAGAGGTAGAAACCGCCCTCGGGGCCCTCCACCAAGTTGCCCGCTCCGAACCAGAAGCCCTGGGCGTTTTCCAGCGGCGGGACGGCAACTGTTGCCCTGTGTTGATCCACCAGGGTTTTGGCCAGGCTTTCGAGCGCCTGTTCTGCACTATTCGGTAGGATTTCCAAGATCTCCCTCACTTTCGATGTGTTCAGACTGTGCTATCCCAAATCAAAGGATGCCGTGTTTTGTTTTAGTCTGGTATCGGTGGTGAGCATTCTCAGTTCTGGATAGAGCTTTTTGTACTCTAATGCGGTTGACAGGTGGATTGCATCCAGACTTCTCAGAGGTTCTACAGGAAAATCCGCTGTCGCACCGGTTACTACAGACTCATCCATACTCATTCTGAAGCAGCTTTTCAGATAATCTCGAAACGTGTGGATCAATGATTCGAGCTGTTCCAAAGTTATCAGCTTTTCGTGGTGTGCTCTTTTTATTGCCCGCATGGTTTCTATTCTCAGCAAGTCGGAGGTTACAATCAGATCCGCACCGTTTATCGAATCGATTATTCCAGAAGCATCCGGTTCATCGAACAGCCAGATGAGAAGAGCCGATGTTTCGAGGTAGAACACAGTCATTTCTATTCCTGTCTTTCCAAATCAAGCAATCGAATTGAAGTCCCTGCCGGAAGTGAGACAGAAGATTTGATAATCTTTTTCCGGCCTTCTGATGGCACACGGAGTTTGTTTGAGTCGATCCATTCCTGTCTGAGAGCGTTCCTTTTGATTTGATTATATTCCCTTTGCGGTGTTCTTATTTCGGCGACAACAGTTCCATGATCTGTTACCAGGATGATACTACCATTTCGTACCTCCCGGATATATGCGCTGAGGCTGTCTTTTAATTTTCTTATTCCCACCGTTTTCACATTATCCATAGGTATATTATAGCTACATGTAGCCACATTGCAAAGCTGCTTTTATATCGCAATCTTCAATCACAACCGAAAAGGAAGATTGCGATGTCTTCTTCCGGTCGAAAATCAGATTTTCGGCCGTCATCATAAGACGGTCCGGATGGATCAAATCTTCCCCATCAACACGAAGGGGAACAGGGCGTAGAATTCGGTTGCCTTGAACAGGTCCCGGAGCACGATCTCCTCCCGGGTGGAGTGAGCCAGCTCCTCCTTTCCCGGGGCGAAGCCGATGGTGGGCAGCTCATGCCGGCCGGCGGTGGCTACGCCGTTCGTCGAGAAACTCCAAAAACCGCTCTTGCTCTTCTTGTTCAGCACCAGGCGGGCGGTTTCCAAACCCGCCTGGACCAGAGGGTGATCCTCCTCCATGATCCAGGTGGGGAAGTAGGCCTCCTGGGTGAACTCCGTGCCCTTCCAGCTGGTGCCGGCATACTCGGGTATCGATACCACCGCGCCGTTTTTCTGAACGATCTCCTCCAGCTGGGCCAGGGCGCTCTCCCGGGTTTCCCCGACGGTGAGGCGCCTGTCGATGTGAATGCGGCAGTGATCCGGCACCGAGCAGAGGGAAGGACCCCGGCTGCGGATGTCCGACACCGTAATCGAGCCTCGGCCCAGGGGTTGAACCGGCGGGAGAGATCGGTCCAGCTTTTCGAGGGCCCGCACGATCGGATTCATCTTGTAGATGGCGTTGATCCCCCGGCGGTTGTGGGCGCCGTGGGCGGACTTGCCGACGGTGGTGATCTCCATCTCCATGCGTCCCCGCTGGCCGCGAAAGACCTTGAGGTCCGTGGGCTCGCCCAGGAGCACGTAGTCGGGGCTGAAGCCCTCCCGTTCGATGAGATGCCGCAGGGGGTACCCGTCGCAGTCCTCCTCCATTACCGAGCCGACGACCCACAGGCTGAAGGGCAATCCTCCATTCGGGTAGAGGGACTTGAGGATCTTGCCGGCCATGAGGAATCCCGCCATGGCGGATTTCTCGTCCACCGCCCCCCGTCCGTAGATCGTCCCGTCGACGATTCGGCCTTCGAAGGGTGGAGAGGTCCAGCTCTCCTCATCGGTGACCCGGACCGTATCGATGTGGGCATCGTAGAGGATCTTGACCGGTCCGTCTCCAAGCCGTCCGACCGCGTTACCCAGGCCATCCGGGTGCTGATCGTCGAATCCGTAGTACTGCATCGTGTCCAGGATGAACTCGACTATCTCCTTCTCCTCACCGCTGTAGCTGCGGATGCGGATCAGACGCTGGAGCAGATTCGCCAGCTCCTCCTGTGCCCCATTCACGTGGGTCTGAATGTTTTTCAGCAGCTTGGGATCCATAGTCCCTCCTCCTCTCGAGATCTGATCATGACCTTAGTGACCCCAGGCTCAAGGCGACCTTGGGGCATAGAGAGCAGCACAGGCCGCAGCGCACGCAGCGGGTTTTGTCCAGGTGAAACTCCTTGTCGTCGAAGTGTATCGCCTGATGTATGCAGGAGCGCTCGCAGAGCAGGCAGAGGTTGCACAGATCGTAGTCGATCTGCGGGAAACCCGTTTCTGGAACTCGAGCGGGATCCGGCCGCTCCCTGCGGAACAAGCCGATGATCCGCCCGACATCGCCGAAACCGTGGTCGTCCAGCCACGCCGAAAGTTCGGCCGCCAGTTTGCCGTACACCTCCTGTCCCTTCAGAACGGCCAGGCTGCACACCTGGACAGCCGACGCGCCGGCCATGAGGTGCTTCACCACGTCCTCGACCCGACGCACACCGCCCACGCCGATCACCGGTTTGTTGGTCATGGAGGAGATGGCTTCCACGTAATGCAGTGCCACCGGGAGGATCGCCGCCCCGGAAAGCCAACCGCGACCGTCCCCGCTTCCGAGTCGGGGCCGACGGGTCTCGATATCGAAATCCAGGGCCGGCCCGACGCTGTTTATGGCCACGAAGCCGTCGACCATATCCTCGAGCACGTGGATCGCCTCCTCCAGGTCGCTGATCCCGGGGCTGAGCTTGGCCAGCACCGGGACTGTCAGGTTTTCCTTCAAGGCCCCGGCCAAACGCTTGAGGTTCTCGGGATCCTTGCCCACATAGTGGATCGAGAACTCGACGGCGTCCGCCGCCCCGGCCGACTCCAGTTCCCTGCCCAGCAGGGCGAGCTCTTCGGCGCTGTAGCCGACGGAGGCGATCACCGGCACCCCGGTCTTCCGCAGCCGGGGCAGCTCCCGGTCGATGAAACGGCGATAGTCATGCTCGGACCACAGCTCGGCGTTGAGCAGGCTGCCGGAGAAGGGGGAAACGATGTTCGGGGTGGGAACCCGGGCACCCTTGACGCTGATGGTCTTTGCCACCAGCCCGCCCGCGCCCCCCCGGGCCGCCCGCAGCAGCATGGGGGCATCCGCCCCTCCGGGCCCCGCCGCGGTCCATACCGGATTGGGGAACTCGATACCGCAAACAGAGGTTTTCAGATCAGCCATGGCCATTGACTCCCAACTTCTCGAACAGGCGAGCTCCCTGGACAGCCGCACAACGGGCTACAGAATCGAGATCCATGCTCAGCAACTCGCGATCAGCCAGCAGAGCATTTCCCTGCATACATACGCTCCAAGCCGGGGCCTCCAGGATGCCGTAGATCAGATGACCCCAGAAGGTGTCCGCGTTGAAGGGGGAGGGAGGCCGGTAGTCCCAGACCACCAGATCCGCCCGGTCCCCGGTATTCAGATCGGGATAGTCCGGGAAAAACCTGCGCAGGAAACGGATCTGGTCGAAGAAGAGTCTGCGGATGAAGGAAAAGCTCTCCGACAGCTCGCCGCCCTGGTGGCGGTGCAGCAGGAACAACTGCTTGATCGAACGGGATGGACAGGCGTGCATTCCGTCGGTGCCCGCCAGCAGGGGCGGGGAATCGGGGAACCCGGTATACCGGCCCAGTCCCACTGCGTTGTTAAGGTTCGAATCCGGATTCAGCGCCAGGGCGCACCGTCCCCCGGCCAAGGCGGCCCAATCCTCCTCCTCCAGGTGGACCCCGTGGGCGAGGATGCCCGGGTGGTCGAGCAGGCCGAAGCGATCCAGACGCACCCCCGCTGTGCAGGCGAAGGTGTCCCGGCTGTAGCGCTGTTCGTAGGCGTCTTCGGCCAGATGGATGTGGATACCCGTAGCCAGCTCGCTGCACAGGTCAGCGGCCCTGCGCAGGGTCCGATCGGAGAGGGTGAAGGGGGCGTGCAATCCCACCAATCCCTTGAGCTCCGGGTTGGTGGAGCGGCGGATGAACTCCCTCTGCTCGTCGAAGCAGGCTTCGGTGACTTTTTTGCCGTGCCGGTCCGAGGTTTCCAGACAGAGCACGGCCCGCAAACCGGCCTCGGAGAGGATCCCCCCGATCGTCTCCAGGCTGCCCCGAACGTAGCTCGGAGAGCTGTGATGATCGAATACATAGCTCACACCGTTTCGAAGCGATTCAGCAGCTCCCAGTTGGGCACAGGCCTCGACCATATCCGCATCCAGCGCCCGATCCAGTTGCCACCACAGGTTCTCGAGGATACTGCGGAAGTCTTCCATCGAGCCTGGTAGTGCCAGGCCTTTGGCCAGCCCGGAGTAGAGGTGATCGTGGAAGTTGGCCAGCGGAGGAGTCGCCACGCGAGCGCGGGCGTCGATCACCTCTACGGACTGCTTGCCGGCGGAGCCGGGGTTGCCGGGCGTGCCGGATCCGGCGGTAAAGCGGGAGTGCCCCGAAGCGCCGCCTCTCAGGAAGCGCCGATAGTCGGTGGGGCGGATCTCGCCGATCTTGCCGTTGATGATTGTCAGATCGCAGAACTCGGGCCGTACGGCTCCGCCGTTCAAGCGGCAGAGCCAGATGTTGCGGAGTTCCCTGATCTTGGGCGCCCCGATTGAGCTGCTCAATCTCGAATCCCTTTCCCAGTCAGCCGTTATGAGAGCGGAGCGTTGGCCAATCCCCTCTCTCTCTGCCTTTCCAACGATAGATTGGAACCATCCAAGGCGTCAAGGAACCGAAGGCGGCCACATTCGGCAGAGCGGGTAATGGAAACTCGCTGTCGATGAGAGCGGCGGCACACCGAGATCTGAGGTTGGCCTCCCAAATGGGAATGTACTATACTGCGGAGCATAGAATCATGGAGCAGCACAAGGAGTCGAGCATGAAAAGAGAACAGATACCGCCATCCCGCCTGCGCATTCAGGTATATCACGCCTGGAGCGATGAGAGCTTTCTACTGACCTGCGGCGATCATTCGACCGGCAGGTTCAATGCCATGACCGTGGGATGGGGCGGTTACGGCTGCATGTGGGAACGGCCGATGGCCATGGTGGTCGTGCGCCCACACCGCTACACCTACGAGTTCATGGAAAAATACCCGGATTTCACGATCTGCCATTTTCCGTCGGAGCACGATGAGGCCCTGGCCTACTGCGGGAGCCATTCGGGAAGGGACGTCGACAAGATCGCAGAATGCGGGCTGTCCCCAATAGCCTCCAAGAGCATCGGGTCACCGGGTTATGAGGAGGCGGATCTGATCCTGGAGTGCGCCAAGATGTACTACGAAGATTTCAAGCCCGAACATTTTCTGGCGGATTTCATCGAAAAGAACTATCCGGCCAAAGACTATCATCGCCTGTATCTGGGGGAGATCAAGGCAGCCTTCGGAACCGTACAGTACCGGGGCTGAGGGAGAGGATTTTCAGGAGCGAGCCGATGAGGTTTTACGGCTACCGCTGCAGTTTATGCGGTGGTGAATACGGGGAGAGCGAGGAGCTGTACCTCTGTCCGAAGGATCAGGGCTGTCTGGATATCGTTCTGGATGTGGAGCGGATCCGCAGAAGCGTCAATCCGTCGCAGCTGATTGGCCCCGATCGCGAAACCTCGCACTGGCGCTATCTGCCCCTGCTTCCGCTGGACGATCCCGGTGCCGAGGGCACTCCACTGCGCGCCGTGGGTTGGACGCCCCTGTACGCTCTGCCGGCTCTGCGGGCCAGGCACGGATTGAAAGCGTTCTGGCTCAAAGATGAGAGCGCCAATCCGACAGCTTCATTCAAGGACCGGGCCAGCTCCCTGGTCGTGGCCCACGCGCTTCAGATTGGTGCCGAGACCGTGGTGACCGCCTCGACGGGCAATGCCGGGGCAGCCCTGGCCGGGATGGCTGCCGCTTTGCAGCTGCAGGCCGTGGTTTTTGCTCCCGGCGGCGCGCCCCGGGCAAAACTCGCCCAGATGTCGGTCTATGGGGCCGAGGTAGTGCTGGTGGAAGGAAACTACGACCGGGCAACGGCATTGAGCCTGGAGGTCTCTCGGGAACTTGGTTGGTACTGTCGCAACACCGGGTACAACCCCTTCACCGCGGAGGGAAAGAAAACCGCGGCCTTCGAGATTTGGGAAGCCGTGCGAGGGGGATCGATCGCTCTTACCGAAGGGGCCCCCCTCTCCATCTTCGTCTCGGTCGGGGACGGCAACATCATTTCCGGGATACACAAGGGTTTTCGGGACCTGGAGGATCTCGGCTGGCTGGAGTTCCGGCCCCGTATCTTCGGCGTTCAAGCCGAAGGATCGGCCGCTGTTGCCCGGGCCTTTCAGGCCGGGACGGAACGGCTAGAAGCGGTGCGGGCAGCGACGGTGGCTGACAGTATCTGCGTGGATATGCCCGCCGACGGCCTGCGGGCTTTGCGGGCGGCTCGCCAAACCGGCGGCGCCTACATCACGGTGAAGGACCAGCAGATCCTGGACGCCGTTGCGGAATTGGGGCGGGTGGGGGTGTTCGCCGAACCGGCCGCAGCCGCGGCCTTTGCCGGGTACCTGAAGGCCCTCGAGACGCAGCAGATAGGCAAAGAAGACCCGGTGCTGGTGCTTTCAACGGGCAGCGGGCTCAAGGATATCGCCGCGCTGCAGAGGATCGTGCCGGATGCCCCGGTGATCGAACCGACGGTGGGGGCGGTGAAGCGGCTGCTGAAGCTGTAAGTTTCGCGTTTACCGGCCTGAAGCCCGTACAGGGAGCTGCGGGATTGTTGTGCAAGGAGGAGAGATTATGGGCAGAGCCATCAAAAGGGAGGACAACTCCTTCATAAAAGCGTTGCTGAAGCTCATTCCCAGTGAGATCATAGCGGTTTTCATCTTCCTGCAGGGGGTATTGCCGGAGCGCCTGGTCCCCCACCTGGTGATCAGCCTGCTGCTCATAGGAATAACGCCCCTGTACCTGTACACGGCCATGGGCGTTCGTTCGCGGGGACAACTTGCAGTTTCCTCCCTGTCCATGGTGGTCTGGATCTACGCGCTCGGTCAGGGTCCGGTGCGCTTTCTAGGGGCACCGATCTATGAGCCCTGGTACGGTTCGGTCATCCTGGCGATATGGACCCTCATCCCCCCGATGCTGCTGTACCGAAAGCATGGCCAGCCGGAACTACCGACTGGTGAGAAAGAATAGTGGAGCCGAAAATACCATTAGGGGGATCGTGAACAGACCCGCACTCGACGAGCTCAGAACTATCCAATTTTTCTCTGAAATGTCCAAACGGGATTTGCGTATGGTCGCCCGTTTTGCCGCGACCAAGAAACACGGCAAGGGGGAGATCATCATCCGGGAGGATACGGTCGCCGATACCTTCTACATCATCCAGAAGGGCAAAGTAGCCATAACGAAGATGTTCGAGGACGGCGAGGAGATGGTGCTGGCCATCCAGCACGACGGGGATTTCTTCGGAGAAATGGCCCTCCTGGACAAGGGACCCCGCTCCGCCAGCGCCGTGGCTCTGGAGTCTACGGTTCTGTTGGAGATATCCCGGGTCGATTTTTCGATTCTCCTGAAAAAGGCTCCGCTTTTGGCCTATGCCATGATGCGGGAACTGAGCGCGCGGTTGCGGGGAACCGGGGCACTCATGATCAGCGAGCTGCAGCGCAAGAACCGGGAGCTGAAACAGGCCTATCGGGACACGGTGAACGCCGTCGTAAACACCCTT
>Ga0315534_1002610_pt1 | contig 11970 bp, 8 predicted proteins | sample SalMarSW160240MG_FD_203094 | JGI IMG/M metagenome (GOLD analysis project Ga0315534, IMG submission 203094) | Salt marsh sediment microbial communities from the Plum Island Ecosystem LTER, Massachusetts, United States - Salt Marsh Sediment SW1602-40 ... | reverse complement strand
TCATTCTTATTTTTATTGGATTGGGCTTTTTCAGCCTGATTTCAGGATTTATTTTAAGGAACTGGTTCATAATATCGAAGATTAAAGCTTCACCAAGCTGGGGCATGTTATGTACAGGTATAAGCTTTTTGGTATTTATTATGATATACTGGATAGTAGATGTAATGAATAAAAAAGCCTGGGCAAAATTCTTAAAACCTGCCGGTGAAAACTCCCTGACAACCTACCTCGCACCTGATATACTGTACTACCTGTTCTGGATGACAGGCATCCCGTTACTTATTTATAAACAATCGTCTGAACCCTTGATAGTTATTGCCGGGTCCCTGGTCTGGGCTCTCCTTATGGTAGGGTTGACAGCCCTACTGGCCAGGTACAATATAAGACTTAGAATCTGAATTATAACCGGCTCCCAGCCTGCCAACTGAAGAGACCGGCCCCACATTGTCGGTATTCTTCAGAATGGCTTTATAAAGTGTTTCGATGTCATAACCTCTTATACCTTTTAAATATGAATCCGCAATGAGCGATGCAGAATTGGAACCTATTATCTTTCTATCATCATAGGTGTATGCCCAGCCATTATCAAAGTGAGTATTGTTAAACTATTAACACCCTGATTTAGAAGATTTCCATTTCTCATATTCTTTAGTTTTTAAAACCTTTGTGTTCCTTATTGAATTACAGAATTTTCAAATTTATAAGTCTTTCGTAGACTTTTTCCGGTGTCAGCCAGTTCATACATGCAAAATCGCCCCTTCGGCATTTACCTTTTCCATAGATTGTACAGGGCCGGCAGGTGAGTTCATCAGCAGGGATTCTTATGGTAAAATCTTCCGGTTGCTGCCAAGCGCTAAAACCTGTTATGGGATCAGTTGCTCCCCATATTGAAATTACCTTTGTTCCGCTCAGTGCTGCCATATGCATATTTGATGAATCCATTGAAATCATGAAATCAAGATTGCTCATGAGATCAAGTTCTTCACGCAGACTCATTTCCCCTGAAACAACAAATGATTCCGGGACTCTCTCATGAAAAGAGATGAGCCGGTCAAATTCATCTTTGCCTCCAAATAACCAGTATCTTGTCTTGGATTTTTCTGAAATAAGGGTAAGGAGCCTTATCATATATTCTTCCGGCCAGATCTTAAGTTCATGTTTTGCGTATGGTGCAACACCTATGTTAATTACGTCAGTCGCCAGGGGTAAACCTGTTATTTTACTCACTGCCACAGGAGAAGGATTTAATGGTTGTACCCTTTCAGGAATAACAGTGAACCCGGCTTTATGGAAAACATCACTATACTTTTCTACAGTATGTTTTAATGGGATACGGATTTTTCCCTTTATCACCTGTTTTTTTTCAGCTCTGCCCTTGTGAATCACTGAAGCCGGTATTCCATATAATCTGAATATCCACCTCAGAATCCTTGATCGGATAACATCATGAAGATCAATTACATGGTCAAATCTGTACTGTTCTCTTATATCACGTGAGAGACGTATTAATCCTGTAAAGCCTTTATGTTTTGTGTTAAAATCAGGCGTGAACAGGTTCAAACCCTCTATCGGGGCAAAAAACGGAGTGAAAACCGGTCTTGTTACCAGTGTGACCTCAGTTTCAGGGTATCTTTTCCTGAGAGCAGTTAATACAGGTGTGGTTAGAGCAACATCACCCATTGAAGATGTCCTGATAACAAGAAGATGCATTTCAGTATTTTTCGTAAGATTTTTCTTCTATCAGACCTGAGGAGGTGTTGAGGTTTATCTGACGTTTTATTTCAGCTCTTTTATCGTTCCTGAAATATACCGAGCGGGCGGTGGCAATAAAATCTTCTCCAAAATCTTTCCTGCGTTCAAGGTCGCGAATATGATCCTCAATATCCCACAACTCGCAATTAATCTCATACAGATCTTTATAAAGAGGATTGGAAGGCTTCATTATTGAGTCAGCTGTTTTATTAAGTTCATCAAATTCCTTTTTCAGGTTTTTAAGCTTTTTCTCATCTTTTATACGTTCGATTTTGATTTGCAGAATCGTAAGCTTGTCTATTATTTCGCCGTTGGAGACTTCGATCTTCATTATTTAAAACTTTTAACTCAAAAATAATAATTAAAATCACATGAATTTGCCACATTCCCATTTGTTCTTCATGTGTTCAGCTGTCTGCCTTTCTTCTAATGGAAATAACCCATTTCAAAGTCACTTCGCTTAAGATTCAGGATTGCGGAGTGAAATAAAATTAATATGATAAATCAGCCGGAATAACTATATTCTGTACAAAGGACAGCCTGCAAACTGGCAGTCGCAATAAAAGCTTACACAGGTACATGTATAGCTCTCACAGGAACAACTCGAATAGCTCTGACATGAACAACTATAGCCCACACAGGAGCAATCAGATTCACATATACATGAATCGTATCTTTCTATCGTCGTAAATTCAAAGCTGAAATCATCTCCTCCGGTTCCATCAGCATCTCCGTCAAGATAATTGCCATTCACATCTTTTGCTGTTCCCTTAATGGTTACAATATATGTTGTATCTGCAAGTAAATTGAGTCTTTGGGATGTACCAGGTTTAAATAAAGCGAGAGATGTTTTAATTCCAGCGTTATTGCCTGAAAGGTCATAAAAATGGATATCGAATCCTCCTGAGATGGCAGGTGAAACTGCCAATGCCCCTGCAATTGAGGAACTGTCCATAGCTTTATCAATATCTATTCGGATCTCAACACCGTCAGGCTCAAGTGAGAAGCTGCTGCCTTGTGCAGGCACCGTATTAACAACTTTTGGGGGGACTGAAGCTGTTGTATCGGCTTCGCAAGAGCATGTTTGGTGCTGGCATGGAGTATGACTCGGACAATCTTCCTCTTCTGTTGGCATATAAATGATCTCTGTCTCGCAGCTTTGAGCAAAGATCATCGGAACCCCAACCAGGATACCTGCTTTTACCAGCTTAATAAGAAATTCTCGCCTGCTTTTAAGGTTCTCATTGCCAATTATTTTTAAGCGTTCATTTGGCTGCAGGTGGGTCAGGTCGACTGCAGATATTATTTTCGGCTTTAATTTTTTAAGATCATCCATTACTTATAGTTTTAACTGTTTCATAATGATGTCATAGTCCCATAACAACATCTTTTGATATTTCGATCTGCTGGTTCATGGTTTTGATAAGTGAGTCCCTTGTCAAAGCCTTATTTATTTTACAGCGGTAAGCATTTCTCTGAGAAGTAACTTTTGAGAAATCGGGTGTTTTGGCCAGGCAATCACCTCCGCAGTGCCATTTTGCAAAGCAATCACTGCATGAGTCAAAGCTTTGTACCTGGCTGTCAGTGAGCCTTTTTAACTTGTAATTATCGAATGTGAACTTGCGGGTTGATTTTTCATATTTGCCATACATGAAAAAATCAGCCCTGGGATCTTCATGGCTTGATACTTCAAGACAAGAAGTAACATCACCATCAGGAGTAACGAAGAAATTCGATCCCTGTGCTCCACAAAACCTGGAAAGAAGCAACGAAATCCTGTTCCCTGAATACTGGACAGATATCTTATTCTTTTTCCCCAGTTCATATGCTTCGATCATCTCATTAATAAAGTGATCATCTACAGGTGGTTTACAGCCTGATGTTTCACATCTTCCACATACAAACAAAGGTTCAATACAAATAATCGGAGGATGGAAACGGTCAATTAAAAATTGAATGATCTGAACGAGTTTGCCTTCGGAGTATTCTGTGGCAGTAAGCCTGATCGCATAGCTTTTCCGGTGTAAATTGAAAAGATCGATAGTGACAGCTACTTGTTCGAACGACCCTTTTCCATTATGAAAAGGACGTTGCTTATTTTGAATTTCGGGTGGTCCGTCAGCAGATATGGCAATATCATTAATATTCTCAATTATCCATTGAGCTTTGTCTGCCGAAAATATCCCATTGGTACAGATACTTGAATTCAGGTGCAACCCATGTTTTTGGCATAACTCACGAGCATAATTTAAACTGCCAGTCAGAACTGACCAGTTCATTGTTGGTTCACCACCACCATGATATCCCAGTTCAATGCTGCGAATCTTTTGAGCCAAAGCATTCCTGACGATCATATCAATTGTATCTTTAGCCATACGGAGAGGCATCATTTTTCCTTTTGACTGAGCGTCGTTATAGCAATAAAGACATTTCAGATTACATTTATCCGATAAAAGAAGTATTGTACGAGTCGGTTCAGGATTTTCTTTATATGGAATAAAAGGCTGAATTTCTTTTGATTGATTTAGAACCCTCAGGCTTTCGAGATGTTCCAGGAAGTCTTTCACTGATGGATCATCTGTTTTGTATGGCTTTTTTCTCAGTGAGTTCAATATTTCTGCAGCATCTTCATTGACCTCAAAGGCAAGGGATTGAATCGGAAAATATGCAATATAAGAATGCTGATCCTTCTCAGGGTAAGGAATTAAATAACAATCTGCTGATAATGTATAGGTGTCTTTCATTTTTTATTCACAGAACTTATAACATCATGTTTACCTTCCGGTCCGGCAATAAGTTGAATCAAATCTGTTTTTTCCGATTTTTTATCTCCCATCTGATCAAAATATAGGTAGTCGGCCCTGACAGTTGCATTATCAACAAAAAAGCCAACTCCGTCATATGTTATACTTGAATATGATTGTTTAAAGACCTGTTCATCATTGATAAAGAAATAATAATATCCGTTGGCTTTTTTTATGGAAATTGTATTTACATCACTTCCTGAAAATGATGTGAATGACTGCCAGATTGTATATGATCCATCATAACTCCCTGTAGAATAATAATATGTTGGTGTGGATAAAGCCGGATTTGAACCCAGTTCTTTTCTAATCACAAAATATTTGAAATTCGCATCGCCGCAATCCCATACAATAGCTGCATTCAATACATCATATGCCACAGCAAATGCATATGGCAGATTCTTCAGGCTTGTATTAATCTCAAAATCTTCCTCATTTGCCACAGATGCTAAATCAGTGACATCGATCCATGATCTCCAAAGATAGCCTTCCTGCTGATAAGCCATAACATATTCACCTCCTGTAATTTCAGCACTTCCATAATCGAAGGTTCCCGTATACCAATCATTGCTATTGTCATCAAAATCTTCATGGAAAGAAAACACCGGTTCATCAGTTGTAAATGTAACTTGTGACCCATAAGATATTCCGAACTCTGAAATAGCATAAGCTCTCACATAATAATCTTTCGAAGGTTTTAAATTAGTAAGTACACTCTCGTAACTACCTGTACCCCAACCGTCCATTGTTTTGTTCTTCAAAACAGTAGGGTTAGCAACTGTGTCAAAACATACACCCTTTGTAATTACAGGTTTGTCTCCCGCTGAAGTAACGTTTCCTCCCGAATAAGCATATGTTGAAGTAATACCATACACTGTGGTAGTTGTTACCACAGGAAGCACTGCAGCAGAGGTAGTAAATGAAACATCTGAACCATAGATATATTTCTTATTATCCTTCACAAAAGCCCGTACATGGTAGGTTGTTGAAGGGTCCAATTCTGATAAATGTATTGTAAATGATCCCGTGTCAACCGATCCGTCTGCAAGGACTTTGTTTATGTATATTGTCGGATTAGACTGAGTATCCCAGGCAACACCGTATTCACTATGTGTTGCAGTGGTTAATTCGACAATGTTCCCCTCAACATAGGTGCTTGTGGATGTTGTGTTTGAAGTTCCCACCGTAATAATTTCGGAATAGACTATTTGTATTTCCTCTTTCTTGCATTTCGTAAGCAAAAGTGCCAATGCAGACAATAATAACAGGTTAATGAAACTTCCAGGTAATTTTCTCATAATGAAACTTAGTTTAGATTATTCAAACCCTCATATCTATACTTCCTGGATATTATGTAAGGAATGCTTAGATTAATTAATTTTCTTCTCCTATATACAAATATAAAATTTGAATTTCTATAAAACAAATAAATTTTGCCGCTGGCGACAACAGGTAGTTTAATATCGAATATCGTATATAATAAATAGTATACCCCTAATATGGGTCTACGTCAATTGAGATTCTCAGCGATGTTGCACCCTTTTCTTTTTCAAGTCTGTTTAGGGATTCAACTATCAGTTGTCTTGTTTTTGTTCCAGGTTTTTCTTTCTCTATTTTCAGTAAGATCGTCTTGATATACCACAGTTGAACTCTGGATATCAGGGGAAATTCTGGACCCAGAACCCTCATACCAAAAATCGTCTTAAGATCATTACCAAGAATCTCTGCATATTTATTCAGCAGGCTCTTATCTTTATGTTTAAGGTTAATCCTTATCAACCTGTAGTAGGGCGGATAATTGAAGCTTTTTCTCTCTTCTGCCTGCATTCTGAACATTGTATGATAATCATGTTGCAGTACCAGTCTTATGATTTTATTTGAAGGATCAGATGTCTGTATCACTACCTTCCCCTGTTTCTGCCTTCGTCCGGCTCTTCCGCTTACCTGTTCCATTAGCTGGTAACTTCTTTCATGAGCCCTGAAGTCGGGATAGTTTAGAAGATTATCGGCATTAAGTATGCCAACAACCGTAAGATTCTCAATATCAAGGCCTTTGGATATCATCTGTGTGCCAATAAGGATATCTGTGCGCCGTTCTTCAAGATCCTGAATGATCTTATTGAATGAATTTCTGCTTCTTGTCGTATCCTGATCCATCCTTGCCACCCTGGCATCTGGAAAAATTATCTTAATTTCATCTTCTACTTTTTCAGTACCGAATCCCCTTGTTGCCAGTCCGGGAGACATGCAGTTTCCGCACCTTGCCGGTATTGCTGAACTGTATCCGCAGTAATGGCATACGAGCCGGTTTATCCCCTTATGATATGTAAGATTAACAGCACATTGGGTGCAAACAGGGATCCAGCCACATTCCGGACATTCAATATAGGGAGAAAATCCCCTCCTGTTCTGAAAAAGAATAACCTGTTCATTTCTCCCGAGAGCCTGATCGACAGCATCCATCAGTTCAGGAGTAAAATGTGAGACCATCAGTTTTTTCCTGTAGGCTTCGCGTGTATTTGCAATGATAATGTCAGGTAGCTTTATCGATCCGTATCTTTCTTTTAATTCGGCATATCCATACTTCCCGGTTTCAGCATTATGATAGCTCTCAATGGATGGGGAAGCAGACCCTATAAGTGTTTTTGCCCCGTGTATTGATGCCAGTATTATGGCTGAATCACGTGCATGATACCTTGGTGATGGATCATGCTGCTTGTAAGAAGTATCATGTTCTTCGTCAATAATTACCAGTCCCAGGTTATTGAATGGCAAAAAAATTGATGATCTGACACCAAGAATCAGCCTGTACCCTGTATCTGGATTTTCATCTGCGACCCGTTTCCAGATCTCAACCCTTTCCTGGTCATTAAAACGGGAATGATAAACACCTGTCACCCTGCCAAAGTGCTTTTGCAACCGTAAGATGATCTGTGCGGTAAGTGCAATCTCGGGGAGCATATAAAGAACCTGCCTGCCCTGTCTTAATTGTTCTTCAATAAGATGAATATAGATTTCAGTCTTTCCGCTTGATGTAACTCCATGGAGCAAGACAATATCCTTTCTCTTAAATAAACTACAAATAGAATTATATACAACCTGCTGATTGTCACTTAAAGTTCTTAATGGCTCACTCCTGTTTCCGTAATCTCTCAGTCTTCCCACTTCTAGCGAGACCAGCGAAAATATTCCCTTTTTCACCAGGGAATTAATTATACCCTGTGATGTACCCGCCTCCTTAAGCAATACGGATTTCCTCAGGGGTTTAACATAAGAATCCGGAGAATACCATGTTAAATGAAGATAAGCAGTAAGAACTTCACTTTGTTTTGGTGACCTTACCAGTCTGTCAAGTATCTCATTTAATTCTTCATCTGAGAATTTTGCTGACAGTTCAATAAATGTTTCTTCCCTGGGTCTGTATTTTTCTACAAGCGGGGCAGAAGTCTCACCTGCCGGAATTAATGCTCCCGGCACTGCTGCTTTCATTACCTCTCCTTCGGAGCACATGTAATATTCTGATACCCATTGCCAGTGTTGCAGTTGTTTGGTGTTTACAACTGGCACATGATCAGCTACTTCCATAACTGATCTGATGTTCCTGTAAGAAGGAGCATCATTATGAATTCTGCAGACTATCCCGGTATAAATTTTCCTGCTGCCAAACTGAACCATTGCTTTAACACCAGGTTTTATTAATTCGGAAAGGTGTTCCGGGATCATATAAGTGAATCTTCCCCTTACAGCCAGGGGCAATATTATATCTGCAAACTTGCCTTCCATTATTGTCAAGTTATACGCAATGTAATAAGAAATAAGGAGAGAATGATCGTCCTGTTTGCCAATAACAGAACAGAAAAATCAAGTTGACTTTAAAAACGACGACATCATAGTTATAAGATGTTCTTTCCGTATAGGTTTAATAAGGCATGCGTCACATCCGGCCTGCAGTATAATATCTTTATCATCTTCAAAAATGAAGGCTGTCTGGGCGATGATAGGAAGGTTCTTCCTGATCTTTCTTATTTCCTTTGTCGCTTGTATTCCGTTCATCTCAGGCATTTGCATATCGAGGATAACTATATCCAGATCAGGAACCTCTTTAATGATCTTAAGTGCTTCAATACCTGATCGTGCTTTAACTACCTTAATTCCCGAATCAATAAGTATCCGGTTAAGGTAAATAAGCACATCTTTATTATCGTCGACGATAAGGCATTTTCTGGAGCTCCAGTTCAAAAGGATTTCTTCCTGCTCATCCAGTAGTACTTTTGCCCTGACTTTTGTACTTCCTGCCGGCCTGTACGGAATGGAAAACTTGAATTCTGAGCCTATCCCCTTTTCTGATTCAACAAATATCTTTCCGCCCATTCTTTCTACTACCTCTTTAGCAAGCGTTAGTCCAATACCAAGCCCTTCAAATGGACGATGATGACCTCCAATTTCCTGACGGAATTCTTCGAAAATATGTATTAGATTTTCCTTGCCTATACCTATTCCGGTATCCCTGATCGAAAAAGCAATGTCCTCATTTTCTTTTAAATAGGATAATTCAACTGATCCATCAAGAGTGAATTTTACAGCATTATCCATGAGATGAGACAACACTCTTTTAAGCCATATCCTGTCAGTAAAAATAAGGTCGCTGTTTTCATTAAGCTGGTTTTGTACATTCAGGGTTATCGATTTTTCATTTCTCTTTATACCTTTTCTTGCCTCATCAACTACTTCGTTAACAATCTCATTTACCGATGCTTCCTCATAGGAAATTTCGATCTGAGAGCTTTCAAGCCGTGAAAGATCGATTATGTCTCCTATTATCTGAAGCAGTTTTTCACTGTTATGATTTATGTGTTCAACATATTCTTCCTTTATCTCTTTTGAAATATCATTGCCGAGAAGAAGGTTAGAGAATCCCACCACACTGTTCAGGGGAGTTCTTATTTCGTGTGATATATTAGCAAGGAAACTTGATTTAAGTCTGTTGCTTGTTTCCGCTTCAAGATTGGCTTTTATAAGATCTTCGTTTGCTTGTTTGAGTTTTGTTATATCTCTTGATATTGTTAATGCACCGAGTATTTCTCCTGTATCGTCTTTTACGACCACTGACCGGGTAGAGAGAGTTACAAAATTCCCTTCCTTATGTTTAAGACGGAGTTCACTAACAAATATTCCTTTTTCTTTCAGACCCTTAATTCTTTTTTCAGTGTAATCCTGATCATCAGGATGCATAAAACAAGAGGCATCTAACGAATTATATAATTCCCTGCCATAACCAATGACTGAATAAAATGCAGAATTTGCAAACTTGAGGTTCCAGTCCTTATCATAAAAGGAGATACCATCATCGGCCGATTGTATTAAATTACTAAAGAACTTATCCGAATCCTGATACTCCTTGATTATCAGGGTTTTTTGATCTTCAAGTTCTTTATTTGCTTTTTGAAGTTCAGAGTTGATCTCTTCGATTTTTTTATTTTTATTTCTCAGTTCCCCGTTGATCTTTTTAAGCTTTACTGTAAAGAATATAATCCCTGCACAAATAATTACCAGAGCTGCCAGGATTGTCAGAAGCAGGTTCAAAAAAGCGGTTGTCATTAAATAAGAAGGGAACTGTGATCCTGCGGGATTTTCATACATTAATCCGGCTCCTGACAGAAATCCGGAAACAGGAATAAACAGGGCAAGCATAATAATTACTTTGAAAAGCCGGCCGGTTTTTCCTTTAATGTTTTGCCAGGAATTTCTTAATAATTTCATACCGTTTATAAGTCCGGGAATTAAACAATGACTGTAAAAATAAACAGAGCGTAAATTTATACATTCATAAAATAAGGAAGCCTGATAAAATTCACAAAAAATGTTAAATTGCGGACAGATTTTAAGTTATTAATCATCAGGCATAAATGGAAATAGAAAGATCTTTCACAAACGACAGGGAATACAGCAATGAGGAAATAACTGTGTATTGGAAACCGGTTGCCTGCATTCATGCTTCATATTGTTACAGGGAACTGCTTGCGGTATTTGATCCAACAAGAAGACCATGGGTTAATATGAAGGGAGCTGCCACTGAAAAGATCATTGAGACTGTTGATCTGTGTCCAACTGAAGCCCTGACCTGGAAGTGGAATGATGATAAAAAAAACAAAACTGTTGGTAAAGAGCATACAAATCATGTTAAATTCCGCAGGCCGGAACTCATTGACAAAATGGATAAGTCAGAACAGAGGGAAAATCCTGTCGTTAATATCATGACTGATGGTCCTATAGTGATTACTGGCAGTTTCACATTGAAATACAACGGCAATACAAAAGAAATAAGGGATACTCTTGTTTCATTATGCCGTTGCGGAAAGAGCTATAACCAGCCATATTGTGACGGATCACATAAAAAATAATCAGGTTATACCTGGCTGTTTTTAAGAAGGGAATTTACCTTTTCGGCGGCCTCGCCGAATGAGATAGCAGAATATACTGCAAGACCTGATTCATCAATAATCTTTTTTGCTTCCTCTGCATTTGTGCCCTGCAGCCTTACAATCACGGGAACTTTTATTTCTCCTATCGATTTATATGCTTCGACAACGCCATTGGCAACCCTATCGCATCTTACTATTCCGCCAAAAATATTTATGAGAATAGCCTTTACAGCAGGGTCTTTAAGGATGATCCTGAAACCTGCCTCTACTGTTTCTGCACTGGCTCCACCACCCACATCAAGGAAGTTGGCAGGAGATCCTCCTGACAATTTAATAATATCCATTGTAGCCATGGCAAGGCCTGCTCCATTAACCATGCATCCCACATTTCCGTCAAGCTTAATGAAGTTAAGCTTGTAATCTGCTGCCTCAACTTCTACGGGATCCTCCTCATTCAGGTCTCTCATCTCTGCAAGTTCAGGATGCCTGAAGAGAGCATTATCATCAAGTACAATCTTGCAATCGACTGCTATAATCCTGTTGTCACTTGTCTTCAGGACAGGGTTTATCTCAAGAAGCTGTGCATCACATCCCGTAAATGTGTCATATATCCCACACAGGAATTTTATCATGTTTTTGTGAGCAACACCTGATAAACCAAGGTTATAAGCGATATCCCGACACTGGAATGGACGCAAACCAACGGCAGGATTTATTTCCTCAGTAAAGATAAGATCGGGGGTCTTTTCTGCAACCTCTTCGATTGACATTCCTCCTTCAGGAGAATACATTACCGTATATCTCCCTGTATTCCTGTTCAGTAATATACTCAAATACAATTCCACAGGATCTGATTCACCTTTATAATATACATCCTGAGCTATCAATACCCTGTTGACTCTTTTACCTGCAGGTCCTGTCTGAGGTGTAACCAGTTGCATACCAATTATTCTTGAAGCAAGCTCACCTGCTTCCTCAACGTTTCGTGCCAG